>VFSW01001073.1_pt1 | contig 40886 bp, 34 predicted proteins | sample 5358111 | NCBI WGS metagenome assembly VFSW01 (sample SAMN11554181, study PRJNA540505) | mine drainage metagenome | isolation source: sediment from site ElyBrook_90M | place: USA: Ely Copper Mine, Vershire, VT | collected 2017
CTATTACATGGATTTCTGGGGCGGCGACTTCGACGTGACGGTGGCGCAGCCAGTGCTCGGCCTGCTGCATCTCAGCCAGGACTGGGCGGCGGCCTCACGCGCGGCGGATTCAGCGGGCGACGATCTCAAGACCGCCGAGGACGAGGTGCGAACCCAGGTGGAGCTCGGCCTGCTGACGCTCTTCGAGGCCCGGGCGGTGAAGGGGATCGCCGAGGCCAGCCACGAACAGCTGGCCCAGCAGCTCACGATCGCCGAGGCCAAGCTCAAGGACGGCGCGTTCACCAAGGCGGACGTGCTGCGCTTCCAGGTGGCGGCAGCCAACGCGGCGCAGCAGATCCTCTCGGCCCAGGTCCAGGAAGACAACGCGAAGGACGAGCTTCTGGGCTTGATCGGCCTCCTCGGGGAGGACCGCGCGAGGGTGGAGTTCGTGGACCCCACCGACGAGGTGAGCAGCCGGCCGATGCCCAACGAGACCGGGGCGGCGGCAGAGCGGCTCGCGGAGGCCCAGCGGCCGGAGCTCCTGTCCGCGAGCCACCAGCTCGACGCGGCCTGGCACCGCAAGCAGGCGGGCTACCTGAAGCTCCTGCCCGACCTCAACCTGGCCTACAGCTACTACCGGCTCATCAACGTGCCCGCGGCGTTCCCGACGGACATCAACGTCTTCGGCCTGAGCGCCAGCTGGAACGTGTGGGAGTGGGGGGCGGGCTACTACGCCGCCCGGGCCGCGAGCGAGCAACTGGAGGCAGCCGCCGCGCAGCGAGAGGCCCTGCGGCAGCAGATCGACGTGGAGGTTCGCCTGCGCGCGGCGCAGGAGCGCGCGGCAGGGAGCGCGGTGCAAGTGGCGAGCGACACCATCGCCCAGGCGGAGGAGGCGTTCCGGGTGACCCAGGTGACGGTCAAGGCCGGAGCGGCGACCACCACCGACCTCCTCGACGCGCAGTCGGCGCTCACCCAGGCGAAGCTGAACCTCGTCCGGGCGCGGTACCAGCAACTGCGGGCGCGCTCGACGCTGTACCGCGCGCTCGGCGTGCACTAGCTGCCCGCTATGGGAAGGGCAGCGGCCCGTTCTTCTCCGACATCAGCAGCCAGTGGCCGTGGTCCGAGATCCACCGCTGCTCGACGATCTCGGTCTGCTCGACGATGGAGGGCAGCAGGTACCAGGTCACCTTCACCAGCACCGTGCCCGCCTTCTGGTCCTTGTCGATCTTCTCGCCCTCGACCTCGTTCGAGGTGATGTCGAGGTCCTTGGCGCGCTTCTCGCGCACCTTGAGCCACTCCGAGCGCTGGTCGAAGTAGACGAAGGCCGAGCCCGCCACGGCATCCTTCCAGTGGGCCGCGCGCCAGTAGAGGTCGACGACATGGTCGAGATCGTCGGCATCCCCGGCCTGGCGAACGGCGGCGCAGGCGGTCAACCCACACAAAACGAAAAGAGCCAAGCTCGAGAGTCCGCGCGTCATTTGAGGTCGAGTGTACCGGCTCGGGGGCCTTGTGGTAGTTTTCGTGTGTTCGATGGCCAAATCCCTGGTCGAGAAGTTCGAGCAGATCCTTTCGGCCGACCCCAAATCGATGGTGTTCGTCGAGTTGGCCAAGTCGCTGATCGAGCAGGGCGAGATCGCGAAGGCCGCCCGGGTTTGCCGCGATGGCGTCACGCACCACCCGGACTCGATCCTCGGGCGGGTGCTGCTCGGGCGCGCCCTGCTCTTGGGGAAGCAGGCCGACGACGCCTCGATCGAGTTTGACCGGGCGCTCGCCATCGACCCCGCGAATCCCTACGGCTACAATCTGGTCGCGGAGGCGCTCCTCAAGCACCAGCTGTACGGGCAGGCGGTCCCGGTCCTGGAGCGGGCGATCGCCCTGCAGCCCAGCGACCCGCGCCTGCGGGACTGGATGGCGCAGGCGCAAAGCGGCGGCAGCGCCCCGCTGATGCCGCGCACCAGCACCATCGGCCCGCTCGATCGCCGGCTCATTCCCGCCGCGGGTGCGCGGGCCGCCGCCGCGACGGCGGCGCCCGCGGCGCTGCCCGCCCCGCCCCCGATTCCGGGGAGGTCCTCGGGCTCGCGACCACCACGCGTGTCGGACATGTTGCTCGCGGATCTGCCCGAGAACGTGCCCTCGCGCGTACCGATCGCGCTGCCCAAGGTGACCGAGAGCGAAGTGCAGCGCATCGCGCAGAGCTACGAGAGCGACCTGAGAGCCGAGTTCGAGGAGACGAAGGCTGTGCCCTTGGGCTTCGCGCGGCGCCACTGGCTGGTGCTGACGCTGGGGGCCACGGCCGTCGTCGGCACCCTTGCGGCGCTGGGGGTCCGGCAGGTGGTGCGCCGCCACCTGGGAGAGAAGAACGCCGCGGACTTCATCTCGCGCGCGAGGCAAGGGTTGCTGCAGGACACCTATGCGTCGCTGTCGGGAGCGATTCACCAGATGGACGAGTTGCTGGAGGTGCAGCCCCACCGCGGGGACGCGCTGGCGCTCGCGGCGCAGGCGCAGGCGATGCTGTGCCACGACTTCGGCTGTCCGGACGCCCAGAAGAGCCAGGCGCAGGACTGGCTGGAGCAAGCGGGACCCACGGGGGATCCCGAGGCGCAGCTGACGGCCAGGGTCTATCTGGCAGCCAACCCCGCCAACCTCGCGGACGAGGTGCTGAAGAAGGATCCTCAGACCGCCGGGCCGTGGACCCATTTCCTCGCGGGGAATGCACTCCTGGCCCGCCACGCCCCCGACGAGGCGCTCAAGCGCTTCGACCAGGCCTTGAAGCTGCAGCCAGCGCACGTCCCCACGCTGGTGACCGTGGCCGAGACCGACCTCCAGCGCGGCGAGCCCTGGCGCGCCGAGGATCTCCTCCTCCTGGCTCACACCGATTCACCCCTCAACGTCGCGGCGGCGGTGGGCCTGGCCGAGGTCCACCTCGCGACTCGCGAACCCACCGACGAAGACGAGAAGAACCTGGCCCAGGTCGCCGCGGCGGGCCCCAACTCTGTCCCCGAACCCTGGCGCCAGCGACTCGACTTCGCCCGGGCGAAGGTTCTGGCTTCGAATGGCAAGCTGGACAAGGCGATAGCGCTCCTTCAGGACGGGGCCAGTCAGCACGGGGACGAGATCCTCGCTTACAAGGGGGCGCTCGCGGACTGCTACATCGCCGACGGCCAGTACGACCGAGCGGAGAGCGAGGCCTGGGGGCCGGCGAGCAAGGCCAGCAAGGACCCTGAGGCGCTCGCGCGCTACGGTGAGATCCTCCTCGCGCGCGGCCGAAACCGCGAGCTCCTGCAGCGCGTGTCGGCGATCGCCGGCAGTCGAGGGCTACACGTGCTCCGGGCGCAGGCCGCCTTGGCGGCGGGCAACCTGGCCCTGACGAGGACCGAGGTCGAGGGCACCCGCAAGGACAACAAGGTCCCCGCCACTGCCGGGGCGCTGCTGGCGGAGGCAGAGGCCCGCGGTGGCCACCCGGCGGAGGCGAAGGCGACCCTGCGGCAGATCGCCACGCTGCCTCACCCGCCGGCCGAGGCCTTCCTGGGACTCGCCGCGATCGAGCAGGGAGCTGGCGACTTCGACGCGGCCATCGCCGATGCCCGGCGCGCGGTCGGGGCCGATGGCCGATCGTACGAGGCGCACTGCCTCCTGGGCCGGCTGCTGGTGAAGACAGGCAAGATCGACGAAGCCGACACCGAGCTCCGCCGCGCGGTGCGACTGAATGGCCAGCACGTGGAGGCGCGAGTGGCGCTCGGCATGCTCCAGCTGGAGCACGGCGATGCCCGGGGGGCACAGAGCACGTTCGAGGCGGCGGTGCGGGAGACGCCCACCGATGTCCCGGCGAACCTGGGGCTCGCGCGGGCGCTGATGGCACAGCAGAAGCCGACGGAGGCCATGCGCGTCGCCGCCCAGGCGGTCCACGCGGCGCCGCAAGATGCGAGCGCCCACCACTGGCTGGGCAAGACGGCCCTGGCCGCCGGGGACCACAAGCTCGCTCTGAAGGAGCTCAAGATCGCGAAGAAACTCAACAAGAAGGACTCGGGCATCAGCGAGGACCTCGCCCAGGCGGAGCGCCGCCGCTAGGTTTCGGGGGGGACCACCCAGTCGCTTCTTGCCCTTCGCTGACCCTGGGCTACACTGATTTCTGAAGTGCAATTCAACCAGGACAATCGAGAGCTTTCGCTCAAGGTCGTTTATTACGGCCCGGCGCTGTCCGGGAAGACCACCAACCTGACTGCGCTGCACGAGCGCTTGAACGCGGAGGTGCGCGGCCGACTGCTCTCGGTCGACACGAAGTCGGACCGCACGCTGTTCTTTGATCTGCTGCCGGTCTTCTTCGAGACCGCGTCGGGGTTGAAGGTCAAGATCAAGCTTTACACGGTGCCCGGACAGGTGATGCACAGCGCCACCCGACGCATCGTGCTGCAGGGTGCGGACGCCATCGCCTTCATCGCTGACAGCCAGCTGGAGATGACCCGGGCGAACAACGAGTACTGGCGCAACATGCAGGATGATCTCCGGCTCAACGGCCTCGCCCGCGAGAAGCTCCCTACCGTCATTCAGTTCAACAAGCGCGACCTGCCGAACGTCCGCTCCCGCGAGGAGCTCGAGGACGTGCGCCGCCGGGGTGAGGAACCCATGTACCTGGCCAGCGCCCTGCGCGGCGAAGGGGTGGTCGAGACGCTCCACGGCTTGCTCACCCTCACCCACGCTCGCCTCGAGGAGCGCCTCAAGATCGAGTCACAGTGGCACCTGAGTCGGAAAGACTTCCTGGCCCGCGTGTTCTCAGGGTTCGATCTCACCGGCACACAACTCGAGCAACGCCCATGAACGACGTCGTACCCGCCAGCATCCTCAACCAGAAGCTCCCCCTCGGAGAGGTCGTTGACCTCCCCTCTTTCCTGGAGGTCTGCAAGAGCTTCTCCGACCTGTACCGGATCGGGGTCAAGGTCTTTGACGCCCACGGCAAGCGCCTCGTGGACATCAAGGCCGGCAGCGAGGAGTTCTGCGGCTACGTCTTCACCTTCCAGTCGGGCAAGGAGCGCTGCACGACCACCGTCGGACGCGTGAAGGACCAACCCTTGCCTGGCCACGACGTGGAGCGCATCCAGTGCTTCACCGGAGCGCGGTACCTGGTGCTCCCCATCGTCTACGAGATGGACTATCTGGGGCGGGCGGTCCTGGGCCCGTTCATCCCCGACGATCTCGCGGAGTTGCCGGCCACGCTCACCGACATCGGGACGGGGTTCAACGGCCAGACGGCACAGACCCTCATGGATCGCATCCGCCGGGCTCCAGAATCCACGATTCACAAGGTCCTCCTGCACTTCGGCACGATGCTCAACGTGATGGTGTTCTCCAGCTACCGGGTCTTCCTCACCAGCCAGCTCCACCTCGAGTCGGTCAAGGAGAGCAACCGGGTGCTCGAGGACAAGAACAAGGAGCTGCAGACCAACTACGACAGGCTCAAGGAGCTCGACACCCTCAAGTCGAATTTCCTGGCCACGGTGAGTCATGAGCTGCGCACGCCGCTGACCTCCATCATGGGCTACACCGACATGCTCCTCGAGGGGCTGGCCGGGCCAATTCAGGACGAGCAACAGCAGTACCTGTCGACGATCATGGAGAAGAGCGAGGCCTTGCTCGCGCTGATCACCGACATGCTCGACCTGACCCGTGCCGAAGCCAGCAAGGTGACTCTCAAACGCGAGGAGACCGACGCCGCCCGGATCGTGCACGACACCTGCACGACCGTAGCCCCCATGGCACGCAAGAAGAACATCGACATTCGCGAGCAGATCCAGGGGGCGCTCCCCATGGTGTCGCTCGACCGGGGGAAGGTGCAGCAGGCGGTCATGAATCTGGCGGTGAACGCGATCAAGTTCACGCGTGAGGGCGGCCACATCACGATCGAGGCCCGGTTGATCGAGCAGGGCAGCGGACGCTTTGGCGGCGATTCGTGGCTCGAGCTCGCGGTGGCCGACGATGGCATCGGGATCCCCACCAACCAGGTGGACCGAATCTTCGATACATTTTATCAGGTAGATGGATCGGCAACCCGGGAGTTCGGCGGCGTCGGTCTCGGACTGGCCCTGGTCAAGAGCTACGTCGAGGCCCACGGGGGTCAGGTGCGCGTCGAGACCTCCGAGGGCACCGGTAGCCGCTTCTGCCTGCTCTTTCCGCTCGCGTGACGCGCCTGTGAGCCGGGTCTGAACTCCCCCTTCTGGAGACCGGCGCGCGGATCGCGGACCGCGCGGCAGCAGGCGCCGACCGGCGACCCGGCCCAGCGCCGGGCCGCGCCGTGATGACCGAGGCGCAGGTGATTGCCCGCTTTGTGCGCCCCTTCTCGCGACGAGGTGGCGGCGTCTCTCTGGGGATCGGTGACGACGCCGCCCTGCTCGCCCCCACCCGCGGCATGAGGCTCGTGGTCACCACCGACTCGGTCCATGCCGGGGTCCATTTTGGTCCGGGCTTTCGCGCTGCCGACATCGGCCACAAGGCCTTGGCCGTGAACCTGAGCGACCTCGCGGCGATGGGGGCTCGACCCAGGTGGTTCGTGGTTGCCCTCGCCTTGCCGCGGACCATCACCCCGTGGCAGGTCCACGGCCTGGCCCGAGGCATGGCGGCGCTGGCGCGCCTCCACGGCTGCGCGCTGGTCGGCGGGAACGTGGCGGTCACGAGCGCGCTTGGCCTCACCGTGACGGCGCTGGGGGAGGTGCCGCCCCGAGCAGCGCTGCGGAGAGACCGCCTCCGCCCCGGCGACATCGTCGCCGTGACGGGAGCGCTTGGAGGAGCAGCGGTCGGGCTTCGCCACCTGCGCGCGGGCTCTCGGCGCGGGGCCGCGCGACAGCTTCGTCCCACGCCTCGGGTCGCGATTGGCCAGGCGGTGCGGGGGCGGGTCCGCGCGGCGATGGATATTTCGGATGGGCTCGCCCTCGATGTGACCCGGTTCGCAGCCGCATCCGGCGTCGGCGTCGATCTCTCTTCGAGGAGGATCCCTCTCGCACCAGGTGCTTCGCTGCAAGACGGGCTCGGAGGCGGAGAGGACTACGAGCTTCTCCTTGGTATCCCTCCCCGACACTTCGCGGCCGTCCAGCGCCGCATCCACCGCCTTGGAGTCCCCCTGACCCCCATCGGGCTCGCGAGCCGGCGGGGCGGGATCCGGCTGGACGATCGGCGCCTACCCGCCAACGGCTTCGACCACTTCCGCCGAGCCGCGAGAGCCACCCCGCGACCCGCGGAGATCTGGTAGAGTTTTCGCGCTGGCACCCCAGATCGCCATTGCTCTCGCAGCGGTCCTCTCGGCCGGCTCCTCCCGGGGAGCTCCGGACGACGACCTTGCGCCCTTGCTCGATCGTCTGGTCCGGGACGGTGCGCTCAGCCACAGCCACGCCGGGATCGAGGTCTTCTCTCTCGAGGACGGCAAGCTGGTCTACGCGCTGCATCCCGACGAGTTGCTCAATCCGGCGTCGAACACCAAGATCTTCACGACCGCCGCGGCCCTCTCCCTGCTGGGCCCCGACTACCGCTTCCTCACCGAGTTCTACGTCGATGACGAGCCCACCAAGGGGGTCAGCGCCGGAAATCTCTACGTTCGCGGCAAAGGGGACCCCACCCTGGTGAGCGAAAGGCTGTGGGAGATCGCCAACGAGCTCTACCACCAAGGGCTCCGCGAGGTGCGCGGGGATCTGATCGTCGATGACAGCTACTTCGACAACGTGCTCGAGGGTCCCGGCTGGGATCAGGACAAGAGCGACCGTGCCTACATGGCCCCCATCGGCGCCCTGTCCATCAACTGGAACTCGGTGGGCATCTACATTACCGCGGGGGAGAACCCCGGCGAAAAGGCACGCGTCGAGCTCGAGCCCGACAGCAAGTACTTCAAGCTCGACAACCGCGTGGTGACGGCCACGCCGTCTCGCCGGCAGAGAAAACCCCAGACCTCGGGCCACATGCAGCGTGATGGTTACCATTTGACGGTCTCGGGGAGAATCGTGGCCGGTCAGCCAACGGTTGCCCTCTGGCGCAAGGTGGGCGACCCAGCTCTGTACGCGGGGGAGACGCTCAAAGACCTGCTCCAGAAGCGAGGGGTCAAGATCAAGGGCAAGGTCCGGCGAGGGATCGTTCCGACCGCGAAGGCGACCCTATTCTACACCGCCGAGAGCGAGGGGCTGGACGTCATCCTCAAGCGCCTCAACAAGCAGAGCTCCAACTTCGTGGCCGAGATGCTGGTGAAGACCCTCGGCGCCCAGGGCTCGGGGGGGGCCGGCAGCTGGCCCGCGGGCATCGATGCGATCGCGGACTTCCTCCAGAAGGAGCTCGGCATCCGCAGGGGCAGCTACTTGATGAAGAACGGCAGCGGCCTCAACGACGTCAATCGGTTCTCGGCGGCGCAGGTGGTGAGGGTCCTGGCGTGGGTGTATGCGCGCATGACGCTGGCTCCGGAATTCGTGTCGTCGCTCCCGATCGCCGGCAAGGACGGCACCATCCGGTTTCGCATGGGCGGCACCGCGGCGGCCGGACGAGTCCGCGCGAAGACGGGCACGCTCGAGGACGTCACGGCGCTCTCTGGCTTCGTCGAGAGTCTGGCCGGCCGCCACTACGCATTCTCGATCCTGGTGAACGATTTCCCGGACACGCTGCATCAGGCGGTGCAGGCCGAGGACGCCTTTGCGGTCACCCTCGCCGCTTACGGAGCACCGCCAGGCGCGCTGTTGCACCCAGAGCCCGCCGACGCGATCCCCAATCCAGACGAACGACTCGCCCGCTACGGCACGCTCGCCAAGGCCCGCGATCCCGCCAACGCGCCTTACCTGAGACTCGCGGTGCAGAACGAGCGCTCTCAGGATCTCCGCGCGGTGGCGGCTGAAGCCTTGTATCGCAGCGAGCCGGACGAGGGTGAAGCCATCGAAGCGCTGCTCGATGCGCTGCCGCACGACGCGACGACGTTCGAGGCCCAGCGCCACGCCGGTCAACGCGCGGGCATCCCCGCCGTTCTCTGGGAGGCCTTCGTCGATCTCTCCAGCGACGGCGATGGGCGCGGGTTCGCGGGTCTGCTCGCGCTCGCCGCGCTCTCGAATGGGATGCCGGCGGAGGCGCCGGTCACCCCGCCGGCCCCAGTAGCCTCGACACCTCCGGTGCCTGTCCCCAGCCCCGACGAGCTCGAGGAGGCGACGGTCGACGATCGACGAACCCGCGCGGCAGGAATGGTGGAAGTCGCCCGCCAAGCCCCGCGAGAGCTGCTGGAGGCGCTCGCCCAGAGCCCCTCCGCCGAACGAGATCCCGCCCGAGATCTCCTGCTGTTCGGCCTCGCGGCGGAGCCCGAGGCGGCCGGCACGTTCGCCGCGCAAGTGGCGGACCTGGCAAAGAGCGCCACGCCTGGGCCGGTGCATGACCTGGCAGACGAGCTCTCGAGGCTCCTGCCAATCAAGCCGTAGCGCTTGGCGAAGGATCGCGCTGTCGGGCGGTTCTGGTATAAAGACACCTCACCCCAAGCGGTGCCCGATACCATTCGAGGCGCGATCCCAAGGAGATGTCATGGCAGGCAGTGGCGTGAACAAGGTCATTCTTATCGGCAACTTGGGGGCCCCCCCCGAGCTTCGTTACACCCCGGGCGGCCAGGGTGTCGCGAACTTCCGGATCGCGACGAACGAGAAGTGGACCGACAAGGCCGGACAATCACAAGAGCGCACCGAGTGGCATCGCATCGTCGTCTGGGGCAAGCTCGCCGAGCTCTGCAATCAGTACCTCACCAAGGGTCGGCAGGTTTACGTCGAGGGCCGGCTGCAGACGCGCGAGTGGATGGACAAGGAAAACAAGAAGAACTACACGACCGAGATCGTCGCCCAGCAGGTGACCTTCCTGGGCGGCCGCGACGGCGCCGCGGCGGGGCGCGGCGCCGGAACTGGAGCGGAAGACTTTGGCCCTCCCCCCCCGAGGTGAGTCAGGAGGGTGGCGATCTGCTTCCAGGCGGCGGAAACGGCGCCCAGACCGACGACATTCCCTTCTAGCCACAAGGAGGCGTCCTGCGTTTTCGGCCACCGGAGCCGAGCGGGGGACGAAGACTGCGTAGTTTGAGAGCGATCTGGTAGAGTCGTGGATGTGCGGTTGCTCCGTGATGACGTCGCGGGTTCTCGCCGCGAGGTTCCGCTTGGCAGTGTGCGGCGCCTCGGGCAAGACCCCACGGTGAGCTACGATTCGCGTGCGCCAAGCGCCGCGCCCTCTCGGCGTCGCCGGTCGTTATTCTCCAAGATCCTCTTAAGCTACGTCGTCCTCGCGGTCGTAGTGATCGGCGTGCCACGGCTGGTTTCGCTCACCGGGCTGTCCGGCGGAGCGGCGACCATCGCTGGCGCGGCGGTCGGCCTCCTTGCGGCCTTGCTGCTGGCCCTCGCGATGTCGAGGGTGCTCGGCGGACTCCGGGTTCTGAGCCGCGCCGCGCTCGAGATCAGCCAGGGGGATCTCTCGAAACCAGTGAAGCTCGAGCGCAGCCTGGGCCTCGGGGAGGACGAGCTCGACGAGCTCGCTCAATCGATCTCGGACATGCAGCAGAACCTGAGCGAGCTCGTCTCGCACATTCAGAAGACCGCGAGCGCAGTCTCCGACTCGGCGAGTGACATGCTGAACTGGGCAGAGGACGTCAACGGCTCGACCCTCGACGTGTCCCAGTCCGCCAGCCGCATCGCCGAAGGAGCCAACGATCAGAAGCGCTCCGTCGATCAGGCCAGCGGAGTGATTGCCGCCATTGCCCAATCCATCCGGTCTGCCGCCGAGAGCTCGCGCGCCGCCACGGACGCAGCCGAGGAGACCTCGACCACAGCCGAGGCATCCGGGGTCTCGGTGCGACAGGCCGCCGAGAAGCTCCGCAAGGTCTTCGCCGGCATTGAGGCCGCGAGCGCCCAGGTCTTCGCCTTCGGAGAGAAGACCCACGAGATCGGCAAGATCGTCGAAGCCATCACGGCGGTGGCGCAGCAGACCAACATGCTCGCGCTCAACGCCACCATCGAAGCCGCGCGCGCTGGCGACGCGGGGCGCGGTTTTGCGGTCGTCGCCGAGGAGGTCCGCAAGCTGGCCGCCCGATCCCAGGGTTCCGCGGAGCAAATCTCCCGCCTCTCGACGGACGTCGCGGTCCGGGCAGCTGGCGTCGTGTCTGCGATGCGCGAAGGGATTGCCGAGCTCGCGGAGGGGCGCGACGAGCTGAACGCGATCCTGGGCACCCTCGAGGGCATCTCCGTCACCGCCCGGGCGGGAGCTCAGAAGATCGGGGTCATCATGACCTCGACTGAAGATCAAAAGAAGCACTCCGAGGAAATGGTTCAGGCCATCAACCACATCTCGGGAGTCGCGCAGGCCAATGCTGCGGCAACGGCCCAGGTCTCGTCCGCGATCTCCGAGCAATCTCGCAGCGCTGCGCAAATGACCTCTTCTGCTCAGGAGCTCGCCAATGTCGCGCTCGAGTTACAGAACGTCGTTTCGCGATTCCGCCTCTAGCTCCGGGCCATGACGCGCACGCCTGAGATAGTCTTTCGCTTCGCCCAACGTCGGGTAGCCCTCCCACTGAACCAAGTCAGAGAAGTCATCCTGCCCGGCCCGCTGATCCGCGTGCCGCGCGCAGCCGCACCGGTCATCGGAGCCATGAACGTCCGGGGTCGGCTCGTGCTAGTCATTGATGGGGGCCTCTTGCTCGGAGGCGCGCCCAGCCGCAGCGACGCCAACAGCGACCGAATCCTCGTGCTCGATCCGCGCCGACTCGACCTCGGAGTCTGGACTTCGGAAGTCTTGCAGATCGCTCAACTTGGTGACGAGGGGGACGCCCCTCCGGTGGAGCGAGAGACGCTCCTCGACGCGGGTGACCTGGCGCGGCGCATCAGCCATCTTTTTGGCGGCCCGCTTCTTGCGCAAGACTCCGCGCCCTAGGCAAACTATGGTGGCCCTGAGCAACTTTCCGGCGGAGATGACGATGTCCAAGCGGGTCCTGGTGGTCGATGACTCGATTGTCATGCGCAACATGATCAAGGATATTTTCGTCGCCGGGGGCTACGAAGTCGTGGGAGAGGCTCAGAACGGCATCGAGGCCATTGAGCGCTACCAGCAACTGCAGCCGGACCTGACGACGATGGACATCGTAATGCCGTTCAAGAGCGGCATCGAGGCGACGCGCGAGATCGTCAAGAGCGATGCCAGCGCGGTGATCTTGATGTGCAGCGCCCTGGGCCAAGAGTCGCTCGTGATGGAGGCGATCGAGGCCGGCGCGATCGACTTCGTCGTGAAGCCTTTCCGCTCCGACGATGTGCTCGCCGTGGCACAGCGTATCCTGAGCCAGCGCGCGACAGCCTAGCGTTGACGGCGCGCGAAGAGGCTCGTGGACGATCTCAGCAAATACCTCAGCCTCTTCATCAGCGAAGCCTCCGAACACATCGACGAGCTCGCTCGCGAGGTTGGCCACCTCACCGAAGAGGGCACCCTCACCTCACGTCCGGGCCTGATCGACGAGCTCTTCCGGCACGCCCACTCGGTCAAGGGCATGTCGGCGGCGATGACCTTCGACGAGATCGTCGCCCTGGCACACGCCGTGGAGCAACTCCTGGGGGACGTCCGCAAACAGCAGCGCCCTCTCCCAAGAGCGCTCGGTCGGTCGCTGACCGAAGCTACGGACCGACTTGCCGCGATGGTGCAGGCGCGGGGGCGCGGAGAGGCGCGCCCGGCGGAGCCCGAGCTCGTGGCGACGCTGAGCGGCAGCTGGGCTTCCGACGTTGCTGCGCACGTTCCCCCGAGCGGAAGTCCGAACGCCGCCCCCGCCGATGACCTTTCCGCCCTCGTCGGGGCGCGACTGCGCAGCGCGCGCGTGCGCACCGAGCTCCTAGATGCCCTGATCGAGACCGCGGGCGAGCTCCTGCTGGGCGTGGAGCGGCTCCGGGTCATGGCCGTGGGAGTCCCGGAGCCGCAAGGCCAAGCCCTCGAGGAAGGCATCGACCGATTGCGCCGCCGCGTCCGCGAGCTTCACGGCCAGGTCGCGCAGGCACGGCTCACGCCCCTTTCGATCCTCACGGAGCAGCTGCCACGCCACGCGCGAGAGATCGCCCGCCGAACGGGTCGCGCTGTCGAGCTTTCGGTCGAGGGTGCCGAAGTCGAGATCGATCGTTCGATGGTCGAGGATCTCGCCGAGGTGCTCCTTCATCTCCTCAGGAATTGCATCGACCATGGCGTTGAGCCCGCCGGCGAGCGCGCGGCGCTCGCCAAGCCTCCTGCGGGACACGTGCTCGTTCGAGCCCTCATGGAACGCGACCGCCTCCTGATGGAGGTCGCCGACGACGGCAGGGGCATGGACCCCGAACGCCTCCGAGAGGCCGCAGTGAAGACTGGGCGCCTCTCTGCGTCCGAGGCAGCGGCACTCTCCGACCTGGCCGCCATTCAACTCGCCTGCCTCCCCGGAATCTCGACTGCGTCCGCCGTCACAGACATCTCGGGGCGCGGCATCGGCCTGGATGCTTGCAAGGCGTCGATCGAAGGGTTGGGCGGCACCTTCGAGATCGACAGCCAGCGAGGCAAGGGAACGACGTTCCGAATCGGCCTGCCCCTCTCGGTCTCCCTGGTACCCGTGCTCCTGGCAGAGGTAGCGGGCGAGATCGTGGCTTTGCCGATTGCCAAGGTGCAAGCAGCGGTCGATTTGCCGGCCGCAGGCCGCCGGCTCGCGTTTGGTGGTCGCGACCTCCAGGTTCAGCACCTCGATGCCCTGCTTGGCTTCCGGCGCGTGGGCCCCCGCTCTGCATCGATCGCCCTCGTGGTAGGCAGCGGCGAGGATGCCGTCGCGGTGGCGATCGATCGGCTGGTCGGCCAGCAGGAGGCGGTGGTCAAGCCGCTCTCCCGACCGCTGGATCAGGTCGCGGGGCTCGCGGGGGTCACCCTCCTCGGAACCGGACAGCCGGTTTTCATTCTCGAGGTGACCCGGTTAGTCTCCCGCGCGTAATGGAGCCCCTGAAGCTCAAGCGCCTTCTCCGAGACGTTCGCCTTGGCCGGCTTTCCACGGCGGCGGCGCTGGAGCGGCTGCGCGACTTGCCTTTCGAAGATCTCGGCTACGCGAAGGTCGACCATCACCGGGCTCTTCGTCACGGATTTCCCGAGGTGATCTTCGCCGAGCGGAAGACCGCCCGCCAGGTGGCCGGCATTGCCCGCGCCGTGCTCCGCCGAGGCCAGCCGCTCCTCGCAACTCGGGTTCTTCCGCCGCACCTCACCTCCCTCCGCAAGGTGGCGCCGCACGGCGAGTGGTTCCCTCGGGCCCGGCTCTTTCGTCTCGGCCGCGCGAAGGCCATCCGGGGGGCCACCGTCGCAGTCGTCAGCGCCGGCACCGCCGATGAGCCCATCGCCGAGGAGGCCGCCTGCACTGCCGAAAGTCTCGGCTGCCGGGTCCAGCGCCACGCGGACGTAGGCGTCTCGGGTCTGCACCGCCTGCTCGCCCGCCGAGCCACCATCGAGCGGGCGCGCGCCATCGTGGTGGTCGCCGGGATGGAGGGCGCGCTCGCGAGCGTTCTGGGGGGCCTCTCTCGACGACCAATCATCGCGGTCCCGACCAGCGTCGGGTATGGCGTGCACCTCGGCGGGCTCGTCGCGCTCCTCGGGATGCTGGGCGCTTGCGCTGCTAACGTCACGGCGGTCAACATCGATAACGGCTTTGGTGCTGGCTACATGGCGGCACTCATCGCCCGGAGGGATCCCTGAGCGCACTCCTTTTAGAGCCGATCGGCGGCATGAGCGGCGACATGTTCCTGGGCGCGATGGCCGACCTGGGCGTCGACTTCGGTCCCCTGCCCGCGCTGATGAGCGCGGCAGGCATCGAGGGCTTCCGACTCGAGAGCGAAGTGGCCGAGCAGCACGGCATTCATGGGACCCGCGTCACGGTGCACGTCGTCGGCGCGCAGGCGCACACCCATCGGTCCTGGACCGACATCCGCGGTCACCTGCAGCGACTCCCCGTGTCGATCGGCAACCGAGCACTGACGATCTTCGGTGGGCTCGCCCGCGTGGAGGCCAAGATCCACGGCGTCACTGAGGAGCGCGTGGAGTTTCATGAAGTAGGAGCCCTCGACTCGATCGTCGACATCGTCGGAGCCGCCTTTGCCCTCGAGGCCCTGCGCGTGAGCGAGGTCTTCACTCGCCCCCCTCCGCTCGGCTCGGGCACCACCCGCGGCCAGCACGGCACCATCCCGCTGCCCGCGCCTGCAACGGTGGCGCTCCTCCTGGGTAAGCCGACCTTGCTCGAGGGGGTCGGCGAGCTCACCACCCCCACCGGGGCAGCCATCCTCGCGGCCTGCGCGACGTTTGAGCTCCCCGCCCGCCTCACCGCGCAACGGATCGGCTATGGAGTTGGTCACTCCGTGTTCGCCGATCGGCCCAACGTCCTACGGGCGTCCCTGGTGGACCTCCAAGCGGGCCAGGCCAAGTCCACGGCGGGCGTCGTGGTGCTCGAATCCCACATCGACGACGCCACGCCTCAAATCCTGGCCCATCTGATCGAACGACTGGTCGCCGCGGGTGCCCTGGACGCAGCGCTTTCGCCGCTCACGATGAAGAAGGGACGCCCGGGCCAACGGCTGACGGTCGTCTGCCAGCAGCGCGATCGCACCAGCTTGACCGAGCTCATCTTCCGTGAGTCGACGACGATCGGGATCCGCTCCTACGCGGTGGAGCGCGACGAGCTCGAACGTCGATTCGCGGAGGTCACGACTCCCTGGGGAAGAGTTCGGGTCAAAGTGGCGCTCCTCGGAGGCCAGGTCGTGAACCGGACCCCGGAATACGAGGACTGTCTCGCCCTTGCGCTGTCCGCCGGGGTCCCCCTCAAGGACGTCATCGCAGCTGCGCAGGCGGCACCTCCGGGCTAGCGGCAACCGCCTGTGCCTCGCGGGACTCTCGTTCTCTTGCCTCTTCGGGCTCTTCGGGCTCGACATGGACGAGCACATCGAGAACCCCAGGAAAGGCCTGCTCGACGCTGGCCTTCACCGAGTGCCCCAGGGCGTGAGCTTCGAGGATCTCCATCTGGGGATCAACCTGGACATGCAGATCGACGTAGATGGCTCCCGGCGCACCGCGCGAACGGATCTTGTGGCAGCCCAGTACACGCGGAACCGTTCGCACCACCTCGCGGATCTTCTCGGGATCAATCTGGACTGCATCGGAGAGAGCCACCGCGCTGCGGGTGAGAACTTCCGCCGCCCCCTTCCCCACGATTCCGAGCACGAGCAACGCCGCGACCGCGTCCGCTCGGACGACTCCGAGCCGGGAGAGCCCGAGCCCGGCGGTCACGATCAACGTTCCCCAGATGTCCAGTCGCTGGTGCGCCACGTCAACCTCGACCAGCAGGCTCCCCTCGCGCCGGGCGACACGCGCCTCCCAGCTGGACAACAGGAAGACCGCCCCGGTGGAAGCCGCCACGCCGAGGATGCCCCACGGATCTGGATTGGGGATGACCTCCCCCGTCCACAGCGCGACGATCCCGGTCCACCCAATCTCCAGCGCTCCCGCCGCGATGAAGAGTCCGACCCCAAGCGTGCCCAGGAGCTCGATGCGACGGTGGCCATAGGGATGATCGTGGTCGGGTGGCTGTGCGGCAAGTCCCGAGGCGATCAGCGCCACCAGAGAGCCCAGCGCGTCAACGAGGTTGTGGAAGCCATCGGCCTTCAGCCCGATGCTGCCAACGTGAGTCCCGTAGAAGATCTTCCCGCCGGCGAGCGCTAGGTTGGCGAACAGGACCACCCCGATGGCCTGGGTGGCGGTCATTCCTTGACGCGCTGCTTCGACTCTGCCCGCGACGGTGCTCACCTCGAAGAGAATAGCCCGCTTCAGGCTGCGCCGCCCACGCTTGGGCTACCCAACTGAGCATAAAGCAGTCCCCAGCGCACGCCGCGATCACTGATGGTGACGTGGTCGGCCCCGAGTGCGCGCAACGATCGGGCCGCGATGAGGGCCCCCGTCGGGATCACGTCAGCGCGACCAGGTTGAAGCCCCGGCAACTGGAGTCGCTCCGGGAGTGACAGGCTCCACAGCCGCGCGGCGAGCGCTTCAACCACCTCCACTGCGAGCACGCGACCATGGACCTGGGTGGCATCATAAGCGGCCAGCCCCAGACTCAGGGCAGCCAGGGTGGTCCAGGTGCCGGCGACCCCGACGGCGCGAGTCCCGGCCTCGACCTTCGGGAACCGCGCGAAGGCCTGGTCGATGTCGGCCTCAATCGCCGAGCGATTGCCCTCCCAGCGCTCGTGCAACCGGACCGCTCCAACCGGAAATGAGTGAACGAAGGCCGCCGGCGTCTCGAGGGCGATGGCCACCTCGGTGGAACCGCCCCCGAGATCCACCACCGCCAAGGCGGTCCCGGCCGCCCCGAAGTCGTGCCAGGCCGCACGGTACATCAGAGTAGCCTCACGATCTCCGTCGATGATCTCGAGCGTGAGCCCGGTCTCGTTTTTCACCCGCTCGAGGAAGGCCGCTCCGTTCTTCGCATCCCGTGCGGCGCTCGTCGCAACGCAGGCGATGGCCGCGGGGAGCTTCACCCCCCACCCGAGAGCCTCTTCCACGTAGGCCCCCAGCACGCGCGACGTGAGAGTCATGCCGGGTTCAGCGAGCAGCCCGGTCCGATCGACTCCTTTGCCCAGCCGGGTGATCTCCGCCCGCTCCACCAGCGGCGTGAGCTTGCCCGCATCCAGCCGGGCCACGGTCAGCAACACGGAGTTGGTCCCGACGTCGATGGCCGCCAGCACCTCGCTCATGGCGCAAGCCGCGGGCCCCAGGAAGGCGTCGAGTAGGCGCCATCGTGCGTGAGCTGGCGCTGAGTGTTTCCATCAGGAGTCGAGGCCCACAGCTCGGCGCGGCCGGTGCGCGTGGAAACGAAGAGTAGCATCCGTCCGTTGGGCGACCACGCGGGGTCCGAGTTCTGTCCTTGATCTTGAGTGATGCGTGACACCTGGCCAGTCTGAACGTTGAGCGTGAAGAGGTCGAAGACGGCCCGTTCGTCGCGCGCGGTGAAGGCGATCAGGTCGCCGCGCGGAGACCACTTCGGGGTCTGGTTGTAGCTGCCCTGGTAGGTGAGCCGCCGCGCGCCGCTGCCATCCGCATTCATGACGTAGATTTGAGGGGAGCCCCCGCGCTGGCTGACGAAGGCGATCTGGTGCCCGTCCGGTGACCAGGTGGGACTGGTATCAATGCCTGGCTCCGTCGTGAGCCGCACTGGGTCGCCGCTTCCGTCGGCGGTGGTCTCGTAGATGTCGGCGTTGCCATCGACGCTCATCGACCAGGCCAGACGGCGGCCATCCGGCGAGGTCACGCCGCCACTGTTGAGATCACCATGACGGGAGATCACCCGCTGCTTCCCAGTGAAGGGGTAGACTTCCACGAGGTCCGGGTGCTGATTCTCATAGCGCGTGTAGAGGATCGCCTGACCATCGGCCGTCCAGTTGGGGACGATGTCGAGGTCTGCGTTCTTCGTGACTTGCCGCGCATTGTGAGCGTCCCAGTCGGCAACGAAGATCTCCTTGTGCTTTCCGACCGCGCGGGCAAAGCAGATCTCGGTCTCGAACGGACCAGGCTCGTTGGTGAAGAACTGCACGAGCTCGTCGGCGAAGCGATGGGCGAGGCGCCGCGTCTGCTCCTGTGGCAGTCGGTAGATTTTATGCAGCTGCTCTTGCTGCGCCAGCACATCGAAGAGCTTGAACTCGGCGACGATCTGCCCGCCCTCGATCTTGACGGTCGCCTTCACGAGCCCTTCGGCCCCGACGTCGGCCCAGCGGCTGAACTTGATGGCGGAGGCTGTGAACCCTTCGGCGGAGTCTGCGAGATAGCCCTTCGGGTTCAAGACCTGAGGCGAGAAGAGCCCGCTCGCCGAGAGATCATCGATGAGGGTCAGGTAGAGTTCCTGCGAGCCAGTGAACGGCGCCACCGCGAGCGGATAGGGCTGAAAGTTGGCGCCGGCGATCACCAGCTTGGGCGGCGTGGCCCACGCGGTGGCCGAGGAAGCGAGGAGAGCGGCGACGAAGAGAGAGCGACGCATGGGGAACCCGTGACTTATCACAACTTGTCCGCACGGAACTCGAGCTCGACCCCTTCGCGGGCCTGCTCGGCAAGATGAGCGGGCGGAGGCGGAAAAGCGCGGACATTCTTGATGGCAGCCTCCAGCGCCCGATCGAAGAAGGCATTCCCCGAGGGGTGTTGAACCCGCGCATCGCTGATCACGCCGTCCGCACCAATGCGAATCATCATGCTCGCCACCAGCTTCTTGCGCTCTGCCTCGGAGATGGTGCTGGGGACGGTGAAGAAGTGCTTCACCCGATCCACCACCCGCGCCCAGTAGATGTCGCCCTCGTTCTTGTCATCGGTCCCACTCTCGAACCCGTCGGCCTGCCCAGTCTGATCCACTTGTTTCTGCAGCTTGGCCAGCGCGCTCTTGAGCTTGTCCTGGTTCGAGGGCGCCTTCGTATCGGTGTGCTTGGGTTCAGTCTTGGTCTGCACGGGCACGGACTTCGCGACCGGCACGGGAGGGGCGGGAATCGCAGCGGGCTCCTCCTGCTTCCGCGGGAGCAGCTTCTCGTCGCGAGGCTTCCCGAGGCGCGCAAGCTTCACGTGAATGGTCTCGCTGGTGTCCACCCGCGGCGGCGCAAACAGCGCGCTGCCCAGGAGCGCGAAGATCAGCACCCCGTGCAAGGCCAGCGAGATCCCCACCGCGCCTGGCAAGGGGAACGAGGACCGCGGCTGGTCGGCGACGGTCGCCTCCACGACTCAGTGGCCCGCCTGGGTGGGATCGGTGATCATTCCGAGGTTGTCGACCCCCGCGCGCTGCAAGGTGGCCATGACATCGACCACGAAGCCGTACGGCAGGGTTCGGTCCGCCTTGAGGTAGAGCTCCTTATCCTCTTGGAGCTTGGCGTTCGCCTTGAGCTTCTCCTCGAGATCCTCGAGCGTCACCGGCGCGTCCCCGAGGAAGAGGTGCTTCTGCCCGTCGATGGAGAGCACCAGCTTCGCCTGCTGGCTGTTCAGCTCCACGGCCTTGGTTTGCGGCAGCGCGATCTTGACCCCTTGCTGGATCAGGGGGGCTGCGACCATGAAGATGATCAGGAGCACCAGCATCACGTCGACGAGCGGCGTGACATTGATCTCGGTCAGTGTTCCCTTTCCGCTCGAGAAGGCCATCAGGGACGTCTACTTGAGGAAGTGGCGCTTGACGATGTTCAGGAAGTCCGAAATGAACCCGGTCATCTCGCTGTCGAGCACCTTGATGCGCGACGAGAACGAGTTGTACGCCACCACCGCGGGAATGGCGGCGAAGAGGCCGAAGGCGGTGGCGATCAGGGCGTGGCTGATGGGCTGCGCCACCGTCGCCAGATTGGCATTCCCCTGCGCGTAGATCTCGGAGAACGCGTTCATGATGCCCCACACCGTTCCGACCAGCCCCCCTATGGGGGCCGCGGAGGCGGTGGTCCCCAAGAAGGCGATCTGGCGTTCGAGGTTGGTGAGCTCGGCGGTCTGGGCGCGGTGGAGCGACCGCTCCACGTTCTCGATGCCGCCAAGCTGCGAGCTCAGTGAGCCATCCTTGCCGGGGTCCTGAAGGCGCGAAAGCTCCACGTAACCAGCCCGGAACACTTGCGAGAGCGGGCTCGCGGGGGTCTTCTCGGAGTTCTGGTAGATCGCATCCAGCCGACGACTCTGCCAGAAGCTCTCGAGAAACGACGTCGATTCTCGCTGAGCTGCCCGCAGCTGGGCATACTTGCGCACGATGATCGCCCACGACGCGATGGAGGTTCCAAGCAACAGGAGCAGCACGGACATCTCGACGAGGCCCGCATTCTTAACAACGTCGAGGTAGTTCAGGCCGGCGGCGAAGTCAGGGGTCAGGGGAACCATGATTTGGCAAGTGAGTTAACACGCGCGCGCGGCGACGGCCAAGCAGTTGAATGCCGTCGGTCGTCGACCGTCTTGCACGGGACGGTTGCTTCTGGGCCCCGATTCGGCATTTGCTGTGCTTGGTGCTCGACCTTTTGGAGGGAGTTACTTTATGAACCGCTTCGCTGCCCTGTTCATTCCTACCGCGCTTGCCATGGGTTGCGTCGTCACCACTCCCGTCGACGTGCAGTTCAACTGGTCCTTCCAGGCGCCAAACGGAGGCACGAGCTGCGTCGACGCTGATGTACAAACGGTCACGATCACCATCGACGGAATCACCAAGCAGTTCGTGTGCAATGACTTCGTCAGCGGCGCGGGCCAGAGCGGAGTGATCAACGGTATCCTCTCCGGAACGCAGACCTACACCGTGGCGGGCTTCAGCGACCAGTACGACATCAACGGCAACTATACCGGCCAGGTGCAGAGCTACGGAGGCACATTCACCACTGACCTTCTCGCCGGGACTCTCGACGTCGAGAACATCAGCCTCACCCCTCTCGGGACCCCGTCGAACAGCAACATCATTCTCCTATGGACCTTCAACGGCTCCACCTGCTCGCAGATCGGCAGCCCGCAGGTCACCATCCAGATCGTTGATCCCGTCTCGGGCAACGTGAACATGCCCGTTCCCTGCACGGCCAACGGCGTCGATGGAGCCAAGATCACCAACTTCGCCGCCGGCTCCTACCCGTTCACGCTCTCGGCCAACGACGGCACCAACGGCTACTTCGCCTCGGGCACCCTTTACGTCAACGGCTACTCGGACACCGCCGCCCACATCGATCTCGGTATCGACTCCACTCAGGCCCCACCGCCGAACGGCCCCGGCACAGTGAACTTCGAATTCACGTTTGGAGCAGGCCAGGCCGGATGCTCCGCGGGCGGTGTCAGCACCGTGAGCTACTTCCTGAGCGACGGGACCGGCGCATTCGTTCCGGGCTCCTCGAGCAGCGATCCCTGCAACGATCCTCTTCCCCCTGTGACCATCACGAACCTGAGCGCGCCGGGCACGTACTACCTCTCGGCCCGCGGCTTGAGCGGAAACACCGTGAGCTACCAGATCGTGCAGTACCAGTTCGAGGTTTACCCGGGCGCCTCGCTCACCTATTCGGTGAACCTGCCGTCGGTGAGCGGCTTCTAGCAACGCCGCATCGGTTGCCGGACGCGCGTCGCATCCCTTATGGTGCAGCGCGCATGAAGAACCCCCGAGAGCGTGCCATCGGTGTCTTCGATTCCGGCGTTGGAGGCCTCACGGTCCACGCAGCGCTGCGGCGTTTGTTGCCCGGCGAGCGGCTGGTCTACCTCGGGGACACGGCGCGCGTGCCTTACGGCGCGCGCTCAGCCGCGGTGATCACTCGCTATGCGCTCAACAACGGTCGTTTCCTGAGCCAGCATCACCTGAAGCTCCTCGTCGTCGCCTGCAACACCGTGTCCGCCACCGCGCTCCCTGCGCTCACCGAGGCCCTCCCCATCCCCGTGCTGGGCATGGTGGAGCCCGGTGTGCAGGCCGCCCTGGCAACCGGGGCCGGGCACATCGGGGTGATTGGCACGCCAGGGACGATCCGCAGCGGGGCCTACCAGCGTGCACTCACCGCGCGCCAGCCCGGCGTTCGCGTCTCGGCCGTCGCCTGCAACCTCTTCGTTCCGCTCGCCGAGGAGGGCTGGACCACCGGAGACGTTCCCCGCGCGGTCGCCGAGCGCTACCTCACCCCCTTGCGGGACGCGGGCGTGGAGGCACTCGTGCTCGCCTGTACCCATTACCCTCTTCTCAAGGCGGTCATCGGCGAGGTCATGGGGCCGAAGGTCGTGCTGGTCGACTCCGCTGAAGCCAGCGCCGCGGCCGCCGCACAACTCCTGCGGGAGCGGGCCCTGCTCGACGTCCCCGGTCGGGGCAGCGAGCGCTTCTTCGTCACCGACCTCTCCGAGCAGTTTGGCGCGGTGGCCGAGCGCTTTCTCGGTCGCCCCATCGAGCTCCCCGAGGTCGTCGACATTGCTGGCTAGCCTGCTCCTCCTCGCCTGGTCCTGTGCGGCAGAGCCCGTCCCCGCGACCGTGGTGCCGCCGCTCGCGAGAGATCTTCTCCAGCCCGGTTACGACTGGGAAATCACCGGCGCGCGTCTCACGATCCGAAGCGGCCTCTGTGGAGAGCGGGTGCTCGACGATACGCTGACCGCGGCGGACCTCCCCCCCGCGCTCTCGCGTGTCCCGGAGGCGGCGACACTCGCACACGGTGCGCATCAACGCCTCTGGATCGGCCGGGCCCTCACCTATGGAGGCATGGGCCTGACTCTCGTCGGCGTCGTGAGCGTCGCCACCGGCGCAGCCCAGGCCACCAACTCCGGGGCACAGTGGGGGCTCGGGACCGCGGGCGGCCTCCTCGCGGTCGCCGGGATCGCCGCCTGGATCGCCGGCGCCTTCGCCGTCCATGACGGTCTCGCGAAGGTGCTCGAGGCCGTCAACGCCTACAACCTCGCATTGGCTCGGACGCCCGATCTTACTTCAGAGCGGCTTACTCCACAGCTGCCCGGATCGTCTCCTTGAGCGAGTGCGCCGGCGTGAACCCGACTTCCCGCACGAAGCGCGAGCCGTCGACAGTACAGCTGTACTGGAGATAGTCGAGCTCCGGCGGCGGAAAGTTGGCGAGGTGCCACGCGAACAGCCGCTTGAGCAGCGGTCGCGCCAGGAGCGAGGGCACCGGAACCGGCTCGTGGCCCAACTCCTTCAAGGCCATCGAGAGCGGGATCTCTCCGGAGCCGACGACGTTATAGACGCCGCGCACACCGGGCCTGAGGGCAGCGAGCAGCGCCCGGCACACGTCCTCGAAGTGGATGAGCTGGATCATCGGATCGAAGCCAAGCAGAGTCCACGGCCGCAGCAAACGTAGGTAGTTCGAGGGTGCGTTCTTGATCCCCGGACCGACGATGTGCACCGGCCGCAGCACCACGGTTTCGATGTCCGGGTGGCGGTAAAAGAACGACTGCGCGTACATGTCCACCGCGATGAGGTCACGCACATCCGAGAACCGCTCCGCGGCCATCAGGGGCGCATCCTCGGGTAGAAAGTTCGAGTTGCTCGGGGCGGGACCGTAGACGTTGGCCGACGACAGCACCACCACTTTGCGGATCCCATACTTCACGCAGTAATCGAGCACCCGGGTCGTGCCGAGCACGTTGAAACTGTGATGATCCTCGGCGCTCATGCGCGGATCGTGCATGATCCCCATGTGAATCAACGCCTTGAGCCGCCCCTTGCGGAACACCTCCTCCGACTTGTGTCGCCGGATATCGACCATGTTCATCTCGAGGTCCTCGGGCTTGCCTCGGAACGGCCGGCGATCAATCCCCACGATGCGCTCATTGCCGTGCAGCATCCTGGCGAGCGACCGCCCAAGATTTCCCGAGATGCCCGTGATCGCAACGCCGTCCGCGACGCGAGGCTTCGCCGCGACCTTCCCGACCACTTTTCCCTCTGCCGTCGTGAGCCGACGCTTCACGAGCCGCGGCCGGCGCAGCAGGTCGTCACCAGAAGACATGCTTCCTCTCCGCGAGCTTCGTTTGAAGCATCGTCTGAATCGTCGAACGCACCTGCCGAACCTTGCGCTCGAGCTCATCCTCGTCATCGTCGGGTCGCCCCGTGAACCGCATCGGTTCTCCGAAACCGATGTGATACTTCACCGGCAACGGAAACGGGACCAAGGTCGGAGTGATCGGCAGCGAGGGGAGGTTCACGAGCTTGGCGATCGACTTCAGCTCCGCGATCGCCGGCGCCTGTTCCTCGGCCCCGACCACCGCGATGGGGACGATGGGCGTGTCCGTGTCCAGCGCCAGCCGCATGAACCCTGAACCAAAGGCCTCGAGCTGGTAGCGCTGCCGAAAGAGCTTCTGGATTCCCTTCATGCCCTCGGGAAAGACGAGGATGCTCTCGTCGGCGGCAAGCAGTCGCCGGCAGTTCTCGGGCGTCCCCACCACTTGCCCGCAGCGCGCCATGAAGGTCGATGCGAAGGGCAGGCTCGGCACCCAGTGATCGACCATGGCCCGGATCACCCGAGACGGGTTGGCCTCGATCATCATCGCGATACCGATCATCGCCCCATCGAACGGCAGCTGGCCAGAGTGGTTGGAGATGAGCAGCACCCGCCCCTCGGGAACGTTTTCGATGCCGGTGACTGCCACTCGAAAGTAGTTCTTGTACAGCCACACGAACGGCGCGACGGCGGACATCGCGAAGTCCACATCGAGGCCGAAGGGGTCCACCCCATACTCGTTGGTGGCAGCCGAGATCGAGCCCAGCCGCTCCTCGGCCTCAGGAGCCAGCCGAAAGGTCCACCGCTTCAGGGCATCTTTGACCGATTGTCCGAGGGCCATGGGGCAGCCAAAGGGTAGCACGGGGTTTGAAAGTGTGAAGTCCGGAGTAACCGGTCAGGGCTACAGCCGCTCGGCAGCCTGGGCAAGCGGAACGAGCTCGTAGTCGTCCGCCAGCCAACCGAGGACCTCCCGCAACCGACGCACCTTCTCATGGGTGGGCACGCGTAGATCGGGCTGACTCTTCGCGACCAGCGCTTCGGACATGCCGTCCGTCGGGTCCATGAGATCCACCCCGTGGAGCTCGAGGTTCACAAAGTCGAGCTGTCGCACCGACGCGTAGACCATCTTCACCAGCGGCCACGGCGCAGCCACAATGAGTGTCCCAAAGAAGGGAATGCGGGCCCAGGGGTCGACGGTGATCGGCAACTCGAGCAGTGGGCTGCCGACGGTCACGCCCGCGGACTTGTACGGATCTCGCAGCGACGGGCGGTAGGGTGACCGGGGGGCGAAGAGCACACCGGGCCGATCGAGGATCGCTGCCGACGACCGTCGCTGAACTCGCCGCAGCCCCATCACGAGCGCCTTCGCGGTGTAGTAGGGCGCTGCCGGAAAGGTGGACGAATCATAGCGGTGCCCAGTCCGCGCCACGGCCGCGAGCAACTCCGGCGAGAGCGTATACCCCGGCGCGCGGAACCCCACCGGCCGAGTGCCCGTCGCTCGCGCGATCGCCGCCGCCCCACCCTCCACCTGCGCCTCGATCTCCGCGTCCGTGAGTCGGGTTAAGGCGTAGAGGTGATCGAGCGTATGGTTTCCGATCTCATGGCCAGCGGCCGCCAACGACCGCAGCGGGGCACCGCCCTCTGGAATTTCCGAGCCGATTGCGAAGAAGGTCCCCTTCGCCCGACGCTCGTCGAGCAAATCCGCGAGGCGGGGCGGCGCGCAGGTCACCACGGCGTCTGCTCGGCTCTCCGCGGGCAACCCATGCAGGGCCTCATAGTGACGTAGGCCGTCCAGATCGATGCTGATGCTCGCGAGACGCATGCGAGAGGGTTCTACTCCGGCGTCAGGAAGACCGCACCCAAGGGGGGCACGGTCACCGAGAGCGTGTGGGGCCGGCCGTGGGTCCCCGGGGCGCGCGCCACGACCCCCCCGAGGTTTCCGATGCCGCCGCCGCCGAACTCCCTCGCGTCGCTGTTGAAGAGCTCCCGCCAGCGTCCTCCCAGCGGCACGCCGATCTTCACGTCGTAGCGCGGCACGGGGGTAAAATTCACGGCTACGGCCACGACGTCGCGCGGCCCGTCGCCCACTCTGAGATAGAGCAGCTGGCTCTCGGCGGCGTTGCCGCCGTCGCTCCACTCGAAGCCACCCGGGTCGCAGTCGCGCCGGTGGCGCGCGGGGGTGCCCCCGTAGGCCGCGTTCAACGCGGCGCCGCAGCGCGCGATGCCCGCGGGCCCCTCATCGTCCAGGAGCCCCCAGTCGAGCTGCTGGTCGTGCTGCCACTCGCTCTTTTGGCCGAACTCGCACCCCATGAAGAGCAGCTTCTTGCCAGGCTGCGACCACTGGTAGGCGTAAAGCAGGCGCAGATTTGCCCGCTTCTGCCAGTCGTCGCCGGGCATCTTCGCATAGAGCGAGCCCTTCCCATGGACCACCTCGTCGTGGGACAGGGGCAGCACGAAGTTCTCCGTGAAGGCATAGATCTGTCGGAACGTGAGCTGATCGTGGTGGTACCGCCGGTGGACCGGGTCGTGGGCCATGTACGCGAGGGTGTCGTGCATCCAACCCATGTCCCACTTGTAACCAAAGCCCAGGCCTCCCATCTCGAGCGGCCGCGAGACGCCCGGCCAGGCGGTCGATTCCTCGGCGATGGTCTGGATGTCGGGCTGTGCCAGGTACAGCTCGCGGTTCAACCTGCGGAGAAAGTCGATTGCCTCCAGGTTCTCGCGACCCCCGTGCGCATTGGGGATCCACTCGCCGGCCTTGCGCGAGTAGTCGCGGTAGAGCATCGAGGCCACGCCGTCCACGCGGAGGCCATCGACCCCATAGCGCTCGAGCCAGAAGAGGGCGCTCGACATGAGGAAGCTCTGCACCTCGCGCCGGCCATAGTTGAACACCAGGCTGTTCCAGTCGGGGTGAAACCCCTCCCGGGGGTCGCCGTGCTCATACAGGGCGGTGCCATCGAACTGGCCCAGACCATGGGCGTCGGTGGGGAAGTGGGCCGGCACCCAATCGAGGAGCACCCCAATGCCGGCGGCATGCAAAGCGTCGACGAAGGCCAGAAAGTCGGCGGGCAGACCGAAGCGATGGCTCGGGGCGAAGTAGCCCGTGACCTGGTAGCCCCACGAGCCGAAGAACGGATGCTCCATCACCGGCATGAGCTCGACGTGGGTGAACCCCAGTCCTTTCACGTGGGTCACGAGCTTCTCGGCCAACTCGCCAAAATGCAGGGAGCGCCAACCGTCGTCGGCCTTTCGCATGAACGAGCCGGGGTGGACTTCGTAGATCGACATCGGCGCGTCGAGCCTCTGGCGCTGGGCACGCGAGCGGTCCCAGGTCTTCGTCGCGGGCGTTTGGGCGCGCTTCGGCAGCTCGGAGATGATCGAGGCCGTCGCCGGCGGGATCTCCGCCAGGAACGCATAGGGGTCGGCCTTGTCGAATGACGCGCCGCCGCGGTGGGAGCGAATCCGATACTTGTAGCGGGCGCCGACCTTGGCCTTCTTCACCGTTCCAACCCACACCCCGAGCCCGCTGACCTGCGAGAGCTCCTCGCCTTGCCAGTCGTTGAAGTCGCCGATCACCCACACCCGCTCGGCGTCCGGAGCCCACACCGCGAAGCGCGCGCCCTCCTTGCCCCCGTTGAGCAGGTGCGCACCGAGCCGCTCGTAGGCCCTGGGGTCGCCGCCGGCATGAAAGGCCCGAAACTCCGAGGAGAAGTCCCCCATGTCAGCTCCCGTTCCGGCGCGACAAGCGGGCAAAGAGCTTCTTGGCCTCGACCGAAGCGGTCGCGCGCACCCGCTCGACGTTCAAGGTCTTGAGCGTTCGACGTTCCACCAGTTGCTTGCCCTCGACGAAGACGTCGCGCACGTCGGCGCCACTCGCGGCGTACACCACCGCTCCGGCGAGATCGTCGCCACGCGGAGAGAAGTGGACGCCGGAAAGATCCAACACCGTGACGTCGGCCGCGAACCCTTCGGCGAGCTGGCCGATCTCATGCTCCAACCCGAGCACCTTCGCACCGCTGCGGGTGGCGAGGTCGAGAACGTCGCGCGGCGCGAGGGCAGCCGCGCCGAACGCGGGCAGATGCAGCGTCGCCGCGAGCCGCAGCTCATGAAAGACGTCGAGGGTATTGTTGCAGGGGGCACCGTCAGCGCCGAGACCCACGTTCACCCCCGCCCGCAGAAGCTCGGGGAGCCGAGCGATGCCGCTCGCGAGCTTTAGATTCGAGCCCGGGCAATGAACGACATTCGATCGCGTGCGCGCCAGGAGCTCGATTTCGGCGGGGCTCAAGTGCACGCAGTGGGCGAGCACGAGCCGGTCGCCGCACAGGCCGAGATCCTCGAAGTAGGAGACGTTGTCCTTTCCGGTGGCCTTCTTCACCGCGGCGAGCTCGTCGACGTTCTCGCTCGCGTGGGTGTGAACCAGCAACCCTTCGCGGGCCGAGAGCTCCGCCACCTCGTGTAACAGCTCGCGGCTGCAGCTCAGCGCAAAGCGAGGGCAGAAGGCGTAGCGCAGCCGGCCATTCTCGGCCTGGTGATGGCGGCGGGCGAGGCTCAGCGATTCGCCGATCGAATCGTCGATGGTCTCGCGCAGCCCCGCGGGGACGCCTTCCCCGGCGTCCATCATCGCCTTGCCGCCGGTGTAGCGAACGCCGGCCGCAGCCGCGGCCTCGAAGAGCGCGTCGGTGTGATGCACCGTTCCCATGTCGAGGATCGCGGTGGTCCCCGAGAGGAGCAGCTCGGCGAGCCCTAGGTCCGCGGAGGCCCGCAGCGACCGCGGAGTGTGGGCGGCCTCGAAAGGCCAGATGCGCTGCTGAAGCCAGCCCAGGAGCGGCAAGCCATCCGCGGCGTTGCGAAAGAGGGCCTGGCAGAGATGCACGTGCGTCTGGATCAACCCCGGCAAGATCAGCGTGCCGCGGCAGTCGACGATGTGGGCTCCGCGCGGCGCGCGCAGCCGCTTCCCGACCGCCTGGACGCGACCTTCGGCGAGAACCACGTCCAACGCCCCTTCGCGATTGCAGGAATCGAGGGTGAGGACTTCGCCGCCGCGCAGCAACACCGGGCGTGAGCGCTGAGAATGCCGAGGCACTTCGCCTAGCTGTGGCAGACCCGGGGGGGAGGATGCAAGGGTTGCGCGCCGTTCGCTCGGAGGAGCGACATCTCCCCGCGTCGCCCCGGAGCAGTTGCGCCCCGACGGCGCGGACGAGATAAATGCGCCCATGAGCAAGCTCCTGAGCCCTTGGACCGTTCGTCAGACCACCTTTCGGAACCGGATTTTCGTGAGCCCGATGTGCCAGTACTCGGCCACCGACGGAATGCCCACCGACTGGCACCTCGTGCACCTCGGCTCCCGCGCCGTGGGCGGCGCGGGACTGGTGATGGTCGAGGCGACGGCCGTAACCCCTGAGGGGCGCATCTCCCCGGGCGACACGGGTCTCTGGTCCGAAGCACACGCCCAGGCCTTCGCCCGGATCTCGGCGTTCATCCGCTCCCAGGGCGCGAAGCCTGGAATCCAGCTCGCCCACGCCGGGCGCAAGGCTTCGACCGCGGCGCCGTGGGATGGCGGCAAGTCGCTCTCGGGCCCCGAAGCCTGGACCACGCTCGCCCCGAGCGCGATCGCGTTTGGCGATTACGCCCGACCGAAGGCCCTGAGCGTGCCGGAGATCCAGCAAGTGACCGCTGCCTTCGTCGCTGCCACCAAGCTCGCTCTGCAAGCGGGGTTCGAGGTGATCGAGCTCCATGCCGCCCATGGATACCTCTTGCACGAGTTCCTCTCCCCGCTGTCGAACCAGCGCGACGATCAGTACGGCGGCTCGCTCGAGAACCGGGCCGCGCTGCTCCGCGAGGTCGCGCGCGGCGTCCGCGCCGCGTGGCCCAAGGAGCGGCCCCTCTTCGCCCGGCTCTCCTGCAGCGACTGGGTCGATGGGGGGTTCGAGATCGGCCAGGCCACTCAGGTAGCGAAGTGGCTTCAGGCCGACGGGGTCGATGTCATCGACTGCTCGAGCGGCGGCCTCTCCCCGGTGCAGAGGATTCCCGTGGGGCCCGGATTCCAGGTCCCCTTCGCCCGCACGATTCGGGCGGCGGGAGTCCCCACCGCCGCCGTGGGCTTGATCACCGAGCCTGCGCAGGCGGAAGGGATCCTCGCGGACGAATCGGCCGACGCAGTGTTTCTCGCCCGAGAGTTCCTGCGTTCCCCCTACTGGCCACGCGAGGCAGCGCGGGTCCTCGGCGAGGACATCGCCTGGCCCAAGCAGTACCTGCGCGCCAAGACTTAACGATGAGCTCCGATCATCCCTGCACCTGTGCTCTGAACTTCGCCCTCCAGAGGCCACCTCTACGTCTCCGGTTCGACGTCCATGCCCATCCCAGTCATTTGCGGAAGCACCAGACGGGCATGCGCGGACGATTCAGGTAGAGCGTGACCCGATTCATGTCGTGGAGCCAGCCCATCGCGGGCGCCTCCAGATGCGGCGGCGGTTTACCTAGATTTACCGAAAGACCATCGCGCAATGTCCGCGGCCAGTGCATATCTAGAGCTTCATTCGGTAAGAACTCAGGAGACTCCTCGACTCATGCGGCTTCGCAATCTCAGCACGGTGGTGGCTCTGGCCACCACGGCTACCGCTGGCTGCGGCCGCGCGGGGCGTGGCCAGCCGGATTCGGGCGCCCCGCGACCGACGCCGGTCCAGACGGCGAAGGTCGAGCAGCACGACATCTCCATCGCCCTCGAAGGGCTTGGCTCCGCGACCGGCTTCTACACGGTCACCGTGCGCAGTCGCGTCGACGGTGAGCTGGTCCACGTCGCATTCAAGGAGGGGCAGGAGGTCAAAAAGGGCGACCTCCTGGTGCAGATCGATCCGCGCCCCTACCAGATCGCCGTCAACCAGGCCCAGGCAACGCTCGACAAGGACAAGGCCCAGGCGACGGATGGCCAGCTCAACCTCGACCGCTACCTCGATCTGCGCAAGCAGAACTTGATCTCGCAGCAGCAGGTCGACGATCAGCGCGCCCTCGCCGAGGGTCAGCGAGCCCAGGTCGCTTCCGACCAGGCATCCCTCGACAACGCCAAGCTTCAGCTACAGTACGCCCGGATCACCTCTCCGATCGACGGGATTACCGGCCTCCGGCAGGTCGATCCCGGCAACATGGTGCACGCCGCCGACACCACGGGCCTCGTGGTCATCACGCAGCTCGATCCCATCGCGGTCTTGATCACGCTTCCCGCGGACGACCTGCCCCAGCTCGCCGACGAGATGCAGAAGCATCCCCTCTCCGCGCAGGCGTTCACCCGCGATGGACTCGTCGACCTCGGCACGGGTGTCGTCCAGCTCATCGACAACCAGATCAATCAGGCCACGGGGACCCTGAAGCTCAAGGCGATCTTCCCCAACGCCAATCACCGCCTCTGGCCCAATCAGTTCCTGAAGGCCCGGGTCCAGGTGAGCACCCGCAAGGGGGCGCTGGTGATCCCCTCGGTCGCTGTCCAGCGCGGCCCCGACGGTCCGTTCGTCTACCGGGTCAAGGGCGATTCGACCGTCGAGGCCGTGCGCGTCGTTCTGGGTCCGCTGCAGGGGGAGTCTCAAGTGATCGAGAGCGGAGTCGCTGCCGGGGACGAGATCGTCGTCGAGGGCCAGTACAAGCTGCGCCCGGGCGCCAGCGTCGACACCAAGGGCCCGCGCCCAGGCGCGGGCGATGGTGGCCCGAGCCCCGGGGGGGTCGGAGCCGCCAAGTGAACGTCTCCGAGCTGTTCATTCGCCGGCCGATTGCGACGTCCCTCTTGATGGTGGGGGTGTTGCTCGCCGGCATGATCGGCTACGGGCTGCTGCCGGTCTCGGCCCTGCCCCAGGTCGACTACCCCACCATCTCGGTGACGACAGGCCTCCCTGGCGCGAGCCCGGACACGATGGCCTCGTCGGTGACCACCCCTCTGGAGCGGCAGTTCGGACAGATGCCATCTCTGACCGGGATGACCTCGATCAGCAGCTTCTCGAGCTCGCAGATCACCTTGCAGTTCGACCTCGAGCGGGACATCGACGCCGCCCAGCAGGACGTCCAGGCGGCCATCAACGCCGCCGCGACATTCTTGCCGCCGACCCTCCCGGCGCCGCCCACCTATAGCAAGAGCAACCCCGCCGATGCGCCGATCCTCACGCTCGCGGTGACTTCGGACGCGCTCCCGCTCAGCAAGGTCGATGACTACGCCGATTCGATCCTCGCGCAGAAGATCTCGCAGGTCACCGGGGTCGGGCTGGTCTCCATCGGCGGCGGGCAAAAGCCCGCGGTTCGCATCCAGGTCGACCCCGAGCAACTGGCTGGCCTCGGCCTGGGCCTCGAAGACGTCCGCGGGGTGATCGCCTCCCAGAACGTCGACCAACCCAAGGGTAACCTGGACGGCCCCCGACAGGCGTTTGCCCTGGATGCGAATGACCAACTCCTGAACGCCGATGCCTATCGCCAGCTGGTGGTCGCCTATCAGAATGGCGCGCCCGTGCGGCTCTCCGACGTCGCCAACATCGTCGATGGCGCGGAGAATGCGCAGCTCGCAGGCTGGGCGAACGACAAGCGACATTCTTGCCGCCGACCCTCCCGGCGCCGCCCACCTATAGCAAGAGCAACCCCGCCGATGCGCCGATCCTCACGCTCGCGGTGACTTCGGACGCGCTCCCGCTCAGCAAGGTCGATGACTACGCCGATTCGATCCTCGCGCAGAAGATCTCGCAGGTCACCGGGGTCGGGCTGGTCTCCATCGGCGGCGGGCAAAAGCCCGCGGTTCGCATCCAGGTCGACCCCGAGCAACTGGCTGGCCTCGGCCTGGGCCTCGAAGACGTCCGCGGGGTGATCGCCTCCCAGAACGTCGACCAACCCAAGGGTAACCTGGACGGCCCCCGACAGGCGTTTGCCCTGGATGCGAATGACCAACTCCTGAACGCCGATGCCTATCGCCAGCTGGTGGTCGCCTATCAGAATGGCGCGCCCGTGCGGCTCTCCGACGTCGCCAACATCGTCGATGGCGCGGAGAATGCGCAGCTCGCAGGCTGGGCGAACGACAAGCGGGCGGTGCTCCTCAACGTGCAGCGCCAGCCCGGCGCCAACATCATCCAGGTCGCCGACCGCGTGAAGGCGCTCCTGCCGAGGCTGCGGGACTCGATCCCGACGGCCATCGACCTCAAGATCCTCATCGACCGCACCGCGACCATCCGCGCCTCGGTCGCCGACGTCCAGTTCGAGATGATCCTCACCATCTTGCTGGTAGTCGTGGTCATTTTTCTCTTCCTGAGAACGCTCACCGCCACGGTGATCCCCGCGGTGGCCGTACCGCTCTCGATCGTCGCCACCTTTGGCGTGATGTACGTCCTGGGGTACAGCCTCGACAACCTCTCGCTCATGGCGTTGACGATCTCGACCGGCTTCGTCGTGGATGACGCCATCGTGATGATCGAGAACATCTCGCGCTACATCGAAGAGGGCGACGCACCGTTCGAGGCTGCCCTCAAGGGCGCGAAGCAGATCGGCTTCACCATCATTTCACTGACCCTCTCGCTGGTGGCGGTGCTGATTCCCCTGCTCTTCATGGGCGGGATCATCGGCCGCCTCTTCCGCGAGTTCGCGGTGACCCTGAGCGTGGCCATCGTGATGTCGGCCCTCTTCTCGCTCAGCCTCACGCCGATGATGTGTGCCCATCTCCTGCCTCGAAAGAACCCCAGCTTTGCTGGCGCGAAGCCCGGCTTCCTGGATGCGCTGATCCGCTCCTACGGTCGCGGCCTGGAGCGGGTGCTCCAGCATCAGCCGCTGACGCTGATCATCACCCTCGGCACTCTGGCGCTGACCCTGGCGATGTTCTGGTTCATGCCCAAGGGCTTCTTTCCCCTCCAGGACACGGGCCTTCTTCAGGGGGTCACCGAGGCCCCTCCGGACATCTCCTTCGACGAGATGACCGCCCGCCAAGAGGCGCTCGTCGACGTCGTCCGCGCCGATCCCGACGTGGCCGAGGTGGCCTCGTTCGTCGGTCCCGACGGCACCAATCCCACGTCGAACAGCGGCCGCCTCTCCATCACGCTGAAGTCGCGTGACAGCGGGCGCGCGGGGGCGGCGGACATCATCCGGCGCATCCAGCGTCACGCAACGCTGATCCAGGGAATCGATCTCTACCTGCAGCAAGTCCAAGACCTGCAGGTCGACGATCGGGTCAGCCGCACCCAGTACCAATACACGATGGAGGACGCCGATCCGGCGGAGCTCGCGCTCTGGGGCCCCAACCTTCTCGAGCGGCTCAAGCATGTCCCACAGTTGCGCGACGTCGCCAGTGACCAGCAGTCCTCGGGTATGCAAGAAACCCTGCACATCGATCGCGACTCTGCCACCCGCCTGGGCGTCTCGACCCAGGCCATCGACGATGCGCTCTATGACGCCTTCGGCCAGCGGCAGATCTCCACAATCTTCACCCAGCTCAACCAGTACCGAGTGATCCTCGAGGCCAAACCCGAGTTTCAGCGCGACCCGGGCATGCTTTCCCGCCTCTACGTACGCTCCGCCTCGGGCGCGCAGATTCCGCTCTCGGCCCTCGCGCGCTTCGAGCCCTCCAGCGCGCCGCTCTCCGTGAACCACCAGGGACAGTTCCCGGCGGTGACGCTGTCCTTCAACCTGGCCCCCGGCGTGGCGCTCGGCGACGCCGTGGGGGCGATCCGAGCCGCGGAGGACGAGATCGGCCTGCCCGCGAGCATCCACGCCGCGTTCGCCGGCACCGCCCAGGCCTTCCAGGACTCGCTGAAGAGCGAACCGCTCCTGATCCTGGCCGCGCTCATCACGGTCTACATCGTGCTGGGCGTGCTCTACGAGAGCACCATCCATCCCGTCACCATCCTCTCCACGCTGCCTTCCGCGGGCATCGGCGCGCTCCTGGCCCTGTGGCTCACGGGCAACGAATTCTCGATCATCGCCCTCATCGGCGTGGTCCTCCTGATCGGCATCGTGAAGAAGAACGCGATCATGATGATCGACTTTGCCCTCGAGGCCGAGCGCGACGCGCACCTCGCGCCGCGCGAGGCGATCTACAAGGCCTGCTTGCTTCGCTTTCGTCCGATCCTGATGACCAGCTTGGCCGCGCTGTTGGGGGCGGTGCCGCTGGCCTTCGGCACCGGCACCGGCTCTGAGCTTCGCCGGCCCTTGGGCATCGCGATCATCGGCGGACTGCTCATCTCCCAGATCCTCACGCTCTTCACCACTCCGGTGATCTATCTGTACATGGATCGACTGGCGCGCTGGCTGCAAAGCTTCCGCCGCGCCGCGCCCGTGCCGAGCTCCACGAGAGCGGCGTGAACGTCTCCGAGCTGTTCATCCGCCGGCCGATCGCGACCTCGCTGCTGGCGATCGCGATTCTGCTGGCGGGAGGCGCCGCCTACCGACTGCTTCCGGTCGCCCCGCTGCCCAGAGTTGATTTTCCCACCCTCTCGGTGAGCGGCAACCTCCCGGGCGCCAGCCCGGAGACCATGGCCTCCGCCGTCGCCACGCCGCTGGAGCGGCGCTTCGGACGCATCGCGGGCCTCTCGGAGATGACCTCGAGCAGCTCGCTTGGCTCCACGCAGATCACGCTCCAGTTCTCTCTCGACAAGAACGTCGACTCGGCCGCCCGGGACGTCCAGGCCGCCATCAACGCCTCGGGCGGCGACCTCCCCCTCAACCTGCCCTCGCTGCCCACGTACCGAAAGACGAATCCCGCGGATGCGCCGATCATCGTCTTGGCCCTGAGCAGCGCCACCGTGCCGCTCGGGCAGATCTATGACTCGGCCAACACCGTGCTGGCCCAGAAGATCTCCCAGGTGTCCGGGGTGGGGCAAGTCACGGTGAGTGGCGGACAGCAACCCGCGGTGCGTGTGCAGATCGAGCCAGAGACGCTCGCCGGCCTGGGCCTCTCCCTGGAGGATGTACGAAGTGCCTTGCTCAGCGCCACCTCTCACGAGCCCGAGGGGAGCTTCTCCGGACGTCGCCAGGCCGTGGTGCTGACGTCGAACGATCAGCTCTACGTCGCTGCCGATTATCGCGATCTCGTGATTGCGTACCGAAATGGGGCTCCGGTGCGACTCTCCGATGTCGCCAAGATCATCGACGGCCCGGAGAACACGCGACTCGCGGCCTGGTCCGACGGCATCCGCTCGATCCTGGTCCTCGTCCGCCGCGCCCCAGGCGCCAACATCATCGAAACCTGCGAGCGGGTGAAGGCCATGCTCCCGCTGCTGTTGCAGTCCATCCCCGCCGCGATTGACGTGCGCGTGGTGGTGGACCGGACCATCACCATCCGAGCCTCGGTTCGCGACGTCGAGAAGACGCTCCTCTTGACCGTGGCGCTGGTGGTGATGGTGGTGTTTCTCTTCCTGCGCCGCCTGTGGGCTACGCTGATCCCCAGCGTGGCCGTGCCGCTGTCGCTGGTGGGCACGTTTGGCGTCATGTACCTCCTCGACTACAGCGTCGACAACCTGTCGTTGATGGCACTCACGATCTCCACCGGGTTCGTGGTCGACGATGCCATCGTCATGATCGAGAACATCTCCCGCTACATCGAGGAGGGGGTGGCGCCGTTCCAGGCCGCCCTCCAGGGAGCGCGCCAGATCGGCTTCACGATCATCTCGATCACCCTCTCGCTCATTGCAGTCTTCATCCCCATTCTTCTGATGGGCGGGCTCATCGGCCGGCTCTTCCGGGAGTTCGCGGTCACGCTCGCCATCGCGGTGATCGTCTCGGCGGTGGTCTCGCTCACGCTGACACCGATGATGTGCAGCGTCTTCCTCTCACCAAGATCGGAGGAACCGGAGCACCGCCTCGGACGAGCCCTGGAGCGGTTCTTCGACGGCATGCTCCGCCTCTACGAGCGCGGCCTCAAGCTGGCCCTCAAGCATCGCCGCGTCACGCTGGGAATCATGCTCGGCACGATCGCGCTCAACATCTGGCTCTACGTGCTCGTCCCCAAGGGCCTCTTCCCCCAGCAGGACACAGGCATGCTTCGGGGCTTCTCGGAGGCGAGCCAGGACATCTCCTTCGGCGCCATGCGGGATCGCCAACAAGCGGTGGACAAGATCATCCGCGCCGACGACGCCATCGAACACGCCAACTCATTCCTCAACGGCGGCAACACCGCGTTCCTGTTCATCTCCTTGAAGCCCCTCGACCAGCGCAAGGTCAGCGCCGACGACGTCATCGCCCGGCTGCGGCCCAAGCTCGGCCAGATCCAGGGGATCACCGTGTATCTGCAGGCGCTGCAGGACATCAACGTCGGTGGCCGAACCACGCGCACTCAGTATGTCTACTCCCTCGCCGACGCAGACCTCGCCGAGCTCAACCACTGGGCCCCGATCCTCGTGGAGCGACTGAGAAAGATCCCTGAGCTGCGCGACGTGAACACCGATCAGCAGACCGCCGGGCTCCAGGAGACTCTGGTCTTCGATCGAGACACGGCCTCTCGGCTCGGCGTCACATCCCGCGACATCGACGCCGCGCTCTACGACGCCTTCGGGCAGCGACAGGTCGCCACCACCTTCACCCAGATCAACGAGTACCACGTGGTGCTCGAGGTCTTGCCCGAGAGCCAGACCAACCCCCAGGCGCTCGACCAAATCTATGTCAAGTCGACCCACGGCGCGCCGGTACCCCTGAGCGCCCTCATTCAGTACACCACGACCCCCACCGCCCTCTCGGTCAACCACCAAGGTCAGTTTCCAGCAACCACGCTGTCGTTCAACCTTGCGCCCGGCGTGGCGCTCGGCGACGCGGTGAAGCTCATCGACGCCGCCGAGGCCGAGATCCACCTGCCGGGGTCGATCCGGGCGGCGTTCCAGGGCACCGCGCAGGTCTTCCAGGACTCGACGAAGAGCGAACCCTTGCTGATCGGCGCCGCGCTGCTCACGGTCTACATCGTACTGGGGATGCTCTACGAGAGCTTGATCCACCCCATCACGATTCTCTCGACTCTGCCGTCGGCCGGCATCGGTGCCCTGTTGATGCTCCTCGCGACCAGGACCGACTTCACGATCATCGCCCTGATCGGAATCATCCTGCTGATCGGCATCGTGAAGAAGAACGCGATCATGATGATCGACTTCGCCATTGAGGCGGAACGCACCGAGGGCCTGGACTCGGAGCAGTCGATCTACAAGGCCTGCGTGAAGCGCTTTCGCCCGATCCTGATGACCACTCTGGCCGCGATGCTCGGCGGCCTGCCGCTCGCCCTGGGGACGGGCACTGGCTCGGAGCTGCGGCGACCGCTGGGGATCGCCATCGTCGGGGGACTCATCGTCTCTCAACTGCTGACTCTGTTCACCACGCCGGTCGTGTACCTGTACCTAGACAAGCTCTCGGGGAAGAGGCCCAAGCCCGGGGTCGCACCGCGACCGGCGGCGCTGGCCTGATCCACGGCGGAGCTGCTGCCCGAAGCCCCAAACCACCCCACAGATGCTAAAACGTCTGGATGCCGGTCGACTCGGTCCTCTTCATCAACGGAAGTCCCTCCTGGCCCTCTCGCACTGCCGCTCTGTGTGAGCACGTGGCCGGTGAGCTCCGAGGCTTCGGCTTCACCTCCACCACGCTGGCCTTGCGCGATCTGCCTCCCGAGCCGCTGCTCATGGGCAAAGCCGATGCCCCCGGGATTCGCGAGGCGGTGGCCCAGGTGGCCTCGGCACCGGCCATCGCCCTCGTGACCCCCATCTACAAGGCCGCCTACAGCGGCCTCACCAAGGTCTTCCTCGACCTGCTCCCGCAGTTCGCCCTCGCCGGAAAGATCGTACTCCCGCTCGCCAATGCCGGCTCTCTCGCCCACGTCCTGGCGCTCGACTATGCCCTGCGCCCCGTGCTGAGCGCGCTCGGCGCGCTTCAGGTCACCGCCGGCTTCGTGGTCCTCGAGCAACAGCTCTCCATCGGTCCAGATGGCGTTCGGCTCGATCCCGACACCGCCAGCAAGCTGCGCCCCGTGCTCCAGACCTTCGTCGAGAGCGCTCGCCGCCACGCGGACTAGCAATGCTCGCGACCCTGCTCACCGACTTCGGGCTCGACGACACGTATGTCGGTCAGCTCAAGGCTGCCTTGCTGGCCGTGGCGCCGAGCGCCAAGCTCGTCGATCTCACTCACGGCATTCCCGCCCAGGACGTGGCCGCCGGTGCCTACCAGCTCTGGACCGCGGTGAGCGGCTTCGCCCGGCCGGCGCTGCATCTCGCGGTCGTGGATCCTGGCGTGGGCACCCGCCGTGCCGCCATCGCGGCCCGCAGCAAGGGGGGCCACCTGTTCGTCGGGCCCAACAACGGACTGCTCGCCCCCGCCATCGAGCGCACCGGCGGTCTCGCCCTGGCGGTCTCGATCGAGGATCCGCGATACGTCGCTCGCCGAAGGTCCCACACGTTCCACGGCCGCGACGTCTTTGCTCCCGCCGCGGGACACCTCTTGCGAGGCCTGCCCCTCGCCCGTCTCGGACCGCGCTTACCCACCCTCGAAGCGCCGTTTCGCATTCCATCTCGGGAGCCCCACGGCGAGGTGGTGCACGTGGACCACTTCGGCAACGCGATCACCTCGCTCGCCGGGGACGACGCCCCCGCGCACTTCCTGGTGCGCGTGGGCTCGCCGGCCACTGCTCCCATTCACGGGGGTCGCCAGGCCACCTACGCCTCCGCGGCGCCCGGCGCGCCGCTCGCCCTGGTGGGGAGCTCGGGCCTGATCGAGATCGCCATCAACGGAGGCCACGCCGCGCGCTCACTGGGCCTTTTCCGGGGAACGCAGGTCGAGCTCGTCAGCGAAGCGACTTCAGCTGATCAAAAGTCCAGGCGTCCTGGTTCGGGGCGTCGACCGCGGTCGTGAACTCGACGCGCCCGTCCTTCAGCGCCAGCTTGAGCGCATCGCCAAATCGACAGGCCACCGTCTTGATCTTCGGCATGGTGATCTTCCTGAAGGCGGGATCGTTCTCGCACCGCTGGCGCAGCGCGGAGAGGGGTGGCTCGCAGTAGCTCGCGACCGAGTACTTCTTCAGGACCTCATCGGGAATCGTCGACCAGACCACCTCGACGTTCGGGGCACCGCCGCACACCTCGATCATCGCCGCCCATTCGACGCCGAGGTTCTGCTCGCTCTCGGCCTCCTCGGCCTTGCGATCGAACCGGGCGAGCGCCTCGAGCTCGCCGCTGTCGCGCTGGCTCCGGTGCTGGGCGAGCAGCTCGTCGGCGTTCACTGAAGCCGTCGCCGTCTTGTCGAGCTGCACCTTCACGCCGTCACGCATCCCCGGAGCGTGAACCTCATAGGTCAGCTCGTCGCTCCAGCTGTGCTTGGCCCCCACCAGGGGATTCCAGCGCCGCCCGTGGTACTGCGTCGCGTAGTAGAGGGACCCACCGTCGTTCTCGACCTCCACCGGCAGCACCTTCCCCTCGAACGGCGAGCGGCCACCACTGATCCGCAGCAGCGCCCGGTTGGCGCGGCGCGGCTTCAGGAACAGGAGATCGACCTGGAGCCCGTCCGGGCCCACGT
>VFSW01001074.1_pt1 | contig 40865 bp, 25 predicted proteins | sample 5358111 | NCBI WGS metagenome assembly VFSW01 (sample SAMN11554181, study PRJNA540505) | mine drainage metagenome | isolation source: sediment from site ElyBrook_90M | place: USA: Ely Copper Mine, Vershire, VT | collected 2017
TTAGGAAACCGCCGCTCTATCCTGCTGAGCTACGGGGTCGCACATTGAAATCAATAGTTTATGGGATGGTTCAGTCAAGTCATTCCCCGGATGGTCCCGGACTCCGCTCCGCGTGGATCCTGGCGGCCATTTCCGGCGAAGCCGGACTGCGCGCCGAGCGCGGGAAACACGATCGCGAGTATAGCGCGAAACCATCGCCGCGTCAGCCCATCCGTCCCCTGCCTGACTGAGGGCCGGTCGTCCCGCAGACAAAAAATGTCCGGCGCTTTTCTCTTCCGGCGCGTACCGAGGCATCTTCAGCAGGCTGCATCGGCTTATGCAAAACTGGCATGTGGCCAATGGTCCGATCCTCCTTGACCGCGTCGCGGCGCAGGTGCGTTCTGTGCGCTTTGCAGGGGAGTAATCGCGCGATGAACGGACACGCATTGAAAATCGGACTCTTGGCGAGCACCGCCGCTGCTCTCCTGCTTTCGTCCTCCGCGGCGAACGCGGCGAGTTGCAGGCCGGAGGACTATGGCGCGCTGCACGACGGCGCGCACGATGACACGGCGGCAATCCAGAAGGCGATCGATACTTGCGCCGGTGGTACTGTCGTGCTGGGAGCTGGCGCTTATGTGAGCGGTCCGCTCACGCTGTCCAGCGGCGACACGTTCGTGGTCGCCAAGGGCGCGACACTGCTCGGCACCGCCGACCACAATGCCTATCGCGACAGCGACAGCCGGCCGGTCGTTCCGCTGATCTCGGCGCGCGACGCGCATGACATCACGCTTGAGGGCGAGGGCACCATCGACGGGCGGGGCGCTTCCTGGTGGTCCGAATTCCGGGCCGCCAAAACAGCGGGCCAGGAGCTGCCCCTGCGCCCGAAGATGATCGTCTTCAGCCACGTAACAAATCTGAAGGTCGCAGGGCTGACCTTGCAGAATTCGCCGATGTTCCACCTGGTGCCGCAACAGTCGGACCACGTCGTGGTGGACCACGTGACCATCCACGCGCCGGCGAATGCGCCCAACACGGACGGCATCGACCCGTCGGGCCGCGACATGCTGTTCCAGAACCTCACCATCGACGTGGGCGACGACAATATCGCCATCAAGTCCGGCCGCGAGGATCCGGTTCATCCCGGCGCGGCCAGCGCCAATATCGTGGTGCGCGACTGCACCTTCCTGCACGGCCACGGGCTTTCGATCGGCAGCGAGACCAACGGCGGCGTGCAGAACCTGCTGGCCGAGAACATCACCTTCAAGGACACCACCACCGGCATTCGCATCAAGACCAACCGGGAAAAGGGCGGCCTGGTGCGCGACCTCACCTATCGCAACATCAAGATGAGCGGTGTGGGGCAGGCGATCCTGATCACCGCCTATTATCCGAAGATTCCCGATCAGGACACGGCACAGCCCATCGGGCCGCGCACGCCGGACATCCGGGACATCACCATCGAGCACGTCACGGTGGACGGTGCCAAGGCGGCTGGCGGTCTCTACGGCCTGCCGGAAAGGCCGCTGCACGGCATCAAGCTCGTCGACGTTACGATCAAAGCCCAGAGGGGCATGACGGTGCGTGACGCGAGCGGGACGCTGCAAGGCAAGATCGACGTTGAAACCGGCCCGGCCGTCATCACCCAGACCGGGGGCTCGCTCGCCGAGATTCCCTGAGGCTTGAAATGCGAAGGGCGCCGGTTTCCCGGCGCCCTTCCAAGTTTTGCGTGCCGCTCAGTACTTCAAGCGGAAGCCCATATAGACCTCCCGGCCGGTGGAAGCATAGTTGGTCACCTGCGGCGACCCGACATAGGCCCAGCGGCGGTCCGGCTGGTTGGTCAGGTTCAAGGCATCCAGTGTCAGTTCCATGCTCTCGTTGATGTCGTAGGAGAACGACGCGTCGACGTTCAGCGTGGACTTGCTGTAGCCGAAATCGTTGACCAGCGGCGAGTTGCCGTAGCCGACGACGTCGGAGCCGCCCGCGACCGGGTAGAGGTAAAGATAGGAACTGCGATACGCCGAGGATACGCGGCCCGACCAGTTCGGCCCGTCGTAGTAGAGCGTCAGGTTAAAGGCGTCCGGTGAGGCGCCGTTCCACGGTCCGTCGGCCATGGTGTTGCCCTTGGTCGTGGAGTTGATGATGTAGTGCTGCACCGACTTGATGTGGGTGTAATTGGCGTTCAACCCGAAGCCGTCGCCGCCCAGCACCGGCGGGATGAAGTCGAGGTGCTGCTGGTAGGTGACTTCGACGCCTTCCAGCACGCCGCCCGGCCCGTTCTTGGCCTGGGTCACGGCTATCGCGTTGCTCGGCGTATTCAGATACGCACATCCGTTGGCATTGGTCGTGCTGCCGGGGGCGTCGGGAGTCGTGCAGTAGTAAGACGCCATCGTGCTCAACTGGGCGGACGTGAAGAAATCGCTGAGGGCGCCGGAGGACACCACGACCTGCGGGTTGGACGTCACCCACTTGGCAAAGCCGGTCACGGCAATCACCGCTCCCTTGTCGAAGTACCATTCCCAGCCCAGATCCACGGTGTTGGCGCGGAACGGCGCGAGATCGGTGTTGCCGAACGCCGCCGTGGCGCCGGTTGTCGCCCCGGTGTTGGTCGGGATTTTCATGGCCGTGATACTGGGCGCCAGCAACTGCAGCGACGGACGTGCGATCACCTTGGCGGAGGCCGCGCGCAGCAGCATGTCGTCGGTCAGCGAGTAGACCAGGTTGATCGACGGCAGGAAGTCGTTGTAGCTGTGGTTCGCGGTGACGACCGCGCCCTGCAGCGCATGGCCGGCGGAATCAACCTCGGTGGTTACGAAACGCGTGCCGATATTGCCGCGCAACGGATTGCCGAGGATCATGATGTCCTGGAAATCGAGCTGCGCGTAATACGCCTTCGAATGTTCCGATACCTTGAACGTCTGGCCGGCGGTGCCGGTCGAGGCGGGATTGAAGAGGTTGGTCAACCGCCAGTCGCCATAGGCGTTCTGGCAGTTGCAGTTGAAGCCGATCACCTGTTCGTATTTCTGCAGGTTTGGCGCGACGAAGGAGGTCGGCATTCCTGTGGGTACGCTCAGTCCGTTGCCCCAGTTCACGATCTGCGTCATCTGCGCCGTGGTGACGCCTTCCTCCAGGAAGCTCGGATTGATGACGTCTTTCATGGCGCGCTGGTAGTAGGACGTGTTGAAGTCGAAGATGCGCGCCGTCGCACCCGCCCGGACGGTGAACTGGTCGGTGACCTCGTAAGAGACGTTGGCCATCAGCGTGCGGTACTTGTTGTCGGTGTAGTACTCGTAGTGCCGCAGGGCCGAGAAGTTCTTGACGAAATTCCAGTTGGTGGGATCGGCGACGTTGAAGCCGAAGTCCATCACCGGCATTTCGCCGCTGCCGGTGGCGTCGTAGATGAAATCGCCGTTGCCGCTGGCGGAGCCGGAATCCATCTTGTTCACTTCGGCCAGCAGCCCGGTCTGGTGGTTGTAGGAATGCGACCATCCCACCGTCATATTCGCCTTGAGACGGTCCGAGAAGTTGTGCGTGCCGTTCAGCGAAAGCTGCTCGAACTGCGTGGTGTAATAGGCCTGGTCGGCGCCGGAGCGGAAGTCGACATTGTCGAGCTTCAGATAGGTTGCGGCGCCGTTCGAGACTTTGGCGTCGATCAGCTTGGTGGCGGGACGGCCGACGAAGCTGACGGCCGCGGCCAGCGCGTCGCTGCCGTTCGGGTTATAGCCATAGGCCGGGTCGGTATAATACGTGTACGGATCGAGGTTCTTCGCCGAGTAGCAGGCGATGGGGGCCTGCGTTGCCGAACCGGCCTGCGGCGAGCAAGTGGTGAACGAACTGGAGGCGCTGCCGGTGATCAGGCCGGTCTGGGTGTTGTTGCGGTTCAGACCGATGGGCGAGATCTGATAGTTGGTCGAATCCTGGTAGGCGCTGGAGAACAGCCCGTCCAGCGTGAACAGCGTGTCGTCATTCGGCTGCCACTGTATCGAAGAGGTGAGGCCGATGCGGCTTTGATACAGTTCCTGATGCGTCAGGCTCGGCAGCGCCGGGATCAGGACCGTCGAACCGGGGCCGGTGACCGTGCTCGAAGTGCTGCCGACTTTGGGGTTGGTGTCGGTGGTTACCCAGCCTTGCGGCGTATTTACCAGGGCATAGGCCGCCGGATTGGATCCCGACAGCGCGGCGCAATAGGGCGCATAAGTGATGTTCATGCCGGGAACCACGCCGTTGGCGTAAGGTGCGACGGCGCCGTTGCAGGCGGAGCCGGTGGGCGCGGCAAAGCCGTTACGGCCCAGCAGACCGCCGGCTACGTTGTCGAACCCCTTCGCGGTCTTGGTATCCCACTTGAAATCGGAGCCACGATAGACGAAGTCGGACTGGCCCGGGCTGCGGCTATAGGAGTCGATGTTCTGGCTGCGCGAGCTGTAGGCCACCGACATCAGAACGCCGAGCTTGCCGCCGAAGAAGGTGTCGGATGCGAGGCCGGTGATGCGCGGATTGAATGCCTTGCCGTATTCATAATAGGCGTTCTGCAAGCCGAGGATGAACTTCTCACCATCCATGTCGAAGGGGCGCGGCGTGTACAGTTCGACGGTGGCGCCCAGCGAGCCCTCCTCCGTCGCCGCCGAGGCCGATTTCTGCACCTTCAGCGAATTGAACAGTTCGGAAGCGAAGGTGTTGAAGTCAAAGCCGCGGTCGCGGTTCGGGGAGTCGCCCGAACTGCTGGCGCCGGCGGTCGACAGCGTTTCCAGGCCGTTCAGCGTGACGCGGGTGAAGTTGCTGCCCAGACCGCGCACGGTGATCGTGCGGCCTTCGCCATTGTCGCGGTCCACCGCGACGCCGGGAAGTCGCTGCAGCGCTTCGGCGAGGTTGGCGTCGGGAAACTTGGCGATGTCTTCGGCATCGATGGCATCGACCATTTCGTTGGATTTGAATTTCGTGTTGAGGGCGTTCTCCAGCGAGGCCCGGTAGCCGGTGACGACGACGGTCTCCATGGACCCTTCCGGGCCGACCGTTGTGTCTTGCGCGTAGGCGCCGCAAGTCAATGCTGCGACCGCCGCGCTCGCCGCAAGCGAACGCCTGAACGTGGTTGTACGCCGGCCGCACGCGTGCGAGCCGATCATTCTCCTGAACATGTGCTGCCTCCCCATCAGTAACGAAGCGCCTGTGTCTCGCCGACACGACGGCACGGACGCCGTACTGAGTATGTTGTTGCGCTCCCCGGAAATTGACACCGGTGTCAAAAAAACTACCGTGACGTGTGACGTGCCGTCAATCGACATTAAGTCGCAGTAATGTCGGGTTAGTTACCCAACCTTACATGGGGATGACGGCAATAAGTATTTGATAAGTAATATAATTCTACATGGATGGGGTGCGCTGACAACGTGATGCAGCCGCGCATCACTATCATAAAATCATAGATGCAAGGCGTGCGAGACAGACCGGCTGCCGGCAAGGCTGCCGTTGAACGGCGCCGATGCTGGTTTGCAGGCATTTCCCGAACCGGTCTCGAAATGGCGCGTTGAGAAGACCTTGGCAAGCGGTTCACGGCCGCTTGTCGATCCACAGCCAACGCGTGCGGTTGACGTCGCGCGCGTTCGGAATCCAGCCTTTCACATAAGGCTGAACCAGATCGCGGGTGACCATGAAATAGGCGGGCACCCAGGCATAGTCCGCGAGCGCCAGCTGTTCTGCTTCTTGCATCTTTTCCCCGCGTGCCTTCGCGTCGGTCATGGTTTCGGCGGCGGCGAGCAGGGTGTCGTATTTCGGATTGCTGTAGGCGCCGTAGTTCTCGCCGCTGCCCGACCGCAACAGGTCGAGGAAATTGCTGGCGTCGTTGAAATCGGCGATCCAACTGGGCGAGGCAATGTCGAAATCGCGGTTCTGCACCATCTGCTGGAAGACCTGGCCTTCCACCGTGACGATCGAGATATCGAGATCGATCTTCGCCATCATAGCCTGGAACGCGACGGCGTTGCGGACACTGTCCGGGTTGGTCGACGTCAGAAAGCGGAGCCGCAGGCGGTGGCTTGGCCCGTAGCCCATCGCCCGCATCAGCGCCCGGGCTTTGACGAGGCGTTGCGCGAAGGGGACATCCTTGAACCAAAGTGCCGCGGTGCCGGGATAATCTGCGACGCCCGGCGGCACGATGCGATAGGCGGGCGTCTCGCCGATGCGGTGAATCTTGCCGGTCAGAACCTCGCGGTCGAAGGCGAGATTGATGGCCTCGCGCAGGCGGATGTCCTGAAACGGCTTGCGGGTGAAGTTCATGGCGTAATAGGCGACACCGAGATAGGGCGCGATGCGCAGCGCCTGCGGGATGTTCCGGCGCATCCAATCGATCTGGTCGTTGGGGAACGGGTTAAGCGTGTCGAGCTGGCCTGCGCGGAATTCGCGCAAGGCCGCCTCGGAATTGTCGGTCTGATAGTAATTGACGGTTTGAATGCGCACATGCGCCGCATCGTAGAACAGCGGGTTCTTCACCAATGTCACGCGGTCGCCGGGCACCCACGCCTTGAGCTTGTATGGTCCGTTGCCGACATAGTTCTTCGGCCTCGACCACGCCGCGCCGAATTTCAGATAGATGTGGCGCGGGATCGGCCAAGCGACCTGATGATCCATCAGCTGCGGCAGATAGGCGGCGGGATGTTCGAGCGTGACCACCAGCGTCCTGTCATTGACGGCGCGAATCCCGAGCGCCGTCGGCGGCAGCTTGCCGGCGCTTATCGCGTGCGCGTTCTTCACGACCCACAGATTGTAGGCATAGGGCGCGGCCGTTTTCGGATCGAGCAGCCGGCGCCACGCGGTGACGAAATCCGCCGCGGTCACCGGTACGCCATCCCACCAAAGGGCTTTGCGCAGGTGAAAGGTCCAGACCAGGCCGTCGGACGATGTTTCCCAGTGCGTCGCGATGCCGGGGATCGGCTCGCCGCGCGGGCCGTCGGTCGTCAGACCGATGATCATGTCGCCGACGACCCAGGCTTCCCAGTTGCCCTGGATGAAAGCGGGATCGAGGCTTTTGATATCCGGCCCGTTGCCGCGATTGAGCACTGGCCCGGCATCTTTGGGAGGCGAACAGCCGAACAGCAGGACGGCTGCCGCTGCGAGGATTGTTCTGGCGAGGCCCGATTCCATCGGGCCCGACGCTATCACACGTTGACGGCGTCGCGGTCGAGCGACAGCCAGCGGGTGCGGTGGAAGTTAATCGGGTTTTCGACCCAGCCCTTCACCTGCAGAGAGACCAGATTGCGCGTAACGCCGAAGAAAACGGGAGCGATAGCGGCATCATCCAGCAACAATTGCTCGGCCTGCGCCAGGAGCAGGGTCCGCGCGGCCGGGTTTTCGGCGTAGTCCGATTTCTCCACCAGCGCGTCGTATTGCGGGTCGATATAGGTGCCGTAGTTCATGTCGCCCGTGGAACTCTGGAAGAGGAACAGATAATCCTTGGCATCGCTGTAGTCGGCGATCCATCCCGCCCAGGCGACGGAAAATTGCTGCTTGCGCAGAAGGTCGTATTGCAGCTGACTGTCCGACGGCATGATGCGTACTTCGCATCCGACCTCGTGCCACATCTCCTGGAACGCCAGGGCGACGATCTTGGCTTCCGTCGTGTTCATCGTGTTGAAGTCGAAGCGGAGCGGATTGCCGGGGCCGTAGCCGGCCTGGGCCAGCAGCCACTTTGCCTTGGCGCTGCGTTCGGCCATCGGCATCGATTTGAAACGCAGCTGCGGGCCGGCGGGATAGCCGGGCAGATAGGGCGGGATCAGGGCATAGGCCGGCGTTTCGCCGCCGCGCATCACCTTCTGGCATATGATCTCGCGGTCGATGGCCAGCGACAGCGCCCGACGCACGCGCAAATCGTCGAACGGCTTCCGTTTGAAATTGAACTGCACGTATTGGGTCAGAAGGAAGGGCGACAGGCGCAGTTCGCGGGGCATGACGCGCTCCAGCCAGCCGATCTGCTGCGGCGGAACGGAATCCGTTAGAAGGTCGAATTCCCCGCCGCGGAATCGCTTGATCGCCGCCGATTCGTCCTGCGTCGGGTAGTAAAAGACGTGTTCGATGGCCACCGTGTCGCGCGCATAGAAATTCGGGTTCTTGGCCAGGCGAATGTGGTCGTTCGCAATCCACTCCTTCAGGACATAGGGGCCGTTGGTGACGATGTTCTGCGGCTGGGTCCAGTCGTCGCCGTATTTCTCCACGACATGGGCGGGGATCGGCAGCATGGTCTGGTGCATCGCCAGCTGCATCAGGTAGGGGACCTGATAGATGAAGCTCAGCTCCAGCGTGGCGTCGTCCACCGCGCGCGCGCCGATCTGGTCGGGCGAAACCTTTCCCTCCGCCGCCTGCTGCATATTGCGGATCGGATAAAGGATGGGGACATATTGCGCCGCGGTCTTCGGGTTTCCCATGCGCCGGAGCGAATAGACGAAATCGTGAGCCGTGACCGGCGTGCCGTCAGACCATTGGTGGTCGCGGATCTTGAAGGTGTAGACGAGACCGTCCGGGCTGACGCTGTAGCTTTCCGCCGCGCCCGGGATCGGCATTGCGGCGGCGTCCTCGGTCATCAACCCCAGGAACATGTCGCAGACGATGTTGTTCTCCCAATCGCCCTGTATCTTGTTGGGATCGAGGGTGTCCGGCTCGGCACCGTTGCCTCGGTTGAGCGTGCCCGGACCGGCGGTCGAAGGGGTGAAGGTCTTGCTGGAACTGCCGCCGAACGACAGCGCCAAGGCTCCCGTCGCGGCAGCCGCGCCGGCCGCCACAATCGTGCGGCGCGTCAGTTTGCTGTGTTTACGGTCAGCCATGTTGAGCCTTCACAGTCTCGCGCTGTCGGCACGGATATCGTATCATCCGCGTCTCTGGCTGCACGAGGGATGCGCCGAATCCGCATTGAAACAAGGAGCGTTCGAAGCCGTCATGAATTTGCGCCCGCTGGCCGTGTTGGCCGTCTTTCTTCTTGCCTCGTCCGCCGCACAAGCCGGCTCTGACGACGGTGTGGTCGCCGCCATCGGAAAATGCGCGGCGCTGACCGACAACACCGCGAGGCTGGCCTGCTACGACCAGATCGCCGCCGAGATGAAGATCATGGCCGCCGCGCCGCAGACAACGGCTCCCCAGCCGGTTGCGCACCCCAAGCAGACGGCGGCCGCAGTTCCGAGCAAGGAAAAGGAAGAATCCTGGTTCGGCCTCGATCTCGGCAGCTGGTTCGGCGCGACCAGCCCCGCCCAGCAGACCACGCCGCAGCAGTTCGGCAGCGAGGCCCTGCCGCCGCCGCCCGTTACGCCCGGCGAGGCGCCGCCGCCCAAGCCGATCGACAGCATCACGGCCACGGTCACCGATTTCGCCTTCAATCCTTACGGACGGTTCACGGTCTTTCTCGACAATGGCCAAATCTGGCAGCAGTTGCAGGGCGACAGTGGCGTCGCACATTTCAGCAAGACCGAGAAGAACAAGGTCACGATCTCGCGGGCGATCTTCGGCAGTTATGATCTGGTGATCGGCGATCATATGGCTCTCTACAAGGTAAAGCGCATCAAGTGACCACCTCGTCGTGTTCGGCGACGAAATGGCCGGGCGAGACCTGGATCAGCTTGGGGCGATATTGCTCGGCGGTTGCGCTGTCGATCACCTTCGATTTCAGGAAGGTGAGGGGCGCGCGCGTATCGAGCGGTGACGGCAGGTCGCCGGCCAGCTTGATGCGCTTCTTGGCCCGTTCCAGCCTGGGGTCCGGCACCGGTACCGCCGAGATCAATGCCTTGGTGTAGGGGTGACGGGGATCGAAGTAGATCGTGTCGCCGTCCGCGATTTCCACGACCTGGCCCATGTACAGCACGATCACGCGGTGTGCGAGCTGGCGCACGATGGCGAGGTCGTGGCTGATGAAGATCAGCGACATGTGCGTCTGCGCCTGCAGCTCGGCGATCAGTCGGACGATCTGCGCCTGGATCGAGACGTCCAGCGCGCTCACGGCCTCGTCGCAGATCACCAGCTTGGGCTCGACGATCATGGCGCGCGCCACACCGACGCGCTGGTTCTGCCCGCCGGAGAATTCATGCGGATAGCGGTTGATCCACCCCGGATCCAGGCCGACCCGCGCCATCATCTTCTTGACACGCGCCGAAACTTCTTCGCGCGGCAGTACGGGCATGAGCGCATGCAGCGGTTCGGCAATCGACTGGCCCACCGTGCAGCGCGGATCGAGGCTGGCGAGCGGGTCCTGGAAGACGATCTGCAATTCCTTGCGCAGCTTGCGAAGGTCTTCCCGGCGATGCGTATCGAGATCGTGGCCCAACCAGACGACAGAGCCGTCCGTGCGCGGCAGAAGTTGCAGGATGGCCCGCGCCAGCGTCGACTTTCCGCATCCGGATTCGCCGACGACGCCCAGAGTCTCGCCCTGGCGCAGCGTGAAGCTCACGCCGTCCACGGCGCGCAGCGGCCTGGTGATCCAAGGCGCGACCTTGATCGGGAAATGCACTTTGAGATCGGAGACTTCGAGCAGTTTCGGCGCGTCGGGAGCAGGCTCGGCGCGCGCGGTCTCGGTCAGGTCCGCCTTGTCGAGGCGCGGCATCGCGTCGATCAGCTCTTTCGTGTAGGCGTGCTGCGGGCGGTAGAAGATGCCCTCCACGGGGCCGGCCTCGACGATTTGCCCTTCGCGCATCACCTGCACGCGGTCGGCAATACCGGCGATCACGCCCATGTCGTGCGAAATCATCACCACGGCGGTCTTCAGTTCGCTCTTCAGCTCGCGCATGATGTCGAGAATCTGCGCCTGTACCGTCACATCCAGCGCCGTCGTCGGTTCGTCGGCGATCAGCAGGTCTGGACCCGACACAGTCGCCATGGCGATCATCGCGCGCTGGCGCATGCCGCCCGACAGCTCGTGCGGGTACTGGCGCATCCTCTGGCGTGCTTCCGGGATGCGCACGACCTCGAGGATTTCGATGGCGCGCGCTTCCGCCACGTCGCGCGGGATGCGGCGATGACTGCGAAGCCCCTCCATGATCTGCGCGCCGATGGTCATGTGCGGCGTCAGCGACGTCAGCGGATCCTGGAAGATCATGGTGATGTTGGAGCCGCGCACGCGGTTGAGCTTGTGCTGCGGAAGGCCGAGGAGTTCCCGGCCGCGGTACTTGACGCTGCCCGTGGCGCGTCCGTTCGACGATAGAAGCCCCATGGCCGCCAGGAACACCTGGCTCTTGCCCGATCCGGATTCGCCCACCACGCCCAGGCATTCCCCTTCGGCGATGTCCAAGCTGACGTTCCTGACGGCATGCACCTCGCCGTCGTGGGTCGCGAAGCGCACATCGAGATTGCGGATTTCGAAAATCGGTTCGGGCATGCTCAACGTTCCTTGGGGTCGAGCGCGTCGCGCAGACCGTCGCCGATGAAGTTGAAGCAGAACAGGGTCAATGCCATGAACAGGGCGGGGAAGATCAGCATCCATGGCGCGATCTCCATCTGGTTAGCGCCGTCGGAGATCAACACGCCCCAGGACGTCAGGGGTTCCTGCACCCCCAGGCCCAGGAACGACAGGAAGCTCTCCGCCAGGATCACGTCGGGGATCGTCAGGGTCACGTAGATGATCACCGGTCCCAGCAGGTTGGGGATGACGTGACGCAGGATGATCGCCAGCGGACCGACGCCGCCGGCGCGCGCCGCCTCGATGAATTCCTTGTGCTTGATGGACAGCGTCTGGCCCCGCACGATTCTCGCCATGGTCAGCCATTCCACCGCGCCGATGGCTACGAACAGCAGGAACAGGCTGCGGTGGAAGATCACCATCAGGATGATGACGAAGAAGATGAAGGGCAGGGAATAGAGGACGTCGACTACGCGCATCATGATGTCGTCGAGGAGCCCGCCGATATAGCCCGCGATCGCCCCGTACAGCACGCCGATCAGGAGGCTGACCAGAGTCGCCACCAGGCCGACGGCCAGCGACACCCGTGCACCGTAGAGCACGCGCACGAACAGATCGCGCCCGACGGAATCGGTTCCGAACCAGTGCGTACCGCCAGCGTTGCACATGACGGTGGAATCCGGCCACCAGTCGGGCGCGCACGACACCACGTTCCAGTCGGTGGCATCGAAGCTGTATCGCGACAGCAGCGGCGCGAGGATGGCCATCAGGGTGATGATCGCCAGCAGGACCATGCTGACGACGGCCGCCTTGTTCTCGAACAGGCGGCGGCGCGCGTCCACCCACAGGCTGCGTCCGCGCATTTCCTGCGCCCTGGTCATGGCGGCGGCGTTGCCGGCATTCGGCACGATTATGCTCATCGCTTGTAGGTCACCCGCGGATCCAGCACGGCGTAAAGCAGATCGGCCACAAGATTCAGTCCGATGATGAAGACGGCGTAAACGATGATCACGCCCATCATCAGCGTGTAATCGCGATTGAGCGCGGCGTTCACGAAGTAACGGCCGATCCCCGGCAGCCCGAAGATTTGCTCGACGATCAGCGATCCCGTCAGCAGGCCGGCGACGGCCGGGCCGAGATAACTCACCAGCGGCAGCAGCGATGAGCGCAGCACATGGCGCCACAGGATCAGATAGGCCGGCAGGCCCTTGGCGCGGGCCGTCCGCACATAGTTGGAGCGCAGCGCCTCGATGGTGCTGCCGCGGACCAGCCGCGAGATGATCGCGATCTGCGGCAGTGCCAGCACGGTGACGGGCAGGATCATGTTCGGCAGGGCTCCGCCGTTCCAGCCGCCGACCGGCAGGGACAGGTCCATGCCCAGGAAATTCACGCCGTAGATGCCGAAGATCAGGGTCAGGATCGGCGCCGTGACGAAGGTCGGTATCGTGATGCCAAACATCGCCAGCACCATCACGCCGTAGTCGGTGCCTTTGTTCTTGTTCAGCGCGGCGATGGTTCCCAATGCGATTCCGAAGAAGATGGCGAGGGCCATCGCCGAGAGGCCTAGGCGCAGGCTGACGGGCAGGCCGGCGGCGATCATCTCGCCGACTGTGAAATCCTTCGTCTTGTACGAAGGTCCGAGGTCGAAATGCGCCAGATTGTCCAGATAGATGAAGTATTGCTCGTAGACGGGCTTGTCGAGGTTGTAGGCCGCTTCGATGTTGTACTCGATCTCCGGCGGCAGATGGCGATTGGAGTCGAAGGGACCTCCCGGCGCGAGGCGCATCATGAAGAAGGCGAACGTGATGATGATGAAGAGCGTGGGCAAGGCGCCTAGGAAGCGGCGGGCCGCATAAGAAAGCATCACTCGGTTCTCATCTTGCGGTACGCCCGCTGAATCACGCTGCAGTCAGAACGTCCGCGAGAGCGGCGTGCATGTCAATGCGCGGAGATTTCTGATTACACGGCAATCGTGAAAGAATCGAAAATCGCGCGACTGCATAAACAGAAGGCAACGGCGCGCCGGATATGCTCCAGGAAGCGTCAGAAATCTCACAGCATGACCGCCGCCGATCGTTGTTCGCGCGATCGCGGCTTCCGTCTACGGCAAGTTCGCGGCGTCGGACGAAGTGGGATGCGCATTCGTCTGCAAAACGCTGCGTCAAAGTTTAGAGAATCTTGCCGCCGTGCGGTTCATGATGATGCGCTCATTTGCGGATTCGTGCCGTCCACCCGACAGCGCAGGCGCGAATCCTAAGGTTCCGCCGTCCAGCGGTTGCGCCGACGGCATGGCTTCCGAGCCCGGCCTATTGCTTTTTTTCCAGCCACGCCTGCCAGAGCGGGGCGATGTCCGCGCCGTGCAGCCGCCACCAGTCGTCGTCGACGGAAAAAGCGGTTGTGAAATGCGATGTCGGCAGGAATGGCGCCATGGCAACGTCAAGTTCCGGATTTTTTCCGACATAGCGCAGGGCGGAACGGCGCGCCGGGCCGTAGGGCACCCAGTCGGCGACGCCCGCAAGGTGCTCGGCTTGCGTGGCGAAGCGGATGAAATCCATCGCGAGCGCACGTTTGGGATCGCCTTTGGGAACCCCGAACACGTCGAACTCGTAGAGTTGCCGGTCCCAGATGACGCCCAGATTGTTGCCGTGCATGGCGGCGCTGAAAACATCGCCGTTGAGGATGGTAGAGAAGGCGGCGCGTCCGTCCGCCAGCATATGCGCGGGTGTGTTGTCGTTCGTCCACCACACCAGGGCGCTTCGGATCGTGTCGAGCTTGGCAAGCGCGCGCGCCACACCCTGCGGTGTTGACAGCACGGCGTAGACATCGCGGGGGGCGACGCCATCGGCCAGCAGTGCCATCTCCAGATTGAATTTGGGGCTGGCGCGGCGCAGCGCCCGTGGGCCCGGGAACTTCTTCAGGTTGAAGAAGTCGGCGAGCGTGGCGGGTTGCTCGCCATGGAAGCGATGACGGTCATAGGCGATGGTCTGGCTGTACACGACGCTTCCCACCCAGCACGGCCCGACCGCGCCCGGCACGAAGTCCTGCGCGGCGGGCGCGCCATCCGGCCCGATGGGCAGCGTCGTCGCGTCGATCCGCTCCAGCAGGCCCTGGCGGCAGGCCGCCACCGCGTCGGGCAGTTCCAGATCGATTACATCCCAGGAGTATTTCTTGGCCGCGACCTGGCGGGCCAAGTCCGCCGTACCGCCGTCATATTCTGCGATGCGCACGTCCGCGCCGCTGCGGTCGGCGAAGGGGCGCAGGAGGGCGCTCGCCTGCGCGTGGCCGTATTGCCCCGGCCAGGTTGCGACCGTCAGCTTGGGACTTTTGTTCGTCAGCCAGAGATAGCTGAACAGAACGACGATGACGACGACATACGCGACAGCGCCTGCTGTGATGACCCAGCGTCTCATGATTTCCTCAATGGATGCCGAACATGTTCTTCAGCACGTCCTCGGGACTCTTCTTTTTTTTCTGGCCGGACTGAGGCTTCGTCTTGCCGCCGCCGAACAATCCCTTGAACGGGGCACGCCCGGTTTCGAGGTTCTGCAACACGCCGCCGACCATGCCTGCCATGTCCGGCGCGTAATGGACATGGTCCCACGAGCCCTGGATGCGGAACGGTATGCCGATGCTCAGGCCTCGCGATCCTCCGACGGCGGCTTTCGGCACCAGGCGGAAATCGATCGTGCGGTTGCCGACGTCGATGGCGCCGGCGCCTGTCATCGACAGCAAGGGTCCCGAAAGGCGGAAATCCTTGTTGGCCAGGACACCGTTGGCGATGACGAACGTCCCGCCCATGTCGTGGAAATCGGTGGTTGCGGCCGTGCCGGTCGCGCCGCCGCCCAGCACCGTCTGGATCGTCCGCGCGACGGCGCCCAGATCGACGCCGCGGATGCGTCCCTGGCCGGCGGCAATGGAACCCTTGCCCGACAGTGTATGCATCACGGCAAAGGCGTTTGTGCCCTGCGAGGCGATGGCGAGCGACAGAGATCCGGAGCCCTCGATGCTGCTGATGCCAAGCGTGTCGGTGAGGAACGGCCTCAGCGCGACATTGTTGAATTGGAGCGTATTGTGGAAGACGGGCACCGGGCTGCGCCCGTCGACGTCGAGTTCCGCCTGGCCGGTGCCGCCGTACAGCGTGATCGGATCGAGGCGCGCGGTCAGCGCGCCGCCGTACAAGGCCACGTTCAGGACCGTCTTTCCCAACCGCAGATTACGGATGCGGAGCGCGCCGACGCTCAGCGAAAGACTGGCGTCCACCCGCTTCAGCAGCGCAAAGCTGAATGGCGCCCTGCTCCAGCCCGTCTGAGGAGATGCCGGCCCGGAGGGCTTGCCGGCCGCCAGATAGGGATTGAAGTCGAGGCGATCGATCGACAGCGTGCCTGTCAGGTCCGGCACTTCGCCGTGCGCGTCGATGGTGAGTTGTCCCGCCATCTTCGAGCGGTCGAGCGTCAGCTGCAGTCCGGAGAAGGTTGTCACCTTGTCCTTGGAGACGATCTGGCTTTCCAGCGATGTCCGGCCCAGACCGCCGCCTGCCGGCAGCGCTTCGCCGAGCCATCCCGCCATGTTGCGCAAGGACGGTGTATCGAATTTGAAGTGCCCGGTCAGAGTCCCCGCCGGATCGAGCAGGCCTTTGAAGCTGGCCTGCAGCATGTCGGAGGTCAGCGACAGATCGAGCGCGGTCGTGCCGTTGCCGAGCAGGGTCTGGATGGTGGCGACGTGGCCGTCGAAATCGATCTTGTGGCCGTTTTCGGTCAGGTTGCCGTCGAGCGAGACCGGCCGGTCAAGCTGCGTGATGCCGATCGTGGCGTTGACATGATCGACGGCGCGATAGGTCAGGGTCTTGATGTTGGTGTAGGAGATCCGGCCGTCGGTGATCTTGATGCCGGAGAACTGCGTGTCCGTGGGCAGCGTCACCGAACTGGTGCCGCTCTTGGTCTCACCCTTGCCGAGGGCCCAGTTCGGCCGCCCCTCGGCGTTGACCTCCAGGGCGATGACCGGGTGATCGAGGATGATCTGGTCGACGACCACATGCCCGGTCAGGAGGGGCAGGAAGTGGATCGCGAGCCTGATGTCGCCGACGCTCGCCATGGCCGCGGCCCGCCCGCCCGGCATGTTGGCGAAGGTCACCTTCTCGGCCTTGAGACCGAATTGGGGGAACAGCATCAGACGCATCGGCCCGTCGATGCGCAGCGTGCGCCCCGTGGCGCTTTCCGCGGCGCTCTCGATGCGGCCGCGATAGGCGTCGACCGGCACCAGGAAGGGAAGGAGCAGGACCACCGCGATGACGGCGGCAAGGGCGATGAGCGAATAGCGCAAAGTCTTGTTCATGGTCCGCGATCATATCCATGCCCGTGCCCGGCGCCACCCTGGCGGCTGTTCGGGGGCGGGGCGAAAACCAGCCGCAAGCCGTCACGTCCCGGTCATCCCCGGGCAATGCAGTGGCCGGCCGGGAATGAACCTGACGGCGCGTCTGCACCTTGCTTTTGAAGACCTTGAATCTTAGGTTCCGGCCCCTTGGCCATGCAGCTGTAGCTCAGTTGGTTAGAGCGCCGGATTGTGGATCCGGAGGTCGGCGGTTCGAACCCACCCAGCTGTACCAAGGTTTTATCCAGAAATATCAATTAGTTAATTGTTACAACCGACGTCCGAATGGAAGTTGAAGTTAGAGTAGGCTCTTCGGTAGACGCGAATGTGTGCGTGGTCGAAGTGGTACCCACTTTGGGCCTCGCAAGGCCGGTCAAGACGGCTTTCATCGGTGGCCGGTCAAGGGGGGGCTATAGGCCGACACCCCTCTTCGGTTCTCATTGACGGTAAGTCTGTAGTTCCGTGACGGCAAAGCCCGTTCAGGACAATTCATGCGCTCGCATATGCGACAACTTACGCCTATGGGCGTAATGATTTGGGGATCGTCGAGCTTCAATCCGTCTGCATAGACGATGTCGCGCGCGTAGGATAGAGGACAACCCAACCCAATCGCCAATCGAGTAACGCGCGTATCATAGGGGCGAGACCGGGTGTGGCTGCCGATCGGGTTGATCGTGCGCGCCACGCAGAAGTAGGAAGCCTCATCCGGCATCTGGCTGACCTGCACACGAAGCATTCCGGGCGTTGCAAACGCATCGTAGACATTCCACCGTGGGCATGCCGCGCCAAAGCGCGCGATGTTGATGCCGGAGCCGCTATAGCGCTTCGAAATGTTGCCTGCGACGTCGACCCGAATGAGGTGGAACGGGACGCCCTCGGCTCCGGGCCTCTGCAACGTCGTCAACCGATGGCAGACTTGTTCAAAGCTCGCGCCGAAGCGGTGTTGCAGGACTTCAAGTTCGTGGCGTGTTCCGCGTGCCGCCTCTTGGAACCGCGCATATGGCATCATGACCGCGCCCGCGAAGTAGTTCGCAAGCGCTATGCGAGCCAACTGGTCGGCTTCCTGCGTCGTAAATTTTCCGCGTGCAGCAAGTGCGTCAATCTCGTTGCTCCATCCAAGCAGCGCAATTTGATAGGCCAACTGGAAGCTGCGACTTGGCCGCGGCAGCATTTCAGAGAGGCGAAGCTGGCGTTGCAGCGGCCGATATTCCCGCAGTGTGTTTTCCATCGCCTCGTTCGGCAAGACTGCGACATCGACGGCAAATCGCGCCGCCAGTACCGCCACCAAACCCTGGAAGAGGTTTTCCAGGGACAGTTTGTGGTCCTCCCATAGCGTTTCTGCCGCCAATTCGAGACTGTGGAAGTAGTTGTTGCTGAGCTGAAGAAAATCCGTGACCTCCTCGGAAGGCATGCCCGTGGGAATCGCTGTCAGGTCCCCGACTTCGGAGTCCGCATCATCGGCGTACTTGCTTTCCGGATTCCTGGATGGCGCTCGCGCTCCTCGCGCCGCTTGGTAAAGCGTGAGGAGTGCGCGTCCAATTGCGGGAGATACGCCCACCAGTTCTTTGACGTCAGCTGCTTTGATGCCATGGACGTCAAAAAGCGGGTCAGAAAGGGCCTCCATCAATTCCGACAACAGCCGCGGCTCATCGTCCGAATTGAACAGATCGACGTTGATCGAAAAGCGCTGCACAAGCTTTAAAAGAACCGAGGCCGTGACCGGCCTTTGGTTGTGTTCGAGAAGATTGAGATAGCTCGCGCTGATCTCCAGCTTCTGCGCCATTTGAGCCTGTGTGAGTCTGTGTTCCTGGCGCAGACGGCGAAGTTTTGTCCCGAGGCGGGTTTCCATTTTTTGATACCGACATGATTTACAGTTTGACAGATTTACTTAGTAGTGAAGTTTTGTAAATGCCATATTTATCTCGTATATTCAATATGTTATTGCATGTTTGTAGGTTTTTCTAACTATTACTCGCTGCAGTCCAAATTACACGGAGCCAGCGAATGCAAACAGCAGCGTCTATACCCGACCGTTTTGTTGGGATTCAGCGGGACTATACGTCCGCCGATGTCAGCCGGCTCAAGGGGACCGTGAGGATTTCCCATACGCTTGCAGAGAACGGCGCGGCCCGATTGTGGGCTCTTCTTCATTCCAAATCGTTTGTCCGCACCCTGGGCGCAACCACGGGAAACCAGGCGATGCAGATGGTCAAAGCAGGGCTGGACGCGATTTACGTGTCCGGCTGGCAGGTGGCCGCCGACGCCAACAACGCCGGGGAAATGTATCCGGACCAGAGCCTGTATCCCTGCTCAAGTGTCCCGGAGGTCGTCCGTCGCATTAATCGGACATTCCTCCGCGCCGATCAAATAGACCACATCGAGGGGCGAAAGGCCGCCAACTGGTTCGTTCCGATCATCGCCGATGCCGAAGCCGGATTTGGCGGCCCACTCAACGCATTCGAGTTGATGAAGGCGATGATTGAAGCTGGCGCGGCAGCTGTGCATTACGAAGACCAGCTCGCTTCGGAAAAGAAATGCGGGCATCTGGGCGGCAAAGTGTTGGTCCCCACGCGGACCTTTATCCGGACGCTCAATGCCGCCCGGCTGGCCGCCGACGTCATGGGAGTCGACACGCTGTTGATCGCGCGTACGGACGCCCATTCGGCTCAGCTGATTACCAACGATTCCGATCCGTGCGATTACGCTTTTCTGAACGGGGAGCGGACGCCGGAGGGGTTCTTCCGGCTGCGAGCCGGCACCGGCATTGCGCATGCGATCGCGCGGGGAATCGCCTTCGCTCCCTATGCCGATCTGCTCTGGTGGGAGACCTCCGAGCCCGACCTTGGAGAAGCCCGGGAGTTTGCCGAAGAAATACACCGGCGTTTCCCAGGCAAGTTGCTCGCCTACAATTGTTCGCCGTCGTTTAATTGGCGTGCAAAGCTCGATGCGCTTGCATTGGGCTCGTTTCAGGAAACGCTCGCCGAAATGGGATACAAGTTCCAGTTCGTGACGTTGGCGGGATTCCACAGCCTCAATTATGCGACGTTCCAGTTGGCGCGCGACTACAGCCACCGCGGCATGGCGGCCTACTCGGATCTGCAACAGAGAGAATTCGCGGCAGAACCACTGGGCTATACCGCAACGCGTCACCAGCGCGAAGTCGGAACCGGCTACTTCGATGCTGTTGCCATGGCCATCTCCCAAGGAAGCAGCAGCACGACGGCGATGGCGCATTCAACGGAGACCGCACAATTTGCCGGCGCAGATCGTCATCGGCGGGACCTGCAGAATTGAGGTGTTCGCGCTCTCGTAACAGCAGTCGCCGTGACGGAAGCCCGGCGGTGGTGCGGGCACGACATCGCTTGCGATTTCTGTTCCAGAGCAAAGTGAAGGGAAATGGAAGATGACCACGCGACGGGTGCGTCGACGCCGGCTCAAGGTGGCCGCTGTTCTACTCGACTTCATCAATGATGAGGTGCTGCCGGCAATCGATCTGTCCGAAAGCGATTTCTGGACCGAATTTGACGCAATCTTGCACAGGCTGGCACCGGAGAACAAAGCGCTTCTCGCTCGCCGAACTCAATTGCAGGCCAGGATCGACGCCTGGCATCGCGCTCACAGGCAGCAACCGTTCGACTTGGCTGTCTATAAGGCATTCCTTGGAGAGATCGGTTACCTCGAGCGGGAAGGCGGTGAGTTTTCCATCGATACCGATCAACTTGATCCGGAAATGTCGACCGTCGCCGGCCCGCAATTGGTCGTTCCGGTGATGAACGCCCGTTTTGCGCTGAATGCGGCCAACGCGCGTTGGGGCAGCCTTTACGATGCCATCTACGGCAGCGACGTCTTGGCGGGCGCCGTTCCAAGAGGCGGCTATGATCCGGCGCGCGGAGCCGCCGTCGTCGCATTCGTGCGCGAGTTTCTGGACAAGTCGGTACCGTTGACTGTCGGATCTTACAGCGACGCAAGAACCTTTGAGATCAAAGACGGCCAACTTCTGGTCACTTTGGCCGACGGCTGCCGCACCACCTTGTCGGATCGGCGGAAATTCGCCGGCTATCTCGGGACCACCGCATCGCCGGCATCCATCTTGTTCGTCAATCACGGATTGCACATCGAAATCTGCGTCAATCACGAGCATCCGATTGGACGCAATGATCCCGCCGGGGTGTGCGACGTCATTCTCGAATCGGCGATGACCACAATCATGGATCTTGAAGATTCGATTTCCGCGGTCGATGCGGAAGACAAGACCGCCGCCTATCGCAACTGGCTGGGGCTCATGAAAGGCACGCTTTCTGCCCGGTTTGAAAAGGGCGGGCGGATGATGACGCGCCATCTCGATAAGGACAGGCATTATCTTGGACCCGCGGGAGTGCCGTTCTCCTTGCCCGGACGTTCGCTGATGCTGGTGCGCAATGTTGGCCATATGCCGACCACCGACTCGATCCTGCTCGACGGCGATATTCCTGCCCCGGAGGGAATCGTCGATGCGATGATCACGAGCGCTATTGCGCTCCACAACCTTCACCATCGGCGCGACAACTCCCGGCGGCCGAACTCCGCGACGGAGTCGATCTACATCGTCAAGCCCAAGATGCACGGATCCGAAGAGGTCGCTTTTGCGGACAGTTTGTTTGACCGTGTGGAGGATGCGCTGCATCTCAAGCGGCATACGATCAAGATCGGCATCATGGACGAGGAGCGCCGGACCTCCCTCAATCTCAAAGAGTGCATCCGGGCGGCGAGGCATCGAATTGCGTTCATTAACACCGGGTTCCTGGATCGGACTGGGGACGAAATCCATACGTCGATGGAGGCCGGCCCGATGATCCGCAAGAACGACATGAAAAACACGCGTTGGATCAGGGCCTACGAAGACCGCAGCGTCAGGATCGGTTTGCTCTGTGGCCTAGGAGGGCGCGCCCAGATCGGCAAGGGAATGTGGGCGATGCCAGATCGGATGGCAGACATGTTAGCCCAGAAGGCCGCCCATCCGCAGGCGGGCGCCAGCACGGCTTGGGTCCCGTCGCCGACGGCAGCGACGCTTCATGCACTGCACTACCATGAGGTCGACGTTGGCGCGCGACAGGCTGCATTCGAAAGCGCACCGTGCGATTTGCTGGACGACCTCTTGTCGATTCCGTTGACCGACGGCGACGCTTTGCTGAAGAGCGATATTCAACAGGAACTCGAAAACAACATACAAGGAATCCTCGGGTATGTGGTGCGTTGGATCGACCAGGGGATCGGGTGCTCGAAGGTTCCGGACATCAACGGCGTTGCGCTGATGGAGGACCGGGCTACGCTGCGTATTTCCAGTCAGCACATAGCCAACTGGTTGCGGCACAACATCTGCACGCGAGAGCAGGTGCTGGCGACCGCGCAAAAAATGGCGAAGGTCGTCGACGGCCAGAATGCCGACGACAAGAACTACCGCCCAATGTCGGTTGATTTCGACGGCAGTGTTGCTTTCCAGGCAACTTGTTCTTTGATCTTTGACGGATGCAGGCAACCGAACGGATATACCGAATTGATACTGCATCGGTTCCGCGCCGTGGCAAAAAAAAACATACACAAGCAGTCGGCGCCGGGAGGAGGGTCGGCTCGGACGGTGTGACTTCCTGGTTACCCACAGAGGCCGCGGCACCAAAAGTCTCGTGATTCAAAGGCTGGCAGCGGCCGGACTGGACGCTGCCAGTCTCCGTCATGACGAATCTCTCATCACGGCCCTTGCACGGGCCGATGCTTGGTTGCGGACAAATTTACGCCGGCAAGGTCGGGAGGCCCGAGAACTTGTCCTGCCCCATTGAGCACGGCCGAAAATACATTCGCAGGGTATTGAAGGTCGCGTTCTTTGCTCCGCATAACGGAGGTCGAGCCAATTGGCATATGACCGAATGACGGCCGCTATGTTGCGGAGCACCGTACTAGACAAATCGAGAAACATAGCTTGCGAACGCCAGCAGATGATCAACCAGATCGTCGCGCGAACCCAAGGGTAAAATAAGTGCTTCGACGTGAGTGTACTTCAACTCCTGTGAAGCAGGGCCAAGATATGTACGCATCGCCAGCGGTCTACAGCTCTCAACTACGCGGCGATAGAATTTGAAATTCCTCTCCGCAAACATTGGTGCTTCGCTCCCGATATCGCTAAGCCGGCGCTTATGCACCGGAACACGAAGGGCCCGGGCTATGGCGTCGCCGACGACTCGAAGCTCAAAATCGGTGCCACCCTCAATGACTCTGATCAGCATCATATGACTCAAGGCGTTTCCAACGTCCCGTACGTTGATAAGGTGGCGCGCCGGAAAACACTTTGTGCCGCGGAGCGATAGCCAGTAGCTGGCGCCGAAGCGGACGACTGGATTCTCCAATTGCTCCGGCGTTATGAATTCCGTCTCGGCCGGATCGAGGCGGAATTGCGATTGCGGAGGCGTCGGTATCGACTGCCCCTCTGATTTGCGCATCGATTTCACCTAAGTGTCCTCGCACGAAGGTTTTCCTTGTCGGCGACCCAAGGGCAGGGTTCATCGCTTCGTGCGACGGCTAGCATAGCAGATATTCATCCACTCGATAGTGAGTATTGACACGGCACGTGGGGCGGCTGCATGGTGACTGGAAAAATCGGCGCTACGATCGATTTCGATAACAGGGAGGGGTCTTGTGCCCAAACATGCCGTCGCGCGAGTGGCTGCGCAGAATACAACTACTGGGCGTATTTCAGCCTTAGGGTCGCTTTCTGCCGGTCAACACCTCAGCGACGGCGGCTGAGCGATGGCAAACCAGAAATCCCCAACGCCGTTAGACCAGAGCGGGCAAGTCGGTCATTCGCCGATAGCGCAGCCAGTTCCTCCCGGATCGCGCGCCGGGATCGTCCTTGGCATGCTGTGCCTTGTGTATGTCCTGAACTTTCTGTGCCGGCAGCTGCCAGCCATCCTCGGGAAGCAGATCGAAGACAGTCTGCATCTCACCGACGGCCAGTTTGGGATGATCACCGGCCTCTACTTCGCGATGTTTTACACCTTCATATCCATTCCGATCGGCTATCTGGCCGACAAGACCAGCAGGTCCAAGATTCTGGCGCTGGCGTGCGCGATCTGGAGCGGCGCAACGATGGCTTGCGGCTTCGCGATCGGCTATGTGCAGTTTGCCATCAGCTTCGTGGTCGTTGGCTTCGGCGAAGCCGGCGGCGTTCCGCCGTCCTACGCGATCATCTCCGACTATTTCCCTCCCAGCCGCCGCGGAACGGCGCTTGGTATCTTCAACCTCGGGCCGCCGATCGGCGCAGCGCTGGGCGTGGCCTTTGGCGCTTCCATCGCCGCCGCCTACGGTTGGCGCGCTGCATTCATTTCTCTCGGCGCCGTCGGCATTTTTGCGGTGCTGGGGATTCTCTTTATCGTACACGAACCCCCTAAGGGCGGTTTGGATTCCCCGGACGCGATGGCCACGGGCAAGGCGGGCTTTTGGTCGACCTTGGTGAACTTCTGTACGAAGCCTTCGCTCCTGCTTGCCGCGTTTGCGAGCGGCGCCACCCAGTTTGTCACCTACGGTATGGGCTATTTCGTCGTCATCTTCCTCTTGCGTGAAAAAGGGATGACGCTCGACCAGGTCGCCATCTATTACGCGTTGGTCCTTGCCATCGCGATGAGCGGGAGCATGTTCGTTTCCGGTCGCTTGCTCGACTGGTTCACCAAGCGTTCGAAACAGGCCTACGCCCTGCTTCCCGCCATAGCGCTTGTTTTTGCCATTCCATTCTATATCGGGTTTGTCTGGGCGCCCGTCTGGAGCACGGCCTTGCTCTTCCTCTCCGGCACGATGTTCCTGAACTATTTCTATCTCACGTCGGCCGTGACGCTGGTTCAGCAGGAAGTGCGGCCGGATCAGCGCGTCATGTCGGGCGCTTTGCTGTTGCTGGTGATGAATTTTATCGGCCTCGGCCTCGGCCCCACCTACGTCGGCGCGGCCAGCGACTACTTCCACGCAAACCACCCCCATCACGCGCTGCAACTCGCCCTTTACACGCTCGTGCCATTCTACGTCATGGCTATTGTGCTCTTCCTATGGCTGGCGCGCGTCCTTCGACGCGAGGGCCGCAAAGCTGGAGAAACTGCCCGATGATCTTGCTTCGTCGTTTACTTGTCTGGGGCGCGGCCGCCGCCTTTCTCGCGCAGTCACCTTCCTATTGTGCCGGTCTTGCCGGCGCGGCGCCGTTCGGTCCGGTCGTCGATGCTCCGGCCGGCCGGGTGGAGGGGCTGACCGAAGGCACACTGCACGTTTTCAAGGGTATTCCGTACTCGTTGCCGCCGGTGGGGGCGCGGCGCTGGCGTCCGCCCGCGCCGATGCCGGCGTGGTCAGGCGTGAGAAAGGCAACCGAGTTCGGGCCCGCGTGCTTCCAGCCCAAGCCCATGCAGCCGAACCTCTACACGGTCGATCTGGGGCGCATGAGCGAGGATTGCCTGACCCTGAACATCTGGGCTCCTGCAGACGCGCGCAATGCGCCGGTCTTCTTCTGGATCCACGGTGGCGCCCTGTGGGGAGACGCGAGCAAGGATCCGCTTTATGACGGCGCCCGCATCGCCACCCGCGGTCATGTCATCGTGGTGTCGATCAATTACCGGCTGGGCGTGCTCGGTTGGCTGGCCCATCCCGAACTCAGCGCCGAGTCGCCGCTGGGCATCTCGGGCAATTACGGCCTGCTCGACCAGATTCAGGCGCTCAAATGGGTCAAACACAACATCGGCGCCTTCGGCGGCGATCCCGCAAAGGTAACCATCGTCGGCGAATCCGCGGGCGGCCTCAGCGTCATGTACCTCATGGCGTCACCAGAAGCGCGCGGACTGTTCTCGAAGGCGATCGCGGAAAGCTCGTACATGATCTCCACTCCGCTGCTGAAGGAGAGCAAGTATGGAGCGCCGTCCGCCGAGCAGAGCGGTCTGGCGTTCGCCAAGTCGGTCAACGCGCCGAACCTCGCAGCCCTGCGGGCCATGGACCCGGGCGTTCTGACCGAGGACGCGGCGGCGGACCGCTTCGCCCCGTTCGCAGCAGTGGACGGACACGTACTCACGCACCAGATCACCGAGACCTTCGCTAGGGGCGAAGAGGCGCCGGTGCCGATCCTCGCCGGCTTCAACAGCGGCGAAATCCGCTCGCTCAGGATCCTGGCGCCGCAGCCGCCCGCGTCGGCGGCCAAGTACGAAAGCGTCATCCGCAGCCAGTATGGGGATCTCGCCGACGCGTTCCTGCGGCTCTATCCCAGCAACAACATGGAGGAGAGCATCCTGGCGACGACGCGCGACATGCTGTACGGCTGGAGCGCGGAGCGCCTCGTCCGGCAGCAGACCGCGCTCGGCCAGCCGTCCTATCTGTACTTCTGGGATCATGGCTACCCGGCCGCCGACGAGGCCCACCTGCACGGCTTCCACGCCAGCGAGTTGCCTTATGTGTTCGGCAACTTCGAGGGTACGCCGCCGCTGTGGCCCAAGGTGCCGGACACCGCGGAACAGAGAACGCTCTCCGATGCGATGATCGGGTATTGGACCAGCTTCGTCCGCACGGGCCGGCCGCAGGCCGCCAACGAGCCCGATTGGCCGGCCTACGGATCGACGAGTGCCTACATGGACTTCACCGATGACCCGCTTCCGGCGAAACACGTCCTGCCGGGGATGTACAAGTTCAATGAGGAGGTTGTCTGCCGGCGTTATGAAAGCGGGACCGAGGGTTGGAACTGGAACGTCGGCCTCTGGTCGCCGAGACTCCCCAGTCAGAGCACGCAGTGCGAATGATCGCGAGAGAATATGGGCCGGACAACACGCCTTCTCTGCGAGGATATTTGCTTTGGCGAGGCGCCGCGCTGGCGCCAAGGGCGTTTGTGGTTCAGTGATTTTTTTGCCCATGCCGTGAAATCGATCTCGCTGGCGGGGGATTTGCGCACGGAAGTCGAGATTGACGATCAGCCTTCGGGACTGGGCTGGATGCCCGACGGGTCGTTGCTGATTGTCTCTATGATCAAGCGCCAGCTACTTCGCCGTTCGGTGGACGGTAAAATCAGCGTACATGCCGACCTGAGCGGGATTGCCGGCTTTCACTGCAACGATATGGTGGTCGATGCGAAGGGGCGCGCCTATGTCGGGGACTTCGGGTTCGACCTTCCCCAGGAAATGAACGCGCGCGGCATCAGGGCCGTCATCGCAGATCATCCGACGGCGAAGCTGGCCTGCGTGACGGCCGACGGCTTGGCACATGTCGCCGCTGCGGACATGCACTTTCCGAATGGCTCGGTGATCACGCCGGATGGCAAGACCTTCATTGTCGCCGAGACACTCGGGCAAGTACTGACCGCCTTCGATATTGGCACCGACGGGTCCCTGACCAACCGCCGAGTTTGGGCTCGGATTTCACCACACCTTCCCGATGGAATCGCACTGAATGCCGATGGGCATATCTGGGTGGCAGACTCTGTCGCGCCCAAATGCATATTATTTTCTCAAGGCGGCGCGACTCTCGAGGTGATCGACACGGACATGCCCTGTTATGCGTGCATGCTCGGCGGCGATGACGGCCGAACCCTGTTCATGTTCACGGCGATCGCATCCGAGGATGCGGCCGGGGGCACCTCGGTAAAGGGCAAGCTCTTGATCACGGCAGTCGATGTCCCGCACGCCGGACTGCCGTAAGGTAGGTTCACCATGCCAGCTCCGTCCAATCCCATCGTGGACTCTCCGGCCGGCCAGGTGGAAGGCCGGACCGAAGGCACGCTGCACCTCTTCAAGGGCATCCCTTATGCGCTGCCTCCGGCGGGGTCGCAGCGCTGGAGGCCGCCCCGTTCGATGCCGCGATGGGAAGGCGTCAGGAAAGCAACCGAGTTCGGGCCCGCGTGCGTCCAGCCTAAACCTCGACCCGGGAGTATCTACTTCGACCGCCCAGACGATCCGCTGCCTATGAACGAGGATTGCCTGACGCTGAATATCTGGGCTCCCGCGGACCTGCACAATGCGCCGGTCTTTTTCTGGATCCATGGCGGCTCTCTAACCTGGGGAGCGAGCCGTGAGCCGTATTATGACGGCGCGCGCTTGGCCGAGCGCGGCATCGTCGTGGTCACGATCAATTACCGGCTGGGTGTCCTCGGCTGGTTGGCGCATCCGGAGCTCAGCGCCGAGTCGCCGCTAGGAATATCCGGCAATTATGGCCTGCTCGATCAGATCGAGGCGCTGCAATGGGTCAAGAAAAACATCGGCGCCTTCGGCGGCGATCCGTCGAACGTGACCATCGCCGGCGAATCCGCGGGCGGCCTCAGCGTCATGTACCTAATGGCGGCGGCCGCCGCGCGAGGTCTGTTCGCGAAGGCTATCGCGGAAAGTGCCTACATGATCTCCACACCCGCGCTGAAGGAGCGGCGGTTCGGCGCGCCGTCCGCCGAGGACAGCGGTCTAAAACTCGCTGCCGCGCTTCATGCGCCGAATATCGCCGCGTTGCGAGCAATGGATGCGCGCGCGCTGACGGAGGCCGCGCTAGGGGCCGGGTTTGCGCCGTGGGGTACGATCGACGGACACGTGTTACCGCGCCAGCTTGTCGATGTTTTCGACAGGGGCGAACAAGCGCCGATACCGATCCTTGCCGGATTCAACAGCGGGGAAATCCGCTCGTTGACGTTCCTCGCTCCGTCTCCTCCCGCGAATGCGATTGCGTACGAAAGCATTATTCGCGATCGGTATGGTGATCTTGCCGATGAATTCTTGCGGCTCTATCCCAGCACAGACATGCAGGAAAGCATATTGGCGACGGCACGCGACGCCCTTTACGGCTGGACTGCGGAGCGGCTTGGCAGAAAGCAGGCCGCGCTAGGCTTGCCGTCTTATCTCTACATCTTCGATCACGGCTACCCGGCCGCGGATGCTGCCGGTTTGCACGGTTTCCACGCCAGCGAATTGCCCTATGTGTTCGGCACGCTGGATCGCACGCCGCCGCTGTGGCCGAAAATTCCGGTAACGCCGCAAGAGACGAGGCTTTCCGATGCGATGATCGGTTATTGGACCAGCTTCACGCGCACCAGCCGACCGCAGGCCGCGAACGAGCCGGATTGGCCGGCCTTTGGATCGACTGGCGCCTACATGGATTTCACGGATGCGCCGCACCCGTCGGATCGTCTCCTGCCGGGGATGTACGAGCTCCATGAGAAGGTCGTTTTCCGGCGCAAGGCGAGCGGAGACCAAGCCTGGAACTGGAACGTCGGCCTCGCTTCGCCGAAACTGCCTGATCAGAGCAAGTAGCGAATGATCGTGGGCCTCTGCATGGAGGTCGCGATGACGGTCGACAGTGACCTTGGTTCAGGTGATGAAGGCGTGTCCTTCGCTCCCCATCATTCCTTTAGGGCGAGGAACCCTGCCGCCATGAATTTGGCCATCCGCTTCTTGGCCGCAGCGAAATCATCCGAGTGGCACGCGCCGTTCGAGAGACGTTCGATGCGTCCGGTGCGTGCGAGCGTATTCATCAGCGCGCCCGTTACAAAGTGGTAGCCCCAGTATAGGTCCTCGTCGCTATAATGCGGCAGCGCGCGCTTTAATATATTGACGAGCTTGAGCACAACGGGATCGAAGTGAACTTGCATCATCATCGCCCCCTCGGGGGTATTGCTCAGGCGGGCGACGAAGGTGGCATAATTCATCCATGGCTCGCCGCCCTCCATATACAAATCCAGGTCAGTGTCCAGGAATGCGTGTAGCGCGCCTTCGACAGTGGGGTGATCTCCGGCATCCGCTTCGTACTTTTCGAGCGCCGCAAAGCGGCGGCTGCAGGTCACGCCGGCCCGTCGTTCGAACACCGCCTCAAACAGGTTGCGCTTGTCCTCGAAATAGTAATGAAGGAGCGTCGTGTGAATCCCCACGCGCTCGGCCACGTCGCGGAGGGTTACGCCATAAAACCCGTTCTTTGAGAATAGATACTCGGCTGCATCGAGTATCTGCTCTAAACTTTCCGCACGCTGCTCCGCTTTGCTGCGGCGATGACGTCTCGCAGTCGAACCTTCTAACATCGCGCCCATAGCGCCAACCCTTTTGTCACTAGGCGAAATTGACCGAGTCAAATCGCTCAACAATTGGCTTGCCCAGCCGTAATTTTCCCTTTTGCGTACTACGCACGCAATTGGTTCTTGTCAATCTTTCTGGCAGCAGCTAGCGGCCTTTTGGCACGCGGTCGTTTCGCCTTTGGATTTTGTGTCTGTTTCTGCTTGGAAAATGCGATCTCGCCGGCTTAGCAACGTTTTGATTTCTGTCCGGGTCGGTCTGGAACTTCGATCGTCCGTGTCGGCTGCGAAGCACAAAGAATAGGCACCCGGGAAGGCCGCGAGGAATTCCGTAAGGCCGTACCTGTCGATCTTCCTTGCCTATGAAGCCAGTCGGGCCCTGCGCTCTGACTTTTGCGCCAACTGCGTATAGCGCGGGATAAGTCGGCTATCGTAGGCTTGGCGCTCTAGTTCCTCGCGAAAATCAGGATGGGCAAGTGAGATCATCGCGCGAGCGCGTTCTGCCACCGACTTGCCCTTCAGATTGACCATCCCGTATTCGGTGACGACATACATGACGTCGGTACGTGGCGTGGTGACAATGTTGCCAGGCGTCAGATCGAGGACGATGCGACTCCTGCGGACACCTTTCCTTTCGTAAACTGAGGAAAGGCATATGAAGGATTTTCCTCCCTTTGAGGCATAGGCGCCGCGCGTATACTGGAGCTGGCCGCCTGTCCCGGAAATATGCCGATGACCGTCGGATTCCGACGCAGCCTGTCCCTGAAGATCCATCTGCGTCGTATTGTTGATCGAGAAAACCTTGTCGTTCTGCATGATGATGTGCGGTAGGTTTGTATATTCGACATTGCTGCACAGCATGTCGGGATTGCCGTCGATCGCGTCGTACAGGGCTCGCGAGCCCTGCCCGAATGTAAAGACGACCTTTCCAGGATCGAGATTCTTGCGTGCTCCGGTGATGACACCGGCCTTGTAGAGCTCGATCAGGCCGTCCGTCAGCATTTCGGTATGAACGCCAAGGTCTTTCGCGCCTGCTTCGAGAAGCAAAGAACAAACGGCATTGGGCATGCCGCCGATGCCGATTTGCAGGCAGGCGCCATCTTCCACTTCGCCTGCTATCGTGCGGGCGACGGCGCGATCGATATCGGTGATTGGCGGGCTGTTGAGCTCCGGGAGAGGCGAATTATCGCCGTCGATGATGTAATCAACCTCGCCGATGTGAACCCCGTTGTCCGCGCCATACACATAGGGAACGGCGGTCGACGTCTCGATGATCACGGTCTTCGCACGTTCGACGAGGGTCCTGAGCCACGCATTTGTCGGACCGAAATTGAAGTATCCGTTTGTGTCGGCCGGCCGCACCTTCAGCACAACGATGTCCACCGGATCGATGAAGCGGCGATAATAGTCGGCTATTTCGCCCAGATTGGGAGGGATGTGGTAGCAAATGCCGGCATCGGATTTTGCACGCTCGTAGGCGCTAAAGTGCCAGGTAAAATAATGGAAATGTTTTCCTTCGGGATCGCTTTCAAGCACGGCGCGCGGCTTCGCGGCGAGGCTGGAGCGGAATCCTACATTCGAAAGCTCGTGAACCCGTGCAGCGAGCGCTTGGTCAAAGACATCGGGTTGGGCGAGGCAGGCACCGTAATCGAGCCAAAAGCCCGACTTCACCAGGGCTGCCGCTTCGGCGGCGGTGATCTTCTTCGCGGGCGCGGATGCGGAGCGCGTAGACATGGAACTACCTCTTGAAATCATTATGCGACGGAAATCTCAGCTCTAACGGAAACGGGGCGCTCGCCCCGCTTCGGGTCCGACATAAGTCATCTGATTGAACGCGAGCGAGAAAGGTCGGTCGCCGGTTGTTGCTACGCCGCGGCGACCGACCTGGCTCCACATCAGAACACCTTGAGCAGGCGTATACCGAACTGCCGGGGCGGACCGGCGAAGCGAAGATCAGAATTGAGGGCCGCCACGTAGTGTTCGTCCGTCAGGTTGGTGGAATATAGCGTCAAGAGATAGTCGTTGTGCTTCCACTCGAGCTGCGCACCCAGAATGTCTCGAGCGCCGAGCCGGTCTCCCAGTGCCGGGTTGTCGAACAACGTCGCATATTGCGGGTTCTGGTGTGAGAAGTTGATCCGAGGCGTCAGCGTGTCGCCGTTGCCGACATCGAAGCGGTACTCTGCGCTCAAGTTGTAGGAAACGTCCGGCGCATAAGTCTGCGGATGTCCGCTCAGGTTGATACACGAACTGCTCGCGGGACCCGTCGCCGGATTGCAAGCGGCGAAGGCTACAATTCTCGGATCCGTCGCATAGAATCCGCCCAGATTGCTGTGCATCAGGCCAAGGCCGGCGCTAAATGACAAATTCCCGAAAGCCGCCTGGGTTTCGGCTTCGAAACCGTAAATCTCGGTCGGTTTGGGGTCGTTGACTTCGAATCCGAACACGGGGATGGCCGGATAGCCGATGGTGACTTGGAAGTGCCTATAGTCGTTGTAGTAAGCGTCAATTTGAGTGCGCACATGTCCGCCCAACATGGTCGCCTTCCAGCCGGTTTCGTATGACTGCACTCTCTCCGGACCGAATGGGGCGGGAGTACCCAGGCCCACCGGGACGTTGAGGCCGCCGGGCTTGTAGCCGGTTGCAACAAAGGCATACAGGAAGTTGTTGTCGTTGACGGTCCAGTTCAGCGAAGCCTTGTAATCGAAACTGTAAGACTTGGTGGACTGATAGGCGCCGATGTACGTTCCGTATTGCAGAATATCGACGTCGTTAGTCGATTTGTTGGCGGAATAGCGCCCCCCTAATTGGACCTGCAGGCCGCTCGTCAAGTTGGCGCTGATTTGACCGAAACCAGCCCAGGCCTCGTTTGGCGTAGAGCCCTGGAGCTCATAATTATTCGCCAGAGCATCCGGTGTCCCGTTCGGCGGCTGAGCAATGACGAACTGATAGGGCTTGATCCAGCCGTACCGGTCGGATTGCCCAAATACGCCGAGAACCCACGTAACACGCTGGTTGTCCGGAGAAATTAAATTGAACTCCTGGGACCAGATGGTTTCGTTTACGCGGTCGTAGAACGAATAATTTGCCGGCGCGCCGGCATAGGCCAAACTTCCATAATCCGTCCCGTCCAGGTCTGCCGTATAATTGGTGTTACCATTTTGATAGCCCGAGACGGACCGAAGCGTGATGCCATTGGGGAACACATAGTCCGCCCTCAGCACGGATCGAGTAAATCGGTCCAGCCCCGCCTGGGCATAGTTGGCCGTGATATGGAAGAGATCGGTATAGTGAGGGTTGGGGGTGGTGCTGCCGTAAGGATAGGTGGCGAAGCCTTCATAATACGGATCGGCAGGGTACCCGCCGTTGTCGAGGTAGTCCGCGTCGGTCTTGAACGAAACCGTCAGCGCGTCCGTGGGCTTCCAAAGAACGCTGATGCGCCCGGCGCCCCAACGAATGTCGCCCGGGTTGTAGCCCGGCTTGCAGCCCGCGTATTTATGACCCGGGCAATTGTCCGCTGCGCTGCTGTCCGTGATGCTGTAAAAGCTGCCTCGCGCGTCACCGAAGGCCGCGACGCGTACCGCGAGGGTGTCGCTGATCGGAATGTTGACCGCGCCCTGCAATTGACTGTCGTTGTAGTTGCCGTACTGGGCCTGAGCATAGCCATCATAGCCGCCGCCGATTACGGGGTCATTCGATTTGACGAAGACGGCGCCGCCGGTCGCGTTCTGGCCGACGAAAGTTCCTTGCGGTCCACGCAACACCTGGATGCTCGCGATGTCGTAGTACGGCTCTTCCGTGAAATAGCCGGGGAAGGTCGCCACGTCATCGCGGTAGGTGATGACGCCCGTCATCGTCTGCGTGTTGTGCTCGCCCTTGCCGATGCCGCGAATGTTGAAATCGATGCCTTGGCCGAAGTTGTCGACCGTTACGGTGGGCGCGATGAACTGCAGATCATCGACCGACATGACGCCCTTGTTTGCAATGTCCTCGCCGCTCAAAACGTCAGCGGAGATTGGCGTCGTCATCAGATTTTCGGATCGACGCTCGGCGGTGACAACGACCGTCTCAATCGTCGCGCTGTCTTTGTCCTTGGGCGCCGGTGAAGTCGTCTGAGCTCCGGCCGCACCGCACCACGCCAATGTGAGCGCAGAGGCGCTCAACAACAGTGTAAAGGTCTTCATGGTCCCTCTCGATGGTTCGTTTCCCCGCGCACTTCTTTTTGGCGCATTATGCCACACTGCAACAAATTCACTAGACTTACAATACTGATTATGTCGATAGTGAATATATAAAGGCGATTGGGCACTGCGATATCGCACCTGCGAAATCTCTGGGGTCTTCGTCGGACAAAGGCTTTTTGCAGCAACGCGGCGGCAGCTGCGGGCAGGAGAGGAGGCGCATGTGATTGATCTGAATGGTCGTGTGGCTATTGTCACAGGAGCGGGCGGTGGTTTGGGACGCGCGCATGCGCTGTTGTTGGCGCAGCGTGGCGCGCGCGTGGTCGTGAATGACCTTGGCGGCGGCGCCGAATCCGTTACGCGAGAGATCGCTGAGGCAGGCGGAAAAGCTCGCGCCGTTTTGGGCTCGGTGACCGATGAGGCGCTGGTCCAGAACATGGTCCACGAGACTCTGAAGTCCTGGGGTCGCGTCGACATTCTTGTCAATAACGCGGGCATCTTGCGCGACAAGTCATTTGCCAAGATGAGCCTCGACGATTTCCGTCTTGTGATCGATGTACACCTGATGGGCACTGTCAACTGCACAAAGGCGGTCTGGGAGGCAATGCGCAAACAGGAGTATGGCCGCATCGTCATGACGACCTCGTCGTCTGGTCTATACGGCAACTTCGGCCAATCGAATTACGGAGCAGCCAAGCTGGCGATCGTGGGCTTCATGCAGACCCTCGCCCTTGAGGGGGCGAAGTACGGAATCCGCGTGAACTCCCTTGCGCCGACCGCCGCCACGCAAATGACGGCAGGCATTCTGCCGGACGAGCAGCTGAAGATGTTGCGACCTGAGTTCGTGAGCCCGGCGGTCCTGGCGCTGGTGGCGGAAGATGCGCCGACGCGCGCGATTGTCTGCGCCGGCTCTGGCGGATTCGAGATGGCAAACATTACCATGACGCAGGGCATCTACATCGCCGGCGACCCGCCGTCAGCCGAGGAGCTTCTCGCGCGGTGGGCGGAACTTGCGGACCGGCGCGGCGAGATGGTGCCGGAACAAGGCTGGGTCCAAAGCCAGCACGAACTGAAAAAGGCAGGCTTTGTCGCCCCACAAGCAAAAGGTGCCTGATATGAGCCGCGACGCCGTCATCGTTTCTGTGGCGCGAACCCCGATCGGGCGCGCGTACCGGGGTGCGTTCAACGCGACCCCGGCCGCGTCCCTGGCCGCTCACGCCATTCGCGCCGCAGTCGCACGCGCAAAGATTGAACCTGGCGAGATCGAGGATTGCATCGTTGGGTCCGCGCTGCCTCAGGGCGGGCAGCATACCATCGGGCGGACCGCCGCCCTGGCCGCAGGTTTGCCGGTCTCGGTCGCCGGGACGACCGTCGATAGACAGTGTTCGTCGGGCCTCATGAGCATCTCTGCGGCATCCAAGCAGGTTGTCATGGACCGAATGGACATCGTCGTGGCCGGCGGCGTGGAGTCTATTTCACTCGTGCAGACGAAAGAGCTCCGTGTCGCCTCCGATCCGGAACTGATCGCGCTGCACAAAGACATTTACATGCCGATGATCGACACGGCCGAGGTTGTCGCCCGCCGCTACGGTATTCCGCGCGAGCGGCAGGATGTCTATGCGCTCCAATCACAGCGCCGGACGGCCGAAGCCCAGGCGGCCGGCCGCTTCGATGACGAGATCGTCCCGGTCAGAACGGCCAAGCTCGTGACCGATAAGATCACGGGTGCGACCTCGATGGAGGACGTCGTTCTGAAACGCGACGAAGGCAACCGGCCCGATACAAACATGGAAGGCCTGGCCGCGCTAAAGCCGGTGCGACCCGAAGGGTTCATCACCGCGGGCAACGCCAGCCAGCTATCGGATGGCGCCTCAGCTTGCGTGGTCATGGAGGCCAGTCTGGCCGCCGCCCGGGGCCTCAAGCCGCTCGGCCGCTATTGCGGCATGGCCGTCGCGGGCACGGAGCCCGACGAGATGGGAATTGGGCCAGTCTTCGCCGTTCCCAAGCTTTTGGAGCGTTTTGGCCTCGGCATGGACGACATCGGACTTTGGGAACTGAACGAAGCGTTCGCCGTCCAGGTACTCTATTGCCGGGATCGGCTCGGCATTCCCGATGATCGGTTGAACGTCGACGGTGGCGCCATTTCCATCGGCCATCCCTACGGCATGTCGGGTAACCGCCTGACGGTGCATGCGCTCATCGAAGGGCGTCGGCGGGGAGCCCGCCACGTCGTGGTGACCATGTGCGTCGGCGGCGGCATGGGCGCGGCGGCCTTGTTTGAGGTTCTCTGACGGCGGATAGATGAATCCGTCGCCTACCACGCAAACCAGAGGAGACCGCCCGCCATGACCGAGATCGTCATCGCTTCCGGCGCGCGAACGCCGATCGGCTCTTTCAACGGGGTCTTTGCGAATGTCCCCGCCTGCAAGCTCGGCGAAGTCGCCATCCGCGCCGCGCTCGAACGCGCGAAGGTGCAGCCCGAAGAAGTGGACGAGGCGATCCTCGGCCAGGTGCTGGCGGCCGGTCAGGGACAGAACCCGGCGCGGCAGGCGGCACTCGCCGCCGGCATGCCTTTTGAGTCCACGGCCATCGGCATCAACCAGGTTTGCGGCTCGGGTCTGCGCGCGGTGGCTTTGGCCGCCCAGGCGATCAAGGCCGGCGATGCCAGGATCGTCGTTGCGGGCGGCCAGGAATCCATGAGCCAGTCCGTTCACGCCATGCATCTGCGGGCCGGCGTCAAAATGGGATCGGGCGAGCTGACCGACACCATGGTCAAAGACGGCCTATGGGATGCCTTCAACAACTATCACATGGGCATCACCGCCGAGAACGTCGCAAAGCAGTACGGGATTTCCCGCGCCGATCAGGACGCCTTCGCCTGCGGCTCGCAGCAGAAGGCGGCTGCGGCCGCAGGGCGTTTCCAGGCCGAGATCGCGCCAGTCACGGTCAAGGGCCGCAAGGCCGACGTGGTCGTCGACAAGGACGAGTACTTGAAGCCCGACACGACGATCGAAGCGCTGGCCAAGCTGCGCCCGGCCTTCGCCAAGGACGGGACCGTGACCGCCGGCAACGCCTCCGGCATCAACGACGGCGCCGCGGCCCTGGTCGTCATGACGGCCGACGAAGCGGCAAGGCGGTCGATCGCGCCGCTGGCCCGCATCGTCTCCTGGGCGACGGCGGGTGTCGATCCCGCAGTGATGGGCACGGGCCCGATCCCGGCAACGAAGAGAGCCCTGGCCAAGGCGCGCTGGACCGTCGCCGACCTCGACCTCATCGAGGCGAACGAAGCGTTCGCGGCGCAAGCGCTCGCTGTTTTGCGCGAACTCGGCTTCGACGCCGCAAAAGTCAATGTGAACGGCGGCGCCATTGCGCTGGGCCATCCGATCGGCGCGTCGGGCGCGCGCGTCCTGGTGACGTTGCTTCACGAAATGCAGAGGCGCCGCGCGAAACGCGGGCTTGCGACGCTCTGCATCGGCGGCGGCATGGGAATCGCAATGACGCTGGAGAGCATGTGAATCCGCCGAAGCCGACAAAACGTGTTTTTTTGCAGGCGTCCGCTGCGGGAGCGACGCTCGGCCTGATGCCTATGGCATCGCAAGCTAAACCTGTGCCGAAGCAAGGCTGTGCCGGGTCGCTGGAGCGTAACCTGTGCGGGCGCTGGCAGTTCCGCGAGGCCGGAACCGACGACTGGCTGCCCGCCACCGTGCCCGGCACGGTGCACACCGATCTGCTGGCAAACGGGAAGATACCGGACCCGTTCTACCGCACCAACGAGCGCGGCCTGCAATGGATCGACAAGAAGGACTGGGAATACCAGACCACGCTCGACATCGATCCCGACACCCTGGCGCACGACCACATCGAGCTGTGCTTTTCGGGCCTTGATACCTATGCCGACGTCACTCTCAATGACGCACCGATCCTGCAGGCGGACAACATGTTCCGCACCTGGACAACCGACATCAAGGCGCATGCCAAGGCGGGAAAAAACGTCCTGCGCGTTCTCTTGCGGTCGCCCGTCCGGGAAGGACTGAAGCGGCTTGAGGCCTTGGGCTACAATCCGCCCGCGATCGACGACCAGAGTGAAAACGGCGGCCTGGGCGACAAGAAGGTCAGCATGTTCACGCGAAAAGCCCCCTACCATTATGGCTGGGACTGGGGCCCGCGCTTCGTGACCTCCGGCATCTGGCGCAAGGTAACCCTGCGCGCCTGGAACGCCGCGCGGATCGGCGATCTTCATATCGTGCAGAACAGCCTGTCGGCGGACGAGGCGCACCTGACTGCGGTCTTCGAAATCGTCTCGGACAGCGCCGGCCCGGCGGTGATCGACCTGCAAAGCCCGAGCGATCCGGCCATCAAGGCCCGCGCCCAAATCCAGCTTGAGCTGGGCGTCCATACCGCGGAGATCAAGTTCGTCATCTCCAAGCCTCGCTTGTGGTGGTCCAACGGACTCGGCGAGGCCTTCCTATACGACTTCATCGGACAGCTTGTGACCGAGCGCGCCAACGACCGTCGCGAGGTCAGGATCGGCCTTAGAACGCTGAAGCTCACACAAAAACCCGACACCGAAGGCACAAGCTTCTATATCGAGTTGAACGGCGTGCCTGTCTTCATGAAGGGCGCCAACTACATCCCGAATGACAGCTTCCTGCCGCGCGTGTCTCAAGCCGTCTATGAGCGCGTTGTGCATTCGGCGGCGGATACGCACATGAACATGCTGCGGGTTTGGGGCGGCGGCGTGTATGAGGACGATGTCTTCTACGATCTGTGCGACGAGAACGGCATCCTCGTCTGGCAGGAATTCATATTCGCCTGCTCGATGTATCCGGGGGATCAGGCCTTTCTCGACAATGTCCGTCAGGAAGCCGTCGATAACGTCAGGCGCTTGCGCAACCATCCGTGCATCGCGCTGTGGTGCGGCAATAACGAGATCGACACCGCCTGGCAGAACGACGTGCCCAACGGGGGGTGGGGCTGGAAGGAGAAGTACACTCAGGCGCAGCGCGACCAGATGTGGGCGGCCTATCAGGCGATCTTCTACAAAATCCTGCCCGAGGTCGTGGCGCAGCATGATCCGCAGCGCTTCTACTGGCCGTCCTCGCCGCTCGCCGCCTGGGACGGGCGGGACAGTGTGCGTCACGCCGATCTGAGCACGAAGCGGCAGTCCGGCGATATCCACTATTGGGGAGTATGGTGGGGGGAATTGCCGTTTTCCAGCTACCGTACGAATATCGGCCGCTTCATGACCGAGTATGGCTTTCAGTCCTTCCCGGAATTCAGGACGATCCAGGCCTTTGCCGCACCGGGTGACTACAGCATCCTCTCCGATGTCATGAAGGCGCATCAGCGTTCCTCGATCGGCAATGGCACGATCGAGACTTATATGGCGCGCGACTACATCGTGCCCAAGGACTTCCGTCAGTTCCTTTATGTCGGGCAGGTTCTGCAGGCCGAAGGCATCAAGGTCGCGATGGAAGCGCACCGCGCGCATAAGCCCTACTGTATGGGATCGTTGTTCTGGCAGATCAACGACTGTTGGCCGGTCGCCTCCTGGAGCAGCATCGACTATTACGGCCGCTGGAAGGCGCAGCAATATTTTGCGCGCAAGTCGTTTGCCAGGGAATTGGTGACGTCCTGGCTCGAAGGCGACACGGTGAAGGTCTGCGTGGTCAGCGACCGGCTCGACGACGTGCCTGCAACCCTGATGCTGCAAGTGATGGATTTCCACGGCACGGTGCAGAAGACCGTCCGCTTGACATTCCTGCTATCGGGGAACAGCAGTGCGATGGCGTTCACCGGCGCGGTGACGAATTTGCTCGCGGGCGCGGCGCCGGACTCCGTACTGTTGCGCAGCAGTCTGACCACGGGTGATGGCAGTCCGGCTGAGGACCTGTTGTATTTCCGACCGGTCAAGAATCTGGCGCTGCCCAACGCTCCAGTAACCGTGAAGGTGAAGGATCACGGCGGCGAATTCGCCGTCGGCCTGTCATCCCCGGTGCTTGTGAAGAACCTGTATCTCAGTCTTGACGGCATTGATGGTTTTTTCAGCGACAACTATTTCGACCTGCTGCCGGGCATGACCAAGGTCGTGCATTTCAAACCGGTCGTATCCATGACGGCAAAGAGCCTCGAAGATGGCCTGAAGATGATGCACATGGCGCTGATAGCGTAGACAATTGCCGGTTTGAGTGGCCGGCCCCGCGAAATGGTACAGCCGGGATATCGGTTTGGCGTCGGCGTAAGCTGATGGTGGGCGTGACAGGGATTGAACCTGTGACCCCTCCCGTGTGAAGGGAGTGCATGAGCGGGCTTGTTTAGCTGTGGCTGCTCCATTCCATGCTTGGTGAGCAGAGCCGCGTTCGACCTGGATCAGCGTCCTGTACCAGCCCTTCCGTCCAATGGGTGAAAATAACAATATTTCCAATGTCTTATGACGGGCTCCGGCAGCGCTGGCCTGTGACGCCGCGGCGTCGCGGCCTTTTCCTTGCCGGTGGGGAATCCAGCCGGTACAAGGCCCGCTCATTCCGGTGGAACATATGAGTCAGCAGAAGGCATCCCGTCCCAAGGCGCGGCTTCCGCGCGGATTTCGCGACCGCAGCGCGGGCGAGATCTCGGCGGAGCGCCGCCTGATCGACATCATCCGCGGCGTCTATGAGAGCTACGGCTTCTCGCCGCTGGAGACCCCGGCCTTCGAGTACACCGACGCGCTGGGCAAGTTCCTGCCCGATGTTGACCGCCCCAACGAGGGCGTGTTCTCGCTCAAGGACGACGACGAGCAGTGGCTGTCGCTGCGCTACGACCTGACGGCGCCGCTGGCGCGCTACGTCGCCGAGAATTTCCAGAATCTGGCCAAGCCGTTCCGCCGCTATCAGGTGGGGCCGGTGTGGCGCAACGAGAAGCCGGGCCCGGGTCGCTTCCGCGAGTTCACCCAGTTCGACGCCGACACGGTGGGAAGCAATTC
>VFSW01001075.1_pt1 | contig 40857 bp, 41 predicted proteins | sample 5358111 | NCBI WGS metagenome assembly VFSW01 (sample SAMN11554181, study PRJNA540505) | mine drainage metagenome | isolation source: sediment from site ElyBrook_90M | place: USA: Ely Copper Mine, Vershire, VT | collected 2017
TCTGCTATAATCCGAAAATGTCCTGGCGGCGGACCCCGGCGTGGGCCTTCGGCGTCCTGTGCGCGGCCTTCTCCGTCTCGTGCCTCCTCGGCTCCGAGTGGAACCGCCGCCTCGTCGTCGACCCGATCGACGGATTGATCGTCGCCCGCCAGGCCGGCGGCGAGGTCGCCGAGGTCGCCCTGGAGCCCGAAGGCGCTCCGCGGGTCTGGCAGCGGATCCTCAAGGCCCCGGGAGAGAGGCTCGCGTCCTACGGCTTCATCGACTTCCGCCAGGACCGGATCAGCCTCTCGTACAAGATCCCGGAATCGGACTTCCAGCGCTACAACGACGCCTACGGGTACCGCGCCGAGGACGTCGCGGCCCTCCAGCAATGGCGCGACAACGCGACGCGGAGCTCCTACCGACTGGCCCTCGACACGCACAAGGACCAGGCCCAGGTGGACGCGGCCGCGGCCGCGATCCAGAGGGAGTACGACCGCAAGCTGCACGACTACCTGCAGTCGCGCGGGTTCATGCTTCTGAAGGGCGGCGTCGCCCGCGTCGACGTGCCCGGCGTCGTCAAGCAGAACAAGACGCGGCTCAAGCCCATCGCCGAAGTCTTCGACCGCTTCGCGACCCAGCACGCCTACCAGTCCATGGACATCATCGGCGCCGTGCTGTCCTTCGCGCAGACCGCGATCCGATACAAGAACGTCGATCCCATCGACAAGGGGAAGCACACCGCCGGCTTCCTTCTGCCGATCACGACCATCGTCAACGGCTGGGGCGACTGCGACACGAAGAGCGCCCTGGTCGCCTCGGTCCTCTCGAACTGGGCCCAGATGCGCATGGTCGGCATCTCCGTGCCCGGCCACTACCTGATGGCGGTCCTTCAGATCCCCGACAAAGGCGACATGTTCGTCGAGTACAACGGCCTGCAGTACATCCTGCTCGAGCCCGCCGGCCCGGGCTGGTTTCCGCCAGGGCAGGTGGCCGAGGAGACGGCCAACCAGCTCAACGGCAGCGACGGCTACCAGATCTATCCGTTTTTCTAATTCCTCGGAGGTTCCATGTTCACGACCCGCGTCATCGTCAGCCTGTTCGACTTCATCCTCATGGTGGTCATGTCGGCGTTCGTCATCGCCCTGACCTACCGCATCTTCGTCAAGGCCAACCCCGACTTTCACATGGGTCAGGAGATCAAGAAGGGCAACGCTGCCGTCGGCATCCTGATGGCCGCCATCCTGGTCAGCGCCTCGTACATCTTGATGGCGGGCACCGAGTCGTCCGTCGCCATGTTCCGCATGCACATGCTGGCGCCGTCGGAGAACGAAAGCCTGGTGCGCATCTTCGGCCTGATCATCGCCCACCTCGCGGTCTCCATGATGCTCGCCGTGATCTCGATCTCGGTCACCCTGCGCATGTTCGGCCGCCTCGAGCGGGAGCTGCGCGCCGGAAAGGAGCTTCAGGCGGGGAACGTCGCCGTCGGCATCCTGCTCGGGGCGGTCGTGATCATCTCGTCGATGTACGTGCGCGAGGGGGTCAGCGCTCTGTCCAAGGCACTCACTCCCCAGCCGTCGATCGGCCGCATCGAAATCGGGAAATAGGTTACAATCATTCCAAGCGATATGGTCCCCAAGGCGACCGCCGTCTGGCGCGATCGGTTCTCGGAGCTGAAGAAGCCCCTCGTGCGCGAGGAGGCCCGCGTCGAGGCCGCGCGCTGCCTGTACTGTTACGACGCTCCCTGCGTGAAGGCCTGCCCCACGCACATCGACATCCCGCGCTTCATCCGCCAGATCGCGGCGGCCGATCCTCTCGGCTCGGGCCGGACCATCCTGGAAGCCAACGCCTTGGGCCACTCCTGCGCGCGCGTCTGTCCCGTCGAGGTCCTCTGCGAGGGCGACTGCGTCTACCACGACTGGCACGAGAAGCCCATCGAGATCGCGCGGCTCCAGCGCTACGCGACCGACAAGGTGCACGCCTCGGGCGAACTTCCGTTCGAGCCGGGAGAGGACAACGGCCAGCGCGTGGCCGTCGTGGGCTCCGGCCCCGCCGGCGTCGCCTGCGCGGTGTACCTGCGCCGCCTGGGCTACGCGGTCACGATCTTCGAGAAGCGCCGGCTTCCCGGCGGCCTGAACACCTACGGCGTGGCCGAGTACAAGATGGACTCGAAAACATCCGCCGAAGAGCTCCGCCTTCTGTTCCGCCTCGGCTGCGGCGTCGTCACGGGCAAGGAGATCGGCAAGGATCTCAAGGCGGAGACGCTGCTCTCGGATTTCGACGCCGTGTTCCTGGGCGCGGGCTTGGCGAAGTCTCGCGCCCTGGGCGTACCGGGCGAGCAGCTGCCCGGCGTGATCGACGCTCTGCATTTCATCGAGCGCGTGAAGGCTCACGACCCCAAGCTGATCGGCGCGAGCGCCGGCACGGTCGTGATCGGCGGGGGCAATACCGCCATCGACGCCTGCACCCAGTCCGCGCGGACCGGGACCGGCAAAGTCGTTCTGGCCTATCGCCGCGGACGCGAGGACATGTCCGCCTACGATTTCGAGATCGCGCACGCCAGGTCGGACGGCGCGAGCCTGCTTCTCAACGCGGCGCCGAAGCGGATTCTCGGGAAGAAGAGGGTCGAGGGCGTCGAATTCGTCCGAACCAAGACCGTCAAAGGGAAGCTCGTCGAGGATCTTAAATCCAAGTTCGTCGTCGAATGCGATCGAGTCATCACGGCCATCGGACAAGAGAAGGGCGGGGCGCTTGCCGAGCTGTTCGGAGCGAAGCTCAACGCGGACGGCACCATCGCGGTGAATGCCGAGACGCTCATGACGTCGAAGAGAAACGTATTCGCCGGCGGCGACGCGGTCAACGGCGGCAAGGAAGTGGTCAACGCGGCCGCCGACGGCAAGCGCGCGGCGTGGGGCATCCACCTCGCGCTGAATCCCGGCGCGAAACCGGGGCCCGACGACGCCTACTGGGTCTCCACCATCGACGGGCGAGTGGTCGCGCCGATCGTCCCCCGCGAGGAGCACGCATGAAGATCCCGCAGCGCCGCGCCAAGATCGACCTGACGGCGAACTGCGCCGGGATCAAGTCCCCGAACCCGTTCTGGCTGGCCTCGGCGCCGCCGACGAACTCGGGGGCGCAGATCATGCGGGCCTTCGAGTACGGCTGGGGCGGGGCGGTCTGGAAGACCTTGGGCCAGGACCCGGCGGTCGTCAACGTGACCTCGCGCTACGGCGCCATGGACCTCGGCGGCCAGAAGATCGCGGGCTTCAACAACATCGAGCTGATCACCGACCGCCCGCTGGCGGTCAACCTCAAGGAGATGTCCGAGGTCAAGAAGCGCTTCCCCAAGCACGCGGTCATCGCCTCGCTGATGGTGCCGTGCGAGCGCGATGCGTGGCACGAGATCGTCAAGAAGTCCTGCGGCGCCGGCGCCGACGGGCTCGAGCTCAATTTCGGCTGCCCGCACGGCATGTCCGAGCGCGGCATGGGCGCGGCCGTGGGCCAGGTGCCCGAGTACGTGAAGATGGTGACCGAGTTCGTCAAGGAGAAGTCCACGGTCCCGGTGCTGGTCAAGCTGACGCCGAACGTCGCCGACGTGCGCTTCGCCGCGCGCGCGGCCAAGGAAGGGGGCGCCGACGGCGTGTCCCTCATCAACACGATCAACTCGCTGATGGGCGTGGACGTGGAGACTTTGGTCCCCAAGTTCGCCGTCGGCGGCAAGGCGGCGCACGGCGGCTACTGCGGCCCTGCGGTCAAGCCGATCGCGCTGAACATGGTCAGCCAGATCGCGACCGACCCCGCCACGAAGGGCCTGCCCATCTCGGGCATCGGCGGGATCTCGACGTGGTCCGACGCCGTCGAGTTCATGCTGCTGGGCTCGTCGTCCGTCCAGCTGTGCACGGCGGTCATGCACCACGGCTTCCGCATCATCGAGGACCTGAACGCCGGCCTCGAGGGCTGGATGCGCCGCAAGAATTTCGCCAAGCTTGACGACTTCATCGGCAGCACGGCCCCCGACATCGTCGAATGGAAGCACCTCAATCTGCACCACAAGACCGTCGCCTCCATCGACAAGAATAAATGCATCGGCTGCGACGTGTGCTACGTGTCCTGCAACGACACCACGCACCAGTGCATCACGATCGACCGCAAGAAGGGCAACCGCAAGCCGCACGTCGTGCAGACCGACTGCGTCGGCTGCAACCTGTGCTCGCTGGTCTGCCCGGTGGACGGCTGCATCACGATGACCGAAGTCAAAACCGGCCTTCCGCCGCTGACCTGGGAGCAGTACGCGGCCAACGGCATGCAGGGCTACACCAAGGTCTACGAGCGACATTAAGTGCCTCCCGAAACCGACAATCTGCGCATCGAGGAGCTTCACGCGGCCGACCAGAAGGACCGCGAGAAGGTCTACTCGTCGGCCAAGGAGGTCGCCGCGCTCAAGGAGCGCGACCTCGCGCGCCGCAAGGAGGTCCTCGAGCTCATGGGCCGCGGCGAGGTCAACACGCAGAACGACCTGTACCGCGCGGCGGTCATCTTCCTGCACGGCGCCGAGCCCAAGGACTTCCTGACCGCGCACCGCCTCGCCGTGCTCGCGTCCATCCAAGGGCACCGCGCCGCGCGCTGGCTCTCGGCCGCCAGCCTCGACCGCTTCCTGATGTCGATCGGCCTGCCGCAGACTTACGGCACGCAATTCGAGCACAACGAGGAGGACAACCGCTATCAGCTGCGCCTGCCGATCGACGACTCGTCGGTCCTGCACTTCGAGAAGCGGTTTTTCGGCGTGCCGTCCGTGATGGAGCGCCTTGCGCAGCTCAACCGGCGGATCGCCGGCGAGCCGAAATGACCGAACCCGCCTCCGCGATGGACCGCCTCGCGCCGCGGCTTCTCGCGCTCGCCGCGGCCGCGCTCCTGCTCGCCGGCTGCGGCCACTGGCAGGCCCGCGCCGACGCTCTTCAAAAGTCCCTCGAGGACCAGGGCGCCAAAGGCGGGCGCAAGGCGGATTTCGTCCAACGGTACGGGGCGCCCTCCTCGTGCATGCCGGTCACCGCGGGTGAGCTGTGCCGCTGGGTCGCGCCCATGGGCGCGCCGCGCGCCGGCAAGGCCGTCTCCATTCTGCGCGTGGCGTTCGACAAGTCCGGCGGCTTCGTCGGCGCGACCGCCCGCGTCCGGCGCGGGAGAAGGACGTACCGCGGCTCGACCCTCGACACCGAGCCGGCGGCCGCGGACTCGGACGCGGACTGTCCCGAAGGCGAAATCTCTCAAGACGGGGAGTGCGCCCCGACCAGTCCGGCCGAAGACCGGCCTCAGGCGAATCCGGTGGAATCCACCGGCGAGTAGTCCGAATCGAAGTTCCCAGGAGGAATCCAATGCCGCGAATCGTCAAGTGCGGACTCATCCAGGCGTCGTGCCCGTGGGAGACGCCGAAGCACTCCTTGAAGCAGATCAAGCAGAAGATGATCGACAAGCACGTCGCCATGATCGAGACGGCCGCCAAGAAAGGCGTGCAGATGCTCGGCCTCCAGGAAATTTTCTACGGACCGTACTTCTGCGCCGAGCAGGACGCGAAGTGGTACGACACGGCCGAGCCCATCGACGGGCCGACGACCAAGCTGATGCGGAAGCTGGCCAAGAAGCACCGGATGGTGATCGTCTCCCCGATCTACGAGACGCCCAGCACCGGCATCTACTACAACACCGCCGCGGTCATCGACGCGGACGGCTCGCTGGCCGGCATCTACCGCAAGAATCACATCCCTCACTGCGCGCCGGGCTTCTGGGAAAAGTTTTATTTCAAGCCGGGCAACCTCGGCTACCCCGTCTTCCAGACGAGGTACGCCAAGGTCGGCGTGTATATCTGCTACGACCGGCATTTCCCGGACGGAGCCCGGATCCTGGGCCTTAACGGCGCCGAAATCGTGTTCAACCCTTCCGCCACCGTGAAGGGCTTGTCGCAGTATCTCTGGAAGCTCGAACAGCCCGCGCACGCGGTGGCCAACCAGTACTTCGTCGGCGCCAGCAACCGCGTCGGGACCGAGGGCCCCTGGAAGATGGGCGAGTTCTACGGCCAGTCCTACTTCTGCGACCCGCGCGGCCAGATGCTCAAAGTCGGCTCGCACGACAAGGATGAGATCGTGATCGCGGACCTGGATTTCGACCAGATCCTGGAGGTCCGCAAGGTGTGGCAATTCTTCCGCGACCGCCGGCCCGAGACCTACGGCCCGCTGGTGCAGCAGCTGCCGTGAACCGGCTGACCCAGATCTTCCTCGACTCGGACATCCACCACTCGTCCGAGCCGATCGCGCGCTCGCCCTACTGGAACAAGGACATCGCTCCGGTGGGCCGCGCGCACCGGACGTGGGCGGCGAAGGATTTCGCCGTGCTGTGGATCAGCATGAGCGCCTGCATACCGACGTACATGCTGGCGTCCTCGCTGATCGCGGAGGGGATGAACTGGTGGGAGGCCGTGCTCACCATCTTTCTCGGCAACTGCATCGTGCTCCTGCCCATGGTGCTCAACGCTCACGCGGGCACGAAGTACGGCATCCCGTATCCCGTCTATTGCCGTCCCTCGTTCGGCATCTTGGGCGCCAACGTGCCCGCCGTCCTGCGCGCGCTGGTGGCCTGCGGCTGGTTCGGCATCCAGACCTGGATCGGCGGGGCCGCGATCTACAAGCTGCTCGGGATCGCGATCCCCGCGCTCGTCGGGGCGGCGCCGGTGCTCGAGGGGCTCAACGGCGCGCAGTGGGGCTGCTTCCTGTTCTTCTGGGCGGTCAACATGTTCGTGATTTATAAAGGGGTGGAGTCGATCCGCGTTCTCTTGAACATCAAGGCGCCGCTGCTCATCGTGCTGGGGCTCGCTTTGCTCGCCTGGGCGTACGTGCAGGCCGGCGGCTTCGGCCTGATGCTGTCCACGCCGTCGGCGTTCTCGCCGGGCCAGCCCAAGGCCGGCCAGTTCTGGCCGTTCTTCTTCCCGGCGCTGACCGCGATGATCGGCTTCTGGGCCACGCTCTCGCTCAACATCCCGGACTTCTCGCGCTACGCCAAATCGCAGAAGGACCAGGCCTGGGGCCAGGCGCTGGGCCTGCCGCTGACCATGGGCCTGTACAGCTTCATCGGCGTGGCCGTGACCTCCGCCACCGTCGTGATCTACGGCAAGTCCATCTGGGACCCGGTCGAGCTGATCGCCAACTTCAAGAACCCGTTCGTGCTCGCGGTCGCGCTGCTGTCGCTCGTGCTCGCGACGCTGGCGACCAACATCGCGGCCAACGTCGTCGGCCCGGCCAACGACTTCGCGCATCTCTGGCCCGAGAAGATCGACTTCCGCAGAGGCGGCTACATCACCGGAGTGATCGGGATCCTGATCCAGCCGTGGAAGCTGATCGCCGACCCGTCGGGCTACATCTTCAAGTGGCTCGTCGCGTACTCGTCCCTGCTCGGCTCGGTGGGCGGCATCCTGATCGCCGACTACTTCCTCATCCGCGGCGGAAAGCTCGACGTGCGCGGCCTGTACGAGAAGAACGGCGCGTACTGGTACACGGGCGGCGTCAACGGCGTCGCGCTGGTGGCGCTCGCGATGGGCGTGGCTCCCGTGATCCCCGGCTTCCTCGGAACCGTCGGCCTGATGAGCGTGACCCCGATGTGGATTTCGCTTTACAACTACGCCTGGTTCATCAGCTTCGGGATCTCGTTCGCCGCGTACCGCATCTTCATGAAGTGGGGAGAGAACACATGAGCTACGACCTTCTCGTCAAGAACGGCACCGTCGTCTCCGCCTCGGACACCTTCGTCGCCGACCTCGCGGTCAGCGGCGGGAAGGTCGTCGCCGTCGGCAGGGTCGGCGGCGACGCCAAGAAGGTCGTCGACGCCAAGGGCAAGGTCGTCGTCCCCGGCGGGATCGACGTGCACACGCACTTCGACATGCCCTTCATGGGCGCGACCACCATCGACAACTTCTCCACCGGCTCCGCCTCGGCCGCCTGCGGCGGCACGACGACGGTCGTGGACTTCGCGATCCAGAAGAAGGGGGAGACCTTCCGCCACGCGCTCGACGACTGGCACAAGCGCGCCGACGGCCGGTGCGCGGTCGACTACGGCTTCCACATGATCGTGACGGACTTCCCGGAGGCGCAGCAGCGCGAGATGGACAAGCTCGTCGACGAGGGCGTGGTCTCCTTCAAACTGTTCATGGCCTACCCCGGCATCTTCATGTCCGACGACGCCACCATCTTCCGCGCGCTCCTGCGCACCAAGGAAAACGGCGGCATGATCTGCATGCACGCCGAGAACGGCTCCGTCATCGACGTGCTCGTGCAGAAGGCGCTGGCCGAGGGCAAGATCAGCCCCGAGTGGCACGCGCTGACCCGCCCGATGACGGCCGAGGCCGAGGCCACGCACCGCGCCATCGCGCTCGCCGAGATCGCGGGCGTGCCGATCTACTTCGTCCACCTCTCCGCCGGAGACGCCATGGAGGAGGTCCGCGCCGCCCGCGCCCGAGGCCTGCCGGTGTTCGCGGAGACCTGCCCCCAATATCTCAATCTTTCCGAAGACGACTACCGCCGGCCCGGCTTCGAGGGGGCGAAATTCGTCATGTCGCCGCCCCTTCGCCCCAAGGGCAACGAGGAGCGCCTCTGGAAGGGGCTCGTGCGCAACGACCTCCAGGTCGTCTCCACGGATCATTGCTCTTTCTGCATGAAGGCGGGGACGAACCAGCCGGGCAAGGAGCTGGGCAGGAAATCCTTCGCCAAGATCCCCAACGGCGCGCCCGGCGTCGAATATAGGATGTTGCTGCTCTGGGACGCCGTCCAAAAGGGCCGCATCACCGAGAACCGTTTCGTCGAGATCACCTCCGCCAACCCCGCCAAGCTGTTCGGCCTGCATCCGCGCAAAGGCCACCTCAACCCCGGCGCCGACGCCGACATCGTGATTCTCGATCCCAACAAGCCCTTCACGTTCTCGGTCAAGAACCACCACAGCGCCGCCGACTACAATCCGTACGAGGGCGTCACGGTGAAAGGCTCGATCCGCGACGTGTTCTCGCGCGGCGACGCCCTGGTGGAAGGCGGCAAGTGGGTGGGGAAGACCAGCCACGGGAAGTTCCTGAAGCGCACGGCGAGGAACGACTGATCGACGGAAAAGGACGATCCTTCACTTGCGAACGCCCGATTCCCGCGCCATAGCGCGTCTTGATGGAGAAAAACCATGATCCGCTCCGCCGCCTATAGCCTCCTCGCCGTCTTCATCCTCTCCGGCTGCGCCGTGCAGAATCCGGGCGGCGGCTGGGGCCAGTCGTCCCCTCCGGGAGGCGGCTTCGGCGGGGGCGGCCTCATGGGCAGCCTGATGGCGGCCCAAGCCGCTCAAAATCAGGCGATGGGGACGGGCGGCGCGAGCGGCGGCTTCCGGCCCGCGCAGCAGCAGGGCGGAGTCTCGGCCGCCGCGATCCATGATGCCGCCGCCGCCGGCAACGTCAACCAGCTGACCTATCTGCTCGATTCGGGCGGAAGCGTCGAGGCGCGCCTGTCCGGCGGCATCACCCCGCTGATGACCGCGGCCAAGGCCGACCAGATCGAATGCGTGCGCCTTCTCATCCAACGCGGAGCCCGGACCGACGCCGTCAGCGACGGAGGCTGGACCCCGCTCATGTTCGCCGAAAGCTTCCAGGCCAGCGAGAACGTCAAGACGGCCCTGCGCGTGGGCAAGCCGAAGCCCCTCGCCGCGCCCCCGGCCGACGCCTCGCAGCCCGCGCCCGCCGTCGCCGCCGTCCCCGCCTCCGACGTGGACAAGCCCCGCGAGCGCGCCGAGCCGCGCGACGACGACTACGCGCTCGTCATCGGCATCGAGAAGTACTCGCGCCTGCCCGACGCGCGCTACGCCGAGCGCGACGCCGACGCGGTCAAGAAGCACCTTCTGGCTCTCGGCTACCCGGAGCGCAACATCGTCCTCCTGAAAGGCGGCCAAGCCACGCGCGGCGCCGTTCAGGGCTACGTCGAGGAGTGGCTTCCCAAGAACGTCAAGGCCGACTCCGAGCTGTTCGTCTACTTCTCCGGCCACGGCTCGCCCGACCCCAAGAACGGCGACGCCTACATCGTGCCGTGGGACGGCGACGCCATGTTCCTGAAGTCCACGGCGTACCCGCTCAAGTCGCTGTACTCCTCGCTCGGCAAGCTCAAGGCCAAGCGCGTCCTTGTGGCTCTCGACTCGTGCTTCTCCGGAGCGGGCGGCCGCTCGGTGCTGGCCGACGGCGCGCGCCCGCTCGTCTCCCATGTGGACTCGACCGAGACTCCCGACGGCGTCACCGTTCTGAGCGCAGCCTCGGGCGACGAGATCACCGCGACGATCGACGAGCAGGGCCACGGCGCCTTCACCTACTACCTGCTCAAGGCCCTCAACGACGGCAAGCTCACGGTCCAAGGCGCCTACGACGAGCTCAAGCCGCGCGTCGAGGACGAGGCGCACCGCCAGAACCGCGAGCAGACGCCGCTGATGCTCGGAGACGACGCCTCGTTCTGAGCGCGCCCCTCGATGAGAAACGCTACGGCGGCGGCGAGTCTGATCGCCTTCCTGACGTTCGCCGGCGCCGCGGCCGCGGAGGAAGCGCCGCCGCCGGGCATGATCGGCCTCCGCCTGGGAGTCGTCGGCTCCGACGTTTCCGTCCTCGGGGTCGTTCCCGGCTCGCCCGCCGCCCAAGCCGGCATCTCCGTCGGCGACGCGCTTCAGACGGTAGACGGCCGCCCGGTCGGACCCATGACCCTGGCGCAGATCTCCGCGAGACTCCGCGGGCCGGCGGGCACGGAGGTGTCGGCGGCGTTCTCCCGCGGGGACGCCGCGCCGGTCGAGTACCGTCTCGTCCGCGCCGACCCGGGGCGGGCCGCGCCGGCGCCCGCTGAAGGCCTCCCGGGCATGGTGGGACTGCGCCTGGGCATGAGCGGGCCGGATGTCGCCGTCGTCGAGGTGATCCCCGCCTCGCCCGCAGCCGAGGCGGGGATCGCCCCGGGCGATCGCCTGCTGGCCGTGGACGGCGATCCCGTCGCGGCCGAGACGCTCGCGCGGATCGTCTCCCGCCTGCGCGGCCCGGCGGGCGCCGCGGTCATGGCCGAGTTCGAGCGCGCCGGGCGGAGGAGCTCTTACCGCCTGGTCCGCCGCGTCCTGCCTCAGGCGGCCGCCGCCCCGCCGCCGTCGGAGCCGTCGCACGAGGCGGCCGCGCCGAGCGCGCCGCGCGCCCTCCGGCCGAAACTGAGCCAAGAAGAAGCCGCCGAAGAGCTTCTTCCTTAGCCTCCGCCTCGACGACGAATTGATATAATCTCATCGGCGCACCGAGAGAGGAACCCATGCCCACCGCCGCGACGACATCGACCCCGGAAATCTCCGTCCTGAAGCAGTTCATCGGCGGGAAATGGATCGAAGGCTCCTCGGCGAAGGAGATCGTCTCCACCAATCCCGCCGACTCGCGGCAGGTTCTTGCCAAGCTCAAGGGCTGCGACAAGAACGACGCGGTCAAGGCCATCGACGCGGCCGAAAAGGCCTTCCCGGCGTGGAAGGCGACGCCGCCTCCCGTGCGCGGCCGCATCCTGGCCAAGGCCGCCGCGATCGCGCGCGCGCGCAAGGAAGAGCTCGCCAAGCTCATGACGCGCGAGCAGGGCAAGATCCTCCCCGAGGCGCTCGGCGAAATGGAGAAAGGCATCAATCTCATGGAGTGGTTCGCGGGCGAGGGCGTGCGCCTGGGCGGAGTCAGCATGCCCTCGGAACTGCCGCAGAATCTGCTTTATACTCTTCGACAACCGCTCGGCGTCGTGTCCATCATCACGCCGTGGAATTTTCCCTGGGCCATTCCGGTCTGGAAGATCTCTCCGGCCCTCGTCGCGGGCAACTGCGTGATCTTCAAGCCGGCGTCGCTCGTGCCCGCGATGGCCGTGGAAATCGTCAAGATCTTCGAAGAGGCCGGCCTGCCGCCCGGCGTGCTGAACTTGGTGCTCGGCTCCGGCTCGGCGATGGGAGATGTTTTGGTCGAGGAGCCGCGGATCAAGGCCGTCTCCTTCACCGGCTCCAACGAGATCGGCAGACGCGTGTCCTCGATCGGCGGCGCGCGCGGCATCAAGGTCACCTGCGAGATGGGCGGCAAGAACCCGGCCGTCGTCTGGGGCGACGCGGACCTCAAGCTCGCGCTGGCGGGAGTCATGAAGGGCGCCTTCGGCTCCACCGGCCAGCGCTGCACCGCGACCTCGCGCCTGATCCTCGACGAGCGCGTCGCCGACGAGTTCCTGAAGCTGCTGCTCGCCGAGGTCAAGAAGATCAAGGTCGGCGACGGCCTGGACGCGGCCGTCGGAATGGGGCCCGCGGTCGACGAGGCGCAGCTGCTCACCGACCTGGAATACATCGAGATCGGCAAGGTCGAGGGCGCCAAGCTCCTGTGCGGCGGCAAGCGCCTGACCGACGGCGACCACAAGCACGGCTGGTTCGTCGAGCCCACCGTCTTCGACGGCGTCGGCCCAAGGTCGCGCCTGTGGCAGGAGGAGGTCTTCGGCCCCGTCCTGGCCGTCGCGCGCGCCAAGACCTTCGACGAGGCCCTCGCGCTCGCCAACGATTCCGCGTTCGGTCTGACCTGCGCGCTCTACACGCAGGACCTCACGCTCGCCATGCGCTTCTGCGAGAACGTCGAGGCGGGCATGGTCCACGTCAACAGCCCCACGATCGGCGGCGAGGCGCAAGTCCCCTTCGGAGGCGTGAAGGGCTCCGGCGTCGGCGAGCGAGAGATGTCGAAGGAGGGCCTCCATTTCTTCACCGAGCTCAAGACCGTCTTCCTCGACTACACGGGCGCCAGCCGCAGTTCGAACATCTACTGAGGTGACACTTCTCGCGTCGGCCGCGGGCGGGGGACTGGCGGGCCTTCTCGGCGCGGCGCTCGCGCACGTCCTGGCGACCTGGGCCGCGCGCGCGGGCTCCGACGCCTGGCTCAAGGGGCCCTTCGGCCCGCCGTTCTTCACCGTGGCGCTGTACACCGGCGTCTTCTACGCGCCGATCGGCGCCCGCGCCGCCAAGCGCGCGGCGGCCGGCGCGATCGCCTTTCTCGGGCCCTTCCTCGGCATCCTCGCGCCGCTGTACGTTCTGACCCGGTACGGCGGCTGGGGCATGGCGAGCGGCTCCGAGGGCGCGACCGCCCCGTGGAAGCTCGCGATCGTCGCCGTCTACTCGCTGGCGATCTGGAGCACCATCGCCGCGATCGGCGCCGCCGCGGCCAAGACCAAGCCCTGGCGCGGCGCGCTGGCCGCGGTGCTGGGGTCGCTTTCCGGCTACGCGGTCCTGGCGGCCGCCCTCAAGGCCTTCGCGGGCCTGGCCGCCGCGCCGTGGAACCCGGCGTCGCTGATTCCCCTGCCCGTGAACCTTCTCGACGGCCTGCTCTCCGGGGCGGGCCTGTGCCTGGCGCTGTCGCTCGACGAACGCATCTCAAGGAGACCGTCATGAAGACGAAGACCCACGCATCCGCTCCCAAGGCCGCCGCGAAATCCGGAGAGCTCTCCGCCGCCGAAAGCGCGGCCCTGCGCGCCCAGCACGTCCTCCCGCTTCCCGGGCCCATGTTCGCCCGTCCCATCCAGATCGTGGAGGGAAAGATGCAGTTCCTCTACGACGAGAACGGCAAGGAGTATCTCGACGGCTTCGCGGGCGTGGCCACGGTCTCCATCGGCCACTCGCATCCTCACTTCGTGAAGGCGCTCAAGTCCCAGATCGACAAGCTCCAGCACAACCCGCCGCTCTACCTGCATCCCGGCGTCGGCACGCTGGCCAAGCGCCTGGCCGACAAGGCCAAGGCCGCGAACCCGGCCATGGACGTCTGCTTCTTCACCAACTCCGGCTCCGAGGCCAACGAGATGGCCGCGCTGCTCGCCAAGGTCCACACCGGCCGCCACGAGTTCGTCGCCGTCCAGCGCTCCTACCACGGCCGCACGCTTCAGACCATCGCTCTGACCGGGCAGCACACCTGGCGCAACCTGGCGCCCTATCCCGTCGGCGTCTCGTTCACGCCCGCCGATTATTCCTATCGATTCGACGGAACGCCGGAGCAGAGCACCAAGGCGGCGCTGAAAGGCTTGGCCGACGTCTTGAAGACTTCCACGTCCGGAAAGATCGCCGGCTTCTTCGCTGAGACGATCCTCGGCGTGGGCGGCGCCATCACTCCCGGGAAATCCTATTTCCCGGAAGCCGTCGAGCTGATCCACAAGCACGGCGGCCTGTACGTCTGCGACGAGGTCCAGACCGGCGTGGGACGCACGGGCGAGCACTTCTTCGGCATCTCGCATTGGGACGCCAAGCCCGACATTCTCGTCATGGCCAAGGGCCTGGGCAACGGCTACCCGATCGGCGCGGTCATCACGACCCCCGAGATCGCGGCCTCGGTGAAGGGCCTCCTGCACTACAACACCTTCGGCGGCGGCCCCATGGCCTGCGCGGCGGCGCACGCGGTCCTCGACGTGATCGAAGGCGAGAAGCTCGCCGAGAACGCGGCGTCGGTCGGCGCGCGGCTGTGGGCCGGCCTCAAGGAAATCCAGAGCCGCGACGAGCGCGTCGGCGAGGTCCGCGGCATGGGCCTCATGCTCGGCGTCGAGCTCGTCAAGAACCGGAAGACCAAGGAGCCGGCGCCGGAGCTGACGATGGCGGTCGTCGAAAAAATGAAGGACCTCGGCGTGCTGGTCGGCAAGGGCGGCCTGGAGGGCAACACGGTGCGCATCAAGCCGCCGCTGTGCCTGACGGCGGCCGACGTCGACAAGATCGCCAACGCCTTCGGCGAAGCGCTGCAGGATGCCTGAGGCGAGCCTCCGCCGTTCGCTCGGCCGCGTCGCGCTGGTCTTCGGCCTCCTGCACCTGCTGCCGACCGCCTTCGTGTGGCTGTCGTCAGGCGGGCCCGCGCCCGTCCTCATCTCCGCGCGCGTCTGGAGCGTGTTCTTCTACGCGCACTTCATCGCGCTGACGGCGTGGGGCGTCGGACTGCAGGCGCTCGCCGCGGCGCGCGCCAAGCTGTTCTACGGCGGCCCGCTGATCGACTTCGTCCTGGGCGTGACCGGCTTCATGATCCTCGAAACCTTCGCCGGGCTGGCCCTGCGCCGCGGCGCGGGGCCGTCCTGGCCCGCGCTGCTCCCCGGGCTGGCGCTCGCCGCCTTCGGACTGCGCCTGGGAACGGGACGGCCTCTTCTCGGGTCCTGAGCGCGGGGGGATTTGATAGCATTGGCCATGACTCTCTCCTCCAAGACTTCGAAGGCGATCGCGCTCGCGGAAAAGTACGGCGCGCACAACTACCACCCCCTGCCGGTCGTCGTCTCCCGCGCCAAGGGCGTCTTCGTCTGGGACGTCGACGGCAAGCGCTACTTCGACTTCCTGTCCGCGTACTCGGCGCTCAACCAGGGCCACAACCATCCCAAGATCGTCGCGGCCGCCAAGGCCCAGCTCGGCCGCGTGGCGCTGACCTCTCGCGCCTTCCACAACGAGCGCCTGGGACCGTTCCTCGAGAAGCTGTGCAAGGCGGCGGGCAAGGCGCGCGCCCTGCCCATGAACTCAGGAGCCGAGGCCGTGGAGACCGCGATCAAGGCCATGCGGCTGTGGGGCTACCGCGCCAAGGGCGTGGACCTGGACAAGGCCGAGATCGTCGTCTGCGACCACAACTTTCACGGCCGCACGACGACCATCGTCGGCTTCTCCTCCGACACGCTCTCCTCCGACGGCTTCGGGCCCGCCACGCCGGGCTTCAAGAGCATCCCGTACGGCGACGCGGACGCGCTCAAGGACGCGATCAACGCCAACACCGTCGGCTTCCTCTTCGAGCCGATCCAGGGGGAAGCGGGCGTGATCATCCCGCCGCCCGGCTACCTCAAGAAGGTCCGGCGCTTGTGCTCGATGTACCGCGTGCTGATGTGCGCCGACGAGATCCAGACCGGCCTGGGCCGCGCCGGCGCGCTTTTCGCCTGCGACCATGAGGGAATCAAGCCCGACCTGTACGTGCTGGGCAAGGCGCTGTCGGGCGGGCTGTACCCGGTCTCGGCCCTCGTGGGAGACGACGAGGTGCTGGGTCTGTTCCAGCCGGGCACGCACGGCTCGACGTTCGGCGGCAGTCCGCTCGCCGCCGCGATCGGCGAGGCGGCGCTCGATGTCGTCGTCCGTGAGGACCTGCCGAAGAAGTCGGCCGTGCTGGGCGCGCAGCTCCTCGGCCTTCTCAAGACGCTCAAGCACCCGCGCCTCAAGGCCGTCCGCGGGCGCGGCCTGATGCTCGCGCTCGAGTTCGACGTGCCGGCCCGCCCGCTCGTCGAGGACCTCATGACGCGAGGGCTTCTCGCCAAGGACACGCACGAGAACGTCATACGCCTGGCCCCGCCTCTCGTGATCACGCGGCCGCAGATCGAGGCGGCCTTCAAGATCGTGCGCGACTCCGTCGCGGCCTTCCCGGAATGACCGGAGAGCCTCCGCCGGGCCTGTGCGGCGAGTGCCGCCACGCCCGCTCCCTGACGGCGTCGAGGGGGGCGTCCTACTATCAGTGCCTTCTCGCCGAGGCCGACGCGCGCTATCCGAAGTGGCCCCGTCTTCCAGTCCTGTCCTGCCCCGGCTACGAGCCCGGCGAGGGCGAGAGGGTGGTATAATCCCTTTCGTGCCCGCCGAGACCCTCCTCGAAATCGGCCCGATCTCCAAATCGTTCGGGGGAAGCCCGATCCTGCGCGGCGTGACGCTCGCGGTGCGCAAGGGCGAGTTCATGACTTTGCTCGGCCCCTCGGGCTGCGGCAAGACGACGACCCTGCGCATCGTCGCGGGCTTCGAGAGCCCCGACTCCGGCCGGGTCAAGCTCGCTGGGGTCGACGTGACCGACCAACCGCCGTACGAGCGCGACGTGCACACGGTCTTCCAGCACTACGCCCTGTTCCCGCACCTCGACGTGGCGGGCAACATCGCCTTCGGCATGAAGATGGACAGGGTCCCCGAGGGCGAGATCAAGCGGCGCATCCCGGAGGCGCTGGCGATGGTCCAGCTCTCGGGCTTCGAGGGCCGCCGCACGACCTCGCTGTCCGGCGGGCAGATGCAGCGCGTGGCGCTGGCGCGGGCGATCGCGGGGCGGCCCTCCATCCTCCTGCTCGACGAGCCGCTCGGCGCGCTGGACCTCAAGCTGCGCAAGGAGATGCAGCTCGAGCTCAAGCGCCTGCAGAAAAAGCTCGGCATCGCCTTCGTGTACGTCACGCACGACCAGGAAGAGGCGATGACGATGTCCGACCGCATCGCCGTGTTCAACCAAGGCCGCATCGAGCAGGTCGGAACTCCGGGCGAGATCTACGAGTCGCCCAAGACCAGCTTCGTGGCCGACTTCATCGGCGGCGCGAACATCCTGACGGCCCGGGTCCTGGCCGGGGCGGAAGGCCGGGCGCACCTGCTGCTCGAGGACGAGTACGACATCGACGTGCCGCTCGACCCCGGCGAGGTCGTGCCCGAGGTCGGCGGGCGGGTCAAGGTCGGCATACGGCCTGAGCGCGTCAAGGTCTTCTACAAGGACGAGCTTCCGTTCGGCGCGCTGCGCTTCGACGGGACCTTGATGGACTCGATCTTTCTCGGCGACGGCTGCCAGATCTATCTCCGCATGTTCAAGAAGAACCCCGACCGGCTCACGATCGCGCTGGCGGGCGGCGACCGTTCCACGGTCCACGACGACATCGGAGTGCCGGTGATCGCCGCGGTCCAGCCCGAGGACGTCTACATCCTCGAGCGCGCCTGAGATGAGCGGGATCTCGCGGCGCGGCTTCCTCAAGGCGGCGGTGCTGGCGCCGCTCCTGCCGACGTTCCTGGCGGCCTGCCGGCGCGCGGGCAAGGAGCGGGTCGTCAATTTCTTCAACTGGTCGAACTACATCGGCAAGGACACGCTCCCGAATTTCACCAAGCGCACGGGCGTGGCGGTGCGCTACGACCTGTTCGCCGACGAGGAGGAGATGTTCGCCAAGCTGCGCGCGGGCGCGCGGGGCTACGATCTCATCGTGGTCGGCGACTACCTGATCCCGCGCTTCCGGGCGCTGAACCTCATCGACCCGATGCCGCCGGGGGTGCTCAAGAACATCGGGAACCTGGCGCCGCGCTTCCGCCACACGAGCTTCGACCCGGACGAGTCGACCGTCCCGTACCTCTGGGGCACGACGGGGATCGCGTTCAACAGGAAGACGCTTAAAAAACCGCCGACGTCATGGTGGGATCTTTGGGACGAGAAGTACAAGGACCGCATCTCCATGCTCGACAACGTGCGCGACTGCATCGCGGTGGCGATGCAGCTTTTAGGCATCGAGCAGACGACGCGCGACCCCGAGGAGTTCAAGAAGATCCGCGGCCTGCTCCTCAAGCAGAAGCCGCTCGTGAAGATGTACTCGAGCTCCTCCTACCTCAACAGCCTGGTCGCCGGCGAGATCGACCTGGCGATGACGTGGTCGGGCGACCTGTTCCAGGCGGCGCGCGACAATCCCGATCTCGACTACTGCATCCCCAAAGAGGGGACTTACATGTGGGTGGACTGCCTGGCGCTGATGCGGGGCTCGCACCACCGCCAGGACACGCTGCGCCTCATCGACTACCTGCTCGAGCCGCAGGTCGCCGCGGACAACGCCAATTTCGTGCGCTACGCGTCGCCCAATGAAAAGGCGTGGCCGCTGGCGGACCCCGTCCTGCGCAAGGACCCCCGGGTCTACCCGCCGCCCAAGCAGATGGCGGCGCTGAAGCTGCACCGCGTGCTGGACCCGGAGCAGTCGGAGATGTGGAACGAGACTTGGGCGGACGTGAAGGTCGCGTGAAGACGCTCGAAAGGACGCTGTCGTGGCTTCTGTCCGGACGAAGGTCCGCGGCAAGCCATCTCCTCCTGGCCCCGGCCTCGGCGTGGCTCCTTCTTTTCATGGTCGTGCCCGCTTTGGGGCTGATCGCGCTGTCCTTCGCCAAGAACGGGGCCTACGGCGAGGTGGTGTGGACTTTGAGCCTCGACAATTACCGCCGGGCGTTCGACCCGAAGTACGTCCCGGTCCTGCTGCGGACCCTGGCCTTCGCGGGGGGGACGACGGCGCTGTGCCTGCTCCTGGGCTATCCTCTGGCCTATTACCTCAGCTTCCGGGCGGGGAAGTGGCGCGGCGCGCTGATCATCGGTCTCATGGTGCCGTTCTGGACGTCGGCGCTGGTGGCGTTCTACAGCTGGATGATCATCCTGGGCAAGGAGGGCCTGCTCAACACGGCGCTGATGCGCTTCGGCTTCCTCTCCGCGCCGCTGGGCATCCTCTACACTCCGTTCTCCGTCCTGCTCGGGCTCGTCTACTTCTACCTTCCGTTCACGGTCCTGCCGCTGTACGGCTCGCTCGAGAAAGTCCCGCGCAGCTTGATCGAGGCGGGCTACGACCTGGGCGCCGACCGCTGGACGACCTTCCTCAAGATCACCCTGCCGCTCTCGCTTCCGGGCGTGATCGCGGGTGCCCTGCTCACCTTCATCCCGTGCCTGGGCGATTTCCTGACGGCGGAACTGCTCGGCGGGCCGCGCTACTACCTGCTGGGCAACCTGATCTCCAACCAGTTCCTGATGGCGCAGGACTGGCCGTTCGGCGCGGCGCTGACCAGCCTCCTTCTTCTCGGCCTCGTCACCGGCCTCTGGGCCTACCGGCGCTGGGAGCCCGACGCGTGAAAAAAGGCAGGGGGATGGGGCTCTACTGCCTGGGGCTGTACGCGTTCCTGTACATCCCTCTCGTCGTGATGACGGCGTTCTCCTTCAACAACGCGCACCGCAACGTGGTCTGGCTGGGCTTCACCTTCAAGTGGTACGCGACGCTGTTCCGCGACGCCGAGCTGATGAGCGCGATGCTGACCTCCCTGGAGCTGGCGGCCGCGGCGGCGGCGATCGCGGCGGTGCTGGGCATGCTGGCGGCCTACGCGATGGTCCGCCACAAGGCCTTCAAGGGGCGCGAGGGCTACGCGGCGCTCCTCGACGCGCCGCTCATGATGCCCGAGGTGGCGCTGGGCGTGGGCCTGCTCGCCTTCCTCGTGCGCGCCGGCTACGAGCTGGACTTCGGAGCGCTGGCCTGCGCTCACGCGCTGATCTGCCTGCCCTACGCCGTCGGGGCGGTGCGGGCGCGGCTGAAGTCCGCGGGCAACGACAAGCTGGAGGAGGCGGCCATGGACCTGGGGGCGACCGAGTGGACGGCCTTCGTCAAGGTCACCCTGCCGCTGATGATGCCCGCCATCGTCTCGGGCTCGCTCTTGGCCTTCACGGTCAGCTTCGAGGACTTCGTGACCTCGTTCTTCCTCGCGGGCATCGGCATCGTGACTTTGCCGATCAAGATCTACTCCATGATGAAGTTCGGCGTCACGCCCGAGATCAACGCGCTCTCCGTCGTGCTCCTCGCCGCGACCTTCGTCCTGCTCGGCCTCAACGCCTGGCTGGCCTCCCGCGCCGCCGACGCCGCGCGCGCTTAATCCCGGGGCCTTTCGTTCTTGAAGAAGACTTACTTGGTCGTCGCGCGGGGGACGACGGGGGCCTTCGCCTCGAGCTTCGCGTCGTCCTCGTCGGGAGCGCCGTCGGCGTCGAACTTGGCCGGACCGGCCTTCGCGTCATGATCGTCGTCGTGGTCGCCGTCGTGAAGGTCGCCGTCATGATGCTCGCCCATCAGGCAGCAGCCGCTCTCGCAGCCGTAATCGGTCCGGAGGATCGTGCGCACGCCGTAGACCGTGCCGAGGATCAGCGCCAGGGCCAGTATGCGGCCGAAAAGGTTCTTGTCGTTCATGCGTTCATTGTACCGCGGACCTGCTCGGGCGTCAAGGACGCCACGTCGCGGCGAATTTGAGCCTTCAGCGCCGCCAGAGAGGGGAATTTCTTCTCGGCGCGGATCGCGGAAAGAAAGGAGAGCGTCAAAGTCTTGCCGTACAGATCACCCGCGAATCCGGGGATGTGGACCTCGACGACCAGCTTCAGCCCGCCCAACGTCGGCCTCACGCCCACGTTGCAGGCCCCCAGCCGCTCGCCCAAGGACGAGCCCTTGACCATCACGCGCCAAACCCCGCGCGGAGGACGGGCGGAGGGGGAAAGCTTGATGTTCGCCGTCGGGAAGCCCAGCGTGCGCCCCATCCCCTCGCCGCGGACCACGCGGCCCCGCAGCGTTCTCATTTGACGGGAGCGGCCTTCAGCGCCCGGTCCAAGGCCGGGAGGGAGTGAAGCAGACGCTCGGCGAGCGCCGCCGGCGCCAGCGCGCGCGCCGCGTCGAGCGAAAGAGCGTCGGCGATGTCGAACGGCCCGATGCTCTCGCGCCGCAGGCTCGACACCGTCGCCCCGCAGCCAAGCCGATCGCCCAGGACCTCGGCGATCGAGCGCACGTATGTCCCGCTCGCGCAGGAGACCCGGTGCGTCAGCTCGGGCGCGCTCCATTCCAGAGCCTTCCAGGCGTAGATCTTGGCCGAGCGCGGCTTCACCGGCACTTCCAGCCCCGCGCGCGCGTACTCGTACAGCGCCTTGCCCTTGTGCTTGACCGCGGAGTAGGCCGGCGCCGGCGTGTCGATCGTCCCGACCAGCCCCGCCAGTTCCCGGGACAAGCGCTCGAGCGTCAGCGGGGGAACCGGCTTCTCGGCCGTGACTTTCCCCGTCACGTCGCCCGTGTCGGTCTTGACGCCCAGACGGATCGTGCCCGAGTAGACCTTGTCGAAGCCCTGCAGGCGGCTCTGCAGCCGCGTGCACGGCCCGACCAGGATGGAGAGCAGCCCCGTCGCCAGAGGATCGAGCGTGCCCGTGTGGCCGACCTTCGTGCCGCGGGGGAAGAGCTTGCGGAGGACCGCCACCACGTCGTGCGAGGTCCAGTCGCGCGGCTTGTCGACGAGAAGCATCCCGCCGGCCGCGGCCAGGTCCGTCACTTCGAGTCGCGCTCCTTGTCGAGCTTGTGGAGGAGCTCGTCGATGCGCGAGGCCTTCTTCGGCGTGTCGTCGTAGGCGAACTTCAGGTTCGGGATCGTCTTGATCGCGACCCGCTTCTTCATGAGCTCGCGGATGTACGGAGCCGCGCGCTCCAGGGCCTTGCCCGCGTTCTCGCGCTCGGCCTCGGAGCCCAGCACCGAGTAGTAGACCGTGGCCGTCTTGCGGTCGGCGGAAAGGTCCAGGCCGGTGACGGTCAGGAAGCCCGTCAGGCCCGGGTCCTTGACCTGGCGCAGGAGCTCGGTGACCAGCTCCCGGAAGAGCTCCTTGAGTCGCTCGGATCGGTCGTACACTCGAAGCCTATCAGCGCGGAGACGAGCTGAGGCGGCGAGTGCGCGATTCCTTGACGAAGAACTCGAGCAGGTCGCCGACCTTGAAGCCGGCGAAGCCGTCGATGCCGATGCCGCACTCCTGCCCCTTCTCGATCTCCTTGACGTCGTCCTTGAAGTGCTTGAGCGTGGCGACCTTGCCCTCGTGGACCTTCTCGCCGTTGCGCAGGACCTTGACGAAGCCGCCGCGCGTGACCTTGCCGTCGCGCACCGCGGTGCCGGCGATGTTGCCGCCCTTGACCGCGAAGGTCGCCTTGACCTCGCCCTTGCCCACGACCACGTCGACGATCTCCGGCGCGAGCAGGCCCTCGAGAGCCGCCTTCACGTCCTCGATCAGGTCGTAGATGATCTCGTACTTGCGGATCTCGACGCCGTCGCGCGCGGCGATCTCCTCGGCGCGCGGCTCGGCGTCGGCGTGGAACATCAGCACGACCGCGTCGGACGCGCTCGCCAGCAGGACGTCGGACTCGGACGCGTTGCCGATCGCTCCGTGGATGACGCGCACGCGGCACTCGGTCGTCGCCAGGTTCTCGAGCGAATCGCGCAGGGCCTGCAGCGAGCCCTGCATGTCCGCCTTCAGCACGATGTTGAGGTCCTTCGCCTTGGACGAGCCCGTCGTCAGCGCCGAGCGCAGGCCCACCAGCGTCATGTGCTTCTGGTGCGCCATCGTCTGCTCGCGGTGGATCAGGCGGCGCTTCTCGGCGATGTCGCGCGCGGCCTTCTCGTTCTCGACGACCGTGAAGGTGTCGCCGGCCTGGGGGTTGCCCGTCAGTCCCAGGATCTCGACGGGCGTGGACGGCCCCGCGATCTCGATCTTCTTGCCCGTGTCGTCGACGAGCGCCTTGATCTTGCCGTAGGCCAGGCCCGCGACGAACGCGTCGCCGCTGTGCAGCGTGCCGGCCTGGACGAGCACCGTCGCGACCGCGCCGCGCTTCGGGTCCATCTTGGCTTCCAGGACCGTGCCGTAGGCGAGGCGGTCCGGGTTGGCCTTCAATTCCAAAATTTCGGCCTGAAGCACGAGCGCCTCGAGGAGCTTGTCGAGGTTCAGGCGCTTCTTGGCGGACACGTCGACGAAGATGTTCTTGCCGCCCCACTCCTCGGGCTGCAGGCCGTGGTTGGCAAGGTCCTGGCGGATCTTCTGCGGATTGGCGCCGGGCAGGTCGATCTTATTGACCGCGACGACGATCGGCACGCCCGCCGCCTTGGCGTGGTCGATGGCCTCCAGCGTCTGAGGCATGATGCCGTCGGTGGCCGACACGACGAGGATGACGATGTCGGTGACCTTCGCGCCGCGCGCGCGCATGGCGGTGAAGGCCTCGTGACCGGGCGTGTCGAGGAACACGACCTCGCCCTTGTCGACCTTCACCTTGTAGGCGCCGATGTGCTGCGTGATGCCGCCGGACTCGCCCTCGGCGACGTGCGACTCGCGGATCGCGTCGAGCAGCGAGGTCTTGCCGTGGTCGACGTGGCCCATGATGGTGACCACGGCGGGGCGGGACTTGAGTTTCGCGGGATCTTCCTTCTCGGCCTTCGTGACCGCCAGCTCCTCTTCTTTGTACATCGCGACGACTTCCAGCTCGTAGCCGAAGTCGGAGGCGACGACCTGCGCGGCCTCGGTCTCGAGGCGCTGGTTGATGGTCGCGAAGATGCCCAGCGACATCAGCTTCTTGATGACGTCGTTGGTCTTGACCTCCATCTTCTCGGAGAGCTCGCGGACCGTGATCATCGACGAGACCTGAATCTTCTTCAGCGCGGGCTTGGCGCCCGGCTCGAGCTTCGGCGCCGCGGGCGCGGAGGCCTGGGCGGGGCGGTTCGAATGCTGCTGTCCGCGTCCGCCGCCGCGGTGCTGGCCCGGGCCGGGACGGAAGCCCGGCTGGCCGGGACGCGGCGCCTGGCGCGGAGGCGCGAACGTCGGAGGCTTGGTCGTGATCGCGCCGGGGCGAAGAACGACGGGCCGCGAGGGGCTCGGCGGCGGCGTCGGCCCGCCGGGCTTGGACGGCACGCCGGGAACGGCCGGGCGAACCGCGGGCATGCCGGGGGGCATGGCCGTCGGGGGCTTCGGCGCGGCCGGAGCGGCGCCGGCGGCGGGAGGCGGAGCCGCGGGCCGGACGGCAGGCATGCCCGGAGGCATGGCCGGAGACGCGGGACGAGGCGGCAGCGCGGGCGCGCCGGGGACGGGCGGCTTGGGCGCGACGGGCGCCGCGGGAGCACCGGCGACGGGAGCGGCCGGAGAAATCGGAGCGGCGGGAGCGGGAGCCGGCGCCGGCGGAACGACGGGCTTCGGAGCCGGGGGCTTGGGCAGAGACGCTCCCGCGGCCAGGCGCGTCACGGTCGGAGAGGCCGTCGAGACGTTGCGCTTCTTGAACATGGCGAACGCCGACACCAGGTTCGAGGACGGCGGCGCGATGGAGTTCTCCTCCTGCTTGGAGCGAACCTCGGCGGCGGCGTGAGACACGCCCTCGGGCTTGGCTTTCTTGGCGTCGGCCTTGCCCTTCGCGGCGGCCTTTTTCACGGGCGTTTTTTTCGCCTCATCCTCGCCTTCGTCCTTCTTCGCCGCCGGTTTTTTTGTCGTCTTTTTTTCCATTATTTTGAGGCTCCAGGCCTCATGATAGCATTTTTCGCCATCACGCCTGGGGAGCGTCCGCCGCGGGCGCGCCCGTCGCCGCCTTCGCCGCGGCGATGAGCTTGGCCGCGGTCTTCGCGCCGATGCCTTCGAGCGCCGTCAAGTCCTCGACGGTGCAGTCCGCCAGGCGCGCGACGGTGGCGATGCCGCCCTTGACGAGCGTCTCGATCGTCTTCGGGCCCGCGCCCTCGAGCGCGGCCAGGTCGGATGCCGCCGCGGCCTTGGCGGGCGCGGGCTTGACGCCCTCGGACTTGACCTCGAGGGTCCAGCCCGTGAGCTTCTGCGCGAGGCGCACGTTCTGGCCTTCCTTGCCGATGGCGAGCGCGAGCTGCTCCTCGGCGACCATGATCTCGGCGACATGGTTGTCCGCGTCGACGATGCGCACCGACGAGACCTTCGCCGGTCCCAGGGCGTTGGCCAGGGCGGCCTCGGCCTCGTCGGCCCAGGGGATCAGGTCGATGCGCTCGCCGGCGACCTCGTTCATGATCGAACGGATGCGCGAGCCGCGCAGGCCCACGCACGCGCCGATGGCGTCGACCTTGGGGTCGTTGGACTTCACGATGACCTTGGCGCGGAAGCCGGGGTCGCGCACGATGTGCACGATCTCGACGGTCTTGTCGCCGATCTCGGGAATCTCCATCTCCATGAGGCGCTGCAGGAAGATCTCCGACGCGCGCGAGAGGACGACGGCGGGGCCGCGCTGGGCCTTGTCGACGCGCAGGATGACGGCGCGCACGTTGGCGCCGATGCCGTAGCGCTCGCGGCGGATCTGCTCGCGCAGCGGGAGGATGCCCTCGGTCTTGCCGAGGTCGATGATGATGTTGCGGTCGAGGAAGCGGTGGACGGAGCCGTTCACGATCTCGCCTTCCTTCGGCTTGAACTCCTCGTACAGCTTGTCGCGCTCGACCTCGCGCACGCGCTGGGTCAGGACCTGCTTGGCGGTCTGCGCGGCGATGCGGGCGAAGTCGGAGGCGGGCGCGGGATAGACGACCTCGTCGCCGACCTTGACGCCCTTCTTGATCTTCTGGGCGTCGGCCTCGGTCATCTCGAGCTCGGGCTCGACGACCTCGGCGACGACCTTCTTGACGACGACGGCCGAGAACTGGCCCGACTCGCGGTCGATGGTGGCGCGGATGTCGGCGTTCTTGCCGACGTGCTTGCGCAGCGAGGACACGACGGCGCCCTCGATCATCGAGAGGATCTCCTCGACGGGGATGTTCTTCTCGCGAGCGATCTGCTCCAACGCGCCCATCAGTTCGGATTTGGCCATAAAATTATTCTCCGTTCAATCGACTTCGGCGGCGTCGTCGAGGCGAACCTCGTCGATGTTCTTCTTGTCGAAGGCCTTGAGCATCTCGCCGACCTGCACGGCCACTTTCCCGTCCTGCAGCCCTTTCAGGATCCCGGAGAACCTGCGCTGGCCGTTCTCCGCGATCTTGATGCGCACCTTCACGGCCTTGCCGGCGAAACGCTCGAAATCCTTGTCCTTCTTGACGACGCGATCGAGGCCGGGGGAGGAAATCTCGAGGACGTAGGATTGCTCGATGGCGTTCTTTTCATCGAGGAACGCCCCGACGCGGTCGGAGAAATAGGCGCAGTCGTCGAGAGTGATCCCGTTGGGCTTGTCGAGGAAGAGGCGGAGGATCCACTGGTGGCCCTCGCGGCGCCACTGCAGGTCCACGATCTCGCCGCCTTCCTGTTCGATCAGGGGCTCGAGCAGCGTCTCGATCTCTTTGGCTTCCATGTCCTCTCGCCGTTCGCTCAATAAAAAAAGTGGCTCAAAACGGAAGCCACTTTCAACGCGCGCCCCGACAGGGGGCGAACGCCCATATTATAGCATGGAAACGACCAAATCAACAACTTCTTCGGCCGGAATTCACCGACCGAGCGGTTAGTTCCTGCGCCAAAGCAGGTCGACGGTGACGGGGGCCTCGTCCTTGATCGGCATGGTCAGGAGCTTGGGCGCCTCGATGGCGAAATCGGCGATCTTGAGGGGGATGGTTCCCGTCAAGCGCGTCTGCGATCCTTGCTGGGTCCGCTGGAACGCGACCTGCGGATAGACGACCGTATGGCTCGAGAACTGGATCTCCAAATCCGCGCTGAAACTCGCCTCCGACGCGCTCTCGGGGACGTGCGTGCGCACGACGATCATCGGGAACAGGGCCCCGCGCGTGATCTGGAGCATGTGCAGGTCGCGGTTGCTGTCGCCCGATTCGAAGGAATTGACCGGCGCCGCGACGAGGACGGCGCACGTCCCCTTCGCACAGACGGCCTTGCCGCGCGCGGCGTGGCTCACGCCCACCGATTCGTGCAGGGGGTGGGAGACGTGATAGGCGATGGTGGACTGCTCGAGAACCCAGCCGCCGTCGGCCCGCGCGAGGGCGGGAAGGGCGAGGAGCAGGACGGCCGCGAGGAGCTTCATGGTGTCACCTCAGAATTTGATCGAGACGGAAGCCATCGCCGCCATGTAGGACAGGAACGTGACGGTGGCGACGCCGCCGTGCGCGGCGGCGATGCCGTGGACCTGCTGGCCGCTGTTGCGCTGCTCGTAGGCCATCATGCCCAGGATGGGCGTCAGGATCATGCCCGGGCCGTGGATCCAGGCCAGCGCCTTGTGCACCTTGATCGGGCCCTTGTCCTTCGTCCCGGGAATTTTCGGGGCTTCGATCGCGTAATAGGCGGTGGCGGCGTACAGGCCCACGGTGGTCAGGCCGAGGGCGCCGTGCAGCTCCCGGCCCGAGGCGCCGCGGCCGCCGGCGTTGTCGCCCAGGACGAGGGTGGCGAACAGCGGGACCGCGGTGATCAGGCCCAGGCGCTGGTGCATCTGCAGCATGGCCGAGCGCTTGTCGAGCAGCGCCTGCTGGGCGTCGTTTCCCTGCTGCTGGGCCTTGTTGAAGCCGAGCTCGTCGAGGGAGAGCGGATCAGGGTCCTGAGCCGGAGCCGGGGCCGCGCGGCACGGCAGGACCGAGACGACAAGGCACAAGCACAGCGCGGCGGCGACGCGCGCGTTGCTCCTCTTCACTTCAGGAGAGCGGCGAGGCGTCCGGCGGCCTCGTCGAGCTTCCAGCGCTCGGCGTCCGCAGAGCCCCTGCGCTTGAACTCGACCTCGCCGGCCTCGAGCGTGCGCTTGGAGATCACGAGCCGGAACGGGATGCCGATCAGGTCCATGTCCTTGAACTTCACGCCGGGCTTGCCGTCGCGGTCGTCTTCCAGGACCTCGACGCCGGCCTTCTCGAGCGCCTTCACCACGAGGTCCGCCGCGGGGCGGACCTTCGCGTCGTCGGCCTCGTCGAGCACGACGACGGCGACGTGGAAGGGGGCGATCTCGGCCGGCCACAGGATGCCGTCCTTGTCGTGGCCCTGCTCGATGGCGGCGGCGACCACGCGCGAGACGCCGATGCCGTAGCAGCCCATGACCATGGTCTGCGGCTTCTGGGCCTTGTCCAGATATTCCGCCTTCATGGCCTTGGAGTACTTCGTCCCGAGCTTGAAGGTGTGGCCGACCTCGATGCCCTTGAAGAACTCGGTCTTGCCGCCGCAGCGCGGGCAGGCGTCGTCGAGCGTGGCGGAGCGCAAATCATAGAACCCTTTAATTCCAGGGAGGTCCCTGGCGATGTTGAAGTTGTCGGCATGTAAGTCGTTCTTATTCGCGCCGGTCACGCCGTTGAGCACGGCGCGGGTCGCGAAGTCGCAGTAGATCGCGACGCCGTCGTGGCCCTGCGGGCCGCCGAAGCCGACTTTACATCCCATCACGGTTTCGTACTGCGCGGGACTGGCGCGGTAGAGAGCGGGGGTGCCGACGGCGGAAGCCAATTTCGCCTCGTGAAGCTCGTGATCGCCGCGCATCAGGGCGATGACCGGGACTTTGCCGTCGATCATGTACAGCTGGGTCTTCAGGAATTCCGTGACGGGACGGCCGACCAGGGCGGCGACGTCGGCCACGGTGGTCTTGCCCTGAGTGTTGAAGTCGTTCAAAGGCTTGAACGAGGCGGCGTCGGGTGCCTTGAACGCGTCCTTGATCTCCGCACGTTCAATGTTGGCGCCATAGTCGCACTTGGAGCAGGAGACGATGGTCTCCTCGCCGGTCTCGGCCAGCACCATGAACTCGTGCGAGTACGAGCCGCCGATCGCGCCCGACTGAGCCTCGACGGGCTTGAACTTCAGGCCGCAGCGCAAAAATATTCTTTTGTAGGCCTCATAGATCGTTTTATAGTACTCGGTCGCGTCCGCCTCGTCGACGTGGAACGAGTAGGCGTCCTTCATCAGGAACTCGCGCGCGCGCATCACGCCGAAGCGGGGGCGAATCTCGTCGCGAAACTTGAGGCCGAACTGGTAGAACATCGCCGGCAGCTGGCGCCAGGAGCGGACCTCGCGGCGCACGAGGTCGGTGACGACTTCCTCGGCCGTCGGCGCGAAGCAGAACTCGGCGTCCTTTCGGTCCTTAATGCGCAGGAGCTCCTTGCCGTACACGCCCCAGCGTCCCGTCTCTTCCCAAAGCTGCTTGGGCTGGATGACCGGCAGCCACACTTCCTGGCCGCCGATGCCGTCGAGCTCCTCGCGCACGATCTTCTCGACCTTGCGCAAGGCGCGCAGTCCGAGGGGAAGCCAGTCGTAGATGCCGGACGCGACCTTGCGGATCATGCCCGCGCGCTGCATCAGCTGGGCCGACACGTTGTCGGCATCCGACGGCGCCTCGCGGAGAGTGGGGATCAGGTATTTGGAGAGTTTCATCGTGGAGGTCCTTGGACGGAGTGTCCGTCAGTACATCTTCAGCGACCCGTCGCCGAGCAGGCGCGGATTCTGATCGCGATTGTCCCGCCGCGCGGTTTCGCTCACCTTCGCGCGCACGTAGTCGTCGAGCTCGCCGAGCGTCACGTGTCCGTCGCGGCGGGCGTCGGCCTCGCCGGAGAGGCCGCGCAGCAGGAAGTACGTGAACAGGCCATGTTTGCGCAGATCAAGGCCGCCGGCGATCTCGCGCGCGCCGGACGCGGTCAGGACGTCGACCTTGTCCGGAGCCGTCGCCGCGTCCTCGACATTGACGAGCGGCCTCACGCCCGGCGCCAGGACCGACCGGCCGCCGGCCCCAGAGAAGCACGAGTCGAGCATGACGACCGATTCCTTGTCGGGCAGGGCCGAGAGGTCCGCGTAGATCTTGGACAAAGGGAACGCCGTGGACTTCAGGAACTTCGGATCCCCGTCGTACGGCACGAGGTACGCCGCGCCGGTCTGCGGATCGGGCGCGCCGTGGCCGGAGTAGTAGAAATAGACCCGAGAGTCGCTCTTCACGACGCCCGGCAGCCACTCCTCGAGATACTTCGCGATGTCGGCGCGGGACGCGTCGGCGCCGGTCAGCAGGATCACGTTGGCGGGAGGGACGCCGAGTGACTCGACGTACGTCTTCACGAGTTTGGCGTCGTTCTCGCCGTAGTCGGCCTTCGGAACGAAGCGGTAGCCCTCGATGCCCACGATGAGCGCGTAGTCGTCCGGGCGCTCCGCGGCCGGGCGCGGAGATTCGTTGAGCGGCGGGTATAGGGCCGCGATCTTCGCGGCTTCCGCTTGAGCCGCCGCCGCGTCCGCGTCCCGCTTGCGCTGCGCGGCGCTGTCGGCGCGCTCCGCCGCCTGCGCGGCGGCCTGCGCGTCGCGCTCGCGCTTTTCCTGAGCGAGCTTCGCCTGGCGCTGAGACTCCGGCGTTCCGACGTAATTGCGGTCCGTGCCCGTGACCCAGCAATTGCGGTCGGCCAGGAAGGCGATGGGGCTGGCGACGAGGTCCACGGGCATCGCCAGCATGACGCCGATCAAGTTCACGCTGGCCCAATTCTCCCGCGTCCAGGGCATGAAGGGGCTGTTTGGAACGCGTCCCGGCTGGAGGAACGCGCTGTCGTTCTTCCAGTCGCATTGGTACGTCGTGGTCGTCTTCCAGCCGTCATGATCGAGAGACGTCTGCGGCCCGGAGATCGTGCAGCCCGCCGCCGCCAGCAATCCCGAAGCGAACGCCAGAGCGAGCGCGCGCGCCGAAGAAGCGCGGCTCACCGGGGCGCCTCCGGCTTCGGAGCCTCGGCGGGCTTGCCGGACTCGACGCCGGGCTTGGACCCGCGCGCCGAGCGCTCGGTGCGGATGCGCAGGACGTCGTTGTAGGTCGCGAAGGCGAGCAGCGACATCAGGAAGGCGAGTCCGACGGTGTTGGCCTTCTCCTGAGTCTCCGGCGTCAGGCGCTTGCCGGAGAGGCCTTCCCAGAAGTAGAACGCGCCGTGGCCGCCGTCGAGCAGAGGAAGAGGGAGCAGGTTGAAGAAGCCGATCGCGACCGAGATGAAGCCGATCAGGAAGATGAACTCCTCCCAGCCGCTGCGCGCCGCGCGCGAGACCATCTGGAAGATGCCGATGGGCCCCGCCAGGTCCGGCCGCTCGCGCTTCCAGAGCTTGCTGCCGATCGTGGTCACGGTCTGCTTGGTCTGCGTCCAGCACAGCCGCGCGCCCTCGCTCATGGCGCCGAGCGGGCCGACGGGCTTGTACTCCGCCTTGGGCATGATGCCGATGACCCCGTTGCCCGAGGCCTCGTCCTTCTTCGGCGTGACCTTGATGTCCATGGTCTTCTCGCCGCGCACGATCGTCAGATCGATTTCCTGGCCGGCGGAGCGGTGGATGGAGGAGGCCATGTCGTCCCAGCTCGCGACCTCGCGCCCGTCGAAGGCCTTGATCCGGTCGCCGATCTCGATGCCGGCCTTGTCGGCCGCCAGGCCCATCACCATGTTGCCGATCACCGCGTCCTTCGACGGCTCCGGCAGGCCCTTCGCCCAGATCAGCCCCGTATAGAGCAGGAAGGCCAGGATGTAGTTCATCGCCGGGCCCGCGTACACGATGATCAGGCGCCGGTTCCACTTCTGGCCGAAATACTCGTCGGGCTTCGGGTCGACCCCGGCCGCGGGCTCCTCGCCGGCGGGCTTGACGAAGCCGCCGAACGGGATCGCGCAGATCGAGAAGCGCGTGCCCGACGCGCCCGTAAAGCCCAGCAGCTCCGGCCCGAAGCCGAACGCGAACTTCTCGACGCGCACGCCCAGCTTGCGGCAGGCGATGAAATGGCCCGACTCGTGCAGGAAGATGACGAGCCCGAGCGCGAGCGCGTTGGCCGCGACCGTGTAGGCCGACGACGACAGCATGTGGATGAAATTCATCGGATGTTCTCCTCGGCCTTGATGCGCGCCCACGCGTCGATCTCGACGACTTCCTGGAAGCTCGGCAGCCCGCCGCTGACGGTGTAGGCCGCCATGGTCTTCTCGATGAGGCGCGGGATGTCGGTGAACTTGATCTTGTGCGCGATGAACGCCGCGACCGCGACCTCGTCGGCGGCGTTGAGCACGACGGGCAGGCCCCCGCCCTTGAGCGCCGCCTCGCGCGCCAGCTCCAGGCACGGGAAGCGCAGGAAGTCGGGCTTCTTGAACTCGAGCGTGCCGATCGCGACCAGGTCCAGAGGCTCGACCACGCGGGTCGTGCGCGCCGGGAACGTCATGCCGTACTGGATCGGGAGCTTCATGTCCGGCAGTCCCATCTGCGCCAGCACCGAGCCGTCGGAGAACTCCACGCCCGAATGGAAGATGGACTGGGGGTGGATGACGATCTCCACCTGCTCGCGCTTGAGGCCGAAGAGGTTCATGATCTCGATCATCTCGAAGCCCTTGTTCATCAGGGTCGCGCAGTCGATCGTGATCTTCTTGCCCATCTTCCACGTCGGGTGCTTGAGCGCCATTTCGGGCGTGACCTCGGAGAGGTCGCCTTTGTACTTGCCGAAGGCGCCGCCCGAGGCGGTCAGGATCACGCGCCGGATCGTCTTGAGCGGGGCCGCGGCCTTGGGGTCCGGATTGAGGCCCTGCACGCACTGGAAGATCGCGGACGGCTCGGAATCGACGGGCACGATGCGCGCGCCCCAGCGCTCGGCCTCGCGCATGAACTGCCCTCCGGCCATCACCATCGGCTCCTTGTTCGCTAAAGCGACGGTTTTACCCGCGCGGATCGCGGCCAGGAGCGGCGCGAACCCCACGCCGCCGACCAGCGAGGTGAGCACCACGTCCACGTCCGGATGCGCCGCGATCTGGCACAGCCCCTCGACGCCGGGCGCGAAGTGCTTGGCTCCGCCGTTCAGGCGCGTCCGCAGGTCGGCCGCCGCCTTGTCGTCGAACATGGTCACGAGCTTGGCGCCGAACTCCCGGGCCTGCTCGGCGACGAGCTTCGAGTTGGAGTGCGCCGCCAGCCCGACGACGCGCAGGTCGTCGGGCATCTCGCGGATGACGTTCAGCGCGTTGACGCCGATGGAGCCCGTCGAGCCGAGGATGGCGATTTTTCTCATCGGAAGCTCAGGACGTAGTACACCGCGGGGGCGCACAGGAAGTAGGAGTCGAACCGGTCGAACACGCCGCCGTGGCCGGGCAGCAGCGCGCCCGAGTCCTTCACGCCCACGTCGCGCTTGACGATGGACTTGGCCAGGTCCGACACCTGGCCCGTCGTCCCGATCAGCACGCCGACGGCGCCGGCGAGGAGCGGCGAGAGCGCGTCCTTCAAGACGAGGTGCTGGAACGCCAGGCAGACGCCGACCGCCGCCAGGAAGCCCGCGATCGCGCCCTCCCAGGTCTTCTTCGGCGAGAGCACGGGCGCCAGCGGGCGCCGGCCCAGCGCGCGGCCCGCCGCGTAGGCCGCCGTGTCCATGGTCCAGACCGTGACGAAGACCATGAAGACGAACCCCTCCCCGTGCGGGCGCATGTCCCGGATCAGGGCCAGGTGCGCGGGCATCCAGCCCGCGAACAGCGCCCCGAACAGCGTCAGCGCCGCCCGGTCCATGGAATGCTCCCGGGAGAACGTCTCGACGACGGCGACGAGGAAGACGCCCGCGCTGAGCACGAGCCCCAGCGGGCCGCCAAAGGCCGCGCACGCCGCCAGGGCCGCGCCGCAGAGGACCGTCAGGACCGAATGGACGGGACGGCCGCCGAGGCGCAGCATCATCGCGTACTCGTAGCAGCAAAGCGCGGCGATGCCGGTCACGAAAATGGAGAAGCCCAGACCGCCGTGGTGGACCAAATACAAAAGCAAGGGGATTCCGACGAGCGCCGTCAGAATTCGCGGAAGGAGCATCCGGTGATTATAGGATTTTATGCTATCAATGGAGAACGGCATGACCTCCCCGAAGCGCTTCTCCGTCGGCGGGCCGACCGCCTATCTCGCCGCCGCCTCCGCGATTATTGCGGTCGTGTTCTGGAAATTCCTGGCCTTCCAGGCGGCGTATCTGTTCAAGGACATCGGCGCCGATTCTCTTAATTTTCTTTACCCGCAGCTTCGACACCTCTTCGATTATCTCCGCACCGACGGATTGCCCGGCTGGTCGTTCAACCAAGGCCTGGGCCAGAACATCTTCCCGTTCAGCTGGAACGATCCCTTCTTCCTGCTGCTGTTCCCGTTCCGCGGCGGCGCCCTTCCGTTCGGCTTCGCGTACATGGAAGCCGTCAAAATATTGACCGCCGGGGTCCTCTTCCTTCTTTTCTTGCGGGAATCGGGCCTGACCAAGAACGCCTCCGTCGCGGGCGCCCTGCTCTATTCGTTTTCCGGCTACGTCATCCTCGGCGGCGCCTGGTCGGTTTTCTCGACCGAAGCGGTCTACTGCGCTCTTCTTCTCTACGCGCTCGAGCGCTTCCTCAAGCGCGGAGATCGGACGATGGTCCCCGTCGCTCTCGCCGTTCTCACGCTCCACCAGCCGTTCCTGCTTTTGCCTTACGCGCTCTTCTTCGCGCCCTACGCCGCGATCCGACTCCTCGACGAGAGCGGCGGGGGAACGAAAGGCCTCGCCGGTTTTCTCCTGAGCTTCGCCGGTCTGTCCCTCCTCGGCGTCGCCATCGGCGGCGTCTTCCTGCTCCCCGACCTCCGCCAGATGCTCCAAAGCCCGCGCGCGGCGGGCGCCGCGTCTCGCTTCCGGACGCTGTCCGCCATGCCCCTGTTCCGCCCGAGCGATCCCGTTCAGGGCGTGACCGCTCTGCTGCGGCTCTACTCCAACGACCTCCTCGGCACCGGCTCGGACTATCGGGGCTGGGGAAACTACATGGAGGCGCCGCTGTTCTACTGCGGCCTCTCCGCCCTCCTGCTCGCGCCGCAGGCCTTCGCTTCCATGAACCGTCGGCGCCGGACGCTGTACGGCGCGCTCGCGGCCCTCGTCGTCCTGCCCGCCGTCTTCCCGTACTTCCGCCGCGCCTTCTGGGGCTTCAGCGGCGATTACTATCGTTCGCTCTCGCTCTTCCTCGTCGTCGTTCTTCTCTTCCTCGCCATGACGGCGTTCAGCCGGATCGAGGAGTCGAGCTCCGTCGACGGGTCCGTGTTGGCGATTTCGCTGGCCGCCGCGCTCGTCCTGCTTTACGCCGTCCCCACCGCGTTCCAGGCGCCCGTCGACGAGCCCCGACGTTTCGTCGTCGCTCTCCTCCTCGTCTTCGACGCCGTGTTGATCTCGGCTCTCGGCTCGAAGAAATACGCCCGGCTCGCCGTCCCGGCCCTGATTCTGCTGATGGGGGGAGAAGCCGCGTGGTCGGCCCGCAGGACGATCGACTCGCGCGGCGTCCTGACCGCGGCCGATCTCGCCGCGGGAAACGGCTACAACGATTCGACCGTCGACGCGCTCGCGGCCCTTCGGGGCGCCGACAAGTCGTTCTACCGAGTCGAGAAGAACTATCGCTCCAACCCCACGCCTTACCGAGGCTTCAACGACGCCAAGGCGCAGGGCTATTTCGGCACCGCGTCCTACGCCCAATTCAACTCGCCGTCCTACGTCGCCTTCCTGTCCGAGACGGGCGTGCTCGATCCTTCGAAGGAAAGCGACACCCGCTGGATCCGCGGCCTGCGCTCGCGCGAGAAGCTGATGACGCTCGTCGGCGTGAAGTACTTCCTCGCCCGGGGGACCGCCGGCGTGCCGCCCCGCTTCGCCGCCGATCCCGTCGGAACATTCGGCGGCGTGACGGTTTATCTCAATCGCCGTGCTCTTCCGCTCGCCTTTACGTACGACCGCTGCCTCGCTCTCGACGAATTTCGGGTTCTCGACGGGGCAGGCAAGGACGCCGCGCTCCTCGACGCCTTCGTCGCCGAGGATTCATCCTCGTGTCTCGGCTTCCCGGCGTTTTCTTCCGCGTCGGCTCCGCGCGGCGAGGCCCGGCGCTACGACGCGTCGATCCGCGCCCGAGCGGCCGACGTCTTCGTGATCACGGCCCGGTCGCAGAACTCGATCGTCGGAAACATCGAACTCGGCGGAAGAAAGCTTCTGTTCTTTTCGATCCCCTTCGATGAAGGATGGAGGGCGACCGTCGACGGGAAACCGGCGGCGCTCGCGAGAGTCTCCGTCGGCTTCATGGGCCTGCCGCTCGAGCCGGGAGCGCACCGCGTGGAACTCCGCTACGCGCCGCCGCTGCGCGCGCTGGGCGCGGGCGTGTCTCTGGCAGGATTGGGGATCTACGGCTTCTTGTTCGCCCGTCGACGCCGGCGCGCCTAAGCGGCCTTACTGAGGGCGGGACTCAATCTTGCCGAGCCGCCGCTCGTGATCGTCGAGGCGGCCTTCGTGGAGCATCAGCGCGTCGCTTTGGAACGCCCACTGCCGACGGAAGTCGTTCAGCGAGCCCGCGAAGCCGTCCATGCGCGTGTGCATCTCGGAACGGAGCTCGCGGATCTCGGTCTTCGTGCTCTCCTTCATCTCGGCGAGGGCCCCGACGACCTGAGCGATGGCCAGCATGACTTTTCGGTTGTCGTTCCGCAATTCGGCCGTCGATTCCCGGAACTCGCTGCGCAAGCCGGCCGCCGAATCGTGGAGCTCCGCGCGCAAGTCGGCCGCCGAATCGTGAAGCTCCTTGCGCAAGTCGGCCGCCGAATCGTGAAGCTCCTTGCGCAAGCCGGTCACCGAGTCGCGGAGTTCGCTCCGCACGGCCAGAACATCGTTCTTCACCAGCAGAACATCGTTCTTCACCAGCAGAACATCGTTCTTCACCAGCAGAACGTCGTGCTTCAAGAGTCGAACATCATTCTGCGTCGCCGGCCTATTCTCGTTTTGGCCCGTCATATCTTTCGCCATTATAACCTCCGCATCCGACGAGCCGCAAGGGCCCGAGGACCTACAACCTTACGTTTGCGGAGGCGAAATCGTTCTCTCCGGCGCTGGAAGCGCTAGGTCTTGGAGGACAAGCCGCCGAAGCGGCGGTCGCGGCTCGCGTAGTCCTGCAGGGCGGCCGCGAGATGCTCCTTGCGGAAGTCGGGCCAGAGGACGGGCGTGACGTAGAGCTCGGCGTAGGCGGCCTGCCACAGCAGGAAGTTGGAGATGCGCATCTCGCCCGAGGTGCGGATCATCAAGTCGAGCTCGGGCAGGCCCGCGGTGTACAGGCCGCGGCCGATCGCGTCCTCGTCGACGGCCTTCGCGCCCGAGGCCAGAGCCTTGGCGACCGCGTCGACGATCTCCTGGCGCCCGCCGTAGTTCAGCGCGAGGGTCAGCTTGAGTCCGGCATTGTTCTTCAGGCGCTCGATCGCTTTCGCGAGTTCGCCTTGGACCGCCTTGGGCAGGCCTTCGAGGCGGCCGATCGCGCCGAGGCGCACGTTGTTCTTGTCGAGGTCGAGCGTCTCTTTGTTCAGCGCCCACGAAAGGAGCTTCATGAGTTCGCCCACTTCCTCGGCCGGGCGGAGCCAATTCTCCGTCGAGAACGAGTAGAGCGTGAGGGCTTCGACGCCGAGCTCTCCGGCCGCGCGCACGATCGCGCGCACGGAGTCGACTCCGGCTTTATGACCCGCGATGCGGGGAAGACCGCGCGCCGCGGCCCAGCGGCCGTTGCCGTCCATGATGACCGCCACGTGGCGGGGGACGCGCGCGGGGCTTTGAGCCACCGTCAGACCGTCAGGATTTCCTTCTCCTTCACCGCGATCTGTTCGTCGATCTGCTTGGTGAAGGAGTCGGTGCTTTTCTGGATCCGCGTTTCGAAGATCCGGAGCGCGTCTTCCGTGATCTCCTTGGCCTGGAAGGATTTCTTGATCTTATTGGCCGCGTCCTGGCGCTCGTTGCGGATGGCGATCTTGAACTCCTCGCCCAGCTTCTTCAGGACCTTGACGAGGTCCTTGCGCCGGTCCTCGGTCATCATCGGCAGGCTGATGCGGAGCATCTTGCCGTCGCTCTGCGGCATCGCGCCGACGTCGGCCTTCTGCAGGGCCTTCTCGATGTCGCTGAGAGTGCTGGGGTCCCACGGCCGGATCTCGAGCGTGCGCGCCTCGGGCACCGAGACGGCCGCGACCTGCTTGAGGGGGACCATCGAGCCGTAGGCCTCGACCTTGACGTTCTCCAGCATCATCGGGTTGGCGCGGCCGGTGCGCATGTTGGACATGTCCTTGCCCATCTTGCTCAGGCGCTCCTTCATCGCTTCTTCCATCTTCGAGATGACGGCGTCGCTCATAGTGTCACTCCGTGGTGATCAAGGTGCCGACCTTCTGGCCGGCGACGGCGCGCGCGATGTTGCCCTTCACGGCGAGGTCGAACACGACGACGGGCATGCGGTTCTCCATGCACAGCGTCAGCGCGGTCGTGTCCATGACCTTGAGGCGCTGCTTGATGCTGTCCATGAAGGTCAGGCGGTCGAACTTCACCGCCTTCTTGTCCTTCTTGGGGTCGGCGTTGTAGACGCCGTCCACCTTCGTGGCCTTGAGCACGACCTCGGCCTCGATCTCGACGGCGCGCAGGGCGGCGGCCGTGTCCGTCGTGAAGTAGGGGTTGCCGGTGCCGCCCGCGAAGATCACCACGCGCTTCTTCTCGAGGTGGCGGATGGCGCGGCGGCGGATGTAGGACTCGGCCAGCTTGGCGATCTCGACGGCGGTCTGCACGCGGGTGGGAACGCCCAGCTGCTCGAGCGCGTCCTGGAGGGCAAGCGCGTTGATCAGCGTCGCCAGCATGCCCATGTAGTCGGCCGTGACCCGGCCGATGGCCTCGCCGCGGTCCTGCTCGCCGCGCCAGATGTTGCCGCCGCCGACGACGATCCCCATCTGCACGCCGGAATCGACGGCGAGCTTGATCTCGGAGCCGATGGACGACAGCGCGTCCGGCTTAATGCCGTGCGAGCTCTCGCCGCACAGCGACTCGCCCGAGAGCTTGAGGAGGACCCTTGAGTACTTCTTGGCCGAGGGCATCCCCGGGGGGTTACGAGCCCAGCTGGTAGCGCACGAAGCGCACGACCTTCACCTCGCCGCCGAGCTTGTCGCTCGCCGACTTCACGAGGCCGGAGACCGTCTGCTTGTTGTCGCGGAGCAGGACCTGGTCGAGGAGGACCCACTGCTGGTAGAACAGCTTGTTGATCTTGCCCTCGATGATCTTGGGAATCGAGGCCTCGGGCTTGCCTTCCTTGCGCAGGATGTCGGTGTGGATCTCTTTTTCCTTCTCGATGTCCGCGGCGGGGATCTCCGTCCGCGCCAGGTACTTCGGCATCGCGCCGACGATCTGAAGCAGGAGGTCCTTGGCGAGCTCCGCGAGCTCGGGGGACTTCGCCGCCGCGTCGTTCGGGGCGGACAGTTCGATCAGCGCGCCGCTCTTCGCGGGCACCGACATGTCGGTCTGGTGGGCGTAGCCGGCGATGAGGCCGGCGCCCTTGAGCTCGAAGCGGTCGAAGCGGCGCAGGGCCATGTTCTCGCCGAGCTTTCCGATGAGGGGCTTCACGAACTCCTCGGTGGCGGCTTCCGCGCTCTTCAGCGAGCCCGCGCAGGCCTTCTCCGTGAGCGACTTGACCAGGGCCTGGAAATCCGCGCCCTTGGCCACGAAATCGGTCTCGGAGTTGATCTCGATGATCGCTCCGGCCTTGCCCTCGATCTTGAAGGCCACCGCGCCTTCCTTGGTGGCGCGCGCGGACTTCTTGGCCGCGTCGGCCATGCCCTTCTTGCGAAGAATGGTCAGCGCCTCGTTGAAGTCGCCCTTCGCCTCGTCGAGCGCGCGCTTGCAGTCCATCATGCCCGCGCCCGTCTTCTCGCGGAGGTCCTTGACGAGTTGAGTGGAATCCATGGTCGGCATGAGTCTTAAACTCCCTGCGGCGTGGTCGTCTCTTCGGCCGGCGCGTAAACGACGTCGGCGGACTGCTGCAGCTCGCCCTCGGCGGCCGCGCCCTCGGCGAGCATCGCCGCCTCGGCGCCGGCCACGGACGACGCGTTCAGCGCGGCCTCGTAGGCGACCTTGCCCTGAAGCACCGCGTCGGCGATCAGGCCGCAGAACAGCTTAATCGAGCGCGCCGCATCGTCGTTGCCGGGAATCGGATGGTCGATCAGGTCCGGATCGCAGTCCGTGTCGCAGACCGCGACGATCGGGATGTTCAGCTTGCGCGCTTCCTGCACCGCGAGGTCCTCTTCGACGGGATCGACGATGAACATGATGTCGGGAAGCTTGTCGAGGCCGCGCAGGCCCGAGAGGTTCTTCTTGAGCTTCGCCATCTCCTTGTTGAGGCGGGAGACTTCCTTCTTGGGAAGCACGGCGAAGATGCCGTCGTTCTGCCACTTCTCGAGCTCCTCGAGGCGCTTGACGGACTTGCGCAAGGTCGCGAAGTTCGTGAGCGTGCCGCCGAGCCACTTCTCGGAGACGTACGAGGCGCCGCAGCGCTCGGCTTCGGCGCGCAGCAGCTCCTGCGCCTGCTTCTTCGTGCCGACGAAGAGGAACTTCTTGCCGAGCGTGGACTGATCCTGGACCCACTGCCCGACCTTCTTGAGCTCCTTGACCGTTTTCTGGAGGTCGATGATATGGATGCTGTTGCGCTCGCCGAAGATGAAGCGGGACATCTTCGGATTCCAGCGGCGCGTCTGGTGGCCGAAGTGGACGCCGGCCTCAAGCATGGCTTTCATCGAGACGTTGATCATGAGCGGATTTTATCCTCCAGGATTGACGGAACCTCGAAAGTGTATCAAATTGCCGGCGCGGAAGCTAGCGTCAGACTTGTCCAATGCAAGATGAGCCTGAACGAGCGGCTGTTTCCAATGCAAAGT
>VFSW01001076.1_pt1 | contig 40842 bp, 41 predicted proteins | sample 5358111 | NCBI WGS metagenome assembly VFSW01 (sample SAMN11554181, study PRJNA540505) | mine drainage metagenome | isolation source: sediment from site ElyBrook_90M | place: USA: Ely Copper Mine, Vershire, VT | collected 2017
CTCAATGACCTGACCCTCTGGATCTCTCCTGCCATCCCGGATGGCCTGCGCAGCAAGCTAAACCTACCCTCCGTTATCCGGCAGGTCGACCAGCCGGAAGGCGCCAGCCTCAAGCTGGAACCGGTCAGCGGGCAATCCGAAACCGCCGGAGTTTATCCTATTCAATGGATCTATGCCGTCGTGGCTCCTTTCCCGACTTTGCAGGATAACGTCGACCTGGCAGATATCCAGGATGTCTGGTTTGGGAAGAAGTCCACCGCATTTGCTGGAAAACCTCTACTGATGGACCAGTCCACCCGCCTGGCGCTCGAGTCAGTTTGGGGCCCGCCGGAAGATGGCTTGATCAAGGTCGTCGACGGGCAAAGCCTGCTGCAGCAGGCCTGGGATGATATGCCGGCCTGGGCGATTGTCCCATTTGATGAACTGGAACCCCGTTGGAAAGTTCTCCACTTGAACGGGTTGGATTTACTGGATAAGAAATTCGACCCGGCAACTTACCCGCTGGTGGTCAATTTCGACCTGGTCGGGTCACCTCAGGATCTGCGCGCTTTTACTTCCCTTGGAATTGACCTGCAAAGCCTGGCGCCTCAAACCAACCGGGATGCCAACAAATTAACCGTTTTGGTCATGACCGGCACAACCGCCCTCACCCGCCATACTGCGTTCACCATGGAAGAGCAGGGTGTCCTGTATCCCGCCCGGGATATCGGCGATTGGCTGCGTGACGCCGATTTAACCCACATCAGTAACGAAGTTTCTTTCGACCCGAACTGCCCGCCCGCCGCACCTCTGCGTGAAGAGATGCGATTTTGCAGCGCACCTGGTTACCTCGATCTGTTAAAAAATATCCACGCCAACGTGATCGAGCTGACCGGCAATCATCTGGTGGACTGGGGCATCGATCCGCTGCGTTTCACCTTAGCCCTGTACCAGCAGAACAACTTCCCTTATTATGGCGGTGGAGCAGACCTGGCGGAAGCCCGGAAACCGTTATTTATCGAAAACCACGGCAACCGCCTGGTCTTTCTGGGGTGCAACAACACCGGGCCTGAAAATGACCTGGCCACGCCCACCCAGCCGGGGGCCAACCCCTGCGATATGGATGCTCTCGAAAAACAGATCAAAGATTTGAAGAGCCAGGGTTACCTGCCCATCGTAACTTTCCAGCATTTTGAATACGGCACATTCGATGGCTATAAACCCCAATCCGGACAGCGTGTCGATTTTCAGCGCATGGCTTCCGCCGGGGCGGTCATCGTCAGCGGCAGCCAGGCCCATTACCCTCTGGCAAAAACGTTCGTCGGCCAAGCCTTCGTCGATTATGGCCTGGGCAACTTGTTCTTCGATCAAATGGATGACTTTGCCCGGCCCGAATTTATCGACCGCCACGTAATTTACGACGGCCGTTACATTTCGACCGAGCTGTTAACCGCAATCCTGGAAGATTATGCAAAACCGCGCCCGATGACGGCTGCGGAGCGGGTAAAATTACTGACAGATATATTTGCAGCCAGTGATTGGAACCAGAAATAAGGGAGGTAGGAATGAAATATTACGACATCACATTGACGATCAATCCATCCATGCCGGTCTGGCCCGGAGATCCACAGGTAACCCTCGAACGTGTCTCGAAGATCGAAGAAGGCGCCAATGCCAACGTATCGCAGATGTCGATGAGCGTGCACACCGGCACCCACATGGATGCGCCGGTCCACTTTCTTCCAGACGGAAAAAGTATCGACACGCTGCCCCTGGATATTCTGATCGGCCCTGCCCAGGTAATCCGCCTGCCGGACAGCGTTGCCACCATCACCGCTGGCGTTCTGGAAAAGGCCGGCATTGCTGAGGGGGTGGAGCGGTTGCTGATCAAAACGCGCAATTCAACCTATTGGGCGAACCCGAATGACGCCTTCAGGACTGATTTTCTGGCGGTGGAGGCGGACGCCGCCGCCTACCTGGTCAAGCGCGGCGTCAAACTGGTGGGGATCGACTATCTATCGATTGCTCCCTTCAAACGCAGCCGCCCGACCCACGAGATCCTGCTGAAAGCCGGTATGGTCATCCTGGAAGGCGCCGATTTATCGGCGGTAGCCGCCGGGTTTTACCAGTTGATCTGCCTGCCGCTAAAATTGGGCGGTTCAGACGGCTCCCCCGCCCGGGCCGTCTTAATCGCCGAAATTTAATTTTTTCGTTATTACAGGCGCTGCAACCGCCGGTAATAACAAAAAAATTTACTTCGGGACGATAAGCGTATAGCCACCATCTACGACGATCACCTGGCCGCGGATCATGGCTGCCGCCGACGAACATAGGAAGGCCACCACTTCGGCCACGTCTTCTGGCCGGACCAGCCGCCCGGCCGGGGTGTTTGCCACGGCGCGCGGGATGGCGGTGGGGTCGCTCAGGGCGGTGAAGTGCTGCAAAGCGTCCGTCAGGACGATGCCGGGCGAAACGGCGTTGACTACTATATTCTTGGGCGACAGCTCGACCGCCAGGTAACGCGTGAGCGCTTCCAGGGCTGCCTTACTGGCTCCCACGGCAATGTAATCCGGCATTACGCGGGTCGAGCCAGGGCTCGAAATAGCCACAATCGCCCCTCCCTGGCGGGCTTCCATCAGCGGGGCGGCGCGCTGGACGGCAAATAGGAAGGCCCGGGCGTTGACGTTGAGTGTCCAGTCCCAACCGGTTATTTTTTGCTCCATACCCGGCCGGTTGAAACCCGAGGCGGCATTACTGATGAAAATGTCCAGGCCGCCAAACTCTGCAGCGGTTTTGGCAAACAATTCGTCGATATCCTCGGGTTTCGACAGGTTGGCTTTGACCACAATCGCTCTGCGTCCCATGCCCCGGATCATGGCCGCGGCTTCTTCGGCCGGGGCCTGGTTGCGCACGAAATTGATCACCACGTCCGCCCCGCCTTTGGCCAGGCGCAGGGCAATCGCTCGCCCGATTCCCCGGCCGGAGCCGGTCACCAGGGCGATTTTATCGAGGAAGGGCAGGTCTGGATTGGTCATGGCGCCTCATTGTGCTAAATTTTATGGGATTATGGTGTATTCAACCGGTTTTAACAACTTCATGTCGAAATAAGCGATCCTGTCCGAACCTAACCGGACAACAGCATCTTCTACGGCTTGCATGTCCCGGCGCAGCCCGGCCAGGTCGATTCCCTGGCAGGTGTCCGGAAAGGGCGCCAGCCAGCGCCGGCAGCGCTTGAACATCTTTCGGGCTCCCACGTAGTTGCCGCGCTGGATTTGGTAATAGCCCACGGCCACCTGTAAAATTCCGCGGTACAGCTCGCGGATGGGTCCTTTTTCTGCGCGCCAGGCGTTTTCCAGCACCTCGTGACACTCAAAATACTCTCTGGCATTGTACAATTCAAGCCCTTCGATGACGTGAGGATCCAGATGTGCCTGGCATGCGCAAGCAACCTCATCCGTTGCCGGAGAAAATGGGAGGTCATCCGCCATTGCAGGGTCGTTGGACATTGAAAGTGATTATACCAGTGTATAATTTCGTGGGTTGGCAGTTATTATGCTTCTATTCCTTTTTCGAATGGATCCACTTTTTCTTTTCTTTCTTCTCTTTCTTTTCTTTATATTTCTTGGTGTTCTTCGTGTCTTTTGTGGTTAATCTTCTTCCACGGAGCCAGTATGATCGATCTTCCTGACGACGAAATTTTGTCTCTTTCCATGAAACACAATTTTTGGACCTGGTCCGCCCAGGCCAGAGTCAACCCCATCCCGGTCAAAAAGGCCAAAGGGGTATATTTCTGGGACGTCTCCGGCAAGCGCTACCTTGACCTGAATTCGATGGTCATGTGCGCCAACATCGGCCACGGCGACGAACGCGTCATCCAGGCCATCGTCGACCAGGCCCAGGAGCTTGCCTTCGCCGGGCCGCAAATGGCTACCCGGCCGCGGGCCCTTCTGGGCAAGCTGCTGGCCGAAATCACCCCGCCAGGCCTGACGCACTTCTTATACACGTTAGGTGGAGCGGATGCCAACGAAAACGCCATCAAGCTGGCCCGCGCATACACCGGCCGGCACAAGATCCTCACCCGCTACCGTTCTTACCACGGCGCCACTTACGGCGCCATCGCTGCCACCGGCGACCCGCGCCGGGTAGCCTGGGAACCCGGCAGCATGCCCGGCGTGGTGCATTTCCTCGACCCTTACCGTTACCGCTCGACCTTCCACCGCACCAACCCTGACATTTCAGAGGCGGAATTCTGCCAGGATTATCTCAACCACCTGGAAGAAATTATCACGTACGAGGGACCGCAGACCATTGCCGCCGTCCTCCTGGAGACCGTCACCGGCACCAACGGGGTCATCATTCCTCCGCAGGGCTATTTACAGGGCGTCAGGGCCATGTGCGATAAATATGGCATTTTGATGATTGCCGACGAAGTCATGAGCGGGTTTGGCCGCACCGGAAAGTGGTTTGCCGTCGATCATTGGGGGATTGTGCCGGACATGATTACGATGGCCAAGGGTTTGACCTCCGGGTATGCGCCGCTTGGGGCGGTGGCGATGCAGGCAGAAATTGCCGAATTCTTCAACGAGCGGGTCTACGAAGGCGGTTTGACCTATAATGGGCACCCCATTTCATTGGCAGCCGCCATTGCCGTCATCCAGGTCATGCACAGCGATCACCTGGTCGAACAGGCCGCCCAAACTGGCCAGGTGCTGGCAGACATGCTGGCCGAGTTGAAAGACCGTCACCCATCCATCGGAGACGTGCGCTCGATCGGGTTATTTGGTATCCTCGAGTTGGTACGCAACCGCCAGACCAGGGAACCCATGGCGCCGTTTGGCGGGAACAGTCAGGAAATGGCTGACCTGAAAAAGTATATGCTTGACCACGGCGTCTTTGTGTATACTCACTGGCATACGGTACTGCTCCTTCCACCCTTGATTATCACCCCTGATCAGCTTGCCGAAGGGTTTGCCGTTTTGGATGAAGCCCTGGCAATCACGGACAAAGCCAGCCACTAATTTCGTGTAACATTTTTGGTAGTCAACGCATCTAATAGCTGTAGTAATGAATTTCAGGTTGTCCCAGATTTACATCTCTTCTCTGCCATCCGTGTTTATCTGTGTGAATCTGTGGCAAAAAATTCTTTGAAGATATAAAGGAGCAATCATTCAATGGATATTAACCTTACAGGATTTCCGGTAGCTGAAGCACAGCAGAAAAAAGAAGAATCGGTCAAGTTGTTAGTACTGGGATCGGGTCCTGCGGGCCTATCGGCGGCCTTATACGCCGCTCGCGCCGAATTGGCCCCGGTATTGTTGACGGGTGTTGAAATTGGCGGGCAGGCAGCCTTGACCTTTAGCATTGAAAACTATCCCGGTTTCCCGGAAGGGGTTGGCGGCAGTGAACTCGGCGAGCTGTTTCAGAAACAGGCCGAGAAATTTGGGGCGCGAGTTGAGTTTGAAACAGCCTCTGCTGTGGATCTGTCTCAGCATCCATTCAAAGTCAGCGCCTATGGTACCGATTTCCTAGCTGATTCGCTGGTGATCGCCACTGGAGCGCGTTCGAACCACCTGGAGATCCCGGGTGAAAAAGAGCTGACCGGGCATGGCGTATCCTACTGCGCCACCTGCGACGGCTATTTCTTCAAGGAAAAACGTGTGGTTGTGGTTGGCGGCGGTGATAGCGCCCTCGAGGAAGGTTTATTCCTTACCCGCTATGCCTCTTCTGTGACCATAGTCCACCGCAGGGATGCTTTACGAGCCGGCGCCATCCTGCAAAAACGTGCCCAGGATAACCCGAAAGTAAAGTTCGTGTGGAACTCGATCGTAACCGAAATTGTAGGCGATAAACTGGTCGAAGGCGTCAGGCTGAAGAATGTCGTCAGCGGTGAAGAAAGTCTTTTGCCTACCGATGGCATCTTCATTTTTATCGGCCATACTCCCAATACCGACCTCTTCAAGGGTCAGCTGGAAATGGATGAGCGCGGGTACATCAAGACAGATATGTTGATGCAGACCAGTATCCCCGGCGTTTATGCAGCCGGAGAAGCTTCCGACCCGAATTTCCGCCAGGTGGTGACCTCCGCCGGTATGGGCGCGGCGGCCGCCATGCAGGCCATCAAGTACCTGGAAAAAGTAGAATCACATTCCTGAAAAATAAGAGAAGCCCGGTGTTTTCACCGGGCTTCTCTTATTTTTCAGGGGGTTGGGGTTGTCGCTGCCGGGCTGCCACCCCACCAGCTAAACACGCGCGGCGTGCTGTTGGCTCCGCCGGGTTCCCAGATAGGCGCCCCGTCTTTGGTGGTGCCGGTCTGGCGTACGACATACACGATCCAGCGATAAATGTGGGGCGTGTTGGAGGTCGGGCGCAGCGTCGAGGGGACGATGTACTTGGTGTCGTTCACGTAGTCGACGACTTTCGTCCCGGCGCCCTCGGTCAGGTCTTCGATGCTGACGGCGTAGGTTTCGTTCGAACGCAGCGTACCCACCGAAGCCCACTGCAGCGTGATTACGTCGTTGACCGCCATGTAGGCTGTGCCGTCCGCCGGCAACAGCAGGTTGGGAGGCGGATAGGGCGGGGGAGGCGTGGCTGTAGGCGTCGGCCCGGGGGTTGGGTTACGCGCGCACAGCGGGATGATAATAGTCATATCCTGGTAAACCGTATCGTTGGGCAGGTTATTGTACGTGCGGATGGCTTCCATGCTGACGTTGTAATTGCCTGCAATCGTGCTGAGTGTGTCGTTGGCCTTGACCGTGTATTCAACCTTATCACAGGCCGATTCGGTGGCGTCTGCCGCGCTCAAGGTCGAGGTCGGCATAGGCGAAGGCGTCGGCGTGGGCTGCGGGATCTGCAACTGTTGGCCGACCGACAGCGAATTGCATTCAGCCGGCAGGTTGTTCAGCGTAACGATGCTGATCACGGATACCTTGAAGGCATAAGCTATCGAAATACACGTGTCGTTGGGCTGCACTTTGTAACCGATCGGGGGCAGCGCGGTATACGTGGGGATGGGCGAGGGTGTGAGGCTGGCAGTTGCCGTAAGCGTGACCGTCTGCGTCACGGTCGCCGTAACAGTTGGAGTAGGCACGACGACTTTTCCGGTACTGCGCAGGAAGTAGAAAACAACCCCGGCGCCGACAAAAAGTAATATGACCAGCAGGCCCAGGGCTAATGGTAAGCTCTAGGTAATCTCTGGGATGCGCGGCCCCTGTACCCCCTTCGATTTTACCGGCGTTGCCGCTTGTGTGAACGTTCTACCGCACACCAGGCAGCGCGTCGCATTCTCATTCAGCCTTGTCCCGCAAGTTGGACAGACCTTCGTGTTTTGGGTTGTAGTTTCAGGGCTCATAAATTTTTAAATGGGTATATTTTCTTGATGGAAAAAGATTATACCATATAAAAAAACACACTTTTTTTGGCGGGATAAGCTCCCGGAATTCGTGTGAGAGCAAGCGCAAGCCCGCACACACTCATTCCGGCGTCCGACCCCGCTAAATATCAGTGAACTGTTTTACTTGAACCTACCGGTTTGTCCAGGGGTCAAGTGGTACCGGATTGTGCGGGAATTCGTTGATCGGCCGGAAGCCGCTCAGACTCACCGGCGCCGCCCAACGCACCGCATTGGTCAACACGCGTTGCACTTCGCTTTGATGATAAATTGGGAAGGTCTCGTGACCCGGTTGAAAATAAAAGACTTTACCCTGCCCGCGCTCCCAGCAGCAGCCGCTGCGAAACACATCGCCGCCCTGAAACCAGCTGATGAAAATCAGGTCGTCTGGCCGGGGGATATCAAAAAATTCGCCGTACATTTCGGTATGCGGGATTTCAAAATAATCTCCCAGTCCTTCCGCAATCGGATGGGCTGGTGCTACCACCCATAGCCGGTGCTTTTCGCCGGCTTCGCGCCAGCGCGCCGTACACGTGGTGCCCATCAACTTGCGGAAGGGCTTGGCCGAGTTTGCCGAGTGCAAGGCGATCAGACCCATTCCATTCAGCACGCGCTGGTACACTTTTTCAGCAATCTCATCTTTGACTTCTTCATGCGCCGCGTGTCCCCACCACAGCATCACATCCGTGTTATTCAGCACCGCATCGGTCAGGCCGTGTTCGGGCTGGTCGAGGGTAGCAACGCCGGCCTGAATGCCAGCCTGGGCATTCAGGAAACCAGCAATCGCCCCATGAATCCCCCGCGGGTAGATGGCTGCCACCTCAGGCTCCTGCTTTTCGTGGCGATTTTCATTCCATACTGTCACACGAATAGGTTGATTTGTATCCATATCAGATTCCTCCGTTATAAATTAAGGCAAATTTTTTCGATTTGATGCCCAGGGCTGCCGTTTTGTTTCAATCTTTTCCCCGGTCCTCACCGCCTCGTTGATCATTAATGATAAATAATGGTCCTGAGAGCCTTCGGCCAGGCTATAAAAATCCTGTCCGGTGATCGTGTAATCATACATTTTCTCCAAACAGGCTGCTACGCCGATTTCATCATCTGACAATTTTCCAGGAGTAAAAAGGTTCTGATAAATCCATTCTTCTCCGGCCAGAATTCCTTTTAATCCAAACCCTTCTAAATTACCATACTCTCCCAGGTTCACCCTTTTCAGGTCGTATTCCACTGGGGTTTGGAAATCCTTCAAATATCTGACCGACATGCCGGTAATTTCCCCCTTGCTGCCTCTGACCAGTAAACGTTTCGAGCGAATCCATGAAAAATATTGCTCATCCGTAAAGTCGTAGATCCCATATTTGCCATCAAAATCAAATAACGCAATCACCTGCTCCGATTCGATCACATTTTCCTCAACCGGTACGCCATCCCGATTTGGACCCATCATTAGAGGGGTGGTTATTTTTGTGGCAGTGATGCTGGCATTTTCAAAGCCAATCCCCAGCAGTTTTCTCATCAAGCTTATGCCATGATAGCCGTGGCATTCAGAAATTTGCACCTGGCTGATTTCTCCCAATTTCCCTGAATTGGCAATCGCGATCCGGGCGGCGTGCAAAGGGTGCAAATGGTACTGCTCGGCCACCTGTATCTTTGCGCCTGATTCAGTCAACCGGTTTATTTCAATTAATGACTTTAAATCAGGCGCTGGAGGCGTTTCGGTTAAAACCGGAATGCCTCTTTCAACCAGTTCTTTCGTCCGGACCGGGGCAATTTTCCATGGCACAGACACAACTGCAAAATCTATTTTGGTGACATTTAATAAATCATCAATTGTTCTGAATGTATTGATTCCAAACTTGTCCTCGATTGTTTTCCCACTGGCTTTTGTGCGCGTTACTACGCCGGCTACTTTGAAACGTTCTGGCAATTCCTTTGCTATTCTTAAGAAAAATTCTGTTCTCCAACCGCTGCCAATGATTCCAAACACAATTTCCTGGTGAGAATTTAGATCGTGCATTTAGAATTCCTTTATTTTTACATGAACCTTCGTGGATTTTCTGTCCCTTGCACATAGATGGTGATTAGGTGCAGGATTTGATTATATCGCCTTCTATCCTGAGCCAAAAATGGCCTAAGAACCTATCCGAGAAATATCGTATCTATTCATGCTCTGAGGATTGTGATATGCTAAAAATCCGATGCAACCCTACAGTCTTTACCTGCACGTCCCTTTTTGTCAGAAACGCTGTACTTACTGCGACTTCAACACCTACGCCGGCCAGTCTGACCGCATCCCGGCCTATGTCACCGCCCTTGACCGTGAAATCGGCCTGGTCGGGGCCAGCGCTCCAACCCGAATCCCCGTGCATACCCTGTTTTTTGGCGGTGGCACGCCTTCCCTTTTATCTGCTCCGCAGTATGAAACCCTGTTAACCACCCTAAATTCGGTTTATGATCTGCAGCCCGGTTACGAGGCCACCCTGGAAGCCAACCCCGGCACAGTTACCGATCTTTATCTCAAGTCTCTGAAGGCAGCCGGGTTCAACCGCATCAGTTTTGGCATGCAGACTGCCGATCCCGGCGAACTGGCCTTGTTGGGCCGCATCCACGATTTTTACGACGTGATCCGAGCGGTCAAATGGGCGCGCCAGGCTGGCTTCGAGCAAATCAACCTCGACCTGATCTTCGGCCTACCCTTCCAGAGCCTGGAAACCTGGCAGGCCAGCCTCGAGGCTGCTTTGAGGCTGAACCCTGAGCATCTCTCGTTGTATGCCCTGACCGTCGAGCATGGCACGCCCCTGTATCGCTGGGTGGGGCGCGGCCTGGTGCCGTCGCCGGATGGCGACCTGGCGGCAGATATGTACGATTGGGCCAGCGAGCGGCTGGATAAAGCTGGTTTCTTCCAATACGAGATCTCCAATTGGGCCCGCAAAGACTCATCCGGCGCTATCATGGCCTGCCGGCATAACCTTCAATACTGGCGCAACCAGCCCTACCTGGGCTTTGGAGCCGGCGCCCACGGCTACGCCGCCGGCTATCGCCTGGCGGACGTGATGCACATTAAAACCTATCTGGAGCGTATGGCCCAACCCGGCCAGCCGGCTTTCCCTTTCAGCCCGGTGACCGCCCATTCCACCCGCATCGGCCAGCACACCGAAATGGAAGAAACTATGCTGGTGGGCCTGCGCCTGACCGAGGAAGGGGTATCGCGCAGTTCATTTTTCCAGCGTTTTGGCATCCCGGTTGAGCAGGTATTTGGTAAAGAAATCCAGCACATGTCACAGGCTGGCTTATTGGAAGCCGGTGAGATCCTGCGCCTGACCCAACACGGCCGGCTGCTTGGGAACCAGGTCTTCATGCAATTCATCGACACGCTCGCCTGACGGTTTGCGTATAGCCATTATAAAGCTGACAAACCCTTCAAATTGCTTCAACAAGTTGCAAAACGTCCCTCAACCCGCTTTAACGGGTTTGGTTTTGATCAGCCTGGGAATTGATTCCCAGGCTAATGCACGGTGATCTGCGTGCCGTAGCCGCGCTTATCCCAGTCTCCAATTGCAATCACCGGCAGCGTCCAGCGGTACAACCACAGGGCTTCCTCGGTGCGCATATTAACGCAGCCGTGACTCATCATATTGCCAAAATTCATGTGCCAGTACGTGCCGTGGAAAGCTACCCCATGTTCCGCAAAGAAAGTCACCCAGGGTACCCCCGGAATTTCGTAGGCGTTGGTGTCGCTGGTCAGATTCCCATCCCCCATGTGCTTGGAAGGCATCTTGACCTGTACGTTAAATTTGCCGGTGGGGGTTTTGGTAGGGATCATGCCTGCCGGAACCGCAGTCGGTAGCCCTGAAGAAATGGTCGTGTGCAGCACGACCTTGTCGTTCTCATAGGCGGTCAATTCCTGGCGCCCGATGCTTACCTCAATGCGCTTTTGGTTAAAGGGCAGGTCCGGTGAAATGGGAGCGATTTCTTCCGGTTGGATTGGCCTGAAATGGATCGCCGGAGCATGGTAGTCGATATCCAATAATTCATCCCGCACCCGGTACCAGGGCTGCCCGTCCGGACCGGTGTCTACGCCCATCAACCAGTGGTTTGACTCGTAATACAGGCGGTACACCGGCTCCCAGCCGTTATAAACTGAATAACGCATGGCCTGGGTAAAGGGTACCGTCACCTGGGCGATCTGGCCTGTCTTGGGGATGTCGGTCAGCACCGGGTTGAGCTTAAATTTTACTTTTTGCAGGTGCGCCGAGTGGACATATCCCCGCCACACCCGGAACCAGATTGGATTCTCACGCACCTTGTGGTCGGAGATCACTTCGTAATACAAATTTATTAATTCATCACGGTAGCGTGAGTACATAACCGTGCTTTTATCCCAGGGCTGGTTGTAAATGGTGACCGAAGGTGTGGCTACCCGCGCCAGCTCACCCGACTCTGGCAGCTCGATTTGGTTTCCAAATAATGACCTGAAACCCAGGCTGGTGGCGCTAAAGCCGCAAAGTTTCAAAAAATCACGCCGTGTTAGCTGCTGGGTCATAAAAAAATTATACCAGTAAAAAAAGCGGTCAGTTGTGCTATTATAAAATCGCTTTAAATAACTTATTGATGTACATATGCTGCCTCATCTCTTCTACCAGTGTTCATCCGTGTGGATCTGTGGCAAAAAATACCCCAGATGAAGGTAAATAACCAATGGTTCCGTTGAAGGTCTTCCAAAAAATCAGCGATTATGAATGGGAGATTCCCCGCTCTTACCGGGAAGACATGCGCGTCCCGGTGCGCTTCTTTGCCACGCGCAGGCTGCTGGAAAAGGCCTCTGAGGACCTTTCCATCCAGCAGGCGATCAATTCTGCTGCGCTGCCCGGGTTAGTCGGGCAGGTGCTGGTCATGCCGGATATGCACCAGGGTTATGGCTTTCCGATTGGTGGGGTGGCCGCCACTGCCTTGCCGGATGGGGTCATCTCTCCCGGCGGGATCGGTTATGACATCAACTGCGGCGTGCGGCTGCTGGCTACCTCTATCCTTCTGGATGAAGCCGAGCCATACCTGGATGACCTGGCCATCGCCCTGGACCGGTTCTGCCCGAGCGGCGTAGGTACCAAAGGGGCCCTGCGCCTGAGTTCTGCAGAGCTTGAGCAGGTCTGCCGTTCCGGATCGCAATGGGCGCTCAAGAAAAATATGGCCACGGCTGAAGACCTGCGCCGCACCGAGGAAAACGGCGCAATGGAAGGCGCTGAGATGGATAAAGTCAGCCCACGCGCCAGAGCACGCGCTGCCGAACAGCTCGGCACACTGGGCGCCGGCAATCATTTCCTGGAGGTAGGTGTGGTCGACCAGATCTTCGACGCCCGCGTCGCCCAGGTAATGGGGCTCGATCTGGGCTGCCTGACCCTGATGATCCACTGTGGATCGCGTGGTTTTGGCCACCAGGTCTGTACGGATTACGTCCAGGAATTTCAATCCGCCGTCCGCCGTTATGGCATTATACTCCCCGACCGTGAACTGGTCTGTGCTCCGTTAAACTCTCCGGAGGGCCAAAATTACCTGGCAGCCATGCGAGCGGCGGCCAACTATGCCTTTGCCAACCGGCAGCTCCTGGCTAACCAGGCCCGCCAGGCATTCGATTCCGTTCTTGCTGGTAAAGTTTCGAACCCTTACCTTCGCCAGGTTTATGATATCACCCACAATATGGGCAAAATAGAGACACATACCATCGACGGTGTAAAAATGAAGGTATGTGTCCACCGCAAAGGCGCTACGCGCGCTTTTGGCCCTGGGACCCCCGGCCTGCCGGAAGAATACCAGGCTATCGGACAGCCGGTGCTGGTACCCGGCAGCATGGGCACGGCTTCCTGGGTGCTGGTCGGCACGCAGGCCAGCATGCAGCGCTCGCTCGGATCGAGCTGCCATGGCGCAGGGCGGGTGATGAGCCGCAGCCAGGCCAAACACGAAGTACGCGGGGAAGATTTGCGCGCCCAGCTTGAAAAAGATGGCATCCACATCCGCACCGGGTCGCTGCCGGGATTGGCCGAAGAGGCTCCCCAGGCTTATAAAGACGTCGACGAGGTGGTCGAAACAGTCTGCGGCGCCGGAATTACGCGCAAAGTCGCCCGCCTGCGCCCTGTGGTGGTCGTAAAAGGCTAGCCGGCAGGCGGCAGGCAAATATCTGCCGTCCTGGCGTTGGTCAGTGCGATGAGCGCTTTGACCGGCAGGCGGATGTTCAGGCCGCGCTGCCCGCCCGAAACGTGGATGAGCTCATACGCCAGGGCAGATTGGTCTAGCAGCACCGTGAATCCCCTGTTGATCAACGCCAGGGGAGAAATCCCGCCGGCCTGCAACCCGGTCAGTTTCTCGGCTTCCGCCTGGGTGGGCAAATGCACTTTCTTTTCGCCCAGCGCAGAGGCGACCGCCTTTAGATTTACCTCACCGGTGCCCGGAACGACGGCCAGGATAGTTTTCCCGGGTTTTTCACGCTGCACAACAATCGTCTTGAAGACAATTTCGAGCGGTATTCCCAGAATGCGGGCGGTCTCTTCGGCGCCCAGCTTCTCGGCCGGAAGCTCATAGGCTGTATAAACAATTTTCTTCGAGTCGAGCAAACGTGTGACGTTATTGGTGATCATATACATAGATTGGGTTGCTAAAGATCCAGCCGCGCGACTTACCCAGGTAATCGATGGAACACTCTACCCGGTAAATACCCGGTTGGGTGGCAATGAAAGTGCATATTTCCCGGTTCTGCCAGGTTTTTATCACCTGGCCGTCTTTCAAGAGCCGGCATTCGGTTCGCATGGGTAATTTTATCCTGAAAGTGATGCCGCTGTTCAGGTTGATATCATCGCCCATTTCGGCGGTCTGTTCCTTGCCGTGGGCATTAAACCGGAAACCAGTCGTCGAAGCCGGCAAATCGTAACCAATGAACAGGCGTCCCTGGCGCAAGGTTTTATAAATCATCTTGCGGTCCTCAGCCAGGTCGCCGGTTAAAGGCGTGTCGGTCAGCAGGTGGTTATTGATGCTGCGGAAATGAAATTCATAAGGGAAAATTTTTTTCTGAAATGGCCCCATTTTTCGGATGGTGGCGTGCGCATCCGAACCGCAGATTGCCACGACCTTCTTGCCTGAGCCGGTCAGCTCGTCCCACTTTTTCAAAGCCGCCGCGTCCGGTCCGTGAGCGATGTACTGCGGAAAAAAGGCATAGAAGGCCGCACTCAAGCGGCCATGAATGACATCCTTAATTTCACTCAAACCGTTCCAGATTTCAATCCCGGTGTATCCATCCACCTGCCAATCTTCCCAGGTGATGGCCTCTTCGCCAAAAAGGGGCAGCGCATTCTCGAAAGGATGGGCAATGAAAGCTAACCCGTTAGTTTGTTGAACGTGGTTGATCAGCCTGGGAATGTTCGGCGCATAACAAGCCAGCTCACTCCCCGCGCCAAATACCAGCAGGTGACTCTTCTGAGGCAGGCGCGCCTGGTTGTGGATTTCTTCACCCAACAGCATGAGCACACGCCGCTTCCCTTCTTGAAAATAACCTTCCGGTCCATTGACCAGGATGTTGTGGTCGGTAACGATCACCACATCCAATCCGCTGGCAAGGGCCGCTTTGCCTATCTCGGCGTGCGTGCCAGAGCCATCCGAGTATTTAGAGTGCATGTGCAGGTTGAGGAGCAGTTCTTCCATATTCAGTTGACGATTCGGGGTATTGGACGTTATAATCCACCCTGCTGTTTATTCTTCAGGAGGACAGACGTGACTTTAGTTAACTACTTCGACATCGCATTGATTATAACTTCAATCGCCTTGATCGCCAGTGTGATCCTACAAAACAAAGGCGTTGGGTTAGGCGGGTTGACCGGCTCTGACACTGGCGGTGTATTTGCAGCCAGGCGTGGCATAGAAAAAGTTCTCTTTATGATCACCATTGGCTTGAGTGTCTTATTCTTCATTCTCACCCTCATCACGGTAATTATTCAGAAATAACCCTTTGCAGGAAAAACTCAGGGATGATCCTGGAAAATAAGAGCGGGGCGACTCTCCAGATGGGGTGATCGCCCTTTTATTATTCGATATGCTCATGAAAAAATTACGTTGGCAGTTGATCATTATATTCTTGACCGGTTTAGTTGTAGGTGTGCTCTTGTTAGTCGAGCAACCCGCTGCTCAACCCAACCAGGCGCCCCAGCCGGTACGCGGTGGTATTTACACCGAAGCGCTGATAGGTTCTATGCAGCGACTGAACCCAATCCTCGATTATAACAATTCCGTCGACCACGACATCAATCGCCTGATCTATAGCGGTCTGTTGCGCTTTGATGACCGGGGTTTACCCCAACTCGACATGGCTGAATCCAAAGGCGTCTCAAAAGATGGCACGCTGTATAACTTTACCCTGCAAAAAGGCCTGCGCTGGCAGGATGGACAACCGGTTACCACCGACGATGTGATCTTTACGATTGATTTGATGCGCAACGGGGGCAGCCTCGTTCCTGCCGACCTCCAGGCGCTTTGGAAAGACGTCAAGGCGGTCAGGCTTAGCGATACTACCTTACAGTTTCAGCTACCTGAACCGTACGCGCCCTTTCTTGATTACCTGACTTTTGGCATCCTGCCTAAACACCTTTTAAATAATCTCACCTTCGACCAGGTTGCTTCAGCCCCCTTTAATTTAAAACCGGTTGGCAGCGGCCCTTACCGCTTCGACCATCTTATGATTGAAAATGGGCAGATTACCGGCCTGGTCTTGATGGCCTGGGATAAGTATTATGGCAAAAAACCCTACGTGGAGCAAATTGTCTTCCGTTTTTACCCGGATGGAGCTACGGCGCTTCAAGCATATAACGACGGGGCCGTGCAGGGTATCAGCGAAATAACCCCCGATATTCTCCAGGCTTCTTTGGCCGAATCTAACCTTTCCATTTATACCGGGCGGAAGCCTCAGCTTTCGATGGTTTTGTTCAACCTCAAGAATCCAGACAAGACTTTCCTGCAGGATGCTGATGTGCGGCGCGCTTTATTTATGGGCATTAACCGGCAGAGGATCATCAATCAACTGCTGGACGGGCAGGCTGTGCTGGCCAATGGGCCAATCCTGCCGGGCACCTGGGCGTATTATGATGGTCTCCAGACCCAGGACTTTGACCCGGAAGGAGCAAAGAACTTACTCAAGCAGGCTGGTTATGTCCTCGCTGCCGAGACCGATACGGTCAGATCGAAAGATAAGGTGGCGCTCAATTTCACCCTCCTCTATCCTGACGATGACCTGCACAAATCGATTGCCCAGGCAATTCAGAAAGATTGGGCCAACCTGAACGTGCAGGCTGACCTGGAACCGGTCCCCTACGATCAATTGATCAATGACCGCCTGGGCCAGCGCGCCTATGATGCCGCCCTGGTCGATCTGAACCTTTCCCGTACCCCTGACCCTGATCCATATCCTTTTTGGGATCAGGCGCAGGCTGCCACCGGCCAAAATTATACCCAATGGGACAGCCGGGTCGCCAGCGAATATCTTGAACAGGCCCGGATCGAGGTTGATCTGACCGAAAGGACGCGCCTTTACCGGAACTTCCAGGTTGTTTTTGATGAAGATCTTCCCGCTTTACCACTATATTACCCGGTTTATTCTTATGGCGTGGATAAAGGGGTACAAGGGGTGCGCATGGGCCCGTTATTTGACACCAGCGACCGCTTTGATACGATCTTGGATTGGTTCTTTGCCGTCAAACGCTCTACCTCTGCGCCTACTTCGACTCCAGGGAATTAAGCTGCCGCTGGAAGTAGAGCAGTGGTTGGCAGAACGGGGATTTACTTATGGCTCCTTACGATGTTCATGACGGAGATGAGAGTTATACCGGCCTGTTAGGTAAATACAGGGTGCCAAAATATGACCGGAGGGTTGAGGCGCTCGGCGCGGTGGATGAATGCACGGCTGTACTTGGGTTGGCGCGTGTTCAGGCCAAATCCCCTGAGACTGCCAGTGTATTATTACAACTGCAGCGAGACTTGTATACTCTGATGTCAGAAATCGCCGCCGCACCCGATAACGAGGAAATTTTTCAGGCGATTAATGCGGATAGGGTGAGTTGGTTGGAGACCACCATTGGCGAGTTCGAACATCGCATAAAAATGCCGGAGGAATTTATTATCCCCGGTGACTCATTGCCCGGAGCGGTGCTCGATCTGGCCAGGACGGTCATCCGGCGCGCCGAACGCAGGGTCGTTGAATTAACCCATACTGGGGATGTGCAGAATCTTAATCTGGTGCGTTTCTTAAACCGGGCTTCTACTCTTTGTTACAGCCTGGAGTTGTTTGAAAATACCCTGGCTGGCCGCGACCATCCAACCCTGGCCAAAGACCTTTCCGAAGATTAAAAAAATCCCATTTTTATGGTTGAAGAGCAACGCTCTTCAACCATAAAAATGGGAACTCTTCTGAAATAAATGCTATTTTCCTTTGGCGGCCAGAGCTGCATTCAACGCCGTGTCTAATTCATTGTAAGAAGACTGGATAACCACCAATTTGCCATCAATCGCGAACGATGGCGTTGAATTGATACCCATGGCTGTTCCCGCGGCTTTGTCCTGAAGCACCTGGGCCTTATATTTCCCGGAGTCGAAGCACGTATTGAACTGGCTCATATTCAGGCCAATCGCCTGGGCAAATGCGGCCAGTCGCGGGGCGGTGAAATCCCCGACATTTTCGCCAGTCTGATTCGCATACAGAATATCGTGATATTGCCAGAATTTTCCCTGGTCGCCGGCGCAGAATGCCGCGGCTGCCGCATCTTTTGATTCTGTGCCCGGGCCGTTATCGTCGATGAAGCTGAACGGCGTATAGGTTAAGTACACCTTGCCGGTGGCCACGTACTTGGCGATGATGCCGGGTTCGTCTTCTTTGGTCCAGTTACCGCACGCCGGGCATTGAAAATCAGCATAGACCACTAATTTGACCGGAGCGTTGGGGTTTCCCATCGAGTTGCCGCTGACTTGCTGGTACGCTATCTGAGTTGGTGTGTTGAACGTGCCAACAGGTTTGGGTAAATTGGGAATAATTAAAAATGCTGCAATTAGGACCGCCCCGACGACGATAATACCAATCACAGTCAGTCGCTGCTGCACCATTTGTTTTCTACGTTTCGCTTTTAATTCCTCGCGCTTACTCATTCTGCTCTCCCTTATTCTAAATAATAAGGGATTTTGCCATAAACCCCGGCCCTTGTCCAGTCGTAGAGAAGACTGCCTAAGGATATCTAACCGAAATTCTTATTCTTCAGATAGTACAAAACTCTCATGGGTAAATAAAAACCGGGAAGGATTCACCCGTGTGGAAAAAGAACATTTTCCGATACAAAGCCAGGGAGGCATGATTATTGTTTTGAGTATTCACGGTCAGCATGCCTGCACCGGTTGCTTTAAAATGGGCCTGTAAATCCTGTACCATCGTATAACCCAGGTGTCGCCGTTGTAATTCGGGGAGTACAGCAAGGCGCGCCAGGTGGGCTCCAAAAGATGTGGAAGTACAAATCTGGTACCCAATCACTGTCTGCTGGCACTCGATCACGGCCGCATAGGGTGATTGGGTATAAGCGATATCCAGGTCGCTAGACGTATTTTGCCAGATCGGATCGAAAGCCTTTTCATCTACCTGCTGCACACCAGGCAGGTCTTCCCTGGTCATTACTCTTAACCGGCAATCTTGAGGCAGCTCACGTTTTGGGGGCAGAAATCCGTTCCACTCCAGGATGACAATGCGCTGGTGCAGGTGAAAATTGGATTTTAAGACGACATTGTCAAACCAATCTTGCAATCCCAGGGTGACATAGGCGATGGGTGGATTGGTTTCATTCATTTTCAAAGCTTCTGAAAAAAGGATTTTCCAACAGTCCAGAGGTTGGAACTGTCCTGTCACGGTCGCAAACGAACGGATCCAGGCAACCCGCGTAGAATCCGCCGGACAGGCCAGCACAGCTACGACTTCCTGGTTTCTTTCCAGGATTAAAAAGGGTTGGCACCCCAGCCAATCCAGGGTGTCCCGCCAATCCAGGTGGCGGTGGACGTATTGAGCTACCCCAATCGCATTTGCGAGCAGAGAGTAATCACTTTTTCCCGCCTGTCTGACTGTTAACCCTGCTGGCATATCAGTGGAGCATCCGCGCCGGAACCTTGAGTAATTTCTTTAGTATTTTCTCAACCAGGGTCATTTTCTTCTTTGGATATAACGCCGCATCCATCGAAGCCATTGCTTCAAATTGACTCCCCATTCTTAATTGGAGCGCTGAAAGGTTTTTCAACGCAAACGATCGGAGTTCCATGTCGTTGACTTGTTTGAGTAAATCGGCAGATTGCTGGTATTTTTCCAGGGCTTCTTTCAAATTGCCGGATGCCTCCTGGGCAGCCGCCAGATTTCCCAGCGCAATTGCCTGGCGGCGAATATCTCCACCCTTTAAAAATACCTGGTCTGTGCCCTGCACTGCCAGCAAAGCTCCTTTAGCGTCGCCGGCCTTGATTAAGGCCACACTGCGGTTATTTTTCTCTTCAGCCGCGCCCATTTCATCTCCACCTGCGGAGAGAATTTCGGCGGCTTGATCAAACAGTTGGGCGGCTGCCAGGAAATCGCCCTTTTCGTAGGCTTGTTTTGCCTGTACCGATATGGCTTGAGATGGGGCTAATTCATTCATAATATTATGCCTGAGGTCAGTAAGTGATTTCGAGAATTCCTTCGGCAATCGCCCGCAACCTTTCCACCGATAGGTCGCTCAGGCGAATGGCAAGCTCTAAGTACGGCAGGTTCACCGGTTTACTGATGAACTGCTGGTGCCGCGGTGAAAGCTCGATAAAGGAGCGCGCAAATTCACCCTGCATCCGCCACTCACCAATCGGACCGCTCTTGTCGAATATATCCTCGATGCGGATATTCAACGCTCTTGCCAGGCTCTCTAAATTGGGAAGCGGAATGGATACCCTGCCAGACTCATATTGTTCGATCGTTTCGGCCTCAAGCGAAGTTTTTTCTGCCAGATCTTGTGGAGTCAGAGACGCCTCCATGCGCAGTTGGCGCAGGCGGGTTCCCAGGTAGCGGTCCCGCAGGCGGCGCAAGGTTTGGTGAGCCGCGGTATCCAGAGGCCGGTTCTCGGTCAGCACCTTATTGCTCCAGAAATGCTCTACCGGTACGTCTAAATAGTAAGCCAGTGCTTCAAGCTGCGGAAGGGAAGGGGCAGTTTTACCGCCTTCAATCGCCTGGAATTCCGCGGTTGAAACTCCCATCACTGCGGCGCATTCTTCTACGCTCCGGCGCGACACTCGCCGTGCATCGCCGATCATGATAGCCAGTTTTTTCATCCGAATTTGCATGAGCATTTTATTCTTGTCCATTTGTTTTTCCTTTGTGCCTTATTTTTCAGCGCCGGTGGCCAGACAGCATATCCGTTAAATTGGCTCCGAATATTTCTGGAGGCAGTTTGAACCCGGCCGCTTCCAGCTTGGGAGTAAACAAAGGACGGATTCCGGTCGGTTTCATTTCACCAATAGCAGCGCCGTCCTTGCTAACCCCTTTTTGTTCGTAGCGAAAGATCTCTGTCATTATAATTGCATCGCCTTCCATCCCCGAAACTTCGGTGATGGAGGTTACTTTCCGTGCCCCGCCGCGCAATCGAGATTGTTGTATGATCACGTCGATCGCAGAGGCTACCTGTTGTCGTAATACTTTAACCGGCAGATCGATCCCGGCCATCAAACACATCGTTTCCAGGCGTGACACCGCATCTCTGGGCGAATTGGCGTGCAGGGTTGTCAGCGAGCCATCATGCCCGGTATTCATTGCCTGAAGCATATCCAGGGCTTCCCCACCGCGCACTTCACCGACGATGATCCGGTCAGGGCGCATTCGCAAAGAATTTTTCACCAGGTCCCGAATAGTTACACCGTTTTTACCTTCTACATCGGTTGGTTTGGTTTCCAACCTGACGATGTGGTCTTGCTGTAAACGCAGTTCGGCTGCGTCTTCAATGGTAACGATTCTTTCATCCTCAGGGATAAAACTTGACAGAACATTTAACAGCGTGGTTTTGCCGGAACCTGTTCCTCCGGAGATGATTATATTCAGGTGTGATACCACGCAGGCCCGGATGAATTCGGCCATACTGGCGGTTAGCGACCCAAATTCGATTAATTGCTCTACTGACAGTCTACCCTTCATAAATTTTCGAATAGTGATGCTTGGGCCATCGATCGCCACCGGTTGGATGATGGCGTTTACCCGTGAACCATCCGGAAGGCGAGCGTCGACCGTCGGGCTGTCTGAATCAATCCGCCGACCTAAAGGCATGATGATCCGGTCGATCAACTTGAGAACCTGGTTATCATTTTCGAACACAATTGGTGTCCGTTCCAATTTGCCTTTGCGCTCCACGTAGACCTTTTCAGCTCCATTCACCATAATTTCTGTGACGTCATCATCATCGAGCAATGATTGGATTGGGCCGAACCCCAACATATCATCGATGATCTCACGAAAGAGCTGGTCGCGCATCGTTACAGCCAGGTTTATTTTTGTGTTCAAATAGGCTTGATTCAGCATTTCCTTCACCACCTTGGGCCGGTCGGCCGCAGTAGGCGGATTCTCTTCAAGATACCTTGAAATAATTCCGATAAGGTATTCTTTTAACTTATTTAGTTCGGTTGGTCGGACAGGTGCTTGGTTTGGGAGACTCATTTAGGCATCGGCTCTAGTTGTTCGGCGGCAGGTAAAACCCAGATAATTTGGGACCGGTTTATCGATAAAAAGTTCGCTTCGTATAAGATTTGACCCTCCAGATTGTAGATGATTGCATTGGTGACAGGCAGAAACATTTCATCCAGGTTTAATTCGTCGCTCAACCGTTCTTCTGGCTTAACGTGAATCTTGCCATGGATTAATTGTCCGGTAGTTTGGATAACAACACTCACAGCAACTTTACTGACCACCTTGGTGAATATCTTCCCCCTTTCATCGTATTCAGGATTATACATAATTCTCAATCCTTTCTATCAAAGAGGTGGCATTAAGTAGCCCAGGCCAGCTCGCGTAACAATGTGTTGGGGCGAATGGGGGTTGTCTTCCAGTTTCTGTCTGAGTCTGGCAATACTTACCCACAGGATTTCTTTGTCTTCACGGTAGGCTGAACCCCAGATTGCCACAAGCAGCTCTTCGGCAGTCATCACTTCACCGACGTGGTGGGCAAACTGGATCAACAATCGGTATTCAGTCGCCGAGAGGAAAACCGGTTTGTTTTCTTTCCAGACTTCGGCCCGCGCAAAATCAATCTTCAAATTTCCGTGCATGAAATATCGGCTTTGAGTGGGCTGCTCGGATGTCTGTGAGCGTCTTAGCACGGCGCGCACGCGGGCGATCAGTTCAGTGGCCGAAAATGGTTTCACCACGTAATCATCCGCGCCGACGTTCAACCCGCGCACCCGGTCATTTTCCTCGCCTCTTGCGGTGACGATAATGATCGGTACGTTCGAAAACTGTCGAATGCGTTCGCACGTGGTGATTCCATCTAACTTGGGCATCATCACATCCAGGACAACCAGGTCGGGGTGCCGGCTGGTAACCATGTCCAACGCATCTTCACCATTGCTGGCGGTAACCACGTCATAACCTTCCTTTTCCAGGTTTACTTTGTACAGATGCTGATAAAGGGGTTCATCATCTACCGCCAGGATACGGGTCATCAATACCTCCTGCACCAAACACTTATTCTGTGAGTGAATTTAAGATTTAAAGGGCAAGCGTATATCAAAAGAAGTCCCCTTACCCTCAATAGAATTGGCCGAAATGAATCCACGATGTACCTCAACAATTTGCTTGCAAATATACAATCCCAATCCTGACCCATGCACATTAGGCTCCTGGTTAGGGATGCGGTAAAAGCGCTCAAATAAATGACTTATATACTGTTCCGGTATGCCTGGTCCACGATCTTTTACCGAAATACAGGCAAATTCTTTCTCTTTACGTACGATGATAGCAATATCTGAACCAGGCGCATATTTTACAGCATTGCTGATCAGGTTTTCTAATACCTGGGCTAACCTGCCGGCATCACCCATGACCGGTGGGACATTCTTATCGGTCTCAATCGTAATCGTTAAATCAGGATAATGCAGGCGAGTGCGTGTAATCACCGTATTGATCAGGCTGTCTGTAATGACTGGCCGGAATTGCATCTTCAACTGGCCAGACTGGAGGCGCGCCGAATCGAGCAAATTCTCGATTAATTCCTCTAACCTGTCGGTTTCATGATCGATAATTTCCAAAAATTCTTGTTGGGTGGTTTGATCCCAGGTGGTATCAGAACGTAGGAGCGTCGTCGTGTAACCCTTGATAAAACCGAGGGGGTTGCGCAATTCGTGGGTGATCGTAGAAATAAAATCTTCCTGGAGCTGGGATTGAGCCTGCTGGGCTTCGAGTTTTTTATATTCAAGCTGCAGGTTCTGGCATTGGATCAACAAAGTGATCTGTCCGGCGATAAATTCGGCCAATTGCTGGCTTTCAGTGTCAAAACTCGGGCCGCCGAAACGGATGAAGATGATTGCTCCCAAACATATTTTCTGGGCAGTTAAAGGTATTCCAAGCATATACGCCTGTTGCAGGCGATCCTGTTTGGGGTCCAAAGAAGGTTCGCGCAGAATGGTCTGGTTGCAGGCAATAATCTGGTTCGCCAGCGTCTCGCCCCATGAAACATCTGCTTCAGCTTTACGCCCACGTCCCATAGCGCGTGCATACATGACATCTACTGAATTATTCTTTGAATCGCTTAAATAGACTGCCAGGTTGTCGAAAATAATAATCGAATGGACAAGCTGCGATATCTCATCCAGGGCAGGTTTCCATTCTGTCGCCTGAGCGATGATATTCCCAATCGAGTATAGATATTCGGGTTTGATCACTTCTAGTTTAGTTGAAATACCGCTCACCATTGTCTTGGATTTATTTATGATCCTCAGCTAATTTTAGCAGAAAAGTAAAAGTGCTGCCATGATCTACCTCAGATGTTACGTGGATTACCGATCCATGGGCCTCGATTATTTTCTTAACCAGGCTGAGTCCTAACCCTGTTCCCCCATATCGGCGGGTAGACGATCCATCCAACTGGTGGAACGACTCGAAAATTTCACTAAATTTTTCAGGCGGGATGCCAATCCCCGTATCGGCGATTGCCAGCCTGGCGAACTTCCCTTCGACTTCGATGCTGAGTTCTGCTTTTCCGCCTGCGGGAGTAAATTTGATGGCATTATCCAGCAGTTGGGTAATCGCCCAGGCAATTTTCTCCTCGTCTCCTTCGATTAAGATCTCTTCGGCCGCATAATCGAAATGCAGTTTTATATCCCGCTGGTCGGCGTAATTGGCAGACCGGTTCATCAACTCGCTGCACAATTTATTCAAGTTGAACGGGCGTATGTGCAGGATAATCTGGTCTTTTTCAACCATTGAGAACAAGAGCAGGTCTTCGATCAACCTTTCTAGCCGGTCGGTTGAGCTCTCCATCACATCCAGGGCCTGTTCCTGGTCGGTTGTGAGTGGGCCGAGACCCTCGGAAATTAGTAATTCGATATATCCCTTAATGTGAGTCAGCGGAGTTCGCAGCTCATGCGAGATATTTGCTACCAGGTTGGACTTCATCTGGTTTAACTCTGATAAACGGCTGAGCGCCAGTTCCAATTCGGCCGTTCGTTCTTGTACCCGTTTCTCGAGGAATTTATTATAGTTCTCCAGTGCGCCGCGCAGTTGCAGGATTTGTTCGGTAACCGCCTGGTCCAGGGTCTCGCGCGTGATCACGCCCATGTTGATCAGGATTTGCCCGAGCAGGGGAGCTTGTTTCCCTGACTCCCGTGTTTCCTTTTGCAAAGCCAGAGCGCGTTGTAACTGTTCGTCAGTAATCGTCCCCTGTTCTACCAGGTAATCTCCTAATCGTGTTACTAATATTTCAGGAGTCAGACTCATTTTCAGCCTCGGGATAATTCATTTTATGATTGCCAAACCCATTCTCCGGCTACCATTGTTGCTCTGGGTTGCAGGCCAGCCAGATCGACGACGGGGATCGAAAACGGATCTCGATCCAAAACAATAAAATCAGCATAATAACCGGCGGCCAGTTTGCCCTGGCATTTTTCATTCCCGGCTGCGAAGGCCGGTCCCAGTGTATAAGCTGCTAATGCTTCCTGTAAGGTAATTCTTTGTTCGGGATACCATCCCTGGCTGCCCGGTTGTCCATCCAACCGGCGGCGGGTGACCGCTGAAAAGATTCCCCAGAATGGGTTGGGTGATTCAACGGGAGCGTCTGACCCAAAAGCCAATAGGGTCTTATTTCGCAGTAGAGCATTCCATGCGTAGGCGTAGGCCGAACGTGAACCCCAATGCCGGTCGGCCATCTGCATATCGGATGGAGCATGGATAGGCTGCATCGAGGCAATAATCTGATGTTGAGCCAACCGTTGAATGTCGTCAGGGTGCAGGAGCTGGACGTGTTCGATGCGATGGCGCAGGTGGGGCAGTCTTTGACTGTTTTCAAACTCGCGCAACTGCGCATAGGCATTGATCACTTCGTGGTTGGCCCGGTCGCCAATGGCATGGGTTGCCAGGCTCAGGCCATTGCGTACGGCTTCCTGGCCGATTTCATAGATCTGTTCTGCATCCAGGAAGGGGAAGCCTGAGTATTCGGTTTCGTTTTCGTAAGGGGCCAGCATCGCCGCCGTACGTGGCCCCAACGCTCCATCCGCAAACAATTTCACCGCTCCGATGCGTAGAAACTCGTTGCCGAAACCGGTACGCAAACCGGCGGCGATTGCATGCGGCATCACCTCACGCGGCACACCTTTGATAACCCGCAGGCGCAGTTTTCCTTGTTCTTGCAAGATTTGTAAAGCTGAAAAACAACTTACCTGGTCGTAATCGTGCACCCCAATAATGCCCATTTTCCATAAGTGGGTTTGAGCTTTTAAGATTTTATGGCTGATCTCTAGCGTGGGTGGGGTTGGAATAACCTTTTCGACCAATTCCATGGCGGATTCCAGCAGGATTCCGCTAGGTTGACCGGCGGCATCCCTGGCAATTTTTCCGCCTGCCGGATCTGGCGTAGCCGCGCTGATCCCGGCTTTTTGCAGGGCCAGCGTGTTGGCCCACGCCGCATGCAGCGATTTTGCAGTCAGGTAAACAGGCTGGGCGCCGGCTGCGCCATCCAGGATACGTACGTCTCCAAAGCCCTCCGGCCAGTTATTTTGATTCCAACCATGTCCCCGAATCCAGGCGCCCTCGGGGGTTTTCCTGGCTCTTTCGGCGACCCGGTCAAGGCATTCCTGGCGGGTGGCAGTTTCGCAATCTACAAACTGTAGACTTGATGCATAGTTTTCAAGGTGGATGTGCGCGTCGACCAGCCCGGGCCAGACCACTTTCCCTTCCAGGTTGGTTCTCGCTGCCCTACTAGGTGCAGCGGCCATAATCGCAGCGTCTTCGCCAACCGCAACGATCCGCCCGTTATCGATAAGCATCGCACTGGCATGCATCTGCCCTGGTTCCTGGGTGAAAATTTTGGCATTATAAATAATATGCACGCGCTATTCCTTCATGATCGCACTGACCAGTGCGTTCAATTCTTCCTCAGAGTAATAATGGATGATCAGGCTGCCATGTTTCTTGCCATGATGCAGGGTGATCCTGGCGCCCAGAAAAGATTGCAGTCTTTCTTTCAAATCATTCAACTCAGGCGTAACGGTGTTCTTTTGCAAATGGGTTGGTCGTTCACCGTTATATTTTCTTACCAGTTCTTCGGTCTGCCTGACAGTAAGGTTCTGGTTGACAATCGCCTGGAGCGCCGCCATTTGCGCCTGGATTGAATTCAGTCCCAATAATGAACGGGCATGCCCTTCTGTGATGGTTTCTTCGGCCAGGGCTTGCCGGATAGAAGGCGGCAATTTAAGCAGGCGGATGGCGTTCGTGATGGTTACCCGGCTTTTCCCTACCCGGCGGGCGATATCATCATGTGAAAGGCCAAATTCTTCGTTCAGTTGGCGGAACGCCTCGGCAGTTTCCAACGGGGTCAGGTCAGCCCGTTGAACGTTCTCGATCAAAGCCAGTTCCAGGCGCTGCTGCTCGGTCACCTGGCGGACAAGCACAGGCACAGATTCGAGCCCGGCCAGCTTTGCCGCTCGTAAACGGCGTTCGCCGGCTACCAGCACATATTGTCCCGCTTGCGCCTCATAAGAGACCAGCAGGGGTTGAATGATGCCGTGTTCCTCAATCGAGCTGGCAAGCTCTTTGAGCGCTTCATCGGATATATAATGGCGAGGCTGCCGGGGATTGGGAACGATGTCATTGATGGCAATGAAGACAGTCCCCTCGTCAGCTTGCTGAGAGGGTTTTCCCGGGATAAGAGCATCTAGTCCTTTGCCAAGTCCACCTTTACGCGCCATAACTTGTCGCCTTTATTCTCTGGGAACTGGGATATGGATCCCGTCTTGGTCCAACACCTCCCGAGCCAGTGCGGCATATGCTTTGGCCGCATTTGATTCAGGGGCATAGACAGTGATGGGCAGTCCATAGGATGGAGCCTCTGCCAAACGAATGCTGCGGGGAATGACGGCCTGAAATACCTGATCAGGAAAGAATTTCCGGACTTCATTGACCACATCTAAAGCCAGCCTGGTACGGCCATCGAACATTGTCAGTATCACACCTCTTACCGCCAGTTCCGGGAATATAGACGTGCGTACCCTGGTAAGCGTTTCTGTGAGCTGTCCCAGGCCTTCCAGAGCCAGGTATTCACACTGCACCGGGATGATGACCCCGTGGAAGGCGGCTGCCAGCCCGTTGATGGTTAATAAACTCAACGAGGGCGGGCAGTCGATCAAGATGTAATCGTAACGTTCTGAGACGGGCGACAAAGCTTCTTTCAGCCGGTGTTCCCGGTCTCTAAGTTCGATCAGCTCAATTTCGGCTCCCGCCAGGGCCGGTGATGAAGGCAGCAGGGAGATCTTAAACCTGGGATTTTGCAAGATGTGGCCGCCGATCGGTACTGCTCCGATCATCACTTCATAGGTGCCATTCTTGATCGTCCGTTTATCGATCCCTAAAGAAGATGTGGCATTTGCCTGGGGATCCAGGTCTACGATAAGGACACGCTGCCCATAATAACCCAGGTAAGCTCCCAGGTTAATTGCAGACGTTGTCTTGCCGACCCCACCCTTTTGGTTGACCAGGCTGAAAATTTTTGCCATTGATTATGTTTTTGGAATGATTTCCATCAAATGATGCTGAACTTCCTCAGGAGTTGGTACTCCAGCTAAACCCCGCCGGGTGACTGAATTTGCTGCTAACTGCGTCGCAAAACGGGCTGCTTCCCACGGGTCGTGGGTGGAATAAAGGCGGAAAAAGAATGCTGTCGCAAAGATATCGCCCGCTCCAACCGGGTCGATTTCCTTTTCAGGGGGGGCGGTAAAGCGGCGCAGGTCGCCATTCCAATACAAACGCGCCCCGGCCGCCCCTTCGGTGACGACCAGAATGCGGATCGAGGCAACCATTTCCTCGATCAGCTTTTCGTTACCTTTGACATCTTCAATGCTCAACACGGCTGCATTGGCGTTCTCCATCACATAAGAGGCTTCAGGCCACTCAGTGAAGCGTACGCGGCCTTGTGCGTCCCAGGCGCGGAACCAGCCTTGTGGGGTAACGCCGACGAATGACTCGGAAAATTCTTTGGCCAGGTTCGGGTTTACTTCCTGGCACACCGGCCCGAGATGGACCATCGGAGCGGACCGCCACGTTTCCGGGACCGCCGAAAGAGTCAGGTCGGGAGCCTTATGGTGCAGGTATTGGATCCTCCCGGCCGGAGTCTGGATATTCTCAAATGTGGTCGTGTATTCATCTGAAATAGCCGAGACGGAAATCCCTTCCAGTTCCGGAAGTTGAAGTCCATCGGCGTGGGCTGTCACAATGCCTACTCTCAACCCCAACGCTCTGGCTGTTAAAGCAGCATAAGATGCCGTTCCTCCTAGAGTTGGCCCATTGGGGGTCAGGTCTTGGGTAACGTGACCAATAATCAGATAATCTACTGGTTCAATAGAAATAATAGTTTGCATAAATGGATTATAACCTTAAGTTGATTCCGAGAAATTTTTTTGTATGGATTATGGTTCTTCGCTGCCGTCCACCGGCAGTGTACGCAGGGCATCATCCATCGTGACGTTTTCACGCCGCATTCCTGGGGCGGGTGTGCCGCAATAAGGGCACAAATTCCATGGCAGTTCCATTAACCGCCCACATTGGTGGCAATTCTTCTTCAAGCGGGTGTGGCAATTAGGGCAGACTGACCAATCATCGTGAACCTGGCGGGCGCAGCCAGGGCAGAGAGGTTTATCCTCGATCGATTGCAGCAGGGCTTCTTCCTCTAGAGTGTGTTGATATTCGTCCTCCAGTGTTTGCGGGGGTCTTAAGATCAGGTAGATGAGCATCCCGGGCAGGAACAGGACGGCTGCCACCAGGACTGCCAGAATGTGGATGAGGGGGTCGCGCACCCGCTTGCGGATATCGCGATATACCCAGAACAGGAGGCTAAGCCACAAAGCCGCTGCGAATGCTGCTGCAAAAGCTGTGGAAACCAGGATGAAATTGCTCAAAAAGGAGGGATCAAAATTCATGGGTTTCTCCGTAGAGAAATTATAGCATGGTTGTCATTTTATAAAGTCTTTTTATTTCTTACCTGATTCATCCTCTAAATTTTCATAGAGCTTTATTTCTTGCCCTTTATTAATCCTTCATGTATAGTGGGTAGAGAAATATTGGGAAGTTTCACTTTTTTCTATGCAAAAACCGCAGGTTTTTGTATAGAAAAAAGTGGTTTCTTAAGGAGCCCCTATGGTAAAAGAAGGTCTGGCAGCTTATCGGATCACCGATCTCGACGAGGAAGAACGGCCGCGCGAAAGACTGGCGAAATTAGGCCCACAGGCCCTATCCAGGCCGGAGCTGCTGGCCATCCTCCTCAGGGTGGGCGTTCAAGGAGAAAATGCGGTTCAGGTAGGCCAGCGCCTTCTCCAGGTGTTCGGTGGATTAGCCGGCCTCCAGCGCGCTTCCTTCGAGGAAGTTTGCCGGCAGCGCGGCATGGGAAGCGCCAAGGCGGCCCAGGTAAAAGCCGCCATCGAGTTGGGCAACCGCCTCAGGCTGGAGACTCCGGACGAGAAACCCGCTATCCACAGCCCGGCGGATGCGGCTGCCCTGGTGCAGTATGAAATGGCCGGCCTTAATCAGGAGCACTTGTGGGTGATCAACCTCGATACTCGCAATCGCATGCTAAATATCGAGAAGGTGTACATCGGTTCGCTCAATTCATCCATGGTTCGCGTGGGCGAATTATTCAGGCCGGCTATCCAACGCAATGCGGCTTCAATTATCGTCGTTCACAACCATCCCAGCGGGGATCCAACTCCCAGCCCTGAAGATATTGCCCTGACCAAATCGATTGTCCAGGCGGGCAAGCTGCTCGACATCGAGCTGCTGGACCACCTGGTGATTGGGCAGAATAAATTTGTCTCGATGAAAGAAAGAGGCCTGGGGTTCGGATAGTTCGCTTTTTGGGTGGTCAAATGCGTGGTTTTTGACTACCCAAAAAGTGAAATTCTTATTCTGATTTACTGGGGCGGGTGTGCTTTGCCTTGGTCCGCGTTGAAGCACGATGGGTCTTGGCCGCCGGTTTTCCGGCAGTTGGGCTCAGTAATAGACTGAGTTGATTCAAGGCGTGCACGTCAAATTCACGCTTTCCGCATACGTCGCATACCCAGGCCGGAAAATCCGGCACTGTAATTAATTCATCTCCCAGCCATGTGAAATACGTCAGGAAGGTCCGGTGCATCTGCCCAGCCTGGCATTCATTACAGGGTATCGTATAGTTAGTGTGATCTTTTATAACGTTCATTCATTACCTGCCTGAGCTTCGTGCATAATTCTAACACCAGAACTGGTTCCCAACCGGTTGGCTCCGGCTTCAATCATTCCCTGGGCGTCAGCCAATGTGCGGATCCCCCCGGCGGCTTTTACTCCCATTTGGTCGGGTTTCCCAACGATACAGCGCATCAAGGTTACGTCTTCTCGGGTCGCTCCACCAGGGCCAAAGCCGGTCGATGTTTTGACAAAATCTGCCCCGGCGGACTGGGCCAACAAGCATGCCATTATTTTCTGGCGCCTGTTGAGAAATGACATTTCGAGGATTACTTTCACCAGGGCATTGCTTTTATGGCAGGCTTCGACTACGGCTTGAATATCGGCGAAGACGTCTTTAAAATCTCCACCTTTTAATAAGCCAATTGGGATGACCATATCGATTTCGGCAGCCCCACTATGGATAGCGCGTTCCGCTTCAAAAACTTTTACCTGCCATGGGGTAGCCCCCAAAGGAAAACCAATCACGGTACAAATGGCTACATCTGTTCCGCCTAATAGCGTATTTGCCAGGCTTACATAAATTGGGTTGATACAAACTGAGGCAAAATGATACTCACCAGCCTCCTGGCACAACTGCCTTACCTGTGCAGGAGTAGCTTCTGGTTTGAGAAGCGTATGATCGATCATTTTGGACAACAGGACCGGTCGAGGTGTTAAAGAGGCAGATTGGGATGGTAGATAATCCCTATATTCATTTGCCAGCGCCTCTATTTGTTCGATGTTAAGGGTCATTAGTTATTGTTTGCTGCCTTAACCACAAAGGGTTGGTTGAGAGATTTTACTTCGTTGAAAGGCCAGTAAATTACTTCAGCTTTACCTACGACCAATTTCATAGGGACGAAACCCCAGCTATGGGAATCCGAGGATTGGTTACGATTGTCACCTAATACAAACAAGGAATCCGCGGGAACTACCCATCGCCCATTGTAATCAGGGGGGGCGGCCGTGTAATTCTCTTCGATCACCTGGTTATTGATGAAAACTTGCTGGTTCTTAATGACTACCGTGTCCCCAGGGACACCAATAATCCGCTTTATATAATCTTCCGCGGGATTTTGAGGAAAATGGAAGACAATTATGTCGCCATGCCTGACCTCACCGAACCGGTAAACAATCTTGTTTACCAGCACAAATTCGCCAGGCTGCAAAGTCGGTTCCATGCTGATGTTTTCTACCCGTACGCGTGCGACTACACTATCAATGATGAAATACAGCACCACTGCCAGGATAACCGTTTGGAGTGTTTCTAAGAGAAACCGGATCCAGACTGTGCGGTTAGGTGGTGGAGTTATTTCTTCGGTCCGAAAATTATCCAATCATTCCTCCATTTACCGGTAATAAATTCGTGGGTTCAAAATTGCAGGCCAATAATATAGGCTCTTCTGAGTTACACCCCGGATTCACGCCGGTAGGCGTGAAAAAATTCTACCATTCTTTAGCAAATTTGATTTGATTATATAGCGCGTTACTGGCACAGGCAAGGGAATTTCATCTACGCGGTTTCATTACCAGCCGTACTGGCGTGCCAAGGAAACTGTATTCTTTGCGCAGTTGGTTTTCAAGATACCGCACATACGTAAAATGCGCCAGGTCCGGGTCATTTACATAGAGTAAAAATGTGGGCGGGTCGTTGCGCACCTGTGTGCCGTAGTAGATTCTAAACGTTTTACCCCCCTTCGAGGAGGGTTGGTGAGCATCTTGGGCAGCCTGTAAAATCCGGTTCAACTGCGAAGTGGTCAGGCGCGCCAGACGTTCTTCCTGAACCTGCAATGCCAGTGGCATTACCTGGTCGACCCGTTGGCCTGTTTTGGCGGAAATAAACAGGATCGGAACGTAATCCATGAAGTTCAGGTCCTGCCTGATCTTGGTTGTATACTGCTCCATGGTATAGGTGTCTTTTTCAATCGCATCCCACTTGTTGACCAGCACTACCGTGCTCTTCCAGGCTTCCAGGATGAACCCGGCGATGTGCGCGTCCTGGGCAGAAATCCCGCTGATGGCGTCGATGACCAGCAGGGCTACATCTGCCCGCTCGATGGCTCTAAGTGAACGGATTACACTGTATTTCTCCACCCCCGGATCGATGCGACCGCGCCGGCGGATTCCAGCCGTATCGATCAAAGTAATCGGGATGCCGTTATATTCGAAATGAGTATCGATGGCGTCTCGAGTAGTGCCGGCAATCGGGCTGACGATTGCTCGTTCTGCGCCCGCCAGCCGATTGAGCAGGCTTGATTTTCCTACGTTGGGCTTTCCCACGATGGCAATTTTGGCCGATTCATCTTCGGGTTGCTCTTCTTGTTTGGGGAAGGCAGCCACCAATGCATCCAACAAATCGCCAGTGTTAGTCCCGTGCACCGCCGAAATTGCGTAAGGTTCACCCATTCCCAGTTCATAAAATTGTAGGGCAGCCTGGCGGTAGGCTTCGGTGTCGGCTTTATTCACCACCAGGAAGACTGGCGGATATGGCTTGCCATCTTTCTCGCGCTGGTTACGGCGCAATATTTGGGCAACCTCTTCGTCAGCCGGCGTGACCCCGCTAATTGCATCGGTCAGAAAAAGGATCGCGTCTGCTTCCTGAATGGCAATTTCGGCTTGAGTTTTTATCTGGCCAATGTAGTCCGCCGAATCAATCGATAACGGCGTTTTCCCTCCGGATGATGGATCGATCCCCCCGGTATCGACTACATCAAAGGGGATGCCATTCCAATCGGCTTCACCGAACAGGCGGTCCCGGGTTGTGCCCGGGGTATTATCTACAATCGCGAAGGGTTCACCAACCAGGCGGTTAAAAAAAGTACTTTTACCGACGTTTGGTCGGCCTACCAGAACAACAACAGGTTTATTCATTTAACACTTGGACTTTCTTGGGGCGTAGGGCTAACACTCGGAGTTCCTTTGGGTGTAGGGCTAACACTTAGAGTTCCTTTGGGTGTCGGGCTCGGCGTAGGCGCCTGGGTAATCGTTACTTCGATAGATCCAGGCAGGACTGATTCCAACTTAAGATCTGTAGATGGCAGTTCGACCCGTGGCACAAGCTGGTAGGTGCCGGGGCCCTGGCCCGTCAGATCGACACTGACCGTGATTTTATCCTGGGTAAGGGTATCCAGTAAAGGCAGTGGACCGGATAAGATAATATCCACTGTTTCCGGTGAAATTTTAGCCTCCATACCGTCGGCCAACCCGCTGATGTTGACGTTCAATTGTGTCATGCTCAGGCTACCCTCGATTGCCGCCACGCCAACCTGTACCTGGATGGTCTGGTCGCCAACCACCTGTACGCCATTCGGCAGGTTCAGACCCAGGGTCATATCCAGTCCGTCTTTCGAGCCGTTCAGGTTTATCGGGGTGGTTTCGACGTAACCGGGCAGTTTTTCTACCAGGGTTGGGTCGGTCGAGAAAACGGTCACTGCCGGGGGCGAAACGGTGATATTGGTTAGCCGGTACCCGATGGCAATCTGGCCAACCAGGACGGCTTTCACCACCACGTTGCGATATCCACCTCTTTGGGTGATCGGATCTGTGACGACAACCTGGTCAGGGGTAATCGTAACGCCACTCACTGCGACCTCATTCGCATCCATGGCCTGCACGGCAATCGTGCGGTTGATATTTTCATGAGCCTGGTTGATATCCAGCGTAACGACCACTTCCTTTACCCGGCTCACCAGCGATTCTGGCCCTGAAACGGTGACGGTAGATTGGCTCAACTGCGCCGATCCTGCCTGAAACCCAATCGCCGGATTGTTACGGACGATCAGATGGATAGGTAAAGATTTACTGGATAGATTCTCCAGGGTTACACTCAGGGTTTGGGGGGTATAAGACAGCACGCGTACCGGCGAAATGCCAACCTGGATCTGGATGGGTAAGTCATGGTTGCCTGGCCCCATGCCGGAAAGGTCGACGATAGCCCGTACGGGGATATTTTCGTTGATCAGGCGATCCCAGATCGACTGAGGGGCGCTCAGGGTAAGGGTGATCTGGTCGTGAACTGTACTGGTCAGCATCAATCCCGGGCTTTGTCCAATAATTTCAACGGATACCGGGCGTGGATAAATTCGCTCTACGGTAGGATCAGCCGCAGTCACGGCGATGGCCCACACCGCCAGGGCCAGGACAAAGGCCAGCAAGAAGGTAGGTAGGATTTTTAGGAAATGGCGGATAAATGAAAACATTCAATCCTCCTGACGCTTGCTGCTGCCTGGTTTAGTAAAGACGCGTTTGAAAAAGCCGCCCAGGTTGCTGGTAAGCTCGGGAGGTCTGTAAAATGCCAGTAAAATATTCTCCAACCTTTCGCTGTCAAGCCGCCGGATCATCCTGCCTGCATGGGCAATCGAAATCGAACCGGTTTCTTCAGATACTACGACTGCAATGGCGTCGCTGGCTTCAGAAATGCCCAGCGCGGCCCGGTGGCGCAGCCCCATCTGCCGGTCGGGCGAACGCGTTAAAATACCACTGGATGACAGCGGCATCACACAGGCCGCCGCTACGAGCTGGTTATCGCCGATGATCACTGCCCCATCGTGCAGGGGTGTATTGGGATAGAAAATCTGCAGCAGTATTTCGGGAGTGACCCTGGCATTCATCTGCACACCGGTCTGGATATATTCGTGCAGGCTGTCGTTGCGCTGCAAAATAATCAATGCGCCGTGCTGGCGGGCGGAAAGCCGGGCCGAGGCGGTAACCACTGCTTTGATGGTCTGCTGCATGGAAAGATTGGCGGCGGCTGACTGCGGGTTCCAGATAACCGTATTTGAGCCTGCTCTCCCCAACCTTTCCAGGCCGCGCCGGATCTCAGGGGCAAAAATGACTGGAACCGCCAGAAGCAGGGCCGGCAGCGAGCTATGCACCAGCCAGGAAAAAGCCGGCAGGTTGACCATACTGGTCAGCAGGCTGAGCAAAATAACCAGTAGAATGACCCCGCGCAGCAGCACCATCGCCTGGGTATCCCGCACCATCATTAATATGGCGAAGAATATCAACGTGACCAGGCCAAGGTCGAGAATGCTTAACCAATTGAGCCGCTGGAAGAGAAATAAAAGGTCATTCAGCAAATTCGGCACTGCCAGTTTTACCTGAACCACACAGCCCTAAAAGCTGTAACTGAGGTAGCATGCTTCGAAGGCCGCTTACTACGTCAAATCTGGAGCAGTGCTCAGATAGGTCGTAGGATGCGGTCCTGACGCAGTTGCTTGAAGAATAGCGAAGTTTCCGGCGGCATTGTTTCAATTGCAGCCTCTTGCCAGGCCTGGATTCCCAGGTTTTGGGGTAAACGGCGTTCGTACCCCAGGTTTTTCCAGACCGCCTCCAATTTTGCGAGCTCCACGGGCGCAAAAATTAGCGAAGCTTCACATTGTAGATCGCGTGAAGCCCGCTCCATTTCACTGATTAGAGGCGGAAGCGCCTGGTCTGCAGAAATTGCCGGGTCCAGAAGGATATCGGTTGTCCGCACGATCAGGTTTTCCACCTGCCATCCGATCAATCCCATCAATTCATCACCCAATTGGAGGAGTAAGAAAGCTTTTTCGCCGAAGGCAGACATAATGTCATCTTTTTGGAGGGAGCGGCTGGCTTTCTTATTCCGATTAATAAAGTGAGCGATATCCAGAGAATTATGCGGGCTGCCCCGCAAAATAGTAATGTCTCCCTGGGGAGCTTTTGTTTTGATCACCTGGTTTATTGGGGCCACGCTGGCGACTGCGGGTACATTTTTCTTCCAGGCCATGACGACCTGGTTCCAGGTGTCTTCATACGGTCCAACGTTTTTTATAATCACATCCGCAGAGGCCATTTTCCGTTCCTGAGCAGGCTGGGATGCCATCCTCTGGCGCGCTTCGGATTCGCTCATGTGGCGGTTATGGATCAGGCGGGCTAACTGCACCTCCGGAGGAGCATAAGTGACCCACAGGCTGTTACAGTCTTTGTGGATGTTAGCCTCGATCAGCTTGATGGCTTCAATGACGATCACTCTTTGCGTAGCCCGGCGGATGATTAAGTCCAGCGCCTGGTCGACCAGCGGGTGGACAATTTTTTCGAGCAGGGGCAGCGCTTCGGAATCGGTAAAGACGATGCGAGATAATTTATTCCGGTCGATCTGCTCATCCGCCCCCAGCACGTACCTGCCGAACGTTTCCAGGACGGGTTTATAGCCGGGCGCGCCTTTTGCGATGGCCCGATGGCCCAATGCATCCGCGTCTATGCCATAAGCACCCAGGTGTTCGAGCATTTTGCGCACGACACTTTTACCGGTGCCAATATTCCCGGTGATGCCAATTACATATTTACCCGCCCACTTGCTCACGCTGACTCCTTCGTCCTCAAAACCTGGCTCGCATTATCATTTTAGTCTCGCATGGTAAGAATGTCAAACCTTTGAGCTCACCCCCGGAAAAATCGTCCGCCACATCTACGGCTGGCCCTTTCAACACACCCTATCCCTGGCTAACCCGAATCTACCCCCTTCATTACCCTTTCAATCACCACACCGGGTGATTGTCTGCGGAAATTAGATTGGGTATCGTATAGGAAAGTGAATTTCAGTTTGAATAAGTTGCGTAGCAACTTATTCAAACTGAAATTAACACCTTTGCTAAGACACGGAGGTCTAAAATGAAACGCAACCAGATCCTGATCCACCCCGACACATTAGAAACAGGTGTCACGTATTTATTAAGAGATATCCAGGGCGCCAGCCGCAGAATCGCCTGGGAGCCGGTCCGGTTTGTCAGCTATGCGGCCTGCCCCGGCATCGTCATTGTGGACCATGGTGGCAGCAGCGAAAAGCTGCGCGTGCCGCGCTCAGACTTATTTTACGTCGGCTGCGCCTGAGCACCCTGGAGGGTATAATCCGGGTCCCTTCGGAAGGTTGGCGAGCACGAAACCTCAATTCGGATTGGATCTAAGATTGAGCAATTTTGGGCTCAGGTTTCCGGCCCAGGCGATAAAACCCATAATAAGTAATCGCCCCGCCTGCCACAAGTTCCACGGCAATCGCCAGCCAGTTTAGCCAGCCTGCCATATTCGTCGCCGGCATAAGCACGTTGAAAAGATCCACCACGCCCAGCGCCAGCAGCCCCGGGCCAAAGATCCGCGTAAACCGTTTGGTCATGGATTGATCCCGGATCCCATTCCTGAGGTGCCCTTCGATCAGGACAATCGCCACAATCCAGATACAAATGATGGCCGCGAACGAATATTTATCGATCACGTCGGCAACTTTAAAATTATACGGATTGGTGCCAACGTAGAACGCGCTCAACCCGATTTCAATCGCCGTGCGCAGTTGGATCGCCAGCCAGAAAAACAGGGCTACAATCGGGAACCACACCAGGTATATACTGAGTTCAAGAAACCACTTTTTGTGAAACATTGTCCCCGGCTGCCTTTTTGAGACGATAAAGTGGCGAGGGTGGGATTTGAACCCACATCCAAGGGCTTATGAGTCCCCTGCTCCACCGTTGAGCTACCTCGCCTATCGAGCGACCCAATATTACTATGGCTAATTCAAATTGTCAACGACTTTGCCCGTTCGCCTTTTAACCGTTCCATCTGAAAGCCTGCCTGGACCAGAAAGGCGGGGATCTTGCCCGCCATGGCCCGCTTCTTTTCCTTTTCCTGCTCCGCCAGTTCTTCCCAGGTTACCAGGTCGGGGTTCCTCTTGCGGTAGGCGTCTTTGGGTGCAGGGGCGAATGTCCATCCATCTTTAGCCATATCTTCACACCAGTATTGGTGCTCCAGCCTGGAAATTTCCTCGATTTGCTCGCCGGAAAGCTCAGTCACTGGCGTATCCCAGTCAGCCAGGGGAGAGATCACAAAGCCGGCGGCTCTTAATTCGGCGATCAGGTGGTCCACCTGGCGGCGGTTGGCTTCACGCAAGGGTTCGGGAAGCTGCTCCCAGGCTGCCAGGGCCGGGTTAGTATGCGCAGTCTCGCCCCTCTTTTCTACGGAGCGTAGATACTCCTCGTGTAAGGCTTGCGCCAGCCGCTCGTGGATGCCGCCCAGCAATATTTCCGCCGTGCAGGTGCGGTCGAGAAGGCCGAAAGCGTGCAGGTTACGGAAAACGCTGTCGCCGTCTTCATCGCCATCCAGCAGGGCCGCCAACCCCGCCCCTGCGGACATTCTGATAATAATCGGGACGGCCTGCGGGCGCAGGCGGCGCAGCAAGGTCAGAGCGGTATTCAGGTTGAGTGAGTCGTTTTCCATGCAGATGAATATGCCGTCCAGATCGCACACACCGTGTTGGTTGAACAGAAATTCGCCGCGCAAAAAATCGGGCGAATGGACATTTAATTTTATTCGTTCCATTTCACAGATTTTATTAAGGTGCGGGTAACGCACCGACAAAGAATCGAATTTCCACTCCACGTCCAGGTCGATAATGGTGATGTGCAGGTGATTCCCATTCGCCGGGTGGGTTTCCCGCCAGTTCCTGGCCGCCTGCAGCACCAGGCTTTCGCCTAACCGTCCCAGTCCAATCAGCAAGATATGCGGGGATTGATCGGATTGCAGGGTACTCCGGATAAACGGCGGGTATTCTTTGACGATGATCTGCGCCCCACGCTCGAACACATTGAAGAATTCCAGGCGAAAAGCTGGCACCTTCTCGTGTTCGATTTCCCGCTCGCTCAACAGCCGGCACAACTGTGGGTCGACGATGTGGATGATGCAGGTCAAGACGGCTTTATGGTTGGATTTGACGATTTGCTTGGCCTGCATGGCAATCTTGGCATTGATCCCGTCGTCATCGCATACCGCGATAAGGATGCGAGCCTTATTTACCCTGGCTTTCAGCAAAAGCACCTGGTCACGCGCATCTCCAATCAATACAATCGCGCCCCATTCCCGGCAGGTCTCGATGGCCGAGTTGTCTTCGTCCACCTCGATCACCACCGTATCGATATTCTTCTTGCGGAATTCGCTCACCAGGGCCACGCCTTTTTGGCTGAGGCCGCAGATCACCACGTGGTCGCTGGTCAGGCTCAAGCGGAAGAGCTGTGACTGGTTACGGAAAATTTCAACCAGGGCGTAAAAAAAGGTATAGGCTGCCACCAATGGGCTTAAAAAACGTGCAATCTGTAGTTCCCAGGGGACAGGCGGTACAACCCCGCCTGAACTCATTGAGATCAATTGCAGTGAAGCGTAAAAACTGTCCAGCAGGGAGTAGTTTTTATAATAGCGCCAGAACCCCAGGCTACCCAGGACGATGGATGCCAACCCGAGGAAAATAATCAGAGGCCATTGAATATCGTGCAGGAAGCTGCCGCCGTGTGTCAGCAGCCAGTTGCGCAAATTCTGGTTACTAGTCTGTTGATCAGAGGCCATACAAGTTGCCTCATATAAGGGATTTTATATATCTTACCAGAAATCGTCCATTCATAATCCTTAAAACCCCAGAAATTTTACAGGGATGAAGGGGATTGGGGGGGTGGGAGCAAGAAAGGGGGTTGTGGGGGCCCGGGATGACCCTGCTCGCGGGTGTAGTTATTTTTTTTTTTTT
>VFSW01001077.1_pt1 | contig 40838 bp, 33 predicted proteins | sample 5358111 | NCBI WGS metagenome assembly VFSW01 (sample SAMN11554181, study PRJNA540505) | mine drainage metagenome | isolation source: sediment from site ElyBrook_90M | place: USA: Ely Copper Mine, Vershire, VT | collected 2017
CCACCTCCCCCGCTTGGGAGCCCAAGGCCACCGCTCGCGCCCCCGAAGAGCGCAGTGACCGTGTCCAAGGGATTGGACCCACGGCCGCCGCCGTTGGCATCCAATTGCGGCGCGCCATCGTAGAAGTGCTCACAGTCGGGGAAAACCACCACCGCGGCGCGGGCCGCCGTCGTCGCGGCGTGCTGCGTGATGAGGTGCGCGCTGTACATCAACGCGAGTTGGATCATCCCAAGAACCATCACGAAGAACGGGATGAACGCGAGGAGGAATTCGACGTAGACGGCCCCTTCGGTGCCAAAGGCCCGTGGCCGCGAGCCCGGGTGATTGTGGGGATATGCGCTCACGAGGGCACCTGGAATCTCCTCCCGACCGTCATCCGTACCCGCGCAGCGCGGAGAGGGCCGCGATGCAGGTACCCGCAAGGATCGCGCCACCCATGCGAATCCGGGTGAGTAGACTTGGGTCGATGTCTCGGCGCCAACGCTTGGGCAGCACCGGGTTGATGCCGATGTACATCGTGTTGGTCATCGCGCGGAGGAGTCGACCGTGCCAGGCGAGGCGGGCCATCCCGAAGATTCCCGCGGCACACATGGAATAGAAGGCCGCTTCGACCCCGTGGTACCAGCCTAGAAAAGACCCCAAGGCGGCAAAGAGCTTGACGTCCCCGCCGCCGCCCACGCCCTGCACGCCGTCGCGCCCAGGAAGTTGTTTACGAAATAGAATGTACAAAGGCAGACCGCAGAGGACGACACCGAGGAGGGACTGAACGGCGCCGTCGCGGTGCGGGTGCGCTGCGAGGGTGTTGACGGTCACGCCAAGGGCCAGCGCGGGGAGCGTCAGCCAGTTGGGAATATGTCCCGTGCGATAGTCCGTGACGGCAGCGATCGCAGCGGTCACCACGGCCATGATGCACACCGTCGGGATCCAGAACCCCATGGGGAGCCGACACCTCCACGGAACCTCACGCAGCATGGGCGCAGAAGCGCACGCACACGGAGGAACACCGCGCTAGAGAGAGCGATGGAAACGTCACGCCAAGGGAGGAGACCCCTGGAGAGACAGGGTCACGGCCCGAGGCCGGAAACCTGGCTGTTGCCCGAGTTGATCTTGGTGACCACGGTGTTGCCGAAGGTACGCCACGCCGTGATGCCCACCACGGCGATCAGGATCAGGATGATCACGTACTCGACGGTTGAAAGACCCTCGGTGTTTTCGAGCAGGGCACGAAGGTTGCGCTTCTTCATCATGGGACCATGGCCTCCATCAGACGCTATGCGTTGCGTCCCCTCTAGGGGAACGGGATCCCGAGGATCGTCTCGGCGAATTTGAAGTATTGCACGAATGGCTGCCCAAGGGAGTACGTCGCCGCGGCGGAGATCACAGACACCAGGAGCAGAATGGCCACGTACTCGACAAAGGCCGCACCCGAGGTGTCGTCCACAATCCGTCGGAGGGTGTCTCGACCAGGGACCATCGTGTGTGAAGCATTGTTTAGCAAGGGACGCACCAACCCGGCAAGCCTGCGACCTGGCGAGCCTTCGCATCCTTGCGGTGGGGTAAAACCCGCGAACAGGCCCTTCGGCCGGTGAACGCGCGCACACCCTGCGCGGCGGTCGGTCGACAGGGACCACGAAGGGGTGGGAGAAAACCCTCCCAACGGGAGGGCGTCGTGACCATCCAGGGGGATGAAACCCTGGTCACGGGCAGTGGGAGACGGAATAGGCCCAGTCTGCGCCCGAGCAAGCGCCATCGTCGGGCCCCGAACGTCGGGTCGTGGCGTAGTGACAGTCTGCCGAACTGACGCACCAGCCGCAGTGGGTGTTGGTAACGCAGGTTCCGCACGCGGCGGCGCCGGCGCAGGGATCTGTGGTGGGGCCCGTCCCGCCCGTGGTGCAATCCGGGGGGATGAGCGCCCACGACGCGCACGAACCCACCTGCGGGCCAGTGCCTGACAGATTACTCGTCATGCACTGGCTGGTAGACGCACACCACCCGCATGTGGCGCTTGCCGTGCACGTCCCGCACGCACTGTAGGTTCCGGTGCACGGGTCGCTGGACGGCCCGGTGACCGTGCTGCAATCCGCCGGTTGCCACGCCCAGGCTGTGGGCGAGCAGCTTCCTGAAGACGGTCCCGAGGGTGTACCTGCAAGGCAGCGGTTGGAGCTCGCACACCACCCGCAGTTGTTGACCGCCGTGCACGTCCCGCACGAACTGTGCGAACACGTCGATCCGCTGGTCCCGGTGTCCCGTACCGTACCCGTGTCCCGACGGGTTCCGCTGTCCCGCACGGTCCCTGTGGGGGTCCCGGTGTCAAAGCCGGTGACCGTCCCGGTGTCGATGCTAAACACCGGCCCGATGTCCATCCCCTGAGCCCCGGTGTCGTCCATCAAGACGTCGGCGTCTCCGTCGGTCCCGTCTCCGCCATCGGCACCATCCGCCCCGTCGGCGTCGTCACCACCATCCGAGAGGTTGTCTCCATTGGGCGATCCCGTCCCGCTGTCATAGATCCCATTCGCCTGCTGCTGCGCGCAGCCGACGCCCCACACGGCAAGAACCCCGAGGACAATCGCGGACCGGATCCGAAACACGGCAGCCTCCAGTTTCTCCGGCGCGCCGGGCAGCCGGAGTGTGTGGCAAGAGATGTAGGTGAAGCTCGCAGCCTTTAGCGCCCCCACCATAGCACCGTCGAATGCCTCCCGCGCGCCGTGCCTACCCGATTCGACACCGTAGTCACCGCGTTGACACCTAACCCCGACGGGTCCCACCAAAGGATTACCGTGTGCCTTCACCTTCGCCTCGCCAGCGTTGGGTAACGCGGTCCAGCACGGCGAGGTCCTCGTAGGTAAGACTGCACTGCAGCACGCCGAGACTGTCATACGCCTGCTGTTCGTTACGCACCCCCACAACGGGAATCACCCCGGGACGGGCCATGAGCCACGCGAGGGCCATCTGGACCGGGGAGTGACCGCCATGGGCCGCCCCGATTTGCGTAAGCGTATCCACCACCGGCCGCGCCGCCCGCAGCGCGTCGGGCTCAAACATCGCTTTCTCCTTTCGGGGTCCATCCGGGACGTTCCCCGGGTGGTAGGTGCCCGCAAGGATCCCCTGGCCAAGAGGGCTGTACGCCAGGAGACTCACCCCGAGCTCCGTGCACGCATCCAGAACGCCATCGGTCTCCGGTGCCCTGTGCACAAGACTGTACTCCACCTGCTGCGTCGCAAGCGGAATCCCTCGACGCGCAAGGGCCGCGTGCGCTTCGCGGAGTTCTGCCGCGGAGTAGTTGCTCACGCCCACGGCCCGGACGAGTCCCTCGGCAACGACGTCCGCGAGGGCGTCCATCAGCGATGCGACCGTGGCCATGGATGTATCGGGCCAGTGGATTTGATACAAATCCACCCGCGGGAGCCCAAGCCTCCGGAGACTGTACGTCAGCGCCGTACGGAGCGACCGTGCGCCGTCCCTCCCCGGGAGCAACCCGAACTTGGTCGCCACCACGGTGGGCGTCCCGCTGCGCCTGCACATCCATCCCAGGATCTTTTCAGACTCTCCGTGGCCGTAGACCTCCGCGGTGTCAAAAAACGTCGCACCCGCTTGGACACACGCCCCGAAGGCATCGACCACGTCCCGCGGGCCGTAACGAACCCCGTAGCCCCAGAAAGCTTTGTCGCCCCATGCCCAGGTTCCGATCCCGAGGCGTGGGACGCGGACGTCCGTACGTCCGAGGGTGACCGTCTCAACGGGGGTTGCCTCCATGGCTCTCGACGGTGACACGGAGTCCCCCAAGGTCACAACGGTGGCGTGGAAAACTGCACCGGGATTCTCACGGCCCGTCCGTGCCCATTCCCCAAGCCTTTCGCCCCGCGACGCGACGGACTACCCTCCACCGTCGCAATGATTGGTCGGTTGCAGGGCACGGTCGCCTCGGAGTCCGCAGACGGAACCCTCGTCTTGGACGTCCATGGTGTGGGGTACGAAGTTCTCGTTCCGCTGGGGACCCTCGGACGGTGCCCACGGACGCCCGAAGGGAACATCACTCTCACCGTGGTCACCCACGTTCGCGAAGACGCCATCACCCTCTTTGGCTTTGCGGGTGACTCCGACCGCGCCGTTTTTCGCATGCTCACCGCCATCGCTGGCATCGGTCCACGCATCGCCATCGCCATCCTCGGAAATCTCACCCCGGCTGAACTCTCCAGCGCCGTCGCCCGGGGGGACGTTCGGCGCCTCCAAGCCGTTCCCGGTGTGGGCAAGAGACTCGCCGAACGCCTCGCCCTGGAGCTGAAAGACAAGCTCACCCCGGGTGTCACGGGCGCCGCGGGCTCCGTCGACGGCACGCGTTCTACAACACCAGCATCCTGGACTCCGACAGCCCCCGCCGTGCCACAGGGCCCTGTTGGACAGCTCATCGCCACGTTGATCAACCTTGGGTTCAAACTCCCCGACGCCGAACGCGCGGCGGGCGAACTCCGGGGGCGCATGGGCGAACCCGTAGACGTCCTCGTCCGGGATGCCTTACGGATGCTGGTGCGGTAGCCGGATGAAGGTACCTGAAAACCGTGGCTCTGACGGGATGCTGGTGAGCCGCCCGGTGTACTGTATGCTCCCCCCGGGCTGATGGCCGCGCGCAGCAAGAAAACCCCCGTTGAACGTTCTGAGAGTACGGCCCCGACGGCAGTCACCGAGAGCGACCTGCGGCTGGACTACGCCCTGCGACCCACCCGTCTCGATGAGTACATCGGCCAGGCGGAACACCGCGAGAACCTCAAGGTCTTTGTCCACGCCGCCCGCAAGCGCGCACGCCCGCTCGACCATGTATTGATCTCGGGACCGCCGGGGCTTGGCAAGACCACCCTCGCGTTGATTCTCGCCAACGAGCTCGGCGTCGCCGCCCACACCACATCCGGCCCCGCGATCGAACACAAAGGCGCCCTCGCTGGGATGCTCACCCGGCTCGAAGAACGCGACCTGCTCTTTATCGACGAGATCCACCGATTGTCCCCCGTGGTCGAAGAAAACCTCTACCCGGCCATGGAGGACTTCAAGATCGATCTGGTCACGGGCGACGGGCCCCACGCCATGACCATTCCGCTCAACATCCATCCTTTTACCCTCGTCGGCGCGACCACCCGCACGGGGCTCATCACCAGCCCGCTACAATCCCGTTTTGGCATCACCCTCCGTCTTGACTTCTACGCCCCGGACGAACTCGCCAAGATCATCGTCCGCAGCGCCGGCCTCTTGGGTACGGGCATCACCGCGGACGCTGCGCTTGAGATCGCACGGCGCTCCCGGGGAACGCCTCGGATCGCCAATCGGTTGCTGCGCCGCGCGTGGGACTTTGCCGAAGTCGACGGGCTGGACACCATCGGCATCGCGATCGCCCGCAAAGCCCTCGACCGGATGCGCGTGGACACCCTCGGCCTGGACGACATGGACCGCAAACTCTTGCGGGTGCTGATCGATCACTACGATGGCGGCCCCGCAGGGGTCGAAACCCTCGCTGCGGCCGTGGCCGAACCGAGAGATACCCTCGAAGACGTGTACGAGCCGTTTCTACTGCGTGAAGGCTTGCTCGCGCGGACCCCCCGGGGCAGAGTCGCCACCCGCAGGGCGTATGAACACCTCGGGGTGACTTTTCCCAAGGCGCCTCCCGCGGGCCCTCTCTTCGGTTGATGACCGTGGCTACCCGACCGCCGCCCTTGCCGTCGCAACGCCTTGAAAACAACGCCCGTCGCGTGCGGGATCCCCACGCCGACCTGCTCCGCGACGCGCGCGGAATGCCACGAGACCTCGCAGCCGCCCGCGAAGCCTGGTTTGCCGGCCTCGCGCTCGAACGCAAAGACGACGTTCTCTTTGAGCTCGAAATGCTGCTCAAAGGGCTCGTGGCCTGGGGCAATCCCAGAAACCATCCGGGCGGGCGCAGTTCCGATCCTGTCGTGGCCAGGGATTACACCGCACATCTCGCCGTGGCCGAAGCCGTCCTCCGACGGTGCCGTGCGCTGTGCACCGACCTCCTCGGCGTGCACCGCCGGGCAGTGGGGTACAGTAGGTACTTTACCCCGGCCCCACCCGCAGACCCCCGAGGGAGCCCCCCGGCAACGCACTCGCCGGAGTCTGCCGAAGACGCCCTGGTGTCCCTGGGACACGGACTGGTGGCAGCCTCCGAGGTCGCCGATGGGCTCTTGCGCACGGGCACCGTGCTCCAGTACCGGTTGTTTTACGCTGCCGTCGTGCTGGTACAGCGGGAGGTCGCGCGGAATGCGTACTTCAACCCGCTCGTGTCCCTGGAGTTTCGCCCGGAGTTCGACCGGGTGAAAGCTCCCGAAGTGCTGGAGGCGATTCAAGGGATCGAAGGGGACGTCGCGTACCGGTTGGTTGCGTTGGCCTACCTCGGGAGCTATCGCCTCTTGCGCTTGACGGGCTTGATCGTCGAGACCGCGTCGGATGCCAGTGCCGCAAAGCGTTCGTATGCGCTTCTCGCCGGGCTCCGTGCCGACGCTCGGGCGCTTGTCCACACCATGCGGGTCACCGTCCCCGCGGCCTTTGCCGACGGCCTCGAAAGGGAACTCATGAAGGTCCCTGCGAGCGAGCTCCGTGGACGGTACGAATCCCTCGTCCAAGAGAGCGATCGGTTGCTCCGCGTGCGTGCTTGTCTTTACGCGCACGGCAGCGCCCTTCGGTCCGAACTCCGCCACTCGCTCGAAACGGGTTTCCCGGATTGTGCGTCGGCGCCGCTGGGATCCGAGCTCGGCGCAATGGTGCGGGAGGCGACCTTGCGGCTGCGGGCGGTACTGTCTTCAGGCGTCGCGCAACTGACCCGCGTGCTCCGCGGCGACACCGACGTCTTCCGTTTGACGGGTGACGTCGAGTCCCCGCAGGCCGTGAGCGACCGTACCCGGCAGTCGGTGTGGATGTTTGCACTGATGACCCGGGCGTTTGTCGCCAAGGCCCGCGGCGCCGGAGCATTTGTCTCCGACGGGTGGGAGGTCCCATCGTCCCAGGCTTTCGTCCAGGCGTACCTTGGGTACTTTCGGGCGCTGGGCCGACAGTTGGCGGTGGATGTTGATTACCCCGCGGCCGAGACGCTCCTTCGGACGCTGGACGATCTCCGTGACGTCGACTACCTCGAACCCTCCCGACTCGAGTCCACGGCCGCGGTATGCGAAGCCTTCGGGAGCTTTCTGCAAGATACCCTCGCCCAGTTCGACCTGCGAGACGACCTCCAAGGCCTCCCCTTCGACAAACTCGCTGCGGCAGAAACGCTCAAGACCTATCTCCGCGGATAGGGTTACGGGGGAGCCGTTCTCCCGCCTTCGCATCGGTACGCTCGTGCCATCACTCCGAGAGACCGGGCGGTTGCTCCGAGAAACCGGAAGAGCAAACTGCGCCTCGTTGCGTACCCGGCGAAGACTCGCGTTACGCAAAGACGGCGGGTGCACTGGCTCGACGGGCATTCTGGCTGCCGGTCCGTGCCGCCACACCGTCTGGTCTTCCATGCCTCGGAGCGACTCCGCGACGTGAGGTAGTTCGGGTCGATCGGGGTTCCGTCAGACTCGATGGTGAAGATGTCATGCGTCTGGTCGTAGACGCTAAACGCGGGATCGTCGCACATGCCGCGGGGGCTGCACGCGACCGAGGGGGTCGCTGGCCTCCGGGGCACGAGCGATGCATTGCGCCCGCTGCGCGTGCCCACCAGGCGCGCTGAGATGTCTTTCTGCGACGCGCGCGAGCGAGCAAGGGAGCGCCATGCGTTCATGGATCCTACCGCTGTTGACGGTTCTCACTGGGTGCACCACGCAGCTCTACGCCGTCGCGACAACGACCGCTTTCACAGAAAGCCTGAACGAACCGGGCCGGAGTTCGCCGTCCGACCTGGTCGTCACCGAGACCGACTACACCCCGCCCGCGTCCGTACAGGGAACGGCACCGCCCGTGATGCCGGACACCACGGTCGGATCGGATCTCGATACGCGAGCCGCGCGCGTGTTGATCCTTCAGACGAGTCACATCGATCGACTGACGGAAGTGATCGGTGTGATTGACATGCACTTTCCCTCGGGACGGGAAGACGAAGCCCTTACGGGCTTGCGGCGAGACGCTGCACTTCGCGGGGCCGACGCGGTCCTCGGGGTCGAGTTTCACCACGGCGAAGGGGGTGGCGAGTCGACCCACCTGTCAGGACTTGCCGTGAAGTTCCTGCCGTCCATGCCCGCGTGGTGAACGCCGACCGTCGGCCCTGAAAGACCCGCCCGTGTTGTCAACGTAACCCCGCGCCCGCGTGGCGCGCAGGAGGCCTCCATGCGTGTTTATCCCGTGCTGTTTCTTGCGATGTTCGCCCCGGCTTGCGCCGACATGCAGCATCCCGACGGAGACCCCGAAGAAGCCGAGATCACCCATGTCCATGACCTGATGCAGAATCCCTCTATCCTGGCCGCCGCGGCACGGGTCCGTGTGCTTGCGACCGAGAATGTCGGTCAAGCAACCGAAGCCATGGGCGTGATTGATGTCCATGAACGCGGCGAGGGCCGTGCGCGCGCCTTGGACGAACTTCGCGCGGTCGCCGCCGAGCACGGTGCGGACGCAATCGTCGGCGTCGAGTTTCATCACGGCGAAGGTGGTGACGCGCCGACACATCTTTCGGGGATGGCCGTACGCTTCCGCAACCTTCTTCGGGACGAACCCTTCGATGTTCTCGCGCACCTCGACGTAGCCTCGGACATGGAGCACGAGGATGAAGCCCTGGGCGAACTGCAACGTCGCGCGGGACTTCTCCACGCCGACCTTCTCATCCACATTGCCTACGAACACGGCGAAGGCGAAGGCCAGCCTGCGCACCTGACCGGCGTCGCGATCCGGTACCGACCGACGCACCCGAACCAGGCGACGCCGTGACCGATTGATCCTACAAACCGCGGGCCTTGACGCCAACCATCTCCGAGGCCTTTCATCACGCACATGACAACCTCGACGACCGGCCGCACGCAGTTCGACGCGATCGTCGTTGGCAGCGGAATCGGCGGCCTTGTCGCCGCGCTCACGGTCGCGCGACGCGGCGCGAGTGTCCTCGTCCTGGAAGCGGGCAAGCAGTACGGGGGCTACACCAATCCCTTTCGGCGCCGTCACTACGAGTTTGACCCGGGGCTGCATTACATCGGCGAAGCCGGGCCGGGACAGTCGTTCGCGCGCATGATCGACGAACTCGGTCTGGGCGACACGGTGCGCTTTCGCGAACTTGCGCCGGACGGAATCGACCGTCTCATGTTCCCGGGCTACGAGATCGCGATGCCCCGCGGGGCGGACGTGTACCGCGACCGGCTCCTACGGGATTTTCCCTATGAGCGGCACGGACTCCATCGCTTTTTTGCCATCCTCCAAGAGTTTGGCGAGGCCATTCGCGCGCTCGACAAGCTTCGCGATGTCGGTTCGCTGGTCCGTCTGGCCCCGCGCATTCCCTTTCTCGCGCGGTGGCTACGAGCGACCTTTGCCGACGTGCTCGATGCCACCGTGCGCGATCCGTTGCTGCGGGCGGTGCTTGCGGGACAAGCGGGAGACTACGGGCTCCCGCCGCGCAAAGCCTCGGCGCTCATCGGTCTCGGCGTGCTCGATCACTATCTACGCGGCGCGTACTTTCCAGTCGGCGGATCGCGGGCCGTGCGCGATGGCTTTGTCCAAGCCATTCAACACGCAGGGGGAGAACTTCGACGGAACGCACGGGTCGACCGCATCCTCGTCGACGGCGGCCGTGTCTCCGGCGTCCGCTGCGCCGACGGCGAAGAACTACGCGCCCCCGCGGTGCTCTCCAACGCCGACGCGACGGTCACCTACCGTGATCTCGTTGGCGAAGCAGCAACGCCGTGGCTTGTGTCGCGCAAGGTCGCAAAGACCACGCACTCGTTTGGATCCATCTGCCTCTTTGTCGGCACGAGCCTCGACGTGGCCGCTGCGGGAATGACGGATGCAAACGTGTGGCACTACCCGCGTGTGGACATCGACGCGGCGTACGCGCCGTTGTTTGAAGGGCGCCTAGGGGATGACGGGTTCTTTTTTCTGTCGTCGCCCACGCTCAAGGACCCGGGCGCGCCGAACAAGGCGCCGGACGGGCACCACACGCTCGAACTTGTCACCCTCGCACCCTTCGAACCCTTTGCCCGCTGGACGGGGATGAAGTCCATGAAGCGTGGCACTGACTACGACACCATGAAGCGCGAACTTGCCGACCGATACCTTGCGCAGATGGAGCGTCTGGTGCCCGGCATCCGCGCCAAGGTCGACATCCTCGAAGTTGCGACGCCGGCCACCAACATCACCTACGCCGCGTCGCCGCGTGGGGCGATCTACGGACCTGCACACACGCCGGATCTGATCGGGCCGTTTCGATATGCGCCAAAGTCTCCGATCGAGGGGCTGTACCTTTGCGGCTCGTCGGTGTTTAGCGCGGGGATCGTGCCGAGCGCGCTGTCGGGATACAAAGCTGGAAAACTGGCCGCGGCGGCGATCCGCGTGCGGCGCGGAGCGGTAACATCGGTGGCATTCCATTCGCACACTAGAACGCGAATCCCACGCCGCCCGACACCGTGACTTCGCCCAGCGGATCGCCTTCGGCGTGGATGTTCCAGCGCCCGAGGGCTAGCGAAACGCCTGCGCCCACCTGGTAATGGTACGCATCGGTGCCGGTCGCGTCCTGACCCGCGTATGTCCAAAAGACGGGCCCACCGAATACCCGCGCTGCAAGATAGGGCGTAAAAATCCGCGCGAAAGTCTTGCCTACAGTGACGCCAAGCCGCAGGTCCGTGGCGACAAGCGAACTGCTGGCCGACGACGAGCCCGTTGGCGTGGTCACCGCGTAGGATGCCGCAGCCGAGAGAGAAAAAAGCACGAAGGGCGCAGCCCCGCGGTCGTCTACCAGGCGATACGAAACGGATAGGGCGACGAGCCCACCCGGCGCAATGTCAAAGGACTGTGCATCGACGCCAAGCGAACCACCGAGGGCGAGACCCAGCGTGGCGTCGAAGGTCCACCGGTTCGACAAGCGCTGCTCGTAGGTAGCTGCAAGGTTCGAGCGGGACTCATTCGCGTCGAAACGGGTACCTCCCGTCGAGAAATGGAGGCGTGTCGCGGTGTACGCCGCGTCGAGCGACAGCCGATGGACAGGAGTTTCGTCGGACGCCTCACCCGTGCTGTAGGCAATGCCCGTCGGACCGACAGGCGGACAGACCCCTCAAGCAAATCCCGGACGGGGAACGAAGAGAACGGCGGAACAGATCAGGCATGTGGCAACAAAGAAGACACCATGGCGGGACACTGCAAGAGCATAGTCCATGCGACAGCCCCGCGGTCGCCCGGTGTTCGCGACGGGGACGGCGCGACGATGGTAGCCTTCGGGTGCTCATGCCATTCCGCGGATTTACAATTCCCGAACACGCGACCACCATCGAGATCCATCGTTTCGATGGCGCGCACCGACTGCCGCCGTACGCCACACCGGCATGGCGAGCGACACACGCAACGGATATCCGCAAGGGCTTGGTGGTGGACACCGAAACCACGGGGCTCGACCCAAAGGTGGACAAGCTCATCGAGATCGCGCTGCTGCCGTTCTCGTTTGACCGCAACACCGGGGACATGGTGGATGTTCGCGAGCCGTTTGAAGGTTTTCAAGACCCTGGAACATCGTTGCCGCCGGCGGTGGTGGCGCTTACGGGGATCACCGACGACATGGTGCGCGGACAGCGTGTGGACGTCGCAGCGGCGCGCGAACTGATGGCCGAATCGAGCGTGGTGATCGCCCACAACGCAAGCTTTGATCGTCCCTTCGTCGAGCAGTTGCTCGGCCCCCCGGGTACAAAAGAACCCATGTGGGGATGCTCGCTTCAACAAGTCGACTGGCCATCGAAGGGAATGCCTGCGAACGGGCTGGAAGTACTGTCCGTCTTTCACGGGTTTTTCACGGACAACCATCGCGCAAGGCCCGACGCCGACGCCGTGCTGCATCTAATGGGAATGTGTGACGAGGCGACCGGGCACACGTACCTCCACGAGCTTCTGACCAACATGCGGAAAAAGACCGGATGGATACGGGCGGTCGGTGCGCCCTATGACACCAAGGACACCCTGCGCCAGCGAAGATACCGGTGGGACGCGGAGCGTAAGGTCTGGCAGAGAGAAATCGCGCGGGACGACCTCGCCGCGGAGAACGACTGGCTCTCACGGGAGGTCTACGGCGGCACGTGCCGTGCGGAGTTCGACGAAGTGCGCTGGCAGGATCGCTTCAAGAGTTAAGATCGCCAAGATCCGCGAGCATTTCGCGAACGGCTTCCCCGAGGCCCGACGCCCGGTGAGTGCGCTCGCTGATGGCAGCGGCCAGACAGTCGTCGTGTCCGATAAGCGTAAACCGGGTCTGTGCGCGCGTGATTCCCGTATACAGAAGCTCTCGCGTGAGCACCGCGACGGGCTTTGTCGGCAGCACCAGCGCGGCGTGCTCAAACTCGGAGCCCTGAGACTTGTGCACGGTCATCGCGTACACCGTCTCGACCGTCGACAATCGGCTCGGAACAACGAATCGCACACGATCCGCGACACGAAACGCCACCCGCAGCGCGTGGGTGTCTCGTGCCACGGGGAGGGACAGCGTCACGCCGACGTCTCCGTTCATCAACCCAAGGGTGTAGTCGTTGCCGGTCACGAGCACCGGTCGGCCTTCGTACCATTCACGCTCGACATCGACGAGATGGGCGTCCCGTAGCGCCTGCGCAATACGGCGGTTGAGACCCGCGACGCCGGTATCGCCTTCGCGCAGCGCACACAACAATTGAAACCGCGCATACTCCGCGAGCGTGATCTTTGCCCACGCCTCATAGGCTGCGTCACCTGCTTCAGGAGGAGGACGATTCGCGCGGAGACACGCCAAGGCACCGCGCAGCCCGGGACCTCCCGGTACGCCCACTGCTAGATCCACGGCCTCGCGCACGCCCGAACCCGATGGTTGTATCCATGACAGATCGCGATGACCACCATGGGAGAGGGTGTCTCGAGCGGTCTTGACGGCGCCAAGGTTGACGGCGCGGGCGAGCGTACCGATCCCGGACTTGTCGCCAAACCGACGGCTGTCGCGGAGCATCGCGACGTGCTGATGCAAGGGCGTGATGGGGGGGGCTGTGTAGCCCGAAACGTCCTGTCCCGCGACGTCCCGAATGCGCGACACCGTCTCCGAAGAATAACCACCCGCATCGGCGCCTTCGCACAACTCTCCGAGCACTGCGCCGGCTTCAACGGAAGACAATTGGTCTTTGTCCCCAAGGAGCACCACCCGCGCCGCCGAGGGTAGCGCTTGAAACACCGAAGACATCAGTTCGATTCCGATCATCGAGGCCTCGTCGATGACAAGAATGTCTACGGAGAGAGGGTTGTCGCGATGGTGCCTGAAGTGTCGTGTGCCCGGCATCGCGCCGAGAAGCCGGTGCACCGTTGTTACCTCGGACGGAATGCTGCTGCGTACCTCTTGGGACACGGCGAGTTCCGCCAAGCGGTCGTTGATCGAAGTTTGCAGTCGCGTCGCGGCTTTTCCCGTCGGGGCGGCGAGGCGGATGCGCAGGGGATCCTCGCCCGCCCGCATTCGCAATGTCTGGAGCAGCCCGAGGATCCGAACGACGGTGGTCGTCTTGCCGGTACCTGGACCGCCCGCAATGACAGAAAACGCCGTGCACGCCGTGATGGCCGACGCGATCATCTGCCAATCAATCAGAAATTCAGAACGCGGAAACATCCCCCGAAGTTCTTCTTTCAAGCCCGTAGGCACGACCGGTCGGATGCGCACCCGATCGGCGATTCCCCGCGCCACGATGCGCTCATCCAGCCAAAGCCGTCGGAGATACAACCGCGCCCCATCGACCACCAACGGCGTGTTTACAGGTTGGTCCCTTTGTCCGACCACCGCAACCAACGGCGACCCGGCAAGCTTCGTCCGCCATGCCTCCACGGAATCTGGAAGATCCAACGAAAGCGTCGGAACCTTCCGTGCAAGTTCTTTCGAGACCGCCGAAAGATCGAGGCACACGTGACTGTTTCCGAGTTGCCGACTCGTGAGCGCCCCGACAAGCAGCGTCGGATCGTCTGCGCCTGGGTCAAGAACTGCGAAGAATTTGGCGAGGGCCCGATCAAGCGGGCGGAGCCAACGTTCGTCGACCGCGGTATCGAGGACGTCGTCGATCACGACGGAAGTTCCGCGCCATCAAAGAGCGCGTCAAGATGTTCGATAAACGACCTGGTCGGTCGTTCGCAGTGAATGCCGCGCCCGGTTCCGTCAATTCCACGGACGTAGAGATATGCGACGCCGCCGACGTGGCGATCGTAGTCGTATGCAGCAAGCCGTGCGCGGAGCTGACGGTGCAGTGCGAGAACGTAGAGCGAATACTGAAGGTCGTAGCGAGACTCGAGGATCGACGCAGTGAGCGACGCGGCTTCGTAGGCACCGGCGCCGTGGAGCGAATTCGATTTGTAATCGACGACGTAATAACGCCCCCGGTGTTCAAACAGAAGATCGATCTTGCCATTCATGTGACCGTGGAGCGCGCGATGGATGAGCGGCGGGCGAGCAGCGCCGCCGACGGTGTTGCGCGTGACGAGCGCATCGAGCAACGTCGTCTCGGTGGAGGCTGCATCGAACCAGAAGTCCATTTCTGCGCTGTACTGTGACGCATCAAGGCTCGCCAGGGTTACGGTCTCGCCGCCCGGCAACGCCAGTGGCATGCGGAGAAAGTCCAAGATCCAAGCGACAAGGGTGCCGATGTGCGCCTCGATCCGCCGGCGGTGGCAGCGGCGGGCGACGGTGTCCCGAAGCGACGCGGGAGACTTTGCGATGGCTGCAAAGCCCTGTTTTGCCACCCATTCGAGAAGGTCATGGAGAAAGGTTCCGAAGTCGCGCCCGGCGGGAAGCTCGGAGAGAAGCCCCGTGGAGGTCGGCGGGTCGGTAGAATCGACGCCTTCGGTTTGAACCGCCGGCAGCGGATGGTCGAACTTTAGCGAACTGAAACTGTCGACGGTCCACGCTTCAAACGGCACTGTAGAATACGCCCTCGCCTGCTCGGGAACCGTCGTCGCATGCCCGTCCGTGAAGCAGTCTCGATCGGCCTGGGGAACATCCGTCACCATGATCTCAGGCGTCTTTGCATGCAGTTCGGAAAGCGCCTTCGGGAGATCAGCCAGATCGCGCCCTCCCGAGAGGAGATATCCGAAGCCGCTAAGGTGTATCTGGGATTTCTTGCTTGACCCCGATGCGACGGCGGCGACGCCCGCACAGACGGCGTGCCGCGCGCGGGTAAGTGCCACGTACAGCAAGCGGATGTCCTCCTGCTGCCGCTCACGCTCCGCAAGCGCCTTCGCCTCGCCTTGGTCCTTCTGCAACTCAATGCAGTACCGACCCCCCTGATGGAATCGGTACGGCTCAGACGCCAAGCGGAACGAGCACGCGAAAGGGACATAGACGATTGGATATTCGAGACCCTTGGACTTGTGGATCGTGACGATCTGCACCCGATTGGCGTCGCTCTCAAGGCGAACCACATGGGTGTCCGTCCCGTCGGTCCTTCCGGCCACGCGCTCGGCGGCGAGATGCCGCAAGAGCGACGCCTCGCCGTCGAGATGCGCCGACGCTTGCTGAAGAAGCTCCGCGAGATGCAGGACGTTGGTGAGCGTACGTTCGCCGTCCGCGCGCGCGAGAAGCCGCGCTGGGAGGTCGAATTCATGCATCAACTGGTGGAGCATCGGAAGGACGCCGCGACGCCGCCAGACATCGCGATACTCGACAAACTGCGCGACGTGCTTTTCCCAATGGCGCTCGTCGGATTGCAGTCGTTCGAGGTCGCTGTACGGCGTATCGAGCGTCGGTGTCGCCAGCGCTGCACGGAGCGCCCGGTCGGACTCTGGCCTCGCGCAGGCTCGAAGCCACAAGAGAACATCGCGCGCCGCGGTAGCGTTGTATACAGAATCGCTCAGAGAGAGATACACGCTGCGCACACCCCGCTGGGACAGTTGTTCGGCGATCGCCGCGGCTTCGACTCTCGTGCGGACCAGCACCGCGACGTCCCCAGCACGCACCGGCTTCATCTGTCCGCTCTTGCTCTCAAAGAAAGCCGTTCCCCGCGAGCCCTGGGACAAGAGTTTGACGATCTCGGCGGCACAAGCGCCCGCCATGAGACCTCGGTATTTGCCCATTCGGAGCACCGGCGCAGCGTTATCGCGCCATAGCACCAGCGGATCGACGGGACGGCCGTCTACCTTGAGGACGTCGTCGCGTCCCTTTGCGAACACAGGGGCAAACGCGGGGCCCTCGTCTTCGGAGCCACACATGAAGGCCCCTTCGCCATGGCGTCCGGCTTGCTCGAAGACGCCGTTGACGGCGCGCACCAGCGCTTCTGTCGAACGATGATTCGTGCCGAGGGTGTACTTCGGCTCCGCGACATCGCCACGAGCCAAGAGGTAGGTGTGAATATCAGCCCCGCGAAACCCATAGATGGCCTGTTTCGGATCTCCAATGAGCAACAATCCCGTGGTCGGAACGCCGCCGCCTGGCTCGACGTAGACCTTTGAAAAGATCCGGTACTGCGTCGGGTCGGTATCTTGAAACTCGTCGATCATCGCAAGTGGATATTGCTCCCGGATGGTCGTCGCGAGGCGGGCGCCGCCGTTGCCGCAGAGCGCCGCATCAAGGCGACACAGCAAGTCGTCGTAGCCGAGCACCCCAAGGCGCTGCTTCTCCACCATGAATCGCCGACGCACCCACGCGGACGCATCCGCCAGCAACGGCCCACGCAGCAATTCGTCGGAGCGCTGCGCGCTGATCCATTCGTCAATGGCGTCGAAAGCCGGGTGTTTGGGTGGGACGCCATTGCCTGTCGTGCATTTCGCGAGTGCGCCCGAGGCAAAGACCTTCACGCCGTCTTCGTCCGAACCGTCCATCCAACGGCGCATCGTCGCGAGGTTTCCCTCGATGTTTCTCGCAGGATGACGGCCTCTATGGAGCGTTCCGTCGATGGAGGCATTGCGGAGGATGCCTTCGACCGCTGCGAGATGTTGAAGCCACAGCCCGCGCGCACGATTCTGGACGACCTCGGCGTGCGCGCGCGCATGAGCGTGACCTTCGAGCAACGCGACGACGTCCGCGGGCGGCGTGAGCTCTGCGCCGCCGAACAGGACCTTGGTTTCGGTCGAGTCCAAGAGCGGTCTCAATGCGCCGTAGAGATCGTCGGGCGTCGACCAGAGACCAAGGACGCCCGCGACGGTCGCCGCGTCCAACGCATAGAACCGATACCGCCAATAGTCCCGCACGCACTCCATGAGCAACGGCTGAAGATCGGGTTCGAGTGTCTGCGTGAACGGGTGTCCACTGTCGAAAGCGTGCTGCGTCAGCATCCGCTGACTCCACGCATGGATGGTAAAGACGGCGGCTTCGTCCATCCATTGCGCGGCATGCTCAAGCCTGTAAGCACATCCTTGACGCTCGTCTGCCGTATAATCTTCGCGCAATCCCATGAGAAATGAATCCGCCGCGGCGCCGTCCCGAAAGCACTGAGCGGCCTCGACGAGTCGGGTGCGAATGCGGTCGCGGAGTTCTTGCGTGGCAGCGTCCGTGAAGGTGACGACAAGGATGTTTGGCGGGAGCAGTGGTTTCTGATGTCGGTGGCCCAGTACGGCGCGGACATAGAGGGCCGCGATGGTCCATGTTTTCCCGGTTCCGGCGCTCGCTTCAATGCCGCGGACGCCGTCGAGCGGAAGTTCCAACGGCGCCAGCGTCTCGGTCGTCATTCGGCCATCTCCGTGACAATCGCATCGAAGAGCGGCCGGTAAATCTCGACACAAGTTCTGAAGCCCGCGACATCAAGATCGGCGAAACTCGGATACGCGAATTGCAGGTATTGGTTCTCCTCGACCTCGCCACCCGTCGCCCCGGGCCGCTCGTTGAAATACGCATTCTCCGCACGTTCGAACGCGATCCCTTCGTCCTGATCGTACTCCAGCCACGCAAACGCCGTTTTCGGCCCCACGGGCAGCGGCGATGCCATGCCCTTTCGCAAGAACATCACGAGCGATTCAAGATGTCCCAACGCCTCTCCTTGGCCTGTCATCGGACGAAGCAGGAAGGTTCCATCGACGCCAACAAGCCGCGACTCCACGGGCCCGCCGACGACATGCGCTAACAAGTGTGAGACCCACAGTCCCATCGCGCGATGTCGCTTCCACCCGCTCTTTCCGCGCAACGTACCCGCCGTCACGTCGATACGAGCCTCCGCGTCGCTCGGACCGATTCTCAAGTCGGTGATCCAGTCTTCGACGCGAATCCCGGCAACATCCACGGCGACCCTCCGCCGTGGCGCGGGCTCGTGCCATCCGTCCCGCGCCGCTGCCGCACGTCGATATGCCTGCTCCGCGCTCCGTCGAAGGTCACGGAGCAAGGGCTCCGCGAAGCCCCCGTGCGGAAGCTCGCCGCTGCGTCTCCAGCGCTCCGTGAGTTCTTCCACCGAGCCTCCCTTCAGCGCCGCCTGGAGGAGTTGCTCGCCGCGTACGTGGCGATCCAGGCCGCCCGACTCGAAGGCCTCCAGGTCGTCAACGCTTGCGTCCTCCTCGTCGAGGTGAACCTTCAAGCGGTGTTCATAAAAAAACTGCACCGGGCTACGGAGAAAACGCTGGAGCATCCGGCCATCGAGCGGCGTGTCGGGACACCACGGCGGGAGATCCTCGCGCTTCTTTGTCGGCCCCACGTCGAGCGCAGCACGCCATTGTGCCGCGTACGTGAAAAACCGCCCGCCTCGCTCGAAATACGCAGCGCCAAAGGGCTGCAACGGGTGCTCCCACGTGATTTGTTCAAGCAGCGACAGCGTGTCGTCTGCGCCGATCCATCCGGCCGCGAGGTGATCGCGAAGCTGGCCGACGAGCACCGAGGGCGGACGCACGGTGTTGTCCCGCGCACTCTTTCCGACCCAGCTCACATGCAAAGCCTCGCGCGCCGAAAGCAGTGCTTCGAGAAAGAGATAGTGGTCATCGGTGCGGCGCGACCGATCTCCCGGACGCTGTGCGCCGGGGCGTGCCATGAGGTCAAAGTCCAGACTGGCGTGGCGGCGCGGAAAATCGAGGTCGTTCATCCCGAGCAGGCACACCACCCGAAACGGGATCGCGCGCATTGGAACCAGCGACCCAAAGTTTACCGCGCCCGCGAGAAAGCGCCGCGAAGGTCCGACTTCGTCGATGTCATTGAGCCAGGCCTCGCGAACGACCTCCAGCGGAATCGGTCCCGCGACCTTGGCGCTGGCGCACGCAACCTCCCAGCGCTCAAGTGCCTCATCCAGACGCGCAACGCGCATCTCGTCGTCGTTGGAGTCGCTCGTGTCGAAAAAATCGTCGAGCAGCCCCCGCAGACGCAGTACCCACGCCGACGGTTCGCACGGCACGGACAGAATTCTCAGATGACGGTCGAGCATATCGAGGAGGTCGGCGACGTTGCCTACGATGCTCGCATCCATCCCCGCGATTTCGTCGTACGGTTCGATCTCTCCCCAGGGGAGTCTACCGCCGACAGCATAACCGAAAAGCATCCGGCGAAGGCCAAAGGCCCATGTGTTCTGGTCAAAAGCTGGTCCGCCTTGCGCTGCGCGCTGCGATGCGTCGAGTCCCCAGCGCACGCCTGATCCATGGAGCCAACCGTGCAGCTTAGGCAGGTCCGATGCGTCCAGATGAAACTTGCGTTGTATCGCTTCGACGTCGAGTAGATCGAGCAACTCGCTGAGGGGAAGCCGCGACGTTGGAAGCGCGACGAGGCGTTCAAGAGCAACGAAGAGTGGGCTGCTGCGGCGAGCGGTGCGATCGGCAATGGTGAACGGGATGTGACCAGGATGCGATGGCTCGTAGCGGCCGAACACGGCTTCGATGGCGGGCGCGTACGCGTTGATGTCCGGAACCATGACGATGACGTCACGAGGCTGTAATCGATCCGTGCCCACCGGAGAATTTGCGAAGCGCGCAAGAAGCTGGTCGTGCAGGATCTCCACCTCCCGCATCGCCCCATGCGCCACGTGGAACACCACGGACTCGTCGCCTCGCATCACCGCACGCCGATGCCGCGCATCGGGCGTCGGTTCGAGGTCCAAGATCCCTTTTTGCACTTGCTGTAGCAACGTCGCCTCGCCGGGGTCGGTAAAGAGGTCGATGCGTTGGTTCCATGCTTCAAACCGCGCGCGGTAATGTTCGGGATGGTCAAACGCGTCGAGGAGACGGATGTAATCCCGGCCTTGCTTGCCCCACGAAGCGAGCAGCGGATGCGCATGCGCGTGGAGCGTCTCAAGCGACGCGCCTTCGGGCATTCCCGGCCGCGATGCCTGGCGGCGCGCAGTGGCGCGGAGGAGTTCGCGATCTTCGATGATGTCGGCCCAGAAATGCTGGCAGGGATTCATCACCAACAAGATCACCTGCGACACGTTTCCGAGGCCCGCGAGCGCTTCTAACGTTTGCTGCGGAAGAGATGTCACGCCGAAGACCACAATCCGCCGCGGAAGCCCCACAGGGCGCGTATCCAGCGATGCGATCCTTTTCATGAACGCCGCGTGAATAGCGCCGCGGTGTTGCCTTCGCGACAGTTCGCCGGCTTCTGTACAGAGCGCCCGCCAAAGCTCTGGCTGCCATGATTGCTCGGGCGGAATGGGCTTCGCGTGACCCGCGCCATCCCGTAACACGTCGCGCCCCATGGCCCAGTCGTCGAGCCAGTCGGCCCGATAAACCTGGTATTGGTCGAAGAGACTCGCGATGCGCACCGCTAGGGAATGGCGTTTCAAGTCGTCGACGGGGTCGCCGAGAAAATTCCGTAGAGGCCGAAACGACGGCGTATGGACCATGCCCGGGAGCGTTTGCCAGAGGCGCCACACCAACTGCGCCTCGTCAAACGCCGACTCCGCAGGGACGGCATCTTCGCCAAGCACGGCGCGAAATGCCGACCACAAGAACTGCCCGGGTAGGTCTGTCCGAATCGCCGCCCCGATGCCAAGACCGCCCGCGGATCTCTTCCGCGCGAGGGCGTGTTTAAACCACTGTGCGATGCCGTTGCTTTGCACGAGCACCACCTCGTCTTCGAGGGGCGCAAGCGGCGCGCGGACCATCCATTGCGTAAGCAGGTCGCGCAATTCCTCCAGACGATTTCCATGCAGGACCATCAGCCCTGGCGCAATGTCTTGCGTTGCCACGGTGTTCCCAGACCCGATCGTTATCTTACGGGAGGTACCCTGCGCGATGGGGGTCGAACGCGCGCTGGGTGGAAGCCTCGTGAAGCTCGCCGACGGCTACGGCATCGGACTCGGCGCCACCCCCTCAAGAACCTCCCGCACCTTACGCGCAAGAGCGTCTGGGGTAAATGGCTTTTGGATGTACGCCAGCGATGCGGCGAGTACTCCGTGACGCACCACGCTGTCGTCCGTGTAACCCGACATGCACAGCACCTTGAGACCCGGCTGCGCCTGAACCAGGCGACGAGCGAGCTCCGGGCCGCTGAGATGCGGCATGACCACATCGGTCAACAACAGATCAATCGATCCCGCGGACGCGGCGTGATGGGCCATGGCCTCGGCACCATTGCGCGCGTCAAGCACGGTGTAGCCCCGACGTCGAAGGATGCTCGTAGCGACTGCCCGCACAGGGTCTTCGTCCTCCACCAGGAGGATGGTCTCGGAGCCTTGCGCCACGGCTGCGTTCGTGGACGCCGTGCTCGCGTCGACGGTGGCTGCAACGGCGGGAAGGTACACCGTGAAGACGGTCCCACGCCCGGGTGTGCTCTCCACGGTGATACCCCCGCCTGACTGCTGGACGATGCCGTACACCGTAGAAAGTCCCAGGCCCGTGCCCTTGCCCTGCTCCTTGGTGGTAAAAAACGGCTCAAAGACCCTGGAGAGAACCTCCGCGGACATCCCGATGCCCGTGTCGCTCACCGTAAGGGCGACGGCGGGACCCGGGCCCATCCCGGGGAGGCTTCGCACGCGATCGTCGTCCAAGACCCTGTCGGCCGTCTCGATCGTGAGCGTGCCTCCCGTGGGCATGGCGTCCCGGGCGTTGACCACGAGGTTCATCAGCACTTGTTCGATGCCGCTGGGGTCGACAAGCACGCGGGCAAGCGGTCGGGCCAGGCGGACGACCATTTCGACGTCCTCGCCCAGGACTCTTCGGAGCATTTTTTCAACGTTGACCAGGGTGTCACTGAGGTCCAGTACGCGGGGTTCAATCACCTGCCGTCGACTAAACATCAGCAACTGCCGGGTGATGTCCGCTGCCCGCTGCCCTGCACGATGAATTTCTTCAAGATCGTCCCGGAGCAACGCGCCCTCGGGGAGATCCGCCAGGGCCAGTTCACTAAGGCTGAGGATCACAGATAGCACGTTGTTGAAGTCATGGGCGACGCCGCCTGCGAGACGCCCGATGGCTTCCATCTTCTGTGCCTGTCGAAGCTGGTCTTCGGCACTGTGCAACGCAGTCTCTGCCCGCTTGAGCTCCGTGACGTCCATGACCATTGCCAACGCGCCTTCAAAGGCCCGACGGGCATCAAACATGGGACTCGCCGCAAGGAGCGTCCAAACGGACTCCCCGTCGGGACGAACAAAGCGCGCCTCGGTCTGAATCGACAACCCATCCCGCAGCTTTGCCAACAACATCGCGATCGACTGTTGGCTTTCAACGGAGAGAAACAATTCGGGATTCATGCCGATCATGGCTTCGGCGGAGTACCCCGCGAGTTTGGCCATACGGTCGTTGACAACCGTGGTTTTGCCTTCGGCGTCGACGATCCACACGCCCTGGTTGGATGTCTCGATGATTCGTCGGTAGCGAATCTCACTCGCGCGCAGAGCCTCTTCGGCGCGTCGCCGTGCAGCCCGGTCGCTGCGATCCCGGAGTTCTCGTTCGACGGCAGGGGTGAGCCTCGCGAGGCGGTCTTTGAAGACAAAGTCATGGGCACCCATGCGCATGGCCTCCACCGCGAGTTCTTCGCCAATGGTGCCCGACACGAGAATGAAAGGTAGATCCTGTCCGGACTGGCGGAGAACCTCCAGGGCGGACATCGCGCTGAATCCGGGCATGGACCAATCACAGATGATGACATTCCAGGCCGCGTCCTGGAGGGCTGCGCGCATCCCGGCAGGGTCGTCGACGCGGGTGTAGTCCACGGCACGACCTGTTTTCCCAAGTTCGTGCGCGATGATCTTTGCGTCGGTCGCCGAATCGTCGACGATGAGCACCCACATGGGTGAGATCATGCTCCGCTCCGAACGCACGCACCCAGGGTGAAGAAAAACGTTGCACCCTCGTTCACCCTGGCATCGGCATGGACGGTCCCACCGTGACGGTGAACAATCCGTTGGACCGTCGCGAGACCAACGCCCGTGCCCGAATATTCGTCTTGGGCGTGTAGCCTCCGAAACGGCGCGAACAGACTGTCTGCGCTGGCCATGTCGAAGCCCACGCCGTTGTCCCGAACAAAGTAAGTAGGAACCATTTCGACCTCGGTAACACCAACCTCCACCCTGGGCGAGGGCGCGTGTCGTGTGAACTTCCACGCATTGCCCAGGAGGTTGTCAAAAAGCGAGCGCGCAAGATGGGGATCGACGCGGGCCGTGAGCCCTTCGGCGACGGTCCACGCCACGGGGTGCTCAGGGTGTCGCTGTGAAAGATCACGCGCCACCGCGCGGGCGACGGCGGAAAGATCCACGACGTCAGGGTGCAACCCGACGAGGGACACCTGGGTGAGGCCATGGAGCGCGTCGACAAGACCCCCCATGCGCCGTGCGTTGCTTACAATCTCCCGGAGGTTATCCAAGCCTTCGGCGTCGAGGCGATCCGCAGAGGTCTCAAGGAGCCGTTCGGCAAAGGCACGCATGCCGCGGAGGGGTGCGCGGAGATCATGGGCGACGGAGTCACTGAAGACTTCAAGCTCGCGGTTGGCCGCCCGGAGCGCGGTTTCGATCGCCTTGCGGGCGGTGATATCGCGGATGACCACGGAGATGAATGCACCGTCGGGCGTCGTCACGGGAGCGAGCGAGATCTCGGCGGGAAATTCCGTGCCATCCCGGCGACGCGCAACAAGTTCGTACCCGGCACCCATGGGGCGAACCCGCGGGTCACGGTGGTAGTTCCCACGGTGGTCTCCGTGGGCGGCACGGAGGCGGTCAGGGACGAAAACTTCAACCGGTCGGCCAAGAATCTCTTCGCGGTTGTACCCAAACAAGCCTTCGGCCTGGGCGTTGACCAGCACAATGGACCCATCATCCCGGCAGATCATCATGGCATCCGGGGCAGACTCCAGCGCCGCCGCGCACATCGACCGCTCTCGGTCGGTCTGGCCGCTTTGCGCGATCGGCTGGCTGCCGCGTGGTGCGATCATGGTCATCGTTCCCAACGGAGCGATACATGAGGCCCGCGCAACGATAAGTCCATGGGGGGCGGGTCATGCGACATGGCTTGGAGAGTGCCTTGGAGATTCCTTTAGCGCGCCAGGGTCGCGACCCTGGCCATTGTACCGAAAGTGCTCGCTCTGGGTGTGTTGCCGCAAGCGTTGGCGACCGACCGAGGCAATTCTACCCAATTTGGCATTCTCCGAAGGCCGCTGGCTCTCCTCCGAAAGGCGCTGGCTTTGGGGGGGAGACCCGTCAACCGTGATGGATACGGCATTTGATACGGAGCTGAGTTCCCGTTGGCTGGCAGATGAATCGATCAAGAAACAACGATGCCGGACATCGCCCAAACGATCGACCGCCGTTTCATGGCCCCTTTTGTCGGCTCCTGACCGGCATTGGGAACTATTCCGAATCACGGGCACCGCAGGGCGGGTTGACAAGAACCTGGGGCCCCACGGGCGACGCCATGCGAAGCCACGCCGCGCGTCTTGAATCGATCGAAACGGACGTCACAGCGCTCAAGCGTCCACACTGCGCGGGGTGTGACTGTACCGACGGCACCGAGACGTACGGCGCCGCGATCTGCTAACGTCCCAGCCCCTCGATGGCCGCGACGCGCAATTGGAGACTCGAAGGCTACGCCCCGGACGCCAAGACCGCCATCTCAGGCGCGCAGGCATTAGCGGACGAACGCAGCCACGCCGAGGTCGAAACCATCCATCTCCTGTATCGACTGTTGGACCGCGACACGTATACCCAAAAGGTATTTGAATCCGCCGGGATCGATCCCGGGGATGCCCTGGTCGAATGCGAAGCGATCCTCCGGCGGATTCAGCAGGTGCCCGGGGCGGTGGCTTATCTTTCGCCGCGGATGCTACAGCTTACAACCCGTGCGGAGTCCGAAGCGACGCGGGAGGCCTCCCCGGTGCGCGTGCGTCACCTTGTCCTGGCGTTGACCTCTGAGGTCGCGGGACTCACGGGTGCCGTGCTGCGCGCGATGGACGTGAGCGAGCAGCGGGTGCGTACCGCCGTGAAGGCAATGCCCGCGGACACTGTTCCGTTGAGTGAGGGTCAGGGCTACAGCACGATCGGTGGGAGCGCGACGGGACAGTCTACGGCCACACCCGAGGAGAACGCCGCGGTGCTCGCGAAGTACACCCGGGATCTCATCGCGTTGGCGCGACAAGACAAGTTTGACCCCATTGTGGGCCGCGACGCCGAACTTCGTCGGGTGCTCCAAGTCATCGCGCGTCGGCAAAAAAACAACCCGGTGCTCGTGGGCGAAGCCGGCGTGGGCAAGCGCGCGATTGCTTTTGCCCTGGCAACGCGGCTGGGCGAAGGCGATGTCCCGGCGCCCTTGCGAAAAAAGCGCTTGATGCATCTGGACATGGGCTTGCTGGTCGCAGGCGCGAGACTCCGGGGCGAGCTCGAAGACCGTCTTCGACAGGTACTCCAGGCTGCGCGTGAGGCCGACGGGGATGTCATCTTGTTTGTCGATGAGATCCACGGACTCTTTGGGAGTACGAGCGTCGGATCGGGGCCTGCCGACCTCCTCAAGCCGGCACTCTCCCGGGGCGAAGTGCAAATCCTCGGGACCACCACGCCGTCGGAGTACAAGAAAACGTTAGAAAGAGACGGTGCGCTTTCGCGATTGTTTGCCGCGATCGAAGTCGCCGCGCCGGGTGTCGAGCAGGCCGTGGAAATGTGCCGCGGGGTGGTCGAGCGTTATGAGTTTCATCACGGCGTGCGGATCACCGACCCGGCGGTGGTCGCCGCGGTGAAGCTTTCGAGGCGGTATCTCCCGGCGCGGGAGCTACCCGACAAGGCCATTGATCTCTTGGACGAAGCCGCTGCACAGACACGGCTCGCACTGGATGCCGGACCCCCGGAGTTGGATTCTCTCGCGCGAAGGCAGTCGGCGTTGGAGGCACAGCACAGATCCCTGGTGGACGAAGACGACCCCGTTTCGGTAGAGGTCCGTGCGGGGGTAGAGACCGAACTGGCAAGGGTAAGTACCGCCCACGAAGCCCTGCGCCCACGGTGGAATCGCCAGCGTGACGCCCTCGCACGGGTACGCATCGCGAGAGAAAAAGTGTTGGCCCTGAGGGCCGAGAGAGACAAAGCCGCGCGGGCAGCGGACCCTGCCACGGCGGGGCGACTGTCGAACGAAGACGTTCCGATCGCAGAACGCACGCTCACCGAGGCCGAGCGCACCCTCGCGCTCGAAGAGCCTTTGCTCTTGCGAACGGCGGTGGGTGAAGAGGCCATCGCCAAGGTGGTGGAGCAATGGACGGGCGTTCCCGTTGCGCGGATGCTTCAAAGCGAGACCGAGAAACTCTTGTCGATGGAGGATCACCTGCGGGAACGGGTCGTGGGTCAAGACGCCGCCGTGAACCTCATCGCCAAAGCCGTGCGCCGCGGGCGCGTGGGTCTGCGGGATCCCGGCAAACCCATCGGGAGTTTTCTCTTTCTGGGACCCACAGGGGTCGGCAAGACGGAGTTAGCCAAAGCGCTGGCCGAGTTTCTCTTTGACGACGAGGGCGCGCTCATCCGGCTCGACATGAGTGAGTTCATGGAGAAGCACATGGTGGCCCGGCTGGTGGGTTCTCCGCCGGGGTACGTCGACTCAGAAGAAGGCGGAATGCTCACCGAAGCCGTGCGCCATCGACCGTACTCCGTCGTCCTCTTCGACGAGATCGAAAAATCCCACCCCGACGTGTTCAACCTCCTCCTCCAGGTCCTCGACGACGGGAGACTCACAGACTCCCGTGGGAGACTCACAGATTTCTCCAACACCGTCGTGATCCTCACGAGCAACGTAGGCGCACCAAAGATCCTGGCTGCCACCGAAGAAGGCACCTCCGACGACGCCCTTCGTGAGGCCATCCAAAGCGAGCTCAAGAAGCACTTTCGTCCGGAGTTTCTCAACCGCGTCGACGACGTGTGCATCTTTGACCGCCTCAGCAAGACGGCCCTGCGCGGCATCGTGGACATCCAACTACGTCGTCTCGGCAAGCTCCTCGTCGACAGCCGCGTATCCGTGCAAGTGAGCCCCGCTGCCCGGGATCTTCTCACCGACCTGGGCTACGACCCGGCCTTTGGCGCCCGACCTCTCAAGCGGGTGATCCTCAAGCAACTGCAAGATCCCCTTGCCGAAGAGCTTCTTCGCGGGGGGTACAAAGCCCACGACGTCGTGCAGATCGACGTGGGGGACGAGGGCTTTAGTTTCTGCAAAGCACCGTGACCCCCGCGCTTCGGGCGCTTGGGCTGGCGCTCGTGTGCCTGTCCTCCGCCAGCGCCTCGGCGCAGTCCCATCGAAACCGAGGTGTACACCCCGGCGCAGTGCACCCTCGGGACGCGGGCGTGCCTTCTACAGCCGTGGATCTCCCGCCCACGCACGGCACGATGGATCCCGCAGGGACCGCCCGGGTCATTCAAGCGCATTCCGCCGCCGTGCGACGGTGTTACACCGCCGCACTGGGCACGGACCCCGGCCTTCATGGCCACATCGACCTTCGCCTACGGATCGAACCCGATGGAAGCGTCTCTCAGACTTCGCTCCGCGGCGACAACGCCATGCACTCCCTGGGAGCGTGCCTCGAAGCGGTGTTCCGCCACGTACTTTTTCCACAACCGCAGGGTGGAGCCGCCACGGTGACGGCTCCCTTCGAGTTTGGCGCTAGCGGATAGACCCGACGCGCGGAGTGCAACCAAGGTCACCTCCGCGCGCAGGCGTCACACGCAGGTTCCGCTGATACAAATCGCCGCCCCGCAGCAACCCCTGTCCGTCGTGCACGATCCACCCGAAGGATTGCAGCACGCCGTGCCCGTCCCGAGGCCATTGTCCATGCAGGTCCTTCCGCTCGCGCAGCAGGCCGGCGCCGTCCTGCCCGCCGTGCACGCCACGCCTTCGCCAAGCGTACACGCCCCGGAGTCCACCGACCCGGCGTCATGCACCCCGGAGTCCGTAACACCCGCATCCGCCGTCGTGCTCCGTCGGCACGTGCCCGACGTACACGCATACCCCGCGCAGCAGTCCGCCGTCGTCGAACAAACCGCCAGGTTGCCCTGACACGCACACGTCCCACCCGTGCACAGCATCTGCCCGCAGCACTCCGCACTGCTCGTGCAGGTCGCGCGCGCCTCGGAGCAGCACAACGTCGCCCCGGGCGATGCCCGACACGAGAGTCCCGTGCAGCAACTCGCCGCCGTCGTGCACGCATTGCCAGCCGTGGTGCACGCCGCACTGGCACAGGTACCCGACTGGCACGTGAGCCCCGTGCAGCAACCCGAACTCGCCGTGCACGCGCCACCGACTGCAGTACACATCGCCGCCGCGCAGTGCCCCGACTGGCACGAAAGCCCCGTGCAGCACGTCGAACTCGCCGTGCATGCACCGCCCGACGCCGTGCACATCGACGCCGCGGTGCACAATCCCGCCGAGCACGTTCCACCCGCGCAGCAGTCCGCGCTGGTGTCGCACGCCGAACCCGTAGCCTGGCACGCACAGTGTCCGCCCGTGCACAGCATCTCCCCGCAGCAGTCTGTGCTGGTCGTGCACGCCGCCGTGGACTCCCGACAGCAGTAGTTGGCCGTGGTGCCTTCGGTGCGGCACGACAACCCCGTGCAGCACTGCGACGCACCCATCGGGCAAGGCGATCCCGGCGCCGTGCACGTCGCAGGACGACACGTCCCCGATTGACACGACAGCCCCGTGCAGCAGTCACCGTTGGCCGCACACGTCGACCCGCTGGCCCTGCATGCACAGCGCCCGGTCGTGCAGGCCATCGCGCCGCAGCAGTCCAGGCCCGTCGAGCAGGTGCCACCGGCCTCTTCGCAGCACTCCCTCGTCGTGCTGGTCGATGCGTACCCACGGCACGAGAGTCCCGTGCAGCACGTCGACGCTGTGGTGCATGTCGCGGCCGCTGCCGAGCACATTCCGCCCGGCGTCGCGCACATCCCCGACTGGCAGGTGAGACCCGAGGTGCAGGGCGTCGCACCCGTGGCCGTGCAACACGCTTGCCCCGCCGCGCCACACGTAGACACCGTACAGTGACTCGCTACGCAGGCTCCCGCACTGCACGACGTCGCGCAGCCACCGCAGTTGCGCGCATCCGTGGTCTCATCGACACAGGAACCCGCGCAACATCCAAGGCCCGTGTTACACGGTGCCGCGCCTGCCGCGGTGCAGCACGCCTGCCCCGAGGCACCGCATGTCGTCGCGGGATGCGCGCACATCCCCGTCTGGCAGGTCAGCCCCGTCGTGCACGGGGTTGTTCCCGTGGCGGTGCAGCAGGCCTGGCCGTCGGAGCCGCAAGTGGTGGCCGTGACACACGTCGCGCCCACACACATGAACCCGGTGTTGCATCGGTTGCCATCACAGCACGCCTGCGTCGCTGCACCACACACCACCGCCGCCACGCACATTCCCGTCGTGCACGTAAGCCCCGTCGCGCAGGGCGCCGAGCCCGCCGTGGTGCAACACGGCTGGGCCGCGCTGCCGCAGGTCGCCATGGCCACACAGCTCCCCGAACTGCACACGAGACCCGATCCGCACCCCGTCGCGCCGGTACAGCACCGTTGACCCACCGCACCGCACGTCGTGGGCGCAACGCACGTGCCCGCCGTGCACGTCAGCCCGCCGTTGCACATGCTCCCTGTACAGCACGCCGCACCCGTGGTTCCACACGCGGGCATTCCGTCCGTAGGGGGGGCGTCAACGGCCATCGCGCTATCCGACAGCGCGTCCATCGACGATCCGTCCATGCCCGTGGCACCCGTGTCAGCCCCGTCCGGTCCAACGTCGGCCCCGGCGTCACTCGCCCCGAGGTCCGAAGCGCCATCCACCGCCCCGGAGTCATTGCCCGCAGGCACCATGCCGCCGCTGTCCGGCGTACCGCTGTCTCCAGTGCTGCAGCCAAGCATCAAGACCAACGCGCACGTGCACGCAAGCCAGCCACCACGCCAGGTACCCACTGACATTAAGATTCTCCTTGATCGACCACGCAGCGCCACGGCCCGCGGTATGTACACCGGGGGCAAAGGTAGTAGCCCATGCGCCGACAGGTCAACCACGTCCCGACAAGAACCACCGTCCGGGACAAGTTCCCCCACGATCACTACCGCAAGGGTGCACCCTTTGCGTGGCGCCACACCCTTCTCCGACGTGCCCGTGCGACCCATGGCCACACCGCCGGGCTTACCGTTCTGTGCGTAGCCTCAGGGCTTTCGACCGATCACCACGGCTTCGTTGCCGTCGGCAAACAACCTTGTCTCCGGGATCAGCCCCACCGCCGCCATCGCCGCTTCGATCTCCGACGGACGAAGAAAATGGTTGCCCTGGATGTGCTCACTGAGATTCTGAAAAGCCATCATCCTGCGCTTGGGATCGCGCAGTGCCGTGATGTCATCCGGCCAGCGTGGCTCCCACACCACCATCGACCCGCCGGGCACAAGAACCTCACGCACAATGGCAAAGAGCTTTTCGCGCCGGTCCCAGACATGGTGCAGCGCCCTGTTCATCGCCACGAGGTCCACCCGCGTGTCCAACACCGTGTCCAGGATGTCTCCAACGGTAAACACCAGGCGCTCCGAGAGACCGTCTACCTTTGCAGCCTCCGTCGCCTGATCGACGTTCTCCGCAAAGCCATCCATCCCGATGCCACGCAAGTGTGGAAAGCGCTTTGCGAGCTTGCGAAGGTACCACCCGTTCCCGCAGCCCAGATCCATCGCCACGCCAGCCCGCTCGTCCAACGCGCGGTACACCGCCAGCGACGGCAGAATCTCCCGCTCGAACATCACCGCGTGGGTTTTGTCGAGCATCGGGCCAAACCACGGGAGGATGGTCTTTCGCTCGGCCAGCACGGACTCACCAGGGCGCTCCCCCGTTGACATCAAGCCCGCGGCACGCTCGGACATGTGCCCCGCAAGGACAGCCTGCACCGCAAGGGGCATCAGCGTCCCGGGCACCGACGGACGAAAGTTATCCCCGAGGGACGTGAGGGTGTACGCGCCCTTCGCGACGTCAAGAATCCCCGCGGCGTAGGCCGCTTCACACCATCTTTGCACGTACCCCGCGTCAACCTTTGCCTTTCCCGCGAGGGCCTCGGGCGTCAGCCCCGCCGTCCCGCCCAAGACCTCCAACAGTCCGTTTGCAATCCCGATGAAAGCCAGGTGCAAAGTCACTGCACCCTGGGCCGCCGATTGGAACGTCTGTCGTTGCTCTTCGAGGGTTGGCATGGCTGCTACGTACGAGCCATCTGCAGCCACCTTGGGTTCGCTCACAGGTCCGAGAGACTTACGGTCCGGTGGTCCATGGCAAACTATGCTGGGTCAAACGCCGCCGTGTACAGATCATCGACGCGGAGAGAGATCTCCAGCCCCGAGAGCGCAAACTCCTGCCCTGCTCCGTGCTCCCGGTACGTCCAATCCCCCGCATCCCCACGCGCGTAACGCTCAACCAGCCCCCCCGACGCCGACACCAGGAGGTAATGACGCAACGACGGGATCGCGCGATAGCCCGCAAACTTCTCGCCGCGGTCGAAGTTCTCGGTGCTTGGGGACAGCACCTCGACCAGCAGGGAGGGATTGGTCAATACGTCGGTCGTTCCTTCGAGCAGGGCGAGTCCACCGCACGCCACGACAACGTCAGGGTAGACGACACCGCTCGCACGCGGCACCCAGATCTTCTGGTCCGAGGTCATCACCCGACATCGGCCCCCACGGAGGGCAACGCCCAGCGCAACGATGACATTGGCTGCAATCGTGTTGTGCGCTGGCGTCCCACCCGCCATCGCCCAGACCCCAAAGATCTCGCCCTTCCACAGAATGTTCTTGCTCGACGCCGCGCGCTCTCTCGACAGGTACTCCGCGAGGGTTACACGGGGGGTGTCCACGGTGACCGGGCTTCCCATCGCGTCGATGCTACCCCTTGACGGTCTCGGGCGCACGTATCCCGTCCAAGCATCCACCGTGCCGCGCGAACACCCTTCGGTTGTGTCCCTTTCGCGCGTTTTGCACCCTTTGCGACGCACCCAACGCACGCTTCCGTGGATGTCCCGCACGGGATATCCCACCGCGCGGCCGCTCCGTCCCCCGCTCGATCCCCTGGACCTTCGCTGCAGCAAGGCCCTGGCGCGCCCGAGAGGATTTGAACCTCTAACCTCCAGATCCGTAGTCTGATGCTCTATCCAATTGAGCTACGGGCGCAGTGGGGGGCCGTTTTTATCATGCTGACCTCTGGTGTCAACCGCGCTCGCGGGGCTCTGTGGCTTTTCGTCCACGGTCATTCGCCGCGCGGCCCTTGCAGCCGCCGCCCCAATCCCTGACATTCGTCCCGACGTGAAGTCCTGTTCTGTCTGCCGCTCAAACTTTTCTGGCAAGCCTCCGCGGTGCCCGATCGACGGTGGCCCGCTCGTCGACGTCGGCCCGGATCTACTCGCCGGTCGGGTCATCGCAGGACACTATCGCATCATCGATCGCCGCGGCGCCGGGGCCACCTCCGAGGTCTACCGCGCCCACGACGTCCGTGCGGGTACCTTTGTCGCCGTACGGATCCTTTCTCCCGCCGCGGCCCGTGACCCGCGCCATCGCACGTACTTCACCGACCACGCCACAGCATGGAAGAAAGCCGCCGCCGAGACCGTTCTCGTCCCCGTCCTCGACGTCGTCCCCGGTGGCCTCGACGGCCGAGACTTCTGCGTCTCCGAGTTCGTCCAGACCCCCGCCCTTCAGCACGTACTCCTGGCCGGTGCCGTGCCTCTCCCCGCGGCGATCGATTCCGTGATCACCCTCGCGGGTCTCCTCGATCGCCTCCACGGCCGTGAGATTCTCGCGCGGGATCTACGCCCTGGCGCTGTCTTTCTATCGACCACCCCGACGGCCGTGGTTCGTCTGTCCTCCGACGCACTGGTCCTTGGTCCCGTCGCCGCCCCCGACCCTCCCAGCGGAAACAACAGTTTTCTCCCTTTTGTCCATGTCCCCTATGCCTCCCCCGAACGTCTCCGTGGCGAACCGACAGGCAGTCCGAGTGACGTCTATGCCCTTGGCGCACTTTTCTACGAAGTCCTCACGGGTCACCCGGTCTTTCTCGGCACGGCCAAAGAAGTCGCCGAGCAACACCTCCAGAGTCCCGTCCCGGTGCTCCGTCACGTCAACCCTTCGATGCCTGCAGAACTCGAAGCCCTCCTCGCCCGGATGCTCGCCAAGGTGCCGAGGTTTCGTCCCACCGCCGCCGAGGTCGCCAAGGCCCTGCACGCCCTGCGTCGGTAGCACGGTGCCAAGCTTTCAACGGTAGCCAAGCACCAGGGCCCGGGCCAGGAGGTACCACCCGTCGGCCAGGACAAAGAGCAGTAGCTTGAAGGGAAGCGCCACCGTCGACGGTTGCACCGACGTGAGCCCCAGCGCCACCAGCAGGTTGGCAATCACCAGTTCAACCACCAGAAACGGCAGAAACAACAGAAAGCCAATGGCAAAGGCCGACGTGAGTTCGGAGACCACAAACGCGGGGGCAAGCACCGTGATGTCATCCGCAGTCGGTGCATCCCCCGTGACGCCCTGTCGCCGCCTCGACGCACGCGACAGATCCAGAAACACCCTTCGATCCCGCGCCGTCGCGTTGGCCCGCAAAAACCTCAGGACGGGTGGCCGCGCAGATGCAAGCAACTGGACAACGGCCGCCCGCCCCGCTTCCGTCGCCACGTCCGCGGACATCGCCGCGGAGACATACGGCTGCGTCGCCGCCATCACCGCGGTTCCTGTCGGGGCCATCACGTGCACGGTGAGAACAGCCGCGAGGGCGATCACCACGACGTTGCTCGGCGCGTCGGGCGCCCCCAGGGCGTTGCGCAGCAACCCCAACACCATCGACATCTTGACGAAGCTCGTGCCGACCGTCAGCGCGACGAACACAACGCCCAGCACGGCCACCGCCGCGGTGAGGGTCCACAGCCCCACCGACTACGATCCTCCCGGGGACCGACCCCGCAACCGCGCAAGCACCGACGCAAAGCTCTCGGGCTCCGTCACGGTTGCACTCGTCGGCACGTCGGCGTCGGTCAACTCCGCGAGCAGGGTCACGGCCTCGCGCGCGCCCCCAAGGAGCAGCACGCGCCCACCGACACGCACAAGGTACACCGACCGCTGACCATCCAGGGCCGCACGGTCGATCACCTGGATTCTCCCCGACGCGCGGAGACCGTACGGTCCGCGTTTCATGGCCACGCGAAACACCCACCACGCGGTGACACACACGGCCACGAGCGCCAGGAAACTCTGTAGCAAAGCCGTGCCGTAACCCATCGACGGTGCGGGATCCATGGTCTCGCCGACGACCTTCGCTCAGACGATGACCGAGCGTTCGAGCACCTCGGCGACGTCAAGTTGGTTCACCGGGTGCTTCAGTCCGTCTTCTACGTCCTTGAGTCCGTCCGTGAGCATCGTCTGGCAGAAGGGACAGCCCGAAGCGATGGTGTCTGCACCCGTATCCACCAACTGTAACGTCCGACGCTTGTTCACCCGCTCTTTGCTGGGCTGTTCTTCCATCCACATCTGGGCTCCGCCGGCGCCACAGCACAGCCCTTTTTCACGGTTCAAGTCCGCTTCGAGCAGTTCGACACCCGGGATCCTCCGTAGGATCTCTCGCGGGGGTTCGTACACACCGTTGTACCGCCCGAGGTAACACGAATCATGGAACACGACTTTCGCCTGCACACCTTTCACAGGCCGTAGCTTCCCCTCCGTCAGCAATCCCAACAGAAAGTCCGTGTGGTGCACGACATCGTAGTGCCCCCCCAGGTCAGGGTATTCGTTTTTCAGGGTATTGAAGCAATGCGGACACGTCGCCAGGATCGTCCTTGGCTTGTACTTGTTCAGCGTCGCCACGTTCTGTTCAGCCAGCACCATGAACAAATGCTCGTTGCCCGCACGCCGTGCCGCGTCTCCCGTACACGTCTCTTCGCTCCCGAGCACCGCAAAGTCCACACCCGCGTGTTTGAGCAACCTCGCCGTCGCCCGCGCGATTTTCTTCGCCCGGTCGTCGTAGCTCGCCGCGCAGCCCACCCAGTACAGCACCTCGGCGTCGGGCTTGTCCGCCATCAACGGCACGTCCAGCCCCTCGGACCACGCCGCACGGTCCAACCGGGTGATGTTCCATGGATTTCCGTTGGTCTCCAACGCCGTGAAAGTCTTTTGGAGTTCAGGCGGAAACTCTCCGCGCACCATCACCAGGTTGCGGCGCATCTCCACGATCTTGTCTACGTACGTAATCATCACAGGACATTGTTCTTCACACGCCCTGCAGGTCGTACATCCCCAGAGTACGTCTGGGTGAATGATGTTCGGGACGATGTCTACCGCAAAGGGATCGTTGGGGGTCGCCGTCGCGGTCTCGCCTTCGGCCGTACCCGTCGTCTTTCCCCTCGGTCCGCCCGGACGGTGCAACACGTCGTCCTGAAGGGAATACAATTGATCCCGAAGGTCCGTCGTCAAATGCTTCGGTGACAGTAATTTTCCCGTCTGATGCGCGGGGCAGTTGTCACTACACCGTCCGCACTCGGTGCAAGTGTAGAAATCCAGGAGAGCCTTCCAGGTGAAGTGCTCCATCCTGCCAATCCCAAACGCCGCGTCGTTGGGATCGGGCCCTTCCATCGCCGCGCTGAGCTTTTCGATCACGCCGTCCGCCGTGGCCGCCACCAGGGGCAGCCTCCCGGGAGCGTCCATGTTCCGGGTGATGACATTGGGGAGCGCGACGAGCACATGAAAGTGCTTGCCATACGGGAGGTAGTTCAAAAACGCGAACACCAGGACGACGTGTGTCCAAAAGCCCGCGATGGAAACGGCATCGACGAAGCCCGGGTGGGTCACCGCCAACGGTAGAAACCCTCGCGCGATGAATCCCGCGACGGGTTCGCCGTCGTGCAAGGCCATCGGGATCAAGAGATCGCCCGCGGAATTGACATGCGCGCCGGCTTGCATCACGGCAAGGGTCGCAAGGTGTCCGCCGTCGTACACCATGTCTGCAAGCATCATCGTGGCGATGACACCGAGGACTACCCAGGCGTGCCATCCGTAGGCAAATCTCTTTTGCTTCTGGATAAGACGAAAACGTGTGAACACCGCGCAGCCGAACAACACCAGCAGGGCGACGAATTCTTTGAGAAGGTTGTACCCCACGCCGAGATAACGCAAAGGCTCGGCCGCGTTGGGGTCAAGGATCCAAAAGTTGAAGCCCGGGACGTACCCGCGTCCCACGAGAATGATCGTACGGAGGAGAAGTACGGCGAAGCCCGTGAAGATCCCGTAGTGGGCGAGGCCCGCCAAGGGGTACTTTGGCATCTTCATCTGGGCCCGGAGCGCCCAGAGAAGGGCAAGGCCGCCGGCTTGTGCCACGAGTGCCAGCGCAACGACCCTGCACACCATCCCCTCGACGCCGCCGCCGATGGAGATGAGAAGGACCATCGGGGCGACGATGGCCGAGACGATGGCGCCGTACAGAACGGCGTAGCCACCGAGGGTGGGCACGGTGCCCGGCGCAGCGGCCATGCGCTCGATGAGATGATCGAGGCGATGGGGGTCGGGCGCACCGAGATGCAAGAGCGTCCAACGACGGCGGGCGGTCCAAGCGAAAAACGCCAGGGACACACCAAGGACCAGGGTCATCGCAACAGGGTTCATCAGGGGAGAACCTTGGGAGGTGAGGGATGGAGGGACAAGCCCAGGGGGACTTTAGCGCGGGAGTTTCGCGTCGAGAAACGCGCGAAGCTTGATGAGGTTTTTGTCTTCGCGGCCAAACGACGGGGTGACGTACGACCGGGCAAAGCCATGGACGTCGGCGACAAACTCTGAACGGGTGCCCACGTTGGAGAGAATCTCGTCCACCGAGCGTCCGCGGGCGGCGCCGCGACGGAGGCCCGTGACGTACCCATCGAGCCGTTTGTAATTGTCCCCGAGAAACTCCAAGACGAGACGCGCTTCGCTCGCGAGGGAGGCCACGTCCGTGTGCTTTGTCGCGGACAGTCCTTCGGCCAGGGCTTGGGCGGCTGCGACCCGTATGACAAAGGCATCGTCGAGATAACCGATGTCGTCGATGCCATCGGGGATGAGATCGACGGACTTGAAGACGTAATTGAGCCCGGCGGTCAGTGCGCGGCGCGCGGCGTCGGGCGTGCCCTCGGCGAGAAGGGCCTCGACAAGGGTCTCGCCGTCCATCCCGAGCGTTCGTAACCACTGGGGAAAAGTCTCAAGGCACCGGGCGTCGACGTCGGCGGTCATGGAGCACTCCACAAACGAGCTAGCCAGCAGGGGCGGGATGGTACGGGACTTCGGGGGCCCGCCACAAGCATCCCCGCCCCGGGCTATCCCCCGTCCCTCCCTTGAAACTTTGTTCGCTTTGTCGCTTGCGACCGACACCCACCGGAGTGTGGTACCTATCCCACGCGTGTGGTTCCCAGGGTGCAGGCTCACGGTTCTGCTGTCCCTCGCCGTCGTCGGGAGCACGGCGTGCGCGAGCCAGCCCGTGGGGGTCACCACCGAGACCCTCGGCCACATCCTCCGCGCGCGGTACTTCGCGAGCCCGACGGCCTACGAAGCCTACCTCCGTGCCGAGCTCGCGGCCCACGCCGGGCGCTTTGCCGAAGCCCTCACCGAGATCAACCTCGCGGAGATGGCCGATCCCGAAGACGGTTACCTCCCGGCACGCCACGCTGAGATACTTTTGCGGAGCGGGGATCTCCGCGGGGCCGAGGACATAGCCCGCACGGCGGTGACACGGCACCCGGAGGCCAGCGCTGGCTGGATTGCCCTCGCCGAAGTGTTGTCCCACGACCATGATTCCCGCGGTGCGATGGACGCCATCGGCCACGCAGCGGCCCTCGATCCCGACGACCCTGACGTACGCGCCGCCGTGGTCGATGTCGCCGGTGGAACGCCCGACGCCATCGCCGCGGCGAGGGAATCTTCGCCCGCACCCGACGCGACCGACAGGGTTGCCTCCTGGGGTGCTGTTCTCGCGCCCGAGGGTGACCCACGGAGAAGCACCCGGGCGCATGCAAGAGCCGTCGCCGAGGGTTATGCATCCACAGGTCGCTGGGCCGACGTCGACCGCACGCTTTCCCCCTGGGTCGAACTCGACGCGCTGGATCTCACCGACCGCCTTCGTGTCATCGAAGCGCGGGTGCGAGAGGGTAGGTTTCACGGTGCAGCACGGTTGATCGCAGGGGTCCCCGTGGGCGATCCACCCGGGGGCGTGCCCCTGGCCCGACACGCAAGACTCTGGCTGTCCGCGGAGCGGCCCGAACTCGCAAGGGACGAAGCCCAGCGCGCCGTGACCGCAGACGCCACGGATTTCTACGCCACCTTGGTGCTCGGTGAATCTCTCACGGCCCTTGGCGGTTCGGACACCGTGGCAGGGCTCAACGCCCTCGCGAGGATTCCCCCGGGGACAGAGCTCTACGCAGACGCCAGGGTGGCTGCGGCGCATGCGCTGACCGTTTCTCAGTACAGCTCCGTCGCCGAAGACCTCTTGCAGCACGCCATGGCCGGCGCGATCACTGCCGAAGGGCGTGACCGGCTGCGTGTCGAACGTGCGAGGCTCCTGGCGCACGGTGGCTCGTTGGCCGAGGCCCACAGCGCCCTCGCCACGGTGGAGACCCCCTGGGGGCGGCACCGACGTGCGGAATTTGCAGGGCGTACGGACCCCGCGGGAGACGTTCTTCGGGATCTTAGGGTGCGGACGGGGGTTGGCTATGAAGACGCCCTGGCGGATGCCGCCGTGGTTCTGGTGTGCAGCCAGCATCCGGGGGCGTGTACGCCGGACGAGACCGTGGCGGCCCTGGGAAACGCCCGTCTCGGAGCGCCGACCGCGGTGCTGACCGCACGTGCCATGGAGGTCTGGGCGACCGTGACACCCACCACGCTTGAAACACCCCCGCGCGGCGTGCTGGCCACGGGGACGGGAACCTCCCCGACGGTTCCCACAGGCTCGCTCGGCGCGGGTGAACATTTACGAGCGCCCTGAAGACTCATGGGGCATTGCGGGACACCACAGGTCGTCCGTTGTCTTGACACCAGGGCGGCCTTGCGCACATACAGGCCCGCGGGGAGCGGGGTTGTACGTGACGCCCGCGCCCAAGAACACTCCCTTTTCGAGGTAGCAACGACCATGCGCGCAGTATTTTGTCTCTCGGTAGGTCTCGCGGTGACAGCGGGGGCGTCGTTGGCGTCCGCGCAAGAGCTCGCCGCGCCCCAGGTATCGACCCAGCAAACGGGTCCGGCCGGCAACTCGGGCGGCGGAGGCGAGATCACGAGCACGTCGGGCCCGACGGACCACTCCATGGTCGTCGGTCACCTTGGACTTCAGTACCTCGGTGGCACGGGTGTCGCGGCCCTGGTGAACGGCGGCGGGACGTCGACGATGGGCGTGCCCTCGGTGAACCTCGGGTCGCAGACCTTGCAGACGCTGGGCGTGCGGTACTGGCTCAACGCCAACCTGGGCCTGGATCTCGGTGTCTCGCTGGGCATTGGTAGCGGCAGCACGACGACGGGGACCATCTCGCAGGACAACCCGAGCTTTTTTGGCTTTGGGCTGTACGGCGCGGTGCCCATCATGATCGCCGAGTCGAAGCATGTGTCCATTCACATCGACCCCTTTATCCAGCTTGCGTACGGCCACAGCGGAATCACGCTGGGCCAGGGCACGGCTACGACCGACAATTCCGTCAACGGGCTGGATTTCGCAGTAGGCGGCAACGCGGTGGCGGAGTTGCAGTTCGGATTCCTCGGGATTCCGCAGCTCGCGCTCCAGGCGCGCTTCGGGCTTGCGCTGGCCTACGAGTCCACCAGCGGGACCCAGACCATGGTCAACCAGAACACGAGCGTCACGACCACCACATCCAGCCTCGCCCTCGGGACGACCCTGGGCAACTACAGCCCCGTCGACATCATCACGGGCTCGTTGGGCGTCGTGTGGTACTTCGGGTACACGCCGGGTAGCTCGCGCTAGGTTCTGCCCTTCGCCTCTGCCTTTTTTCCCAACACCCCCTTGATTGACACCTTGGCTGGGCCCCGCGGGGCGATGGCGAAGGCTCCTGTCGGCTTCGTGAAGGCCCCCGCGGTCTTCGTGAAGACCTTCACAGCCTTCGTGAAGACCTTCACGGCCTTCGTGAAGACCTTCACGGCCTTCGTGAAGACCTTCACGGCCTTCGTGAAGACCTTCACAGCCTTCGTGAAGACCTTCACCGCCTTCGTGAAGGCCCCCACGGCCTTCGTGAAGACCTTCACGGCCTTCGCCTGGGGCGGGAGGAAAAGGGTTCGTACGATTTCACGCAACCCTTGGTTCTCCGCCGCGATGACCCCTTCACCCAGGAGGTCATCATGCCGACGATCCACCCACGCCACCGACCTGTCACCCCCTCGTCCCCCTCCCCCGAC
>VFSW01001078.1_pt1 | contig 40837 bp, 40 predicted proteins | sample 5358111 | NCBI WGS metagenome assembly VFSW01 (sample SAMN11554181, study PRJNA540505) | mine drainage metagenome | isolation source: sediment from site ElyBrook_90M | place: USA: Ely Copper Mine, Vershire, VT | collected 2017
AGGACGATAAATTCCGTGACGCGATGGAAAAATGGCAGTCGGATATGAGCAACGCTTACAACAAGGCCGAGCTGATTCTGGCCAAGCAGCGGCATGGTCCGACCGGCAAGATCGATCTGTTCTTTGAAGGCGAGTTCACCCGCTTTGCGGATTTAGATACCGTGCATGAATAACCCCGCGTGAGCTTCGCCCCGCCATCCCTTCTGACCATCGACCTCGACGCCATTGCCGCCAACTGGCGATGGTTGGATGCGCGCCATCCAGGCCAAACCGCCGGGGTGGTGAAGGCCAATGCTTATGGGCTGGGAGCGGCTTATGTGGCGCCGAAATTGTTCGCGGCCGGGTGCCGAAATTTTTTTACCGCGCATTTGGCTGAGGCCCTGACCATCCGGCCACTGGTTGGTCAAGCCAATGTGATGGTGCTGCACGCGATGTTGCCGGATGAGGCCGAGGTGTTCACCCACCACGGTATAACGCCCGTGCTCTCCTCGCTGCCTGAGATTGCGCTGTGGGCCACGGAGGGTAAGCGGGTGGGCCGGGTTTTACCTGCATTATTGCAAGTTGATACCGGCATGTCCCGGCTTGGCCTTTCGGCTGAGGAAACCCGCGTGCTTTTCAATAACCCGGATTTGCTGACGGGGATCACCATCACCCATGTGATGACCCACCTGATGAACGCCGAAATTTCTGAGCACCCGAGCAACGAGACGCAATATCAACGTATCCGCACGTTTCAGAGGCAGTTTCCGGATGCCAGGCTCAGTCTCGCCAATTCCTCAGGATTGTTTTTGGCCCCAAAATTCGCCGCCGATCTGGCCAGGCCGGGGGCGGCCCTCTATGGCGTGAACCCAACCCCTGGGCGGCTGAATCCGCTGACGCCGGTGGTGCAATTGCACGGTAAAATCATCGCGCTGCGCGACGTGGAACCCGGCACCGAGGTTGGTTACAACGGGGTATGGACTGCGCGGCGCCCCAGCCGGATCGCCACCGTGGCGGTGGGATATGCCGATGGCTACTTCCGCTGTTTAACCAATCAGGCGTTCGGGTATTTTGACGGCACCCCCGCCCCGCTGGTAGGCCGGGTCTCAATGGACCTTACCACGTTTGACGTTACCGGGATTGCCAACCTGAATTTGGGGGATAGCCTTGAATTGCTTGGCCCGCATTGCACGCCCGATAATCTGGCGCAGGCCGCCAACACCAATGGCTATGAAATTCTGACCGCCCTGGGGGCGCGTTATCAACGCCATTACATCGGGGCGGTGCCGGCCACATGAATGCTGTGTTGAATTTAATCGCCCATATCGGGGCGGCGGTGCTGAATGCGCTTGGGCTGGTGGGAGAATTGGCGATTTTTGCCGGTACCGGCATTTTTGCGATGATCCGCCCGCCGTATTACCCGCGCATGATTGGCCGGGCGCTGATGGAGGTCGGGTATTTTTCGCTCCCCGTCGTCTCGCTGACAGCCCTGTTCACTGGCATGGTGCTGGCGCTGCAATCCTACACCGGGTTCTCGCGCTTCAACGCCGAGAGCGCGATTGCCAGTGTGGTGATATTATCCGTCACGCGCGAATTGGGTCCGGTGCTGGCCGGGCTGATGGTCTCAGGCCGCGCCGGGGCGGCGATGGCAGCCGAATTGGGCACCATGCGGGTAACCGACCAGATCGACGCGCTCTCCACCCTCTCAACCGAGCCGATGCAGTATCTGGTGGCACCGCGGCTGATCGCCGGGATCATCGCGATGCCGCTGTTGGTGGCGATTGCCGATATTCTCGGCGTAATGGGCGGGTTTCTGGTGGCCTGGCTGAAGCTGGGCTTCAACCCGCATACGTATCTGGTGAACTCCTTCACCAACCTGCGCACTGATGACGTGGTGTCAGGCTTGATCAAGGCAGCGGTGTTTGGGTTTATCATCGCGCTGATGGGCTGCTTCAACGGCTATCGCTCCAAGGGCGGCGCCCAGGGCGTAGGGGCTGCTACCACCTCGGCGGTAGTGTCGGCCTCGATTTTGATTTTAGCGGTTGATTATATCCTCACGCAGTTGTTGTTCACCAAATGAGCATCCCTAAAATTCGTGTCCGGAATTTGAAGAAATATTTTGGCACCAAAAAGGTGCTGGACGGTGTTGATCTTGATGTTGCGCAAGGCACCGGGTTGGTGGTGATTGGCGGGTCAGGCTCGGGCAAGTCGGTGTTGATCAAATCGATCCTCGGGTTGGTCACACCGGACTCCGGGGTGATTGAAATTGACGGGGTGGATGTCTTGAAGGCGCCGCGGGCGCAGGCGCGGGCGTTGCGCGAGCAGATCGGCATGCTGTTTCAGAACGGCGCGTTGTTTGATTCGCTGCCGGTTTGGGAAAATGTCGCTTTTGGTTTGCTGGCCGAGAAAAAAATTGCCCGCCGCTTTGCCCGCGCCAAGGCGATCGAGGTTTTGGCGCAGGTAGGTCTGGCGGATAACGTGGCGGATTTATCGCCGTCGGAACTCTCAGGCGGGATGCAAAAGCGGGTTGCCCTCGCCCGCGCGATTGCCTCCGAACCAGCTATCATGTTTTTCGATGAACCCACCACCGGGCTGGACCCGATCATGGGTGCGGTGATCGATGAGTTGATCGTGGATTGCGTGAAGCGCTTGGGCTCAACCTCGATTGCCATTACTCATGATATGGCGAGCGCGGTGCGCATCGGCGATGCCGCTGCGATGTTGTATGACGGCAAAATCACCTGGACCGGTCCAGCGGCAGAGTTGCTGACCACCACCAACCCGCTGGTGGATCAGTTCACTCATGGCCGCAGCGAAGGGCCCATTAAAATGGCGCTGCGGCGCTAAACAAAAGGCCGACGGAAAAATCCGCCGGCCTTATCATTGGCGAAACAAACAAAGTTTAGCGCGACATGCCCGGCACCTGGTTGCCGCGTGAATACATGCAGGCGGCATACGCGTTGTCGTAACGTTGTTGCAGTGTCATCTGAGTGCCGGATTGGTTAGAGCCGGCATTGACCAGCCCGGCCCCGGCCCCGATGGCCGCACCAGCGCCCGCACCCTGGCCACCGCCGATGGCGCCGCCGATCGCCGCACCGACCACAGTGGTCAACACGCCTACGCCCAACGACTGCTGGTTGGCGGCATCGGCCTGACCAGCCACTTGCGACTGCGCGTAATTCTCACATTGCGTCTGATCCTGCTGAAACACCGGAAACGGTTTGTTGGGGTCGGGCATTACCTGCACGGTTGGCCCCATAGGCGTGGAAGCGCAGCCGCCGACGGCCAATAATGCCGAAAGGCCAACGATATTTAATTTGGAAAATCTCATGAATTGAACTTTTCAATGACATAATGGAATAATCTGGCGCACTGCCCGATTTAGGGTGAATACGCCAGGTCGATTCGAAGTTTTAGTTGGCAGGCACTTCCTCGTACTGCGTATTGCAGTTTGGAACCTGCGGATAGTAGCCGGGCGGGTTGGTGCAATAGTAACGGAATTTTGGTCCGGGCGCCAACGGAACCGCGGGCGGCGGCGGCGGCGGCGGGGGCGGCGCGTAATAGGTTGGAGGTGGCGCATAATACACCGGCGGTGGTGGCGGGGGCGCACTGTCGTACCCGTAGGAGGGGTCCTGATACGTAACGTCGGGCACATAGAGCGGGTAGGGGTAAACCGGCGCGGTGTAGAAATACCAGACGCCGCCGGCCAGCCACCACCAGCCGCAACGTCCGGCAAAGCAGGTATTGTCCCAATAGCCCTCGCGCCAGTGGTCGAAATCATCGTGATCGAAATGACGTACGTCGTGGTCGCCGTCGTGGAAAATATAACGCTCATGCGCGAACTGATGGTCGCCACCGTGGTCGCCACCGTGGTCGCCGCCGTGGTCGCCACCATAATTATGGTCGTTACCGCGGTTGTCCTCGCCGTCATTGCCGCGGTTACCGTTATAATCGGGGTGGTTTTGATTGAATTGATGTGGCTGGCCGTCATTGGCGTTCTGGTCGAACGGGTGCGGATGGCCATCGCCCTGGGGTTGATACATCGGATGTGGTTGTCCGCCGTTGGCATTTTGGTCGAACGGGTGCGGTTGGCCATCGCCGGGGGGTTGATAGATCGGGTGCGGGTGTTCGCCACCGTTGGGGTTTTGCATAAACTGGTGCGGCTGCTGGCCCTGGTTCGGGTTGAATTCATGCGGGGGTTGATAGCCACCACCGCCTTGGCTGAAATTATGCTGTAGTGCACCGCCGTTAGGTGCTTGGTTGACAAAAGGGTGTGCCGGAGCCTCGGCGGGGTGAGGCAGCGGTGGCGGTGGCGGTGCTGCTGCGGGATGATTTTGCTGATTATGCTGGTCATGTTGATCATCGGCCAAGGCGCTGGTGCACAGCAGGGGCGTGGCGGCCATGGCTAGGATCAAATAGAATATTTTGCTGGCACAGGGCTTACGGAATGAATGAGCAGACATAACCGGCGGGGCTTCCAAAATTTGAAATAGTTTTAGGTAAATTGCAACGATTTGGGTATATAAGCGTCAAGATAAAGCGCAGTTAAGGACGATGTTGGTCCGTCATTCGGGCACAAAAATGGCGTTATAACGGCGAGATGATTAACGACCGGTCCAGCTCGCTTTATAGACTTTTGCACCCGGTGGAATCACGAGATCTTTCTCGGCCTTGAGATCGCTCAGCCGCAGTGAATTAAGCGCGATGATCAAGGCGGCGGTATTCATCATCCCCGGCGGAATCCACTGGATCATGCCGCCGAGCATCTGGTCGTTGGCGGGGCTGATGGCAGGGAAAATCCGCCCGCATAATGTGTAGAATGAATACAGATCGGTGCGGGTGAGGGCGATATAGGCGCTGATGGCAATTTGCGGGAACATCACCAGAAACCCGGCGGCAGCGCGCGCCAGGAACGAGAACCGGCTGACCGGCGCGGGCCGGGGGTCTAGCACCACCAGCCAGAACACCAGCCCGCCGAACAGGCAGGAGAGGTTCATGATGGCGTAGAGCGTCGGGTCGATCATCGCAGCGAAATGTACCGAAGGGATCAGCCAGATATCCGAGGTGACCAAAAACAGCGCCATCGCCGGGAGCGGGTGGAACAGCACATGCCCGACTTTGCGGACAACATTACCTTTGCAAACCGCCAGCAGCCAGGGTGGGATGCCGCGTGCCAGCACCTCGCTCATCCAGCCGATCGCGATGCCGAACGGGGCCACCATACCGATGCTGACCGCCTGGAGCCGGTTGAGGAAAAACATATGCTGGGTGAGATATTCAAAGCGGGTTTGCAGCACGAAATAGATCAGCGCGAGGCCACCCAGGAAGAACCATTGCCGCACCCGGCCCGGGCGCTCAGCAAGCGGTGTGCGGGCCATGCCGCGAAAATACCACAGCATCACAAACCAGGTGCCCAGAAACACCGGCGCATTGAAGATGAAGGGGAACACATAGGGCAGGTTGGCCGGCAAAAACCGGCAGGCCAGATCCACGATCACCGCGGCGGCGAAAATGCCGATGGTTGGGTAGTCGAGGCGTTTATCCATAAAGCCGCTCCATGGGCACACCGGCAAGGGAACGGCTGGTACGGATGGTCTGCAAGGTTTGCACTTTCGCAACACTGGGGGCGGCGGTCAGCCGGGCGGTGAGCTGGTTCTCATGGGCGGCATCGCGCGCCACCAATTTGAGCAGAAAATCACCGCCACCACGGATCATATGGCATTCACGCACTTCCGGCCAGCCCGCCACCAGTGTCTCGAACGCATCGAGCGTGCCCTGCTTCTGGCTTTCCAGCCCGACGATGACGAAAAACGCGATCTGCCAGCCGAGCTTCTGGCCGTCGGTCTCGGCGTGGTAGCCTTTGATATACCCGGCTTCCTCCAGCCGGCGCACCCGGCGCAGGCAGGGCGGCGGCGAGATACCGGCGCGTTTTGCCAGTTCCACATTGGTCATCCGCCCGTCCTGCTGCAATTCCAGCAGAATCCGGCGGTCGATCTCGTCTAAAATATTGGGCTCGCTCATTGGTCCATTCAAAACTTGTTCGGCTCTGGGCGCAATATAATTGCTTGGCGCAAAAGTGCTACGCAGTAAATTTAGCTCTCCCGCTTGTATCCGGCGTAGAAGCACGGATATGTTGGCTTGCAAGTATCTGAACGGATTGTTTGACTATGTCTGAGGTTCACAAGACCCGCGTGCTGATTATTGGCGCCGGGCCGGCTGGTTATACCGCCGCCATTTATGCCGCTCGCGCCAATCTGGCCCCGCTGATGGTGGCTGGGCTGCAGCCGGGCGGGCAGCTGACCATTACGACCGATGTCGAGAATTATCCGGGCTTTGCCCAGACCATTCAGGGCCCGTGGCTGATGGAGCAGATGGCGGCGCAGGCCGAGCATGTGGGCACCAAAATTATCTATGATATCATTACCAAAGTGGATTTTTCGGCCGCGCCGTTTCGGGCCTGGGCGGATTCCGGCGATGAGTTTATCGCCGACTCCATCATCATCGCCACCGGCGCACAGGCCCGCTGGCTGGGGCTGCCCTCCGAGCAAACTTTCCAGGGCGGCGGTGTTTCGGCGTGCGCCACCTGTGATGGGTTTTTCTATCGCGGCAAAAAGGTTGCGGTGATCGGCGGCGGCAATACTGCGGTTGAGGAAGCCTTGTACCTCACCCACCACGCCAGCCATGTGACCGTGGTGCACCGGCGGGATGCCTTCCGCGCCGAGAAAATTTTGCAGGACCGGCTGTTCGCCAACCCGAAAATCTCGGTGATCTGGGATCATGCGGTTGAGGAGATCACCGGCACGCAGGCGCCGGCGGTGGTGACAGGCGTTACCTTGCGCCATACCAAAACCGGCGATCTGCAATCGATCCCGGTAGATGGGGTGTTCATTGCCATCGGCCATTCACCGACCACCGCGATTTTCGCGGATCAGGTAAAAACCGATTCGGAAGGGTATTTAATCACCGTTCCGGGCACCACCCAAACCTCGGTGCCGGGGGTGTTTGCCGCTGGTGACGTGCAGGATAAAATTTTCCGCCAGGCAGTCACGGCCGCGGGGACCGGCTGCATGGCGGCGCTCGAGGCTGAGAAATTCCTTGCTAATTTTCCAATGCACATAGAAAAAGCAGCATAAAATGTCAGGGCAAAAAATGGACTGGGACAAACTCCGCGTATTTCACGCCGTTGCTGAAGCTGGCAGCTTCACCCATGCGGGTGATACGCTCAACCTCAGCCAATCAGCGGTCTCCCGGCAGATTTCAGCGCTGGAGGAAGCACTGTCTGTGCCGTTATTTCATCGCCACGCCCGTGGGTTAATTCTCACCGAGCAGGGTGAGGCGCTGAACCGCACGGTGCGCGAAGTGTTCGCCAAATTGGCGATGACCGAGGCGCTGCTGGCGGAGAGCAAGGAAAAGCCCGCTGGCCGGTTGAAAATAACCACCACCCACAGCTTTGGCGTGACCTGGCTGGCACCGCGGTTGAAGCATTTTCTCAGTGCGCACCCAGATGTTTCGGTATCGCTGCTGCTTGATGATACCGACTTGGACCTCGCGATGCGCGAAGCCGATGTGGCGATCCGCATGCATCCGCCGCGCCAGCCGGATTTGGTGCAGCGGCATCTCGGTGAAATTCGCTGGCAGGTGTGGGCGTCGCCCGATTATTTGAAGGCGCATGGCACGCCGGAGAAGGCTGAGGATTTGGATAGCCACAAGCTGGTGTTGTTCGGCGACCGCAAGCCGCCGGTCATGGATGTGAACTGGCTGGCCGAGGTGGGTCGCAAGGATGGCACGCCGCGCCGGGGCCTGCTGGAAGTGAATTCATTGCAGGCGATGCTGGTCGCAATTCGGGCGGGCATCGGCATCGGTGCGATCCCGGATTACCTGATGCACGAGCCGGGCGGGCTGATCCCGCTGCTGCCCAATGTACAAAAACCGCATGTGGATATGTATTTTGTGTATCCGGAGGAACTGCGAAACTCCAAGCGGGTTTCAGTGTTTCGTGACTTTTTGGTTAAATCAATTTCAGAAAGAACGCACGACCGCGCATGAAACTGGCTAATTTGCTCAAGTTTTAAAAGTCTGTCGAGATCGTGAAGGCGGTTTAGTAAAATAATTTTACAATTTGCCTGTTAATTTTTCTAAATTGTGGCATATATACAACATCGTCAGGCCCACCCAGGCCTGATTGGGGTTCTCTTCCAGTTTCGGCTGGGTTTGCGCCCTAACGTCTCCCAGACGTGAAGCCTCCCTGTTGACTTAACCCGCTGGCTGTTCAGCCGGCGGGTTTTTTTTGGCGCACGATCGGTGCCTGGGTTTTGGGTTTGAACACGCAATAGGCCGCCCCGGCGCAGCGCCAGCATTCCGGGGTGCGGGCTTTGCATACATAGCGTCCGTGTAAAATCAGCCATAGATGCGCCGGGCGCAGCATGTCCTGCGGCACCCTTTTGAGCAGGGCGTCCTCGACCGCCCGTGGGGTGGCGCCAGGCGCGATGCCGGTGCGGTTGCCGAGCCGGAAGATGTGTGTGTCAACCGCCATGGTGGCCTGGCCGAAAATTTCGTTCAACACCACATTGGCGGTTTTGCGTCCCACGCCAGGTAAGGCTTCCAGGGCGTCGCGCTCACCGGGGACCTCGCCGCCGTGGCGCTCGATCAGCAATTGCGAGAGGGCGGCGGCATTTTTGGCCTTGGCCTGCCACAGGCCGATGGATTTGATCCGCGCCCCGATGCCTTCGGCCCCCAGGGCCGCCATCGCGGCGGGGGTGGGGGCATCGGCGAATAATATTTTGCCCACTTTGTTGACCGCGACATCGGTGGTCTGGGCTGACAGCATCACCGCCACCAGCAACTGGAACGGCGTGGCGTAGTCCAACTCGGTGCGGGGATTCGGGTTGCCGGCGGCGATGGCGGTGAGAAACGGCGCTATATCGGCGTTCTTCATCAATTTTGGGCGTTTTGGCGGGGTCTGCGTCATTTCGTCCCTTGTGTAACAGGTGGAATACGCGATTTATGCGGCATGGACGTGCACACCGCCAACCCTGACCGGCTGATTTTTGAGGCCACCGTGCAGCCGCATCGCAGCCTGGACCGTAAGGGCGTGCTGATGGCCGCCGCGGTGATGGTGGCGGGCTCGCTGGTGGTGACCAGCATGATGGCGATGATCGGGGCCTGGGTGGTCATCGGGTTCAACGGGGCTGATATCGCGCTGGCGCTGTTTTTATTGTGGTTGAATGTGCGGGCGGCGCGGGCGCGTGAGTTACTGGTTTTGACCGAGAGTAAATTCATCATCACCAGCACCGATATGAATGGCCGGACCCGGAATATCTCGCTGCCGCCGTACTGGCTGAATGTGGTACTGGAGGAACGCGCCGGGACCGTGCCGAAGTTGCTGCTTTCAGCAAGGGGGATCAGCCAAGAAGTTGCCCGCCAGTTGGGCGAGGAGCAAAAACGCGACTTGGCGGCAGCACTGACCAGGGCGCTGCATAAATGGCGCAACCCGGTGTTCCATAATCCGCAGTTGCAGGATTAGTTTAAGGGCTGAGCGTGAAGCATGTCCGCAAACCAGCGCCGCCCACAAGCCGCCACGGCTGAGCCGTGATGGTTTTTGCGGTTCGGACCGGGAGGTACTGTGGAACAGCGGCTCAGCATAGGCGGAACGGGTTAGTCTGTCTCGGCTTTCGGTAAGCGGATGACGAAGCGGGCGCCGATGATGTTGCCGTCCGCGTCGCGGCGGTTTTCGGCTGAGATGCGGCCCTGGTGGGCTTCGATGATCTGGCGCGAGATCGAGAGCCCGAGGCCTGAGTGGCTGCCGAATTGCTCCGAGGTGGGGCGCTCGGAGTAAAACCTATCAAAAATACCATCGAGCTTGGCATCAGGGATGCCGGGGCCTTCATCCTCGACCGCTAACTCCACGATGCCGCCGGTTTCGCGGCCGCGCAGCCAGATCAACCCATTGTCCGGGCTGAAGGAGATGGCGTTGCCGATGAGGTTGCGCAGCACCTGCACCAGCCGGGATTCCACGCCGCGCACGGTGAGGCCGGTGCCGGGGCTGTCTAGCACCATGCGCGGGCCGTTTTCCTTACGGGTGGCGTCGTGCATTTCGGTCAGGGTTTCAAGAATGGGGGCCAGGTCGATCACCTCCATGCGGGTGCGCGAGAGTTCGGAATCCAGGCGCGAAGAATCTGAGATATCGGTGATCAGCCGGTCGAGCCGCGCTACGTCCTGCGTGACGATGGCAAGTAAGCGGGTGGCGCGGGTGGGGTCTTCGACGCGGGTGAGGGTCTCGATGGCGGAGCGGATTGAGGACAGGGGGTTTTTGATTTCGTGAGAGACATCAGCGGCGAATTGCTCGATGGCGTCCATCCGCGCCCACAGGGCTTTGGAGGAACCATCGAGGGCGCGGGCCAGCGTGCCGATTTCGTCGTTGCGCTCGATGATGGCTTCCGGCAGCGCCTGAGTGCGGGCGCGGCCTTCGCGCATCAGGGTGGCGGCGTTGGCGAGGCGTAGGATCGGGCTGGCGATGGTGCGGGCCAGATAGAACGAGACGATGACGGTAAGGGCAAGGGCGAGGGCGAATAACCCCAGAATGGAAATTCGGACGGCCAGCACCGCCCGGTCCACCCCACCGGCTTCACGGGTGAGCAGTACGGTGCCGACATTCTGTTGGCTGCGGCTGATCGGTTCCGCCACCGTGACCAGCAACTGGCCATCGGCGCTACGCCGCACATAAGGTGGGGCTTCCTGGTTGGGAGAGACGGAGGTGAGTTGCAGGGCCTCGCGGGCGTCGGGCTGCCAGCCCAGCGTGTCGGGGTTTTCACCGGCGCCGGAGCCGATCAGGCCGGAAACATCCTGCGGCTGGGCCAGCGCACCGGTGAGATGGTCGTATGCGTAGCCAACCAGCCTGGCGAACATGTTGGTTGGCGCGGCGGCGGGCAATGGTTCGGTGATGATGGCACCGCCGGGGCCAGGATGCACCCTTGAGTTGGCGATGATCTGGCCATCCGGCCCGTAGATAAGCGCCTGAGCGTTCGGAGTCGGGTCGATGAGTTGGTAGAGCAGCGGTTGCGCGAGGTCGGGGTTCAGGGCCGGCTGGCCAGCCTGGTTGTTTTGCACGGCACTTTGGCTGAGGGCGCCGGCAAAAATACGAGCTTGCTCGCGCAGGGCCGAAACCTCGGCGGAGAGCAGGCCTTGCTGGTATTGGTCAAGGTAAAACAATGCGGCGAAAATCAGCGCGACGGGGAGCAGATTCACCAGCAGAATGTCGCGCAGCAGGCGTGAGAGGCGGGTACGCTTGGTCATAGGCAGTGCTTCACGCTTCCTTGTAGCGGTAGCCGATGCCGTAGAGGGTCTCGATCTGGTCGAACTCCTCATCCTCATTACGGAATTTTTTGCGCAGGCGTTTGACGTGGCTGTCGATGGTACGGTCGTCGACATAGACATTTTCGCCGTAAGCAGCGTCGATCAGTTGGTCGCGTGATTTCACCATGCCAGGGCGGGCGGCGAGCGCCTTGACCAGCAAAAATTCAGTCACGGTGAGCTGGATATCAAGGCCCTTCCACAGGCACTGATGCTTGGTCTCATCGAGCGTGAGGTTGCCACGGGTGATGACGGCGGCGGGCGCGGCCCCGGCCTTCGTCGCCTCATTGCGACGCAACAAGGCCCGGATACGCTCCAGCAGCAGCCGCTGGCTGAAGGGCTTGGTGATGTAATCATCAGCCCCGAGGCGCAGGCCCATCAGCTCGTCGAGTTCGTCATCCTTGGAGGTGAGGAAGATCACCGGCATGGCGGTGCGGGTGCGCAGCTTTTGCAGTAACTCCATGCCATCCATGCGGGGCATTTTAATGTCCAGCACGGCCAGATCCACCGGCTTGGCCAGGAGCGCCTGCAAGGCGCTCTCGCCATCGGTATAGGTGACCACCGAAAAACCTTCCTGCTCCAGGGTCATCTGGACGGAAATCAAGATATTGCGGTCGTCATCGACCAGGGCGATTGTCTGTTTCATGGGTTGGAGCTCATAATGGCTGATATGCAGGGCGGGAGTGACGCGATTATGGCAATAGCGCAAGAGCGGGATTTTTATAATGAGGCGGCGGGGCTGCTACGCACCGCCAACGCTGCCACTTTGGCCACCGCGCAGGACAATGTGCCGTTTGCCGCCCTGGTGACATTTGCGTTGCTGCCTGACCTCTCGCCAGTGCTGCTGCTCTCAACGCTATCTGGCCACACGCGCCAGTTGAAACGCAATTCCGCCTGTTCATTGCTAGTGATTGGGCAAGCGGTGGATGCCAACCCGCAGACCGCGCCCCGGCTGTGCCTGACCGGTACGGCGGCGATGAGTGATGATCCAGGCGTGCGTGCGGCGTTTCTGGTGGCGCATCCTTATGCCAGCCAGTATGCTGATTTTACCGATTTCGCGTTTTGGCGCATGACGGTGACAGCCGCTCATTACGTGGGTGGCTTTGCAGCGGCAGCGCGGCTGGATGTTGAAAAACTCAGGGCTGCGGCGGTAATTTTACCGTAAGTCCTTGGTTTTGCTGCGCTGCGTCAACGAATTTCCCGACTTTAAGGAAATGGAACGGTTGATGCCACATGCTGAGATGCTTATGAGGGCAGACTAATTTAATCCCAGTCCAAGGAAAACTAACAAGTGACAAACGCCAACACGGCCCCGCTGCACGACGCTACACCGCTGGCAGGCTCTGGCATCCGGGTGGCCGCCAGCCTGCATTCCAATCTGACCGCGCCGGCATTGGTGGCGCATTCATTGCGCAAAGGTGAAGGCCGGCTTTCCGCTGATGGTGCGATCATTGTGCGGACCGGTATTCATACCGGCCGCTCAGTGGGTGATAAGTATGTGGTCGATGAGCCGAGCACAACCGGCGAGATCTGGTGGGGCAAGATCAATCAAAAAATGCCGGAAGCCAAATTCGCGATGCTGAAAGGCCGGGTGCAGGCGTATTTGCAGGGCCGCGAGTTGTTTACCCAGGATTTATATGCCGGGGCTGACCCTGCCAATCGGATCCGGGTGCGTCTGGTGACCACGGGCGCGTGGCAGGCTTTGTTTGCGCGTAATATGTTTATTCGTCCGCCCGCGGCTGAGCTAGCGGGGTTTGTTCCAGACTACGTGATTTTACACGCGCCGGAATTTGAGACCGACCCTGCGATTGATGGTGTGAACGGGACCACCGCGATTGTGTTGTCGTTTTCTGAGAAGCTGATTGTTATTGCGGGAACGCAATATGCGGGCGAGATTAAAAAATCTATCTTCACCGTGATGAACTGGATTTTGCCGGCGAAGGGCGTGCTGCCGATGCACTGCAGCGCCAATATCGGTAAAAATGAAGATTCCGCCTTATTTTTTGGGCTCTCCGGCACGGGCAAAACCACCCTCTCGTCTGACCCGGCGCGGCGTCTGATCGGTGATGATGAGCATGGCTGGGCAAGCTCTGGCGTGTTTAATTTTGAGGGCGGTTGCTACGCCAAGGTGATCGATCTTTCGCAGAGTGCCGAGCCGGAGATATGGGCAGCGTCGCATCGGTTTGGCACGGTGCTGGAAAATGTGGTGGCCGATGCGCAAGGCCGGCTGGACCTTACCGATCAAACCTATACTGAGAACACCCGCGCCTGTTATCCTGTTGAATTTATTCCTAATGTGGAGTTGTCCGGTCGGGGGGCGATTCCAAAAAACCTCTTCATGCTGACGGCCGATGCGTTCGGTGTGTTGCCTCCGATTTCCAAGCTCAGCCCAAGCCAGGCGATGTATCATTTCATGTCGGGTTACACCGCAAGGGTGGCGGGGACTGAGAAGGGGCTCGGCTCGGAGCCGCAAGCGACGTTCTCAACCTGTTTTGGTGCGCCGTTCCTGCCGCGGCATCCGGCGGTTTACGGTAAACTGCTTGAAAAACTGATCGCCGAGCATGGCGTGTCATGCTGGCTGGTGAATACCGGCTGGACTGGCGGCGCATACGGTGTGGGCAAGCGGATGTCGATCAAGCATACGCGCGCACTGCTGCGGGCGGCGCTGAGTGGCGAGCTTGATAAGGGCAGCTTCCGCCGCGATCCGTTCTTTGGTCTTGGTGTGCCAGAGCAGGTGGCGGATGTGCCGACCGAGGTGCTCGACCCGCGCTCGGCCTGGCCCGATAAAGCAGCGTACGACAAGGCCGCGGCGGATTTGGTGAGGCAGTTCGAGGACAATTTCGCGACCTTCTCTGATCAGGTCGGAGATGACGTGAAAGCTGCGGCGATCCGGGCTGCGGCTTAAAATCAACGACGCCGGGGGATAAAACCCCCGGTGGTGATTATTTTGGCGGCGTCGGCTGGATGCCTAAGATATGGTTGATGCCGTTAAAGAACGGGGCGCTGGCCGGAATGGTGTGCATGATGTGTGCGCGCCCGGCATAGATACCCCCGAAGACGAAAATCAGGATAATGAGAGTGGTGAAAACACCGGCCCGGCCGGCCCGTTCTGGCTCATCATGGGTGCGGGAAGATTTCACGAGGGCGGCGAAGCGTTCTTCGTTGCCGGGTAAGGGGCTGGCACCACGGGTGGTTTCGGTATCGCCTGCAGGCTCGGTATAAATATCAGGGTCTGGTTCGGAGTTTGAGTTGCGCGCCAGGCTGGCGAGAATTTCAGCAGTGCTGCTGGGGCCCGAATACGTGAACGGGTCATGCGCCGGGTCCTCAGTGGCGGGGCTGGGCCAGGCCGGGGTGCGCGGTGCCGGTTCGGGCGTTGGTGGCGCGTAACTGGGGCGCTCCATTACCTTTGGCATGTCGTCATACACGCTGCGGCTGGCAGAAGGCTCAGCGGCCGGCCAGGCGGGCGGCGGTGCCGCAACGGCTGGCTCTGCTAACCACTGGTGGTTGCACTGCTGACAGCGCACGGTCCGCGGACGGCCGTTGAACGCAACGTCAGGCACATCGTATTCAGTTTGGCAGCCGGGACATGAAATTCGCATGATATGAAAGAAATGACATCTTAATGCGCCTCGTGCAACAGAGTGTGGTCGAGAATTGGGACATAGAACGTTAAGATTGAAAAATATTACGAAAATCGCTTGCGGAACGCGGCAACGGGGCGGCAGAAAAGACCGAAGGACGGTGCTGGTTTATGGTACGATTTGACGATGTATGGTTGCAGTACCATCGGGCTGGTGGCGCATCGGGGTCAGACGCGCCTGCGATCATCAGCCACATGAGTTTTGAAATTCCACAAGGTGGGTTTCGCTGGCTGACCGGAGCTTCCGGGGCGGGCAAGACCAGCGTGCTGAAGCTGATGTATCTGGCCGAGCACCCAAGCCGGGGTAAAATTGAATTGCTGGGCACCAATGCTGCCAGCATGGAACGGCGAGAGGCAGCACTGCTGCGGCGGCGTATTGGGGTGGTGTTTCAGGATTTCCGGTTGCTGGAGCATTTATCTGCCTATGATAACGTGGCTTTACCGATGCGTCTGGCGCGCCGTAGCGAGGGGCAGGTGAAGTCCGATGTTACCGAGTTGCTGCATTGGGTGGGGCTGGAGGGCAAGATGGACCGTAAGCCCAACGAGCTTTCCGGGGGCGAACAGCAGCGGGTGGCAATTGCGCGGGCGGTGGTGAACCGGCCTAAATTATTTTTAGCGGATGAGCCGACTGGAAATTTGGATGACCTGCAAGCTGACCGGTTGATGATGCTGATCACCGGGTTGAATAAAATGGGGACCACGGTGGTGGTGGCGACTCATAGCAAGCGGCTGGTGGCGGAGTATCCGGCACCCCGGCTGGATATTGCCAGGGGTATGCTGGCCCTTGATGAATCATTGGTCTGGAACCGCTAGTCGTGGCCAGGCGGATGGATCATTTGGGTTTACGTACCGCGATGGCCGACCGGTTATTGCCGGTGCTGGTGGCGGCGATGAGTTTTCTGGCGGTGTTGGCAATCGCCGGGACACTGGCGGCGGCGGGGCTGGCGACGCAGTGGAACCATGATACCGGCGTGGACCTGACTGTGCAGGTGCCGGAGCCGGGCGATAATGCGGTAGGTGGCAGCACCCCGCGGGAACAGGCGGTGTATGAAGTTTTGGCGAAATCGCCGCAGGTGCGCGTGCCGCATGTGCTCAGCGCCAGCGAGATTAACGCCCTATTGCGGCCATGGCTGGGCGGGGATGTGGCATCGCTCGGGATGCCGGTGCCGGCGGTGATCACCGCGCAATGGGTGGGCGCTGGCTCGCCAGATGGGTTGCGGACGGCGCTGGATGCGGTGGCACCGGGGACGCTGGCCGAAACCGGCGAACGCTGGGCCGCACGGGTAGCAGCGCTGACGGCCAGTTTGCAGGCCTCTGCATTGTCGGTGTTGCTGATTGTGGTGCTGGTGGCGGTCGCGGTGGTGACGGTGGCGACGCGGGCGGGCTTGGCGCAGCGGCGTGAGGCGGTGGAGATTATTCATGGGCTGGGGGCGCTAGATTCTGACATTGCCAACCGTTTCGCCCGGCGGGCGACCATGCTCACGGCGGTTGGTTCGGTGCTGGGCACGGCTTGTGCGCTGCCGGTCTTGTTCGGGTTGGCAAATTTGGCAGCGCCCTTCAGCGGCGTGGTGGCGAATACCGGCTGGCCGGTGCTGCCGCCGGTGTTATGGGTGGTACTCCCCACTATTCCTCTCGCGGCGGCGGCGATCGGCTGGGTAACCACCCAGCAGACAGTGCGTGGCTGGTTGCGGCGGCTGAAGTAATGCGGCGGCGGCGGCTTTATGACCGGCGCCGCCGATGGGTTTGGCGCTGGCTGGGCCGTGCCGTTTTGGTGGGCGCCGGGCTATGGCTTGCGGGATTCGCGGTGTTCGTGGCGGTGGTCGCTCATGCCACGCCACCCAAGCCGTTGCCGCACGCCGACGGAATTGTGGTGCTGACCGGTGGCGACGACAGGGTGAGCGCGGCATTGGGTTTACTGGCAGACCGCGCAGCACCTTTGTTGCTGATATCAGGGGCTGGGCGCGGCACGTATTTGGGCGATTTTACCGCTGACGATGCGGCGGCGGCGACACATTATGCTGCTGACATAACACTTGGTCATACGGCGGCGAGCACCATTGGCAATGCCTTCGAGGCCTCAGCCTGGGCCCGGTTGCACCAAATGCGTTCGTTGCTGCTGGTGACAGCAGATTATCATATGCCGCGGGCGATATGGCTGCTTCATCAGCATTTGCCGGACGTAACCTTGATAGCTTACCCGGTGCGGCCGCCGGCGATGCGAACTTTGTTGGGGTTTTCAACATTGCGGCTATTGGCGGCTGAATATACAAAATACCTCGCGGTACGTTCCGGGCTGGCCGGGTTGATTTTTGAAGCTTTGGGAGTGCGCCGGTGATGCTGGTTGTGAGGTCGGTGTTGTTTAACCTGATGATGTACAGCACCGGCGCCTTACTGAGTGTGTACGGCCGCGTGCTGAAACTGGTGGCGCCGCATAGGGTGATCGGGGCCGGCATTATGTGGTCCCGCTTTACCATTTGGTCGCTTAAGGTGATTTGCGGGGTTGAGGTTGAGATTATCGGCCGGGAAAATTTGCCGGTTGCAGGCCCTGCATTGATCGCCGCTCAGCATCAATCGGCGTTTGATACGATGGTGTGGCTGCTGTTGCTGCCCAACATGGCCTATGTGCTCAAAAAAGAATTGCTGAAACAACCGTTGGTGGGGCCGTTGCTGGTGCCGGCCGGATTTGTGCCGGTGGACCGCGCTGGTGGCGCGATGTCGATCCGCAAGCTGGTGGCGGATTGCAAAAAAGTGGCGCAGGCGGGCAAGCAAATCGTGATTTTCCCGGAAGGCACGCGGGTGCCGCCGGGAACACGGGCCACGCTGATGCCGGGTGTGGTGGCGGTGGCCAATGCGCTGCATTTGCCGGTGATCCCGGCGGCGACTGACTCCGGGCGGTTCTGGGGCCGCAACGCCTTTCATAAATATCCGGGGCGGTTGCGGATCAAGATTTACCCACCGATTCCGGTGGGGACGAATCGCCCCGAAATCATGGCGCGGTTGAACGAATGTTTTTACGATGAGGGTGTGGATAAGTCTGTGGACTCCCGGCTCGACTTGTTGGCAGTTTAGATAAACTAAATTCTATAACTATTTGTAAAACAACAACAAATTAGATGTTTTGCCGGTGGAAAGCCGATAGAGTGCACGATGGGGATAAAAGCTGCGGTCGGTGTAGGCTCTGTGGATCGATGGTGGTTGATGTTGACTTTGGGGCGGGGCCGGATTACCCCGCGCGGCACCCTGTATGGCGGCGTAGCTCAGTGGTAGAGCAGGGGAATCATAATCCCTTGGTCGGCAGTTCAAATCTGTCCGTCGCTACCAGGGTGAGTGTGCTCCACATTATTCCCACCTGATCAAGCCAAACCGGCTCATCCTGAAAGTGTCGCCGGGCCGCCGCCGGAGGCCGTGGAAGAGTGCGGTACCGAGCAGGTGAACGCAACAACCGCATTCCAATACCCGAGGTCATCCAGGCCGTAGGTCCCGAGGTCGTTCCAGTACAGCGCATAGGTCTCAGGCGTGGAACTGGTGCAGAGGATTGCGCCGAGTTGGGGGTTGGCCACCGGGTCGATCGGCGCGCTATTATTGTTATCGACCGTGGATGCAAATGTTACGGAAGACCCGCCACCCGCCTGAATGATCGCGCTGCCAGCGGCGTTACCGTTGTTGCGCGGGTTGTAGCATTGGTGGGATGTGTCCTGCGGCGGGTTGAAGTCGTAATGGCTGCTATAGGCCGGTGCTTCGATGACGGCCACATCACCCGCATAGGTGCCGGACGTAATGGCGTAGCTGCGGGCAGAGCCGGTTGGCGTGTAGCCATAACTTTGGATCTGCCCGCTGGCGTTATAGACCGGCGCGGTGTCATTGCTTGTTACCGCGCCGCCGTTGACGGTTATGTTATAGTCGTAGCTGCTCAGGTTGTTGGTGATGACGCCGGGTAGCTGGTCGGTGAAGGTTTGGCCGTCCCATACCGGGTCCATGGCGACGATGGTGCCGGAGGAATTTTCCACGAGGATATAATAGTCTGGCAGCAGGGCTTGGTTTTTGCTGTTCACCGGTGGCGAGGTGCCGAGCGGCTGAATGAGCAACGCGCAGTTATTGTAGGTCGGCTGGCCCGAGGCAAGGTAGGATGCCTGGTTGGTGGTATTTTCATTGGAGCAATTACCCGCATTACTGCTGTTCCAGTTCCACCATGGGTCCACCGCGTTAGTGGTGGCGCCGCCGTCCTCGGCACTTAAGGCGGGGGTGCAGCCGGCGATGCCGGGCGGATAGATGTCGCCACCATGGTTGGTCATCCAGATGCTGCCGGTACCGTAGGTGCCTGTGGAATCCTGGGCTGTGTTGATGGAATTATCTGAGTAGGATTGCCCGGGGAAGGCGGTGGAATAAATATTAAGCCTATTCCATCCGGTGTCGGCGGCATAGGTGCTGCTGATCGGTGCACTGATGGTGGTGTTGGCCAGATTATAGTTGGGGCAGACCGCGCGCACGGTATAAGTATTGCCTTGATAGTCCGTATAGTTATTGGCGAGCGATGGGGGCGCAATAAAGGGGATCAAGGCGTGGTTGGTCTCGTACGTCGGGGGGTAGCCAACCACTTCATAGGCGGATGAATAAACATTCAAACTATTCGTAACGGGTATGCCGGCCAGATTATTGCCTGTTGTGGGGTCCACGTTGATAGGGTCGAGTGAGCCGTAGAGCGTCTCGTCAGGACATTCGCCGGCAAAGCTGGTGGTCTGGCTTGAAACCGATGAAGTGACAACCACGGTCTGATATTGGGTGCATCCGGTGAAATACTGATATTTAGAACATTTTGTTGTCGTTCCATCAGTGCCGTGGGTGCGTGTGAAGGTTCTGTTGGGGTTGGTTTCAGGGCAAGTGCCGCTGCCGTTCAGGTCGTCCGCGCGGCAATTATAAACGGTGTAATCATAAATGGTTGATTGCGATGTCGTGATGGTTTGGCCGTTCGGATAATAGGTTGGGGTGTTCGAGCCGTTTGTGTAAACTTCCAGATTGGTGGAGGTTTGAGTGTAGCTGCTGGAATGGTAGCCGTTGGCGCCGGTATAATTCACAAAATTAAACGCAATGGGCTGATTTTGTTGCAAGGTAATGGAGCCGCCGGCTCCAGCGGTGCCGGAGCTCGTGGAAAGTGCTATGAACAGATAATTGCAGGTGGCTGCGGACCCAACGGTTTCAGCAAGCTGGGCCAACGGGCCGAGTGTAGCGTAGTTGCTGCACGCAGAATTAGGTGTGGGGAGTTTGGTATAGTCGGGCGTGGCGGTGCTGCCCGTGCCCGACATCGGCACGGCGTAAGCGTAAATGCCGCTGACATCACCTGCCGAGCCAAAGCCGGGGCTGGGCGGGATGTCCTTGCCGTCAATGGTTTGGGCGGGGAAGGCGGTGGTGGCAATGCTGGTGGCGGTGAGCACCTCGGAAGGGATTAGGAACCCGAGAAGCGAGTTTGACAATGTTCCAGAAGCTTTCACAACCACGCAATATTCCGCCGCGCTGGGACAGCCGTAGGTGCTGACATTGCTGACATAGGTCGAGGAACCCGAATTACCACCGCATTGGGTGGCTGAACCCGTGCAGGTGAGGCCGGTTGTTGGTGTTGACGTGGTAACGAAATTTGAAAGCTGGCTGGAGGTTCCCTTGAAAGCCGCGTTGGCGACGCTGGAGGCATAGCTGTAGGACTCCGATGTCTGCCAGGCCCCTGCGCCGGCCACGGCTGCGGCATCGACCGAGGCTTGCAGCAGGGCGCGCGCCGATGCGATGCGGGCAAAATCCACGCTGGCACCGGCCGACATCATCATGGGCACAAACATAATGGCGAGCGCGATGGCGGTGGCTGAACGCCGGTCACGGAATATGCGTTTTACGAGCGCTTTCATAATACCGTTCCTGCTAATTTTTTGAGGTGTTGCTACTGTTACAAAGCTGGGTGGTCGCATAACGCGTGGTGCATCCGGTGTCGGTATTGGCGCATTGCAATTCAGTTTGCGGGCTCGCGTAGCGCCAGCGGGTATAAACGGTTTGCGCAATCGTGGGCCGGGAGGTGAGGATAATCCCCATAATTCCTGGATAGGTCAGGGTGGCTTTCACGATGATCGCGCTGTCGCAGGGGACGCCGAGCAAGCCTGAGGTTCCGCTGGTTCCGGTGGTGCTAGGCGGTGATGTGGTGGCGAGCTTTTCAGCGTTGGTCAGGCCGATGGCGGTGGTGGCGGCCGTGTTGCAGGTAGTGCCTAATACTGTGAGGTCGCTCTCCCAGGCGTCGTAGGTGTTGGCTGCAGTGTACGCTTGGGCGGTGGCGGTATTGACGTTGGGCAAGCCGGTGGGGCTGGATTCCAAAGTGACGCCGGCAATCGCGAGAGTCATGCCTTCTGGTGGGAAGGGCGCTAATCCGAGGATCGCGCCCTGGCAGATGTCCTGCAGGGAGGCCTGGCTCGTGCCCGAGGAGGGGATGACCGAAATACCGGAGGTTGTCGTTTGGTTTTGAATGGCAACCATTTGCGCCACGCTGATCACCATTGTGTTCAGCTTCGCCTCGGTTCGGTATAATGTTACGATTTCAATAACGCCGATGAACAGAACCAGCAGGAATGGCGCCATCAGCGCGAATTCAACAGCAGCGGTCGCGCGACGGCTAAGCAAAGCCTTAAAATTTAACCTGGGCAATTTATGGCTCCATCTCAGTGGAAACGGCGGAATAGAGCGAGGGTGTGCCGTTCTCGGTCGCCACCCCGCTTGGCACCGCCAGGACGATAAAAGGCAATGGGTATGCCACCTGTACGAGCAAAAACGTTGGAACACCGGCGGCAGTGGCGGTGACATTGCTAAACGCCGCCGGCGTGCTCAAATTGCCTGACGTGTCGAAATTTGCAGCGGCAATGCCGCCCGTGCCAAAATACAGCCCGCCTTGCACGGCATATTGCAGACTGCCCGCGCAATTTGGGGCCACCACGCCAAATTCGTTGCACACCGCGGTGACGAAGCCGTTGCCGGTGGTGATTTTGCCAAGCTGCACCTGACGCGAAGCGGCTCTCACCGAGTCATCCAGCACTGTTTGCAGGAATTGGTCGAGTGAGAATACGAAAATACTAAATATAAACAAGAAGAAGGCGACGCCAATTAGGGCGAATTCAACCGCCGTGGCAGCCCGCGTTGCGGCCGCGAAACGTCGAACCCCCACAGATATTGTTGCAGGACCAAACATATTTTTAAAACGGGCAACAATATGGCCGCCACTAACCAACCCAAACAAAATACGTGCACGTTGAAGTTGTTGTAACCAGCGCAAAAAAAATATCCTAAGTAATGGGAAGGTAAGTAACTGAATATGATGACATTTTCGGTGGACGGGTATTTTAACTATGCCTCTGTCAGCAATGATGACAGCACTAACATTTGCGTGACATCGTCACTGATTTGGCACCAAACGGCCCAAAAACACTCGTTTTCATTGCTAAAAAATTAAAAATATTCAATAAAATCAGGCGCGTAAGTAAATCCAGATTGGAACGATCACAATTCCGTGGAGGGCTGCCAGAGGCTTCGCCAGTTTATTCACCCCGCAACAGTGTATTCTATCTAGAATAGACGCCGGATGTACGGTATGAATTATTATTTAGAAGAAACAGCGGCTTGATGTTTAAAATGACGGATTGGATTGGGGTTTCGGCATGATGGATCACGCATCGGGCGTTTTCGGGTTGGAGACGCAAGGCGCGGTGCCGGTGAGTGTTGAGGATGAGGATATCACCATCATCGCGGCCTCGGGTTTGTTCAGCGAGGAATGGTATATCAAGGAAAACCCGGATGTGGCGCGCTCCGGCATTAACCCGCTGGTGCATTATGTGCGGCACGGCGCCAGTGAGGGGCGGGTACCATTTCAGGGGTTTAACGCCACGCGCTACCTGGCCAATGCCGAGGTGAATGGACGGGTTATGCGCAACCCGTTGGCGCATTTTATTTTGCACGGCAGCCCAGACGATTTGCTGCTGAAGGGCTTGCTGGGGAAATTCTCCACCCAGTCGGTCAAGGTGGCGATGGACCGTTTGGAGGCGTTGCCAATTTTCAGCCTCGATGATTACCTGACGCTGAACCAGGATATTCGCCCGACCGGCGGCAATATGGATGTGGACCCGTTGAACCATGCGGTGGTGTACGGCTTCCCCGAAGGCCGTACTGTGTTCATGAAAACCACGGTGGCGCGGGTCATGGGGGCGGCGGCGGCGAAGCCATTTCCACCGGCGGTGTTTGAAAAGTCGCTGGTGCCCGATGACGCGCCGGTGGATGTGCCAAAGGCGGGTAAACGCAAGCGGGCGGCACCGGCGGTGGCGCCTGTGGTGGCGGCCCTGCCGGTGTTGCCAGAAATTGGGGTGTTTTATAATAGTGCCGGCAATGCGTTTATTCGTGAAATAGCCGAGGATATTGTGAACACGCTGGCGGACGCGGGGCAACCGGCTGTGCTGCTGGATGAAACACTGCTGCAGGAAAAACGCCCGGCTTTGAATATTTTTGTGGCACCACACGAATTTTTTCATCTCGGTGAAGGCCGGTCGTGGGCGCGGGAGGATATTTTGAAATCCGCCTTTCTGTTCACCACCGAACAGCCACAGACATTATGGTTTGAGCGGGCGATGCCGTTTATTTTGATGTCTCGCGGGATTATCGATATCGCCTGGCAAGTGCAGGATATATTTCAGCCGACTGGCCTGCCGGCGATGTTTTTCAACCCGAATGTGAAAGCCCGCACGATATGGCTTGAGGAGACCGACATGCGTCACCCGCTGTTGCGGGTGATGCCAAAGGCGGCGCAGCGGCGCGAGGTACCTAAAATGCTGGTCGCCGAGCGGATGATTGATGTGGCGTTTTTTGGCACGGCCTCCGAGCACCGAGAAAAGTTCTTTACGAAAAATGCTGCGTTTTTTGCTGTGTACGAGGCATTTTTATATTATCGCAAGGTAGAAAGCCCGTTACTTGCCAAAGGCTCACACGCGGCGTTGTCACGTATGGCTGGGCATGTGGCGGCACATTCAAAATTGATGTTGAATATTCACCGCGATAATAACGGTTTTTTTGAATGGCACCGGATTGTAAAGCTGGGGATGGTCAGCGGTACCGTCGTGGTTTCAGAGCCGTGCCCGCCGCATCCGATGTTTAAGCCTGGCGTACATTACCTTGAGGAAACCGGCCGGCATATTTTGAATTTGGTGGAGTGGCTGTTGAACACCGATGAGGGCAAGGCAAAGGCGCAGGCGGTGCAGGATGCCGCTAACGCTGTGGTAACAAGCCAAAATTTAGCGACCAGCAACGTGCGCAGGCTATTGGAATTTTTAAATGCGCATCAGGTGGCGGCATGAAAACGCTGGGCAAGCCGTGGGCGCTGCAAGCGCGGGTGGCGTATGAGGCGATTAAAAAAATCAAGCCGCCTGCTGATTTGGTTTCAGTGTGTGTAACCGTATTTAACTATGAGCGGTTTCTGGAGGATTGTTTAGGCTCGATCGCAGCGCAGACTCATAAAAATCTCGATGTTGTGATTGTCGATGATAAATCAGAGCAGGATGACTCATTGGATGTCGCAGTGGCATGGGCAAAAAAGTATGCCAGCCGATTTTACCGGATTAGTGTATTAACGCATCCGCGCAACCAGGGACCGGCGGCGGCTCGTAACAGTGCGTTTTTACATGCGATTGGTGAGAGTGTTTTCATTATCGATGCCGACAATATGATATACCCGCGCTGTATTGCCCGTTTATTTGCAGCGCTGAATGATAGTGGATTCGACGCGACCTATACGCAGCTTGAATATTTTGGTGATGAACGACGTATTGGCTCGGGCGATATCTGGGACCCGGCGGTAATTGCCCAGGAAAATTACGTCGATGTGATGGGGCTGATTAAAAAATCCGCTTGGGAGCAGGTGGATGGGTTTTCACATATTGAGGAAGGCTGGGAAGATTATGATTTCTGGTTGAAGTTTATCGATGCCGGCCTGACCCCGGGGTACGTGCCGGAAATTTTGAGCCGCTACCGCGTACATGGTACCAGTCGGACTCGGACGGATGCTTATGCCGCGCACGAACAATTACGCGCGATTATGGCGTACCGGCATCCGATTGAGCCTATTACACCGTAGCGGAGAATGTATAATAAGTCTTTGTTGTAATGAGAAAGTTAAAAATTGTTTGCAAACAAAGCCACTTTGTCATGGATAAATAAACGCGACTCGAAATGGTCCGGGCAATGAATGATATTGTGGTCAATGACAATCATGCGCGGTGGGCGAGCTTTGATGCAGCGTGGTATCGCGGCCAGCATCCGGATCTTGAGCAGCAGATGGCGGCCGCCGGTATTGTTGATGTGTATGAATTTTACACCAAGGTAGGCCAAAGCCTGCGGCATGCCCCGAACCCGTTTTTTGATGAAGCCTGGTACGTGGCCACGTACCAGGACGTTGCCGACCTGGTGGCGGCGGGCACTTTCAACAGCGGTTTTGAGCATTATACAGCAATAGGACACACTGACCGCTCACCACATTGGCTGTTTTCGGATCGCTATTACCTGCTGGGCAATACCGATATTACGCGCACCCGTCTGGATGAAGCCGGGTTGATCAATGGCTACGCACATTATCTGGCCAACGGCGACAAGGAATTTCGCGCTGGCCATTTGTTTTTTGATCCCGCGCTGTACGCAGCCTCGAAGCAGGGAGAATTTTTGGCCGAAGGGCCGTTCACTGATTTTGTGTACGATGATTGCAAGGCAGGTTCGCGCGTTAAATTATCGTATTATTTCGACCCGCTCTGGTATTTGCAAACCTATCCGCAGGTAGCGGTTGATATCGCCGCAGGGTTATGGGTGTGCGCGTTGCAGCATTATCTGTTCAATAAAACGCCCCTGCAGTTCGACCCCAACCGGTATTTTTCCGAGAGCTTCTACGCCACGGTGCATGTTGATATCATCACCCCGCTTGAGACCGGGCAATTTCGTAACGGCTTCGATCATTTCATCCAGTTTGGAGTTTTTGAATCGCGTAAACCGCACCCGGATATCGATCTGGCGGCGTATTTTCGGTCAGTCAGCGTGCAGGCCGATATTCAAAACGGTCTCTGCCGCGATGTGTTTGCGCATTATGTGCGTAACCTGGAGCACGGGCGTCCGCCCGAGGATAAAACTGATGTTAATGAGCTGACCTCGAAAGCGCTATTTGCGGCCCGGGCGCGCTCATTGCGGCCGTTGTTTGCGCGTCAACAGATTGATTTTACGCTGCGCGGGTCTCCCGTTATCAGCGTGATCATGGTGATGTTCAACCAGTTGGATCTGACGTTGAATGCGCTGGATTCATTGCGTCGCTGCTATGGTGGGCCGATCGATTTAATTTTGGTTGACAGTGGTTCTGCTGATGAATCGCGGCATGTCGAGCGTTATGTGAGTGGTGCCAAAATTGTGCGCTTCAGTCATAATGTTGGGTTTGTTGAAGCCTGTAATGCCGCATTGGCGAATGTCGCGGCGCCGGTCACCTTGTTCATGAATAATGATGTGTTGCTAGAACGAGGCGCGATTGCGGCAGTATTGAACCGGCTGGCAATAGCCGATGATATCGGTGCGGTGGGCGGCAAGATTATCAGGACCAATGGCAAGTTGCAGGAAGCCGGCTGCATCATATGGCGTGACGGCTCCACGGAGGGTTATCTGCGCGACGCCGACCCGAACGTGCCGGAGGCGAATTTTGTTCGTGATGTAGATTTTTGTTCCGGCGTATTTTTAGCGTTACGCAGTGATATTTTGAAATCGCTTGGCGGCTTCGACGTGATGTTCAAGCCGGCATATTTCGAAGAGACGGATTTATGTATCCAGTTGTATCAGGCGGGCTACAGGGTAGTGTATGACCCCGCGATCATGGTGGTACATCAGGAATATTCGTCCGGCGACCCCGCCATTGCGGCGGCGATGATGGCGCAGAACCATCCGAAGTTCCGCAAGAAGAATCTCGAGTATCTACGCACTAAATATCCGCGAAACCGCGAGTTGCTGGCGCACGCACGCTCGCCCAAGATGAGCGGCAACAGGATATTATTTATCGAGGACCGGGTGCCGCTGCGGAATCTTGGCTCGGGCTTCACCCGTTCAAATGACGTGATTCGCACAATGGCTGAGCTTGGGCACCTGGTAAGTGTGTTTCCGATTTATCAGCCGATTGAGAATATCCTTGATATTTACAAAGATTTTCCTGATACAGTTGAAATTATTCACGACCGCGAGTTGAAGGACTTAAGTGAGTTCCTCAAGGACCGCAGCGGTTATTTTGATATTTTATGGATCGCCCGAACTCATAACGCGGAGCGGTTGCTGGATATTTTGCTTGAGGCTTCAGCGCATTTGCCGATTAATAATATTGTGCTCGATACGGAAGCGGTGGCAGCACCCCGAATTGCTGGACGTGACGTTCTGCAGGGCCGTGCCCCGGCGATGAGTTTGGAAAAAGCGGTTCAACAGGAATTGGCGAGCGCTTATTTTTGCCAGAAAATTGTAGCTGTAAATGATCGTGATGCCGAGATCATCCGCCAGGCTGGTTTCAAGGATGTCAGCATTTTAGGGCATGTTCAAACAATTGCCGTGACCGAAACGCCATTTGCCGCCCGCCATGATATGCTATTTGTGGGGGCCATTCATGACCAGGATTCCCCAAACCTTGATGCGTTGGAATGGTTTGTTAACGAGGTGCTGCCGTTGCTGAATGGCAAGTTGCCTGATGACGTGGGCTTCACCATCGCCGGATATGTTAACCGGCGGATTGATATGAGTGTGTTTGGCCGGGCGCGGCGGGTGCGGCTGCGTGGGCCGGTGGATGATCTGGTACAGGTTTATCATAATCATCGGATATTTGTGGCCCCGACGCGCTACGCTGGCGGCATTCCTTTCAAGCTGCATGAGGCAGCGTCGTATGGGTTGCCGATTGTGGCGTCCACCTTGCTCTGCCAGCAGGTGGGGTGGCGCGGCGATGTGGAATTACTGGCCGCCAGCGTGACCGATCCCAACGAATTCGCAACACAGATCGTGAAGCTTTATACCGACGAGACATTGTGGAGCCAGATGCGCCAAGGCGCTTTAGCCCGTCTGGCGGTTGAGAACAGCCCGCAATTTTATCGTGAAAGCCTGACTGCCATTCTGAAGGACGTGACAGGCTAATTGCTGGGCGGATGGGCCGCAGCATAGTCAAGCTGCGCCTGCGTCATTTGGAACCCGACCAGAACCTCATAGGTGCCGCTCGCGTCGTCGTTCGGCACGTCGATGGTCATGGTGGGGCTGGCGGCATTGGCGGTGTTGGCGTTGTCCCCGAACTTCAGTGTGATGCTGTGCAGCGCCTTGGCGATGATGCGGTTGTCGCTGGTCACGGCCACGAAGTAAGGCAGCGTGACCGGCCGGCTATGGTTGGCCGGGCCATTGGTAGCGGTGAAGCCGGCTTTGAAGCTCACCTTGACGGTGCTGCGGTCATTGGTGGGCTGGCAGGAGCCAGCCACCCCGGTGATCTGCGCGGTGGTGAGCGCGGCGGCGACATCGGAGCGGCCTGGCTGAAACTCAGTGAGGGTGTTGGCCTGCTGGAGAACCTCCACATGCGGGCAGTCGAGCACTGCCACCGGGACGGTGGTATCCGTGTTGGCTTTGAAGAAACCACAGGCGGAGAGGGCGAGCAGGGCGGCGAGAGCCGGCAGGGCGGATAAATGTTTCATGATTGCTCCCTTGCCAGAATTTTGGCCTGAGGTCATCTACCCCCATGGCTGTTTATACTGAAGTAACCGACGAGGCTCTGGCGGCGTTTTTAACGCTGTACGACATTGGCCGGATGGTGGCGTTCCGCGGCATCGCCGAGGGGGTGGAGAACAGCAATTATGCGCTGAAAACCACCACCGGGGATTATATCCTCACGCTGTACGAGAAGCGGGTGAACACCGATGAATTGCCTTGGTTTCTGGGGCTGATGGAGCATCTGGCAGCGCACGGGCTGTCATGCCCGCTCCCCGTTCGTGGCCTGGATGGCGGCAATTTGAAGCCGCTGGCCGGGCGGGTGGCGGCGATTACCACGTTTTTGCCGGGGGTGTGGCCGCGCCGGGTGCAGGTGGAGCATTGCGAGCCGTTGGGGGCCGCGCTGGCCAAGCTGCATATAACCGGGGCTGGGTTTGCGCCGACGCGGATGAACGCGCTGGGGCCGCATGGCTGGGCGCCGCTGCTGGAAAAATCCCTGCCGCGTGCCGATGAAGTGCTGCCAGGGCTGGGGGCTGAACTGACCACCGCGCTCGCCGGCATATTGGCAGCCTGGCCGCAAAACTTGCCAGTTGGGCATATTCATGCGGATTTATTCCCTGACAATGTGTTTTTCCTGGAAGGTAAGGTTTCCGGGCTGATCGATTTTTATTTCGCCGCCACTGATATTTACGCCTACGACGTCGCGGTGTGCCTGAATGCCTGGTGTTTCGAGCGCGACTTCAGCTTCAACGTGACCAAAAGCCAGGCGCTGCTGCGGGGCTATCTGGCGCACCGGAATCTGGACGCCGCCGAGCAGGCCGCCCTGCCGGTGCTGGCGCAAGGGGCGGCGCTGCGGTTTTTGTTAACAAGGCTGTATGACTGGCTGAATACGCCCCCCGGCGCGATGGTAACGCGCAAGGACCCGCTGGATTATTACCGCCGGTTGCGGTTCCACCAGCATGCAACGTCGGAGGCGGCCTATGGGCTCTGAGGATGTTGTGGAAATATGGACCGACGGCGGTTGCCGGCCGAACCCGGGGCCGGGCGGCTGGTCGGCGATTATGGTATTCAAGGGCACCACACGGGAGCTTTCCGGCGGCGAGGCGGAGACCACCAACAACCGGATGGAACTAACCGCCGCCGCTGAGGCGCTGGAAGCGTTGAAGCGGCCCTGCAAAGTGGTGCTGAACACCGACAGTGAATATTTAAAAAACGGCATTACCCGCTGGCACACCGGATGGGTGCGTAAAAACTGGCGCACCGCTGCCGGTGATCCAGTGAAGAACATGGATTTATGGCGGCGGATTCTGGATGCCGCCAAGCCGCATGAGATTGAATGGCGCTGGGTGAAGGGTCATTCTGGCAACCCAATGAACGAGCGGGCCGATGAGCTGGCGACGGCGGCGCGGGAGAGGTTGGGGTAAGGCGTAGTGGTCAAGCTGGGCCACCATGATTGCCTACATGCCGCTTTCATGGCCACGAACGCGGCCATCCACGTCTTACTTTACAATTGTAAGCAGTGCCTGGGCGCGGCAATCTTCATGGCTTGCAACACAACCGCCGTCCAGCCACCAGCGCCGTACTGCGGCTAAAATTTTACCGATGCGCGGGCCTTGGGGAATGCCGAGTTCGGTTAAGTCGCGGCCTTGCAGCGGGAACACCGGGCGGGGGGTTGCAGCCAGACGCGCGCGCAGGTCTGGCCAGTTGCCGTTCATCCAGCTGCGGGCGATCAGCGTTGGCGCATCGCTGTCGGCCAAGGCGCGGCGGAGGTCGGCATCGGACGCGGTGGGCTGCAAGGCGGTGGGGGTTTGCCATGATTGTAAAATTTCAGCTTCATCATTGCTGAGTTTCAAACGCGCGGCGATGGATTTGATATCGCCGGTGAGTAATGCGGCGGCCCGCAGGTACACATCAACCGGCGCACGACGGGTAATCAGCGTCGTCAGCCGGGGCACATCATAACCCTGCGGGAGTACGCGCTCCAATACACCAGTGGTTTGCATGAGGTGAAGTGCGGCAATAGGGCTTTGCGCTACCAGGATGCGCTTGATCTCGCTCCATACCCGTTCAGTGGAGAGTAGCAATACCCCGTCGCGTAGGTCTTCAATGGCGGCAACCGCCGCGGCATCAGGCGCACCGATGGTATAACGTGCAAAGAAACGAAAAAATCTTAGAATTCGCAAGTAATCTTCGGCAATACGGGTTTTGGCGTCGCCAACAAACCGCACCACGCCTGCGTGTAAATCCGCCTCGCCACCAAAATAATCGTATAATGTGCCAGCGCGGTCCATCGACATCGCGTTGATGGTGAAATCGCGCCGGCTTGCGTCTTCCTGCCAATTATCGGTGAAGGCTACCACCGCGTGCCGGCCATCGGTTTCCACGTCGCGCCGTAAAGTGGTGATCTCGAAATGCTGGCCCTCGACCAGCGCTGTCACGGTGCCATGTGCCAGACCGGTGGGGATGGATTTTATCCGTGCCGCCGTCAATCGCGCCATCGCCTCATCGGGGTTCAACGGCGATGCCAGATCAACATCTGCCAGCGGCTTGCCCGCCAGCGAATCCCGCACCGCGCCACCCACCACCCGCGCCTCGGGCAGCGCCGCCCATAAAATATTCAACCCCGGAAATTCAATCATGGCGACCCCCGCAGATGCTGCGCCAGATTGACCAAAATTGCCGCTGTAGCACCCCAGATGAAATGGTCCGGGTGCGGCCAGACCCAAAACGCCCGCTCCTCACCCCGGATGGTGGCGGTCCGGCGTTGAGGTGCCTGCGGGTCTAACAATATGTCAAACCCCAAACAAAAAATTTCCGCCACCTCGCCCGCCGCGGGATTAAAAATCACCCCCGGTGCCACCAGCCCCACCACGGGCACAATGTGAAACCCGGTGCCGGTGATATGGTCATCCATCCGCCCTAAAACCTCGACAGACTCAGGGGCCAGCCCAATCTCCTCCCATGCCTCGCGCAATGCCGCTGCTTCTGGCGAATGGTCAAACACCTCAATCTTACCGCCCGGAAACGCCACCTGTCCCGCATGGCTCGGCAAATCATTGGTCCGCCGCGTCAGCCAAACCCCGCGCCCGGGTTCCAACCCCGCTAACACTGCCGCCTGCCGATGATCCGCCACCTCCAGTGGCGCATGATCCAACAAGCCTAATCTTGCTCGAAGTTCTGCGGCGGTCATGCCGGGGTGCAAGCCCACGGGGCCTTGCCCTTAACCTTACTTCCTCCCGCAACCCGCCGGCAGATCTCCGAGCGAGAAGAAGGCGCCCTCGGACCATACGCCGAGGACGGGGCGGCCGTGCACGCTTCCGGGCTCGGCGAGGGCGACGAGTTCATAGTAGGTGGCGCGGTTGATGCGCGCCTCGACGGGGAATCGGCCTTTACCATCACGGATATGAAGATAGGGCGTTGGTTCACAAGTGAGCAAATCATGCGCGATTCGGATGGGGTGTTCGGGCCCGGCGGTAATGCATTGGTCGGTGTTGGTGCGAAAGCATAGGGTTTGGGTTTTGCCGTGGCCGGACCAGTCAAGTTCGACGGCGATGAAGGGCACATCCTCAACGTCGATAAAGCCGCGTTCAGCAGGGGATTCCAGCAGGTATTTGCCGTCTTCGTCGCGTTTGAGGATGGTGGAGAACAGGCAGACCATGGGTTTGCGAGTGATCGGCGAGCCTCGGTATAGCCAGGTGCCGTCGCGTTTGATGAGGAAGGGCAGATGGCCGCACTCTGTCGGCGTACGTGCAGTATCGGTGCGGGGGAATTTTGCGCAAGCAATAGCGTCGTTGGCGGGGGCGGCTGGTGGCTGGATGGGTTCGCCCTCGGGGTGACTCACAATTTGGCTATTCCTGGCAGAAGCTGTTCTCATCAGGGTCTGATATAGGTAGAGATACGCAGCAATCAAATGAATAAGGTGGGCTGGTGATGATGAATAGCGACGCGTTGGAGCCACGAATGATGGCGATGGCGCAGCGTCTGGCGGCGGCGCGGGCGGCGGTGGCAGACGTGATCATCGGCCAGAGCGCGGTGGTGGATCTGGCGCTGGTGGCGATTCTCTCGGGCGGCCATGCGTTGCTGACGGGCGTGCCGGGGCTGGGCAAGACCCGGCTGGTGGAGACGCTGGGGATTGTGCTGGGCTTGAGGATGCGCAGGGTGCAGTTCACGCCGGATTTGATGCCGGCGGATATTCTGGGCAGCGAGGTGCTGGATGAAACGCCGCAGGGGCGCAGGTTCCGTTTTATTCCCGGGCCGGTTTTCACTGAATTGCTGATGGCCGATGAGATTAACCGCGCCAGCCCGCGTACGCAGTCGGCGTTGTTGCAGGCGATGGCGGAGGGCGCGGTGGCGGTGGCGGGCGAAAATCGGCCGGTTCCGGTGCCGTTTCATGTGCTGGCGACGCAGAACCCGATCGAGCAGGAGGGCACGTACCCGTTGCCCGAGGCGCAGTTGGACCGGTTTTTATTGGACATAAGGATTGATTACCCGGCGGCGGCGGATGAGCGGGCGATGCTGCTGGCGACCACCGGGGTGAGGCAGGCGCGGCTGGAGCCGGTGCTGACCGCGGATGATGTGATTGCCGCGCAGGCGCTGGTGCGGGTGATGCCGGTGGGAACCAAGGTGGTGGATGGTATTTTGGCGCTGGTGCGCGGGGCGCGTCCTGAGAGCCCGGCCTGGCCGGAGTTGCGCGGGCAGTTGGCGTGGGGCCCCGGGCCACGGGCGGCACAGGCGTTGATGCTGGGGGTGCGGGCGCGGGCGCTGCTGGATGGCCGGTTGGCGCCGAGCCTTGATGACGTGGCGGCGTTGGCGGGCCCGGCGGTGCGGCACCGGATGGCGTTGAATTTTTCGGCACAGAGCGAGGGCATCAAGTTGGAAGATATTATTGGCCGGTTGACGGCGGCTTTTTGAACCAGGTTGCGCAGGCTGAGACGTTAGCGGCGGGGCTGCCAAGGCTACTGCTGGCGGCTGAGCGTCTGGCGCATGTGGTGGCGGCGGGTGCGCATGGGCGGCGGCGGGCCGGAACGGGTGAAGCCTTCTGGCAGTTTCGTGATTTTCAGGAAGGCGACGAGGTGCGGCGGATCGACTGGCGGCGCAGTGCATCCGGCGAACGGTTGTTGCTGCGTGAGCGCGAGGCGCAGGTGCCGGCGGTGTGCATGGTGCAGTTGCAGGACACGCCGGGGCTGTGGTTTGCCTCGACGCCGGATTTACCGAGCAAACGCGAACGCGCGGCGCTTTTGCTGCTGGCGTTGAGTTGTCTGTTGTTGGAGGCGGGTGAGCGGGTGGCGTTGGCGGGGGTGACAGCGCCTTTGGCCGGACGGGCGGCTTTGCCGAAGCTGGCGCAGGCGCTGCTGATCGAGCGCGGCGCGGCGTATGATGACCCGAAGGCGCGGCATGTGGTGTTCGGGGATTTTCTGGCCCCTGATCCTGCATTCGGCACCGCGTCCGGCGGGGCGGTGCTGCAGGTGCTGGACCCGGCGGAGTGTGATTTCCCATACGCGGGCCGGGTGGTGTTTGAAGGGTTCGGCGCCCCGGTTGAGGCGGCGCGGGCGCAGAGTTGGCAGGCGGCTTACAAGGCCCGGCTGGCGGCACAAAAGGCAGCAGTGGTGGCAGCGGCGCAGCGCAGCGGCCAGACGGCGCTGTTCCATCGCACCGATGCGCCGCCCGCCACGGCGCTGGCGGCATTGTATCAGGCGTTGCGGCAGGCGTGATGTTTTCAGCCCCATTGGTGTTGCTGGGGCTGCTGGCATTGCCGGGGCTGTATTTTTTATTGCGCCTAACGCCGCCGGCGGCGCGGCGGGTGCGGTTTCCACCGCTGGCGCTTTTACGCGGGTTGGCAGCGGTGGAGCGCACCCCGGCGCGGATGCCGCTCTGGCTGCTGGCGCTGCGGTTGCTGATTGCGGCGCTGGTGATTGTGGGTCTGGCGGGGCCGCAACTGCATCCGCCCCCGGCGCTGCCGGGCAGCGGGCCGGTGCTGCTGGTGATTGATAACGGCTGGGCCTCGGCCAGTGATTGGGCCGCCCGCCGCGATGCCGCTTTGCAGGTGGTGGCTGGCGCTGGGCAAGCGGGGCGGGGTGTGTCGGTACTGGCGACCACCAGGGATGCCAGCAATGCGGCGCCTCGGGTGCAAGGTGTGATGCCGGCGGTGCAGGCCGCGCAGATGCTGGCGGCGATGGTGCCAGAACCGTGGCCGGTTGACCGTGCCGGTGCGGCGCAGGCTTTGCATGGCCCTACGGGCGATGTGGTGTATGTGGCTGACGGCATCACTGATGGTCCTGGCTTTGCGGCGTTCATGGCGGCTTTGCATCCATCCCGGATTTTAAGTGACGGGGTGGTGGCACGTTTGCTGGCGGCACCGCACTTGCTGGCAAATGGCGACGTGGCCGTGCGTCTGGCGGCCGGGGTTAGCAGCGGGCGCGTGCTGGCCCAGACCGCAGCGGGCGATGTGCTGGCCAGTGCCGCCTTCGCTGATGGCGAGGCGCATCTGGCGCTGCCGGTGGCGGTGCGCAACAAGCTGGCGCGGCTGGTGCTGACGGCACCGGCTTCGGCGGGCGGGACATTGTTGCTGGATAGCACCGCGCGTGGCGGGATGGTGGGGTTGTTGGCGAGCGCCGGTAATGCTGAAGCGCCGTTTCTCGGGTCGCTGTATTATGTCCGGCGGGCGGTACCGGTGGGCAGCGCCATTATAACGGGTGACGTCACAGCTTTGCTGGCGGCCAAGGTAAATGTGATCATCGCGGCGGACGTGCCGTTCAATGACACGCAAATTCAAATGTTGCAGGGGTTCGTCCGCAATGGTGGGGTGTTGATACGCTTTGCCGGACCACTGACCGCCGATGCACCGGATACTCTGACACCGGATGTGCTGTTGGCCGGAGAGCGAAGGTTGGGCGGGGCGCTGACCTGGAGTGCGCCGCAGAACCTGGCGCCGTTTGCTCCGGCGTCGCCATTTGCCGGGCTGCCACCGGATACCGGGGTCAGCGTCTCGCGGCAGATTTTAGCAGACCCGACGCAACTGAACCCCGCCACCGTTTGGGCCAGCCTGCATGATGGCACGCCCTTGGTGCTGGGGCGCTCGTTAGGGGCGGGGTATCTGGTCTCGGTGCTGACCAGTGCGAACACTGAATGGTCGGACTTGGCACTTTCAGGACTGTACCCGGCGATGCTGGGGCGGTTGGTGCAACTGGCGCAAGGGGCGCCGCCGAAACCTGATGCGCCGTTGCCATTGATGCAGGCGTTGGATGGGTTTGGCGGGTTGGCGACGGCGACGCGGGCAGCGCATGTCACGGCGCAGGCATTGCCGGAACTGATGGTATCGCCGGAGCATCCGCCGGGGCTTTACGGCAGCGGTGCGGCGATGCTGGCATTGAACGTGGGTGGGCATGTGCCCCGTGTGGTCGCGGCAGCGTTGCCGGGGGCTGTCGCGTTTGATGGTACCGCAGCGCCAGTGCCATTTGGGTCGTGGCTGTTGGCAGCAGCGTTGGTGATGCTGGCGGTGGATTTGATGATTTCGCTGCTGTTGCGGGGCTTGTTGCGGCTGCGTGGGGCCGTTGCGGTGGTACTGTTGCTGTTGGCAACTGCCGGGCACGCCGATGCACAGGATGCTGCGTTGGGCACCACGCTCGGCTATGTGCTGACCGGCGATGCCGCAACTGACCAAATAACAGCGGATGGGATGAGTTATCTATCGGCGCTGGTATCGGCCCATACCTCGGCGCAGTTGGGCGCACCAGTGGGGCTGACGCCAGGGGTTGATGATATCAGCCTGTATCCGATGATCTACTGGCCGATATTGCCGGGTACTGTAACGCCTTCAGCCGCGGCATGCGCGGCATTTGTCAGCTATATGCAGCATGGCGGCCTGCTGGTGATCGACACGCCGGGCGGCGATGCGGGTACACCTGGAAGTGGCGCCGGGTTTGCGCCGGGGGCCGCCGATGCGGTGCAGCGCGATACCGCCTGTTTGAATTTACCCCAGTTACAGCCGCTGACCACGGCAAACGTGCTGGCTCATTGTTTTTATATTGTATCAAATTTTCCGGGCCGCTTTGTGGGTGCCCCGGTGCTGATTGCCAACGAGGCGGCTCGTGATGCCGATGGGGTGAGCCCGGTGATTGTGGCGCAGAACGACTGGGCGGGCGCATGGGCGCGCGATAATGCCGGCAACCCCGAGCAGACACCGCTGCCTGGCGGTGATGACCAGCGAATTTTAGCCGATCGGTTTGGTACGAATTTGGTGATCTATGCGCTGACCGGCAGTTATAAGGCAGACCAGTCGAGCTTACCCGCGTTGCTGAACCAGCTGAGTGCGCCTTGATCGTTTTTGTTCCACCTCTGGGTTGGGTCGTATTTGGCGGCATTGCGGCGTTGGCTGCGGCGGTGCTGCTGCTGGGGTTGGTGACCCGCGCCCGCGGCGTATTGTGGCGGCTGGCGGGCTTTGGGCTGTTGCTGGGAATTCTGGCCGGGCCATTGGTGGTGCAGCAAACCACCCGGCCCCTGCCGGATGTGGTACTGGTGGCGGTGGATCAATCGCAATCGATGCAAATAGCCGGCCGGGCTGCGCTGGCCCATGCCGCCTTGGTAAATCTGCAGGCGCAGGCCGCAAAGTTGCCGGGGTTGGCGATGCGGGTGGTGAATGTGCCGGCAGCCGATGCTGGTGGCACCGCGCTATTCGCAGCGCTGGGGCAGGCGCTTGCTGATGTTCCCCCGGCGCAACTGGCGGGCGTGGTGGCGATCACGGATGGTCAGGTTTCAGATGTGCCGCATAGTCTGGCATTTGCGGCGCCGATGACCGCGTTGCTGACCGCGCGGGCCGAGGAGACCGACCGTGAGCTGCGGCTGATAGCCGCCCCCGCCTACGGGCTGGTTGGTAAAGATGATAGCGTGCAGCTTGAGGTTTTTGATCACGGCGTGGCTGATGCCGGGCTGCTGGTGCCGGTGCGCGTGGCTCAGGATGGCAAGCAAGTGTGGCAGGGCATGGTGCCGGTGGGGCAGGTGGTTTCAGTGAATGTGCCGGTGCGTCATGCGGGGGCGGCGGTGGTGATGGCCAATGTTGCGGCACTGCCTGGCGAAGTTTCCACCGTAAACGACCAGGTGGCGTTTACATTAAACGGGATTACCAAAAAACTTGACGTGCTGTTGATCTCGGGAAACCCCAACCAGAGTGAGCGCTCCTGGCGGTTGCTTTTGAAATCCGACCCCGCCGTGGCGTTGGTGCATTTTACCATTTTGCGCACACCCGGCGAGATGGTGGACGCACCGCCGGCCGATGTAGCGCTGGTGCCGTTTCCGGTCGCGCAGTTGTTTGATACCGATATTACCAAGTTTAATCTAATTATATTTGACGAGTTTAATTCCAACGGCCTGCTGCCGCCGCAGTATCTGGCGAACATCGCAAGGTACGTTCAGGGCGGCGGGGCGCTGTTGGTGCAGGTGGGGCCAGAATTTGCGGGCGCGGAGTCGCTGGCGGGAACCCCGCTGGCGGCCGTGTTACCAGCGGTGCCGGTAAACCCGGGAACCGTGACAGAGCCGTTTGCGCCGCAGGTGACGGCTATCGGAGCGCGCCATCCGGTTACCGCCCCGGTGGCCGGGATGGCTTTGGCACCCTGGGCGCGGCTGGAAGCGTCTGCTCCGGTGGCGGGAGACGTGCTGATGACCGGCGGGGCGGAGAATTGGCCGTTGCTGGTGCTGGCGAGCGAAGCGAAGGGCCGGGTGGGGATGCTGCTGTCGGACCAGTTGTGGCTATGGACCAAAGGCGGCGCCCATGACGGCCCGGCGTTGCCGCTGCTGCGCCGGGTGGTGCATTGGCTGCTGCGCGAACCGGCGTTGGAGCCGGAATTTCTGGCCGCAAAAATCAGCAACGGGCGATTGCAAATTATCAGGCAGTCTTTGGCCGCGACCGACCCTGGCCCGGCAACGGTCACGTCACCTGATGGACACGTAAAAACGCTCTCGCTGCAACCAACCACAGCGGGGGTTTATGCCGGCGCGCTACCCGCTGCCTCGCCCGGCGTGTGGCAGGTGCGTGAAGGCGGCTTGAGTGCTTTTGCGGCGGTCAGTGAAGCCAATGCGCAGGAGTTTCAGGATTTAGCGGCCAGCGGTGCGCCGCTGCGTGGGGTAGCGCGGGAGGTATGGCTTGGGCGTGAAGCAGCGCCTGATTTAGCCGCTATGTTGAAACGACGGGGGGCGGTGCAGGTTAGCGGCACGCGCGATGTGCCGCTGCTACCGGCGCTGCCCGCGATGCTGCTGGCACTGGCACTGCTGGCGGCGGGCTGGTGGCATGAGCGTGGATAGGAATTATAATTTTGCCATTTAAAAATGTTATGGCGTACGAAATTGGGCAACTGAGGAGGTTGGGATGAACGCGACTGAACAATTGATCAGGAATTATTACGACGCCTTTAATGCCGGTGACGAAGCGGCTTTCATGGCGTTGCTGACCGATGATGTGGTGCATGATATCAACCAGGGTGAACGGGAAATTGGCAAGGCGGCATTCGCCGCGTTTTGGGCGCGGATGACGCGATGTTATAAGGAAATGTTGATCGATATTGTGGTTATGACCAACCCGGCAGGTGACCGGGCGGCGGCTGAGTTTATGGTGTACGGAGAATATCTTGAGGCCGATGAGGGGCTGCCGCCAGCCCATCGGCAAAAATATATATTGCCGGCGGGGGCGTTTTTCACGATCCGCGATGGCAAGGTGGCACGTATTTCAAATTATTATAATCTGCCCGATTGGGTCCAGCAGGTGAGCATTTAGCGTATCGTTATGCTGCGCCGCAGCGGTGGTGATGAATAGCGCTTCGGCATTGAAACCATAACCAATCGGCATTGGAGAATTGCCGTGGCGGCTGGCAATTAAAGCCTCGCTGTTTTGCATCGGGCAAAATAGTTTGGAGGATTATAAAATGAAGTTTCAATTAGTGGCGGCTTTGCTAGGTATTGGCATGTTGTCTGTGGCGCCGGCGTTTGCGCAAGGGCAAGGCGAAAATCCAAATGGCACAGTGATGGCCTCAATGATGAAAAGTGGTGACGTCCAGATGATGGTGACGATGCCCGATAAGGAGTTTCAGGCGATGGGTCAGGCAATGAAGGCCGGCCATAACGCCTGTCAGATCAAGGAAATCTACCCTGGCGCTACCGATACCATGGTTTTGATATGCGACGGTTTTCCAGGTGGCAGCTAGAGCCTGATCATTTGCGGATGTCGCGCACTGCGCGGCAACCGGAAGTGTTGCTCAGCCTCTTATCCAATCGTTACAGCGCGTTCGGTTTGACGCAGTGGCGTCAAGCCGAACAGAGCAGGCTCTGAACATATTTCAAAGGTGGAATGAGACATAATTTTGAATCGCAGCGCGATTTCAAATTATATGTTCTGGCACTAGAGTTTATTGAGTCCAAAAAAACGGGGTGCAAAAACGTAATTTATTTGCACCAAAACGATAAAGCCAAGGCTGTAATATGTGTTGAAGACGCATAAAGCAGCGCCGAAAGCGTAGAGCGATTGCGCGATAATGATGCGTCGCTCGATGCCGGCTTCGAGAACCGGTGATAGTTCTGGCTTCACCAGGTCTTTGGTCATGGCGTAGCGCCATGTCAGGAATAGGGCGGTGCCCAGCAGCAGGATGTTGCCCCAGTAAATCAGCAAGGCCAGCCGGTACTCGATAAAGCCGCCCATCAGGTCGGTTGAGAACGGTACAAGTGCGACGAAAACCAAAAACAGCAGATGCAGCCAGGTTAGATCACGATCAGAGCTGGCCAGGTTGTTGAGTTGGGTTTGCTGGCCCACCCAGAAGATGCCGAGTGTGATGAAGCTCATGAAAAACACCACCACCTGCGGCAAAATATCACGCAGGGCGCTGATCAGGGCGGCATTGTCATGGATTAGTTCATTGGCGGGGGCATGCAGGTCGATCACCAGCAATGTCATCGTAACGGCGAAGATGCCATCGCTGAGCGCCGAGATCCGTTCAATATTCTGGCCGGCAATTTGGTTGTAATTGCCCATGAATTATATCGCGATTCGGACGCCGAGTTCGACCACCCGGTCGGAGGGAATGCGGAAGAATTCGGTGGCTGAAACCGCGTTGCGTGACATGAATAAAAACAGCCAGCGGCGGA
>VFSW01001079.1_pt1 | contig 40811 bp, 61 predicted proteins | sample 5358111 | NCBI WGS metagenome assembly VFSW01 (sample SAMN11554181, study PRJNA540505) | mine drainage metagenome | isolation source: sediment from site ElyBrook_90M | place: USA: Ely Copper Mine, Vershire, VT | collected 2017
GAAAAGACGGATGCGACTACGACGACCACTGCCGGCGTAAACCTCTATACGCCGCCGCAAGACCTGATCTCGATCGACGCGCTTGAAATCGTCGATTCGTCGGTCGGGCTGACGCTGCCACTCCAGTTGCGGACTATCGAATGGATACTCGACCGCGACATGACGACGCCGTTGCAGACCGGCCAGCCGAGCGACTATGCGTGGTACGCCAATCAAGTGCGGCTCTTTATCACGCCGGATGCGGGCGCGACGGGTGCGAACTACACACTGGTCTATTACTACCGCGGGATGATTCCGCCGCCGGTCAATCCGACTGATGCCGGCTACTGGATGACGACCGCGGAATTGATGATACGGAGTTACGCGAAGGCGCTGATTTACGACCAGGTGCTCAAGAGTCCGCAGCGCGCGGATCGCGAATATGCGATCTCGAATCGCCAGTATTTGCAACTGCTCGGCCAGACCGACGCTGACCAGTTAACGGGGTCCACGGCGCCGACGCGCTTCTAAATGCCTACGGTCCCGTTTCTTGGATTTGCCCCTGACTACGATCCGCTGACGCCCGGCGTGCTCACGGACTGCGCGGGTATTATGCCGACCAAGCGCGGCTTCACCCCGAAGCTGAGTCCGATGCCGCAGTACCCCGCGCTCGCGTCGCCCGCGCTCGGCGAGGCGTTCCTGGCGCAATACCTGAACGGCACTACGCGGCTCTTTGTTGGTACGGCGACGCATCTCTACGAACTCACGTCAGGGACGACGATCACTGAAGTCGATGGCGGTACGACGTTTACCGGCGGGGCGTGGCGTTTCGCGATGTTCGGCAACGACTGTATTGCGACGAACCTGACCGACGTGCCCCAGGTGGCGGGGTCGAGCGGGAATTTCTCGGCGCTCGGTGGGACGCCGCCGAAAGCGCAGATCGTCGAAACGGTTTACGGCTTTACCCTGCTGTTCGAGACGGACAACTGGCATTGCTCGAAGCTCGGTGTGGATAGCGTGTGGAGTAATAGTGTCGCTGACCTGTCCGCGACGGGACAGCTACTCGATACGCCAGGGTCGATCACGGCCGCGCGCAAATTGAACCGCGCGATGATCGCCTATAAGTCCGCGGGTGTGTATATCGGGCAGTTCGTTGACGTGCCGGTAATATGGGACTGGAACCTGATCGACCCCACGGCTGGCTGTGCGGGCCAAGGCTCCGTCGTAAATATCGGCAAGTTCCATGCGTTCATCGGCCTCGACGATTTCTATATGACCGATGGGAATTCCGTCTGGCCGATTACCGGGCCGGATGGCAAGCCGAATCCGATCAAGGAATGGTTTTTCGAGACGCTGGCGCCCGGCTACGGCGGAAACATCGAGGGGATTCTCGATGTCACCAACGAGAATGTCAACTGGTTTTTCCCGTCTACCAGCGCGAGTACGCAAGGGACGCGCGATCAGGTAATCACGTGGAACTACCGCAATAATAAGTGGACGCACGACAAGGTGTCGATCCAGGCTGTAGTGCGCCCCTACTTTCAGGGCACGACCTCGTGGAGCTACGACAAGTTCGACACTACCTATGGCACGTATAACGGGATTCCCGATATCCCTTACGACTCGGCGCTTTTCTTCGGAAGCTCGCAGGGCTACCTGTCCTACGTTGACACGAATAACATTGTGCAGGCGCTCACCGGGCCGGCGATGGCGTCGATGCTGCAAACGGGTGATTACGGGGATAACCGGAATTTCATCTACCTGAATGGCGTGCGCCCGATGTTTGCGACGAATGCGTATCCGGCTGAGACGATGACTATCACGGACCTGCATCGGCGGGCGAGTGGAACGACTTTCACGACGGGCGACGTGGGGCTGCTGGATCAGTATGGCTACGTCAGCGTCCGCGGGAGCGATGGGTTCCATCGGCTGCTGATGAACCTGACGGGCAATTACGAGATTATCGGTATCCAGCCGGACCTGTCGCCGGACGGAGAGCTTTAACGGCCACTAATCTGCCGCCACCGAACCTGCCCGCGCCGCGCAATGCGTGGGAGTCGAATCTGATCAATGGGCTGCGTCAGTGGTTCACGCCGGCCGCGCGCAAATTAAACCCGACGATTGGCCCGGCACTGGCGTCCGCCGCGACGATCTATCCGAGCTACGCAAAGCATCATGTGACCGGGACCGCGGCGATTGTGACGATTAGCGTGTCGTCGGAATTTGCCGGTGACGTGACGTTGATCCCCGACGGAGTTTGGACAACGACGACCGCGGGCAATATCGCGAAGGCGAGTACGGCCGTGGTCGGGCAACCGATGGTCATGCACTACGATCCATCGACGCTGAAATTTTACCCAAGCTATTAGCTATCAGAAGGAGCGAATGGGAAAGCGCATTCTTGGACTGCTCGCGGTAATCGCGGCTCTTGTCGGTGCAAAGAGCGACGCGCTCGCCGTGCAGCATTTCGTTCAGAGCGGTGTCTACTTCGTCAGTCAGTCGGGGCCGGTCCCGCAGGCTGGCGCATACGTCAACTGCAACGCGACCGGGGGTAATGTAGCGCTGACGCTCCCGCGCGCCGTCGGCAATCTGGATCCCGTCACGCTGATTAAGACCGACAGTTCGAGCAATACTTGCTCGCTCTCGGCGGCGGCCGGCGATTCCCTGGACGTGGCGGTGTCGGTGGGGACGCAGTACGGCAACGTCACGGTGCTGGATCGCAACCGCGGGAATTGGGGCGTTCTGACGAGCAGCATCGGCTTGGCGCAGTATGCGCAGGCTCCGATTCCGATTGCGATGTGGGTGCCGAGTCCGAGCAACGGCGCGCTAGCGTTTGTTTATCCGTGCGGCTCGCAGATCGAATTGCCGGCCGCGCTGGCATCGACCTCGTTCCCGGCGACGAATACGCAGACTTCGTGTGGGACGGTTCCGAGTCAGTCGGGCGATGTGTTTACGTTGGCGAATCGGGATACCTCGACGACGCTGGCGACGGTCACCTTATCGACGACCTGCAATGCTGGCGGCGCTTCGACCTACTCGACGGTCGGTTTTTGCTCGTCGGGGAATTGCGTCGCTTGCACGGCGGGTCAGACTCTCACGCTCACTTCGCCCGCGACGGTGCATAGCGAGGCGAACGTCATGTTTATGCTCATGGGGATTACGCCTTAAATGACCATCTCTCGCCGGCTGATTCTGCTGCTGTCCCTCGTGGTGGTCGCTCCGGCGCTCGCTCGCGCCACGCCGCCAACGGTTGACGTTTACGCCACGCCGGTTGCTACCGCGGCGATCACTGTTCCCGCGGCGGCCACGGCGGGCGATATCGCAGTCCTGTTCGCCAACGCGAACATGAACGCCGCCTGGGGCTCTGCGCCTACGGGGTGGTCGGCGATTACGGGCTGCGATCAGCATACTTCGTTGAACGCGGTGAATTGCTACTCGAAGACTCTGGTTTCTGGCGATTTAGGCGCGACCGTGACGGTTAATCCGCCGTCGGGTACGACGGTTACTGATACGAGTGTGGTTGCGATCAAAAACGCGGGCAGCCTCGATGTCGCATTGAGCCAACATAACGCTTCGTCCACAACGGATACCGTGCCGGGCGGTACGCCGACGGAGACGCTCAACGAGTTGCTGCTGAATATCTACTCGGTCAACCCCGGCGCATCGGAGACGTTTTCGGCGCCGAGCAATAGTCAGGTCGCGATAGGGCAGGCCAATAATATCGGCTTGTACGATCTGGCGTTAACGAATGCTAATGCGACGGGATCGATGACGGCGACGATCTCGACCGGGCGGGCGAATGCTGGAACGTCGATTCTGTTTGCGGGGCCGACACCGACGGCGACGCCCAGCCCGACGCCCGTTCCGCGGTTAATGTCAACTTCGGCCGCGACGCTACCGCTTGGCACCGTGACCGGCCCGAGTGGCACTGGAACGCCGGCGCTGACGGCGTGTCCAGCCGGTACGCCGATTGGTGCGAATTGCTATCTCGCGACGGTGAGTTGCCCATACACGGACAATTTGCAGGTGACCTACAGTTACGCGCCGTCGCGGGTGAGCGGCCCCGCGGCGGGTCTCGCGGTCTATTTGGGCGGCACGCCGGAAAGTTCGTTCACCGGAGCGACCGCGCCGGGGGATTTTCTCGATGCGCTAACGGTCGGCTGGAATAACGGCAAGACGGGCACCGTCGGCGCGAACGTGGCGCAAGTCGCGTGGACCGGCGGCGATTGGGAGCTAGCGAGCCCTGCGGGTGCTTATCCACCCAGTATGCTTCGAGCGAATTGCCGTCAGGCCACGATATTGAACTACCTCGACCAGACTTACGTGGGGCAATCTCAGGCGTTCGGGGTAATGACCCTTTCCGCCGGCGGCGGCTCTGCGGTCTACGCACTGGCGCGTTACGGAGCGTGGCAGTATATCGATGACCTTTACATGATGACGTTCGGTGCGCAGTCGAACATGCTGGGCAACTGTATGCAAACGACGACCATCAGTCTCGGTTTCGGAGCGGGCACCTGTGCGGCCGCAACTCATGCGATGGGATGGCCTGGTGGCTCCGCGCCGGTCTCGAATTTCCCCGACACTAAAGAGGGGACGACGACTTGCGCGGTTACGGGAGGCGCGTACCAACAGGCCGATCTATGGCGATGGGGCACTGACGAAGTTGATAACCCGATCGGGAATTTCGCGTGGCCTCATACGAAAGTGGCCGCCGCCCAATGCTATCAGGCTAACGTCGAGCCGACGGCCGGCCAGACGCTTGCGCAGCTAATCAATACCGGCACGGGCTTTACTAATTTCGACTGTCTGGCATCTACAGTTTGCAGCAGCGTCTCGCCGGAGCAGCCCTGGACCACCGATGGCAGTACGTCGAATGTCTGGTTTACGAACATCCTCAATATCTTCGAGGCGAATTTCGTCAGAAGCCATTAATGCCCGATTTCAAGCTCTCCAAAGTCGATCCCGCGAAGCTCCCGCTGGCGTGGGATGCCGTGAAGGAAGGCCTCGAAAACATCCGCCGGAAGTCGCCCAACGCGACGTTTCGCGACGAGCAGGTTTTCGCGGCGATTGTCAACGGAGTCGCGGAACTGTTCTGCGCATCGATTGATGGCGAGTACGGCGGGTTTGTGATCCTGGCGGAAAGCCCCGAAGCCTTCACGTTGGAGCGGCGATTACTGATCTGGTGCGCGTACACGGCGAAGGTACTCAACGGGCGCGGCCGGTTGGTGATGCACCCGCGCTGGCGGGAGATTCGTGAATTGACCGAAGCGGAGATCGATAAGCTCGCGCTTGAGCGCGGGATCCGGCGGCAATACCTCGTCAGCGCGCGGCCGTGGGATCGGAACCATCTCCGCGGCGACTGGCGTTTTGTCGAATCGACCTGGGAAAAGAGGCTCTAGAAACTAATGTCGGGTGGCGGTCCTTCCAATAGCACTTCGACGACGATTAGCCAGCCCTGGGGGCCGGCGGCCAAGTATGGGCGCCTGTATATGCCCGCCTTGTGGAACTACCTGACGGGTACTGGCACGCAGCCGTCGATTATGAACGATCCGTTTCCGAACCAGCAGGTCGCGGGCTTCACGCCGGACCAGATGGCGGCGTTCGGTCAGACGGATCAAGCGAGCGCTAATCTCGCCGGCTTGATGTCGGGCGCCGACGCGCAAGCCAACGCTACGATCGGCGGCCAGTATCTCAATCCGAGCTCGAATCCGTATCTCCAGAGCACGTACAACAGCGCGGCGCAGGGCGTGACCAACTCGTATATGTACGGCACGGCACCATCCACGGCGGCTAAATTCGCCGCAGCGGGCGGCTACGGCGACAGCGCGTACAACGATGCGAACGCGCAAAACGCATTCGGGTTCGGCAATAATCTGGCGGCTCTCGGGGCGAATATCTACGGGACGAATTACGCGAACGAGCGGCAGAACCAGCTTAACACGCTGAACAATGTCGGCAGTCTCGCGCAGAGCAACTATATCCCCGCGGAAGCGCTCCGGGGGAGCGGTCAGATACAACAGGGGCAGGCGCAGAACGTCAATAACGCGAACTACCAGAACGCCTATAACCAAGCGCAGTTCCCGTTCCAGGCGCTCCAGATGCTCGGCAACGGTATCTCGGGCATGGGCTCGATGGGCGGCAGTTCGATCTCGATGGCCCCGTTTATGGGTGCCGGCAAGGGGATGTAAATGAGCGGCGGTGGCGGCGGTCACGGAGTTATGTCGTCGATTATGAACGGTCTCCAGATGGCGGCCGGAATCGGCAGTGAGGTAATCATGCCGGGGAACCCCATGGGGGTCGGCATGACGATGAACGGCCTGAACGGCTTTATGGGTGGAGGCGGCAGCGGTGCCAGTACGGGCTTTGCGGCACCCGGTACGAGCGGCACGCCGAGCACGGCCGACATGGCAGCGTCGGGCGCATTGCCGTCATGGATCAATCCGAGCCAGATCGCGGGTGTCTCGACGAGTATGGGCACGCCGAATCCGCCTGGCGGCACAAACTGGCTGTCGATGCTCGGTGGCAGTAACGGGATTGCGAATATGCTCGGGGGCGCGGCGAGCGCCGCGGGGACGGTTGCCAAGAACCAGCCGGGGGCGCCCCAGCAGGTACAAAGTTACGCGCCGACTTTTCGTGGCGGGGGCGGCCAGATACCGTCGTTGGGCGCCGGCCAATCGATAGCGTCGTCGTTTATAAACAATCCCATCCAGCCGCCGCAGTACCGGCTACTGTCGGCTCTCGGCTTTCAGGGGTAAATGGCAGCAGACTTTCTCTCGATGCTGGCGGGCCAGTCGAGTCCCTTCCTCGGGATGTCGCCGGATCAGACAGCGCAACTCGACGCGGTGAAGAAGCAGGCCGCGATGCAGGCGATCCTGCCATCGCTGTTTGCGCTCGGGCTTGGCTATCTCTCCCGGCCGCGCGGACGCTGGTACGGTGGTCAGGCCGGAGCGCTTCTCCAGGGTGTGCGCGACGCGGGGCAGGCGTACCAGCAATCGTATCAGGGCGACCTGAATCAGCAGTTGTCCGCGGCGAAACTCGCGCAACAGAATCAGCGCCAGAACGTGCTCGATGCGGCGTCGATCTCGAATGCGCAGTCGAATCAGCAGCGCACGAATCTGCTGGCGCGTGGACTCCGCGACAGGGAAACCCAGGACACGCCGCTCGGCGGCGATCCGTTCGCGGCTCAGCGCAACGATCCGCGATACAAGAACGTCGTGTTTCCGCCGGTGGATGTGGCAGGTGACTATACGCAGAAGTCCGTCGAGGACTTCTGGAAGGGTGTCCCGCGCCAGCAAAACGCCAATCAGAATATCACGATCCGGCAGGAGCTAGCCGATCAGGGCCAGCAGCGCGTCGATCAGGGCAATACGCGTCTCGATCAGGGCCAGCAGAAGATCGATCAGGGTAACGCACGGAACGACCTTGCGAACGCCAAGTGGAAAGCCAAGCTGTGGGGGCTTTCGCCGGTCGGTTCCACCTCCGATCCGATCATTGCACGCTTCACGAAACTCCGATCCACGCTGCCACCCAATATCGCATCGACGATGCCGACGGACACCGATATCGCGGCGATGCCACGTAACCAAGCTGAAGGCATTTACAAGCTCTACGTGGGCGATGCAGGTAAACAACTCGCGCGACACGTCGAGAATCAGCAACTCGTGAACCGCGGCATGGTGCTGCGGCAGTACAAGATCGACAATCCGGGTGATGTCTCGGGGCCTAACGGCGGTCCCGATCCGGCGAAACTTTCCGCATACGCGGCGTCGTTGGGTTACGATAAGTATTGGAATCACGTGGGAGCGCCCGAAGAGGCGGCAAGCCCTAGCGCTGCGCCGTCTCCAGCGCCGGCAACTCCGGCGGGGACTCCGGCGCCAGCACCTACGGCAACGCCAGCTACCACGCCGGCCGCCAGCCCAACCCCGGCGGCGGGAGCACTTCCCGCCGGTGCATTGGCGCCCACGAAGATGCCCGATGGTCTCTATCACAAGGATGGTCAGGTCTACGAGGTTAAGGGTGGCTTTGTCTACCCGCATTCGTAATGGCTGATTTTCTCGATGGCGCGACGGCAGTTCCGCAGAGTGACTTTCTGGCTGGGGCGACGCCCGTAGCGACCGCGCCCGCAGCGGCGCCAGCTCCAGCAGCCGTGGAACCGGCCGCGCCGACGCTGATGCAGCGTATCGAGCGTAATATCCCGATCTACGGTCCTGCCGTAGAGGGCTACAAGCACGGACTCTCGCCGTTGCAGGCGCAGATATTGTCGGCCGGGACTGGCACGCTGATCGGTGGACAGGCCGTCTCGCCCGAGGAACTCAAGAAGAGCATCGATAAGAGCGTCGCACAGCGCACGCTGCTGAACGTCCTCACGGACCCCGCGAGTGTCGTCACCGCGGCCACGCTGGGCACTGGCGGTCTTGCGGGTGCGGCCGAGAATATCGGTGCGCAGACTGCGCTCGGCGTCGGGCAGGAAAAGCTCGACGAGATGATGCCGAACCATCCGATAGCGGCGCAGCTTATCGGGATCGCGGCGTCTGCTCTCGCGGGGGCTGGTCTGCATAAGTTCAGCGCGGCGATGGCCGAGCGGCGCGCAGCCAATATGATTCCCGAGCGACTGCCGGTCGAACCGGAGCCGCCGGAACCGCCTGGTGGGGCGGACGAGCCTCAATCCGGGGAGACTCAGCCGCAGGCGGCGGCGCAGGCGCAACAGCCGGCCGCTGCCGCTCCACCGCCAACGCAGCCGGAAGGGCTCGGCAATGCGCCCCGCGAGAAGGCCCCTATCTCGGAAGCCACGGCTAAAGCCATCAAGGCGGCAGCGGAAAGCCCCGATAATACCGAGCTCCAGCCAGACGCGAAGGTCTTTATCGCGAAGACGGACCAGGTGAAGCTCGACCCGGAACGCTTCCAGCACAAGCTCTATACCGATCTTGGAACGGGCGAGGCGCAGCGCAAGGGCCAGAATCTCGATATCGAAAAGTGGGACGAGGCTGCGGCGACGCCGCTCACCGTCTGGCGGCAGAAGGACGGACAGTTCTACGTCGTCAATGGCCATCAGCGCTACGCCGCGGCGAAGCGCTTGGGCGTGAAAGATCTGCCGGTGCAGGTCCTCGACGAAGGGGATACTTTTCCGGGCGCGATCGCGTCGAACGTGACGGCCGAAAAGGCGCGTGCGTACGGCGCGGAACTCAACATCAAGCAGAACCAGGGCACGGCGCTCGACTTCGCGAAGTATATGCGCGACTCCGGCAAGAGCCTCGATGATATCCGTGCCGGCGGCGTTCCGATGTCCCGCGGAAAAGCTGAAGATGCGATTGCCATGTCGAAGCTCTCACCGTCGCTCTTTCGCGAGGTGACGCTGGAGCGGTTCCCGCAAGAGAAGGCCGTCGCGGTCGGTCGCGAGTTTGGCGATAACCCCGCAGCCCAGGACGCGCTTTTTCGCAAGTATCGAGAGTACGAGAACGAAGGGCGGGAGTTTAGCGACAAGAAGTTTGACGAATGGGTCAAGATCGAAAAGGGCGCTGGCACTTTCACGTCGAGGCAGAAGAATCTTTTTGGCGAGGACGAGGTTAAGAGCTACAGCCCTGAGATGGCCGACGTCCTGAAGTACACGCGAGAGAAGCTCGGTAAGGAGCGCCGCACTTTCAGTAACGCGAAGGACAATGCCGAGATGCTCGCCGCGGGGAATACCCAGGTCGATAAGGACGCGGCGGAAGCGATCAAGGACGCGGCGAATCAACGCACTCGATTGCTCGATAGTTACGCCTATGCGAGCGGCACGCAGGCGAATGCGGCTGTCCGCAAATACGCAGAGATTCTGGCGAACACGCCGAGAGCGCAACGCGCGGGTGTTTTCAAGGATGCCTACAAGGAGATTTACGGCGCGCTAGAAAATGACCATCGGATGACTTTCCAGAACAGTCCCGGTTTAGCCGGGACGAATCCGCAAGGCGGGGAAGGTCAAGGAAATCTACTCGCGGGCCGTACGCCAACGGCACCACCGGCGGCGATGTCGGGCCAGCAAGCTCCAGTTGAAGAGCCAGCGCCACCGACGGCCGCGGAACAAGAAGCGGCCGGGCAGCGCTCGATGTTTGGCGGGATGGAGCGCGGGCAACTGGTACTCCCGCAAAGCCTCGTCCAAGGCGCACAGACGCTCCAGGCGCGCTTGAAAACCTACAAGAGGCAGATACAGCGGGCGTTCGCGCCGACGAGCGTTAGCGACACGGCCGGCGCCGCCGGGGCGATGATCGGGCGTCGCAACGCCGAGATGGAGAACGACTTTACGCTCGCCGTCAATGAGATGGATCGTGCCCGCAAGTTCATGGACACGCTCGACCGCCCGGCCAGCGTAGACTTTATCTCACGGATGGAAGGCGGCCGGCGCCAGGCTGACCCCGCGCTACAGGGAGCCGCCGATATTCTCCGCCAGATACTGGATCGTCAACGCGACGCCGTACAGCGGCTCGGCGTGGGCGCCCTGAACGACTTTTACGAGAACTACTTTCCGCATATCTGGACAGACCCCAAGAAAGCCCAGGAGGTTTACACCAGTTTGCGGGGTTCGCTCGAAGGCTCCAAGAGCTTTCTGAAGCGGCGCACGTTCGATAGCTTCGCCGATGGCTATAATGCCGGGCTTACGCCGGTAAGCTGGAATCCTGTCGATCTCGCGATGCTCAAGTATTACGAGATGGGTAAGTTCATCAGCGGGCAGAAGATCATGCAGGACCTGAAGAATCAGGGCTGGGCGAAATTTGTCAAGCTCGGTGCTGACGGGCCGCCCGGGTGGGCGAAGATCAACGACAAGATCGCCCGCGTGAGTCAGTGGTCGGAAGCTGATAAGGGCTTCATCAATCGCGGCCAGTGGTATGCGCCGGAAGAAATATCCCGCCTCGTTGATCGACATCTAGGGCCGGGTCTCAAGCACGCCACGGGGGAAGGCGGCGGAATATACGATCTGGTGCGTGGTGTGAATAACACCATGAATCAGTTTCAGCTTGGGCTGTCGGCGTTCCACGTCGCGACCACGACGATGAATAGCTTGTCCTCGCATATGGCGCTCGCCATACAAAAAGCAACCAGTGGCGACTTGCGCGGCGCCCTGCGCCACGCCGCAATCGGCATGTCGGGGCCAGGCGCGCTGATCCATGACTACATGAAGGGCCGCAAGATATACCGTCAGTTCTATGGCATGGAGGACTACGGGCCGGCCTTTCAGAACACCGTCAAGAACTATATCGAGTCGGGTGCCAACTTCGATCAGTCGCGGCCATTTATCGATAACTGGGTGCAGGCGTGGCAGCGCGCGTGGCGCGATGGCAATGTCGCCAAGGGGATTGCCTTGACGGGACATGCGGCCGTGGAAACGCTCGCGCGTCCCATCTTCGAGCATCTCGTCCCGAAAGCCAAGGCGGCGGCGTTTATGGACCTCGCGCAGCATGAACTCGCGAAGCTCCCCGCGAATGCTCGCGAGGCGGACAGGCTGCGGGTGTTGAGCGCGGTGCAGAATTCGATTGATAACCGCTTCGGGATGCTCAACTACGATAAATTGTATTGGGACAACAAGTGGAAGGACGCGGCATTTATCGGCGTGCGCGCGGTCGGCTGGAACGTCGGTGACGTGCGCGAGTTTGGCGGCGGTCTCAAGGATCTTCCGAAGGTGCTTACGCGCAAAGAGATTACGCCGCGGGCCGCCTACGCGATCGCGATGCCGTTGACCGCGGCGCTCTATGGGGCGATCTACCAGCACGCGAAGACGGGACAGTTTCCGGGGCTCGCGCGCAAGGACGACGGTTCGATTGATGCGCGCCAGTCGTTGATTAATTATCTCGCGCCCAAGACCGGGGGCACGCTCGCTGACGGGCGCCCGGAACGTGTGTGGCTGCCGGGTTATCAGAAAGACATCCTGAGTATGCTGCCGGCGAGTCTTGGCGGTTTAGGTAAAGCTGGTCAGACCGTCGCGCACAAGTTAAGTCCACTCATTTCGCTCGGTTACGATATCTACCAGAACGAAGATTATTTCCATCGGCAAATCAGGGATCCTGAAGCGCCGCTTGCCACGCAAGCCGGCCAGGTGGGCAAATTCGCACTGGCAACCGGGGGTGAGCCGTTGACCGTGCAGAATCTCCTTCGCCGCGGCGAGAACCGGAAGTCGGGCGGTGCTGTGGGTATCGAAAGCGCCTTCGGGTTTACGCCCGCCGGTCGCGATGTCACGAATTCGCCCATGATGAACTACATGGATGAGGCACTGAAAGATCGGTCGCCGCAGGGCGGTGAGACGCCGCAGCAGTTTGAACGTCAGTCGAAGATGCGGGAACTCGAAGATCAAATCCGCGCTGGCAAGAAGCCTGATGTCCAGGAAGCGCTGCGTGGCGGCGCGCTTTCGGGGAGTGATGTCGAACGCGCGATGCGGATCGCCTCACGGCCTTATATAGAAGCGCGGTTTAGCGAACTGCCACTGGATAAGGCGCTCAAGGCGTACACGCTGGGCGACGCGGCTGAAAAGCAGCGCGTCTATCCAATCATTCTTCAGAAGATCCAGCGGGGCGCGCTTGCCCGCACACCGCCGGCGCAACGTCCGGCATTGATCGAGCAATTAAAACAAATCGCGGCTGAGCAGCGCGCCCGCGCGCAAGCCCGGATAGCTAACGGAGGTTAATGTCATCCGCAGTATCGGATACCAGTATCATCACGTGGCAGGATAACTACCCCACCACCGACACCAACACGCCAGCCGGGACCGACTCGATGGCTGGCGTGCTCGACGACCAGCTACGCAATATCAAATCGGTAGTCCGGCAAGAATCCGAGAACAAGCAGTGGATCCGCTATCTCGGGCTCCAGTCCGCGCCGTCTACGTCCGCGCCCAGCTATATCAGTTCGACCAGCTTTTCGCTGCCGGGCGATTGGGTGACGCCGGGGATCATGCAGGTGAATCGCCGGATCGTGGCGATCTGTACCGGCGGCAATTATACGGGCTCGATTGCGACGGCGACGTATAACGGCGTGATCACGACCGTGACGCTGACGATGGACAGCACCGGAATCGACGCGTCGATGACTGAGGTTATGGTCGGCGCGCTCACCGATGGCAACGGCTCTGTGCCAACGACGTATCTCAACGTCGGCCGCGCGATCAACTTCACGCAAGTAGCCAACGGCGGCACGGCGGCGTGGACCGGCACTGTGCCCGGTATGAGCGCGCTGGTTGCCGGCCAGACTTACGTCGTGGAGTGGACCGTCGGACCCGTCGGTGCGACGACCGCGCAAACGCTGAACCTGAATAGCCTCGGTGCCAAGAATATCTATAAGGTCTATGGCGACTTGGGCGGCGTCCAGCAGGCCCCGGTCCCGCTGCTCGGCGCGGATATCTCGATCGGCGTCGTGACGCCGCTGTATTACAACGGTACGAATTTCTACGTGTCCGTCGCGCAGCTTCCGAACGTCACCGTGGCTATTGGCTTGACGAATTCCGGCGGCGGGGCGTGGACCGGCGCGCTCGACAACGTGCCGAGCAGCCTGCCCACCGGGGCCTATCTCGTGCAGTGGAACGGCGGTCCCAGCGTCGGTAGCGATACCGTGAATATCAACGGTCTCGGCGCGAAGGCCGTCTATAAGACCTACAACGGGGCGCCTGGCGGGGGCACCTATCTGGCGAATCTGCAACCCGGCGAAATCCAGAACGGGATGCAGACGTGGCTGCTCTACAATGGCACTTATTTCAACTTGTATCTGCCCTCGCTGTCTCCGACTTCGATTGCGGGCCGCGTTGCGGGCAATCCGGCGCTCGATGTCGTCAATTCGACCGCTGAGACGACGCTGGGCACGCTGACTCATCCGGCCGGTGCGCTGCTTAACAACGACACATCAGGGCAGACCTCAAGCGGTATCCTCCGGGTGCGCGCGTTCGGTGATACGCTGAATAACAGCGGTGGCACGCGCACGATCGATTTCAAGCTCTACTATGGCGGATCGTTGCTGCTCGATACGGGCGCTATCTCATTGACGGCGAGCGCTAACCGGAGATCGTGGCGCGTCGAGGCGGATATCGCGATCCTGGGCAACAACAGCCAGCAGTACACGAACGCGCAAATTGACATTTCGGGCGCTAATGGTCTCGGGATTTGGGGCAATAACGACGCCATAGTCGGTACGGGTAATCAGATATCCACGGTGAACAGCGCTCTCGCACAGGCTGTCGCGCTGAACGTGATCCTGGGGTACGCCAGCGCGAGTTTCGACTGCCGCGTCTTTTCGTTCGACGTGCAGATCGTTCCGGCGCAATAAGGGGACGACGCGCATGGGAGAGATTATGGAACGGCTTAAGGACGGCGTTGGGTATCTGATCCTGCTCGGTATCGTCGGCGTGCTCGGGCTCGGCTTTTTCTTGGGATCATCGGGCCTCTTTGTACGGACAGACGACATGGTGAAGATGCAGGCGCAGATCGCGGTCATGCAGGCCCATGTGACCGACCTCGCCGTGGACGTGAAAGTGATCCAGCAGGAACTCCAAGATCGGCTGCCGCCTCGCGCAGCGTCGATGGTGACGGCCGATCAGGCGGACCAGATGAAGGTGCGAGGGGGTGATTAATGCGATTCGATAACCGCGATCTTGATGCGCTCGCGCTGTGCGGCTGGATGGAGGCCCGCGGCGAGGGCATCGAGGGGATGCGGGCGGTCATGCACGTGGTCTGCAATCGGGCCAAGGCGTGGCACGGCGGCCTCGTGGGCTCGATTCGCAATGTCGTGTACGCCCCCAACAAGTTTAGTTGGACGCGGCCGGATGACCCTGAATTCCATACGCGGCCGGCTGAGGGCGATATCCTCTACCAGGACGGCTTTGTACTCGCGTGTAAGATTGCCGACGGGTCCGATTGGGATAGCACGAAGGGCGCGCTCTATTACGCGAATCTGGAAGTAGTGGACGCCGGCTGGTTCGAGCGGCATATCGTGGACGACAAGAAAGAGCATCCGGTTCTCGCCGTTATCGGGCATCACACGTTCTTCGCTTAAAGTCTGTCCGCTGTTGATGAAGGCGCGGCCTGATGCGTACGGCGCGGAAGGCTCCAGCGCTACAGTTGCGCACGAACAGGGGATTTTCCCACAAAACAGGAGTGGCTTTTATGGTTTATGCAGTCGTGGGTCTGATTATCGTCGGCGTCGTGGGCTTCTACATGATGCACAAGCATGTGGCGACCTCGGTGGCGTCTTTGCGGTCGGACGTGCTGGATGCGACCGACGCTGTGAAGAAGTCGGTCACCGCGCTCCATACGAAGTTCGCGAGCCTCAAGGCGGCGGTTTAAGGGCCGACGAATGTTCGGATCGATCCAGAGCGCCAAAGCGCTACTCTCCGGCCTGTTGGTCGTGGGGGTAGTGCTCGCGTTCTTTTTTCTGAATCACGCGCGCAAGACCGCTATCGCGAGGGCCGACGATTTGCAGGTGCAACTCAAGTTGGCGCAGGCTAACGAGGCTGCCCTGCGCGGCGAGATCGCGGATCAAAACGCGAAGGTCGCGGGGCTCCAGGCGGCCGCAAATGCGGTCGTGGCGAAGGGTGCCGCGGCGGTTGCGGTCGCCAAGCAGCAATCGGCTGCAGACGCCGCGACGACGCGGGCGCGGGCGCGGACTATCATAACGGCGGTCATTGATCCCGGATGTCAACAAGCTATCGATTGGGCGATCTCGCAAGGGTCGCAATTAGCACAGTAGCACTGCTCGCGGCCGGCTGTGCGACCAGGCCTACGGAGCCGGTCGTGCGGACGGTACGTGTCGATGTGCCTGTGGCGACGCCGGTCTACTGTGACGCGCCGCCACTCGCGAAGCCGGAACTGCCTATCAGGGATCTCGGTAAGGGCTCGACGCCGGCGGATACCGTGCGGGCGTATGCGGCCAGCATCGTGATTCTCAAGGGGGCAGTCCAGCAGCGCGACGATCTGCTCAAGGGGTGCGCGAAACCCTAAATGGCGGCCTACCTCAAGCGGCTGCTCGACTCGACGGACGAGAGCGCGGACCTTATGATGCTCGGCATCTTCTGCGGCTTTATGGGGTTCGTCGCCGCCATCTTCCTCTTCCTCGCGCTCTACGGGATCCACGCGTTCTGGCCGGCGCGAGTATCGCTCGACGCGAGCGGATTTGCGGGCTCGATGGCCGGTCTCGGCGGCATGTATGCGTCCGTGTTGGGTGCGACAACGGCGGCGTATCACTGGCGGAAATAAGTGCCACGGCCTAAACACCTGATCATTCCCGACGCTCACGCCCATCCCGATTTCGGTAATGAGCGCTTCACGGCGCTCGGCAATCTGATCGTCGAAGAGCAGCCCACCGCGATTGTCTGTATTGGCGATTTCGCGGACATGCCGAGTCTATCGAGTTACGATAAGGGGCGACTCTCCTACGAGCAGCGCCGCTACCAACGCGACATAGATGCCGCGATCGACGCCCAGGAAAAGCTCTTCGCGCCGCTGAACCACTACAACGTCAACCGCCGGAAGAAGAGCAAGAGCACGTACCAGCCACGCCGGGTGATGACGTTCGGCAATCATGAATGGCGAATACCGCGGGAAGTGCAGATATACCCCGGCCTGGAGGGAAAGCTGTCGCTCGACGATTTGCGCTATCGGGATTTCGGTTGGGAAACTTACCCGTTCCTGACACCTGCGGTAGTGGATACGATTTCATATTCCCATTACTTCGTCAGCGGCGTCGCGGGGCGCCCAATCTCGGGCGAGAGTATCGGCAAGACACTGTGTAACAAACTGCACGCGTCGGCCGTGCAAGGCCATTCCCATGTCTACGATCACAGCGAACGCTCGATTATCAACGGGACCAAGATTTTTGGCCTGTCGTGCGGCTGTTACGTCCATCCTGAGTACGTCGAGGACTGGAATCGCGCGACGGTGGCGATGTGGTGGCGCGGCGTGGTGATACTCGACGATCTCGACGGGAATGGCTACTACGACGGCCTGCGGGCGATCACCCAGCGCAAGATACTGCGAGACTACCTATGATCGCGCGTTTTTCACGTGTCCCTCGCGGGATAACGCGAGATCTTCACAATGTGCAAGATGGGTGGGATCGGATGCCCGACGGCCGCTGGCATTTCCTCTGTGGCTGTGTCGCGCTCTGCGGGGCGTGGGTGACGCTCCGTGGCCTGGCGAGTGCGCGCTATCATTCGTTTCCGGTCTGCCTGTTATGTCTCAAGCGAAAGTTCGCGTTCTGATGTTTATACGACGTTTTTTGCTCTGGCTGGCAGGCCGGATCGTGGGCGAGGGTGTGGTTTTGAGCTCGGGCGCTACCGTGATCGAAAAGGACGGCAAGATCGAAATCCTGCCGTCCCTGGAAGATGCCCAAGCTGCGTATTCCGTTGAGCGGGGCTACAAGCTCGCGCTTGAGCCCGTCAACTGCTGATTATCCACTTCCCGGTTGGACGCTCGACGCAGTTTTTCGACTTCCTCGACGATTGTCCTGACTGCGTAAGAAATGTCGTGCTGACTATCCGATTCGACTCGAATAATCGTTCCGTCCGTGTGCGTGTAACAAACCTCAATTTTTATCATCGCCTTTCTCCTTTGAGCTATCTCGAAAAGTTTACCTTGTCGTATTGCGGTTTAGCGGTTCGCCCTGGGCTCAGCCCGGTTTGGTGGATTACCAGACGGTCAATCAAGCGAGACATTTCCTCGTCGTTGAAGCCGAGTTGCTTAACAAGCGTGACGACGTGATCAACCTTGGCCCGGTCTACCATTCGGAATGGTCTGCCCCCATTGTCAATCCCTCATGCGCCGCGGGTCCGGGTGCAAGTGGCTCTGCCCTAGTTGCGGATACTTTCACTCGTGTCTCGACTAGAACGGTACATCGTTATCGTCTGGACGAGCGGCTGGTGCGGTAGCGCGCCCCTGCGGCCGTTCACCGCCGCCGTCGCCCCTCGAATCCAGGAACTCGACGCGCTGCGCGACGATCTCGTAGGCGGTCTTTTCGACCCCATCTTTCGTGGTGTACTTGCGCGACTGGATACTGCCCTCCACGCAGCATTTTGAGCCCTTGCGCAAATACTGCGCGCACAACTCGCCGGTCTTCTCCCACGCGATAATGTTGTGCCATTCGGTCTTGTCGCGATCTTTGGTGGCGAGCGAGAATGACGCGACAGCCTTTCCGGTCGGCGTGTTTCGCAGTTCCGGGTCCCGGCCAAGGTTCCCGATCAAAAACACACGATTCATCGTTTGCTCCCAAACCCCACTTCTTTCTTGTCGAAATCCTTGCTGACGGGGGGCCGCTCCAGTCCGCGGCGCAGATGCGCGCACACTTCCTCGATGGGCCGCCTAAGGCATCGGCACGCCAGGATCATCTCCCGCAGGTGTGCAATCGAGAACCCGTCGGAAAGTTTCAGCCAGTGTTCAAGCTCGGCGCCCTGAAGTTCGGGCTCCTTGATGGAGAAGTAGGCGCGTCGGGCATAGATCGTCGGAAAGCCGATCTCGCGGACGGTATCGAATCGACCGGGCCGCGCGGTGAAACGACGATCCAGCCGCTCGGGATAATTGGTCGTGGCGACGAAGATGATGTTGCCGACCTGCATCTCGCCGTCGAGCAGCGCCAGATAGGCCGCCTCATCCCAACGGGCAACCAGCGCGTCGAAGTCTTCGAGCAGCGCGACGATGGGCCGCTCGGTCTCGGTCGCCCGCATGGTCCTGAGGGCAGCCACGGCGACCGCAGGGCCTTGAATGAAGAGCACGATGCCGTTGTACTCTTCAATGAGTATCTTCGACATCATGCGCAGCAGGGCGGTCTTACCAGAGCCGGGCGGCCCGTGGAGTAGAAAACCGCGCTTGTGGATAAAGCCGCGCTCCTCGAACTCCGGCTTGAGTTGCCAGAATTCGCGGAACTCAGCGAGCAGCTCCGGCGCTGCGGTGTCGGGCAATGTCAGTATGGTGTCAGCTTCGACGGCAGTGCGGCGAAAGTAGGGAGTCCCGTTATTCGAGTCGGGATAGTACAGCCCTGGCGGCAACTCGTCGCAGTAGCGCGCCGCCCAATAGTTGCCGTCGCTGCCGGCCCATCCCTTGACACCCTCGGTGCCGTCCTTGATGACCTTCAGATCGAGTGTTTCTTCGTCCATGCCCTCGCTCTCCTTTATTACGGGTCGACGAGTGAGACGCTTCGCATCCGCACGGGCACCAGCGAGCGCCGCATTCATAATTTCGTCGAAGCTCTTAGGGTCTCCAGCCATCGGTCGACCTCTCTCAATTGCTCCGGGTGTTCCATCGCGGCGTGCATCCGTAGCCGCGCCGTTACCTCGTCATAGAGTTCGTCAGGAATCTCACCCGCAGCGATTAATTCCCGGCAATACCTGCACCTTACGTCAGGCATTCTCTTTGGCGCTGTAGGCCCGCGCCACGATCGACGGCGTGCGCACAGCGATGATGCCGTCAAATTCAGACAGGCGTTCCTGATACGACTCGGCCGCCGCGTCGATTTCCTTCTGATTCGGCATCAGCCAACTCAGCGGAACTTCGCCGCGCGCCGCCGCCTTCACCAGGTCCTCGATGCTGCTCACTTCACCGCGCCACTTCTCCTTGATGGAGACCCCGCGGATCCGCGGTAGCTGGTCAGCGAGCGCCCCCGCGCCGGCCGTAAATGCCGCCTCGTCGTCCAAGTCGGCCTCGTCAACGAGCCCCAGGTCTTCCATGCGCGCCCGGGCCGCATCAGCGTAGGCGAGCAGGGCAGCATCGAGGTTCTGGACAAGCTCGTCGATGGGACCAAGCAGCACCTTTTCCGCGGCGGTCGCCTCGCGATGCTGCTGGAAACGCTCGCGTTTGACCGGCGCATAGATGTTCTCGACACGCTTCTTCAACGTCTGCACGGCGCGACGGAAAAGACAGGCAGCACGGAATTGTATCTGCGACGAGACAGGTAGCGCGCCCTTAGTATAAAGCTCCTGGAGCGAGTGCAACTCGTCGGCCAGTCGGGCGGTTTCTTCGGTCGTGGGAAGATTCATAGAATCACCGTGAATTCGCAAAATAGGCACTTGATAGTGCGACAACCGTTATGATATCCGCGCGGTCCGACTGTCGGGTTTTTGCAATGCGGCACATGGAGAAAAAAGAATGCCGATATGATGGCCGCTTTCATCGACTCAAACCGAACCGCACCGCGGACACGGCGTTGGTGGCGGCGTCAGCTTGTCGTTTTTGCCCGGTCCTTGCGAGCCGCCGCGCGCCACGTAGGGAAGTCCGCACTTTATACATAAAACAACAATCCTCATGCCGCCTCCTTCAATACCCGCTGGAGCTGATCGTCGAATTCACAGATCGCCTCACGCAGACTGTGGAACCGCTCCGTCGAAATTTGGATATCGCTGGCAGTTACGTCCGAGCCGAACCGGATGGTGACCTGTTGGCCCAGCACCCGCTCATTGTCGAAAAATAGATACGCCGCGTAGTCCGGCAGGAAACGCATCTCGATGTGCTTATGCACGTGCACGGTGACTTCGACTTTCTCTTTCACTATGCTGCCTCTCTCAATAGTCCGTGTTGCTCGCGCCAGCGATACAGATTCACCGCCGCCGCAAATGCTACTCGATCTGTTTTTAGGCTGTCGGGCGAGTACCTAACCGTATCATACGCGCCGTCCTCGTAGAGTCGTACACCGATCCGCTCGATGGACTGAGTATTCTTCGGGTCGATGCCGATGTCGTAGGCCGCAAGCTGCAATGCCGTCCACGGCGGGATATCTCCAGACTTCCAATCCACGATCACGGGCTTATCCGGCCAGCGTTTGAAGTAGCCATAGCGGTCCAGCGTCCCGCAGACTTTTAAGCCCGGCAGCAGGACGATGCGTTCTGAGGCGACCGAGACAAATCCCTCGCGCTCGATGAACGCCAACCCCGCTTCGATGTAGCCGCGGTGAATCTCATTGCGGCGATCATAGATGCGCTGGAACGCCTGGTGCAGTGCGGCATGGATGAAGCGCCCGCGCGCCATCGCCTTCTCGCTGGAAAAGTCGTAGCCGAGCCCGATGCCGGATAGTATCTGCGTGACGGACGGCCAGCGCTCGCCGCCGACGTAGTAAGCGTGAGCTTCGGCGTCGAACTCGACCGTCAACGTAGGGTCGGCTGCGGGGAATTGAATTACGTTAGACATCTAGGAAAGCTCGGATAAATTCCGCCGCGACTTGCGGGACGATGGCATTGCCGGCGGCGCGCAAGATACCCACTCGTCGACCGGGAAGCCCATCAGCCAAAGGCTGAAACCGTGGTTCAATCGGAATCCGCCGCGTTTTCCCGTCGAGGCAGTGGATAAGCTCACTTGCCGCCCAAGGAGAGCGTTGATCGGCACGTTGCTCAGGTCGCTCGCGCCGTCCTTGTGGTCCTTGGTCGTCGGCGTCGCCCAGCCCGTCAGCAGGACCGCATCCCGCGCCAGATTGCCGCCCTGCGTCGATTTGAGGTCCGGCGCTGGCCGTCGCCCATCGTGAGCATTCGGCGTCGGCCACCCAGAAGAGTCGTTGCCGGAGATGTGGCGCCCCGACGCCACAAGCTGGCAATACGGCCGCCCCGCAGGCGTAACCTTCTCTTTCCAGGTCAGCGAATACTCGGTCGAGCCATCCGAACCCAATCGCTGCCGCAACCTGCTCGCCAAAAATCGTTGGAGGTCGGCACTCGCGGATAAGATCAAACCAAACCGGCCATAGGTTGCGCTCGTCGGCGTCGCCCTTGCGCTTCCCCGCCGCGCTGTAGGGCTGACAGGGACAAGAGCCGGTCCAAACAGGTCGATCTGCCGGCCATTCGGCGAGTTCAAGCGCATACGCCCATCCCCCAATTCCCGCAAAGAAATGCGCTTGCGGCGCGGTAATCCGGCTTGCGACTACTTCGCGGATGTCGGTCGGGTCCACTTCGCCCGCGGGAAGATGCCCCGCCGCGATCAGGTTGCGCAGCCACTCGACGCAATAGGGCTCGATTTCGTTGTAGTAAGTCATTACTCAGAAGAGCGTCAGTTGTCGGGAAAACGATTGTGCTTGTTGTTTCGGGCATGGAACTTTTTGCGAGTACGCCACATCGCAGTCGTCGTCATCGGGGTCGAACTGTTCCACTATGGCGCGTAAACGCTCACGGTCGGTACGCCATAGCCGTATCAGGTCATTGCGGATTTGCGCGGGCTCCCAATCGAGATCGAGACAGATCGCAGCGAATGAAAAAGGCCGCGGCGGTGTCCAGAGCGGCTCGTCGAATAGCCAGTAGTGGGCCTCGCGAATCTCGTCCATCCGGTCGGGGTAAAGCCCGTTGGCGCGGTACGACTTGGGCGTCCCCGCGAGCGCGTCCTTGATCGCCCGCAGGAACACCGCAAGCCTGATGCGCGCAAGGCCGTCCGCGCCTTCAGTCACGCCCCTAGCGGCCCTTGCGCCCCGGATGCTGTAGCGCGGCCCCGCTAAACACTGACTGGACGCCCTTGATCGCCTCCGCCTCTTCTTTCTTGCGGCGCTCGGCCTTCTCCGCTTCCGTCTCGAACGTATCGACGGGCTCGGGCTCCGGCTCCGGCTTGTCAAGCGGCGTGGGCTCGGCCGGGGTTTCATCGGCCGCCTTTGGGGCACCTGGCAGATCGAAGTAGGCTTCGCGGCCGGCGAACCCGTCCTTGATGGACTTGTAAACGCCCCGCAGCGAGACGACCTCCGCCTCGATGGTCGCGCTGATATTGTGGCCCAAGCGTTTCTCGATCATCTCCTGCGAAACACCGATGTCGGCGAAAAGCGACACCATCTTGCGGACGCGATCAATCAGAGGCTCGCCGTTGCCCTTCTTGATGGTCTCCTCGCACTGTTCGAGCGCCGCATCGACGACGTAGCCGGGAATGATCTGAAGGATGCAGGCGCGCAGCCGTCGCGCGCCCATATTGGCGGTCAGTTCGTACACATCACGCGGATCGTCCAGGTCAACTATTTCGCCGCGCGCCTTGCGCGAGTGTTTGACGGGGAAGGTGCGGCGCGCCCTAGAACCCGTAACCATGTCCCACGCGTAAGTCTCGACCATCGATTCCGTCTCGCCGGCCGCGACGATGCGGATGCCGAAGTCAACGAAACCCCAGTTTTGTGCGAGGACTTCCGCCAGCCGGATAGACGGCCCGGTGACCTCCTTGCCACCCCGCGGATACGCATAGGTCGCCTGCTCGGCCAGTTTCAGCCGTTTGCATTCGGCCATGATTTCACCGATCGCGACATCTTTGTTACGGCCGGTCCTTGCCGCAACCACGAGCGCCGCCTGGATTTCCGCGACGGCCTGCTGCGCCTCACGCTGCCCTGGCTCGATCACCGCCGGCGGCCGGACTACTTCGCCGGAACCCATGTCCACTAATTGTCTACTCACGCGATCCTCCCGAATAGGCCCTGTTGGGCTGTTCTACATAGAGCAATAAAGATCGGTCCCGACCTGCCGTTGCGCCGCTTCATCCCGCGCCATCTCGCGACGCACGCGGATCTCGTTGCGGGCGCGGGCCCGGTATATCGTGTAACGACTGACGCCGAGGTGCTGGGCCGCCTCGTTGATATCGCCCAGGCAGCGCACCACTTCACGCAGCGTTTGCAGGTCGCGGAGCCGCAGGAATTGCGAATCCACGAAGTCGTGCATCTCGCGCCGCCAGCCAGCGTCATTGATTTTCGACATCACTTTCGGCATCGGCTTGAAACCTCTCGCGGTTAGAAATTCGTGATCACTTTGCTGCCCGGCGCGACGCTCGCCAGCAGTCGCGACGTGCAACACGGACAGTCACTTGGATACGCGGTAAGCTCTGGCGGCCCGAATACCGCGATCACGGTGGGGAACTTGGCCGCCGAAGAAATCCCGTTGAACTTGACGCGACCACCGAGAAACAATATGAAGCGTGCTGAGGACCACACTGTAGCGAACCAGCGCGTCCCGAAGTCACCGGGAAGCACGGTGACCACTACGGTGCCCTTTGCGGCTTCTTCAACCGTCTTTTTGAGCCAGAGAGCTAACTGGCCGCGCGAGTACGGGGGATTGAGAAAGACCGGCCCATAGCCCTGCCAGGGCGTACTCAACGCGTCATCTGTTTTCGTCAGGTACTTCGCGCACTTCGCATTCTCGGCCGTCGCCGCAGCGTCCAGGCCGAACCGGAACAGTTCGTCTAATTTTTTGAACAACCAATCGGGAGTCGCCCGCTCCGCGCTCTCGGGTGTTGTGCCGCTTGCCATGCCCCGACGTTAACTGATAGTCGCGAGGTTTGGCAACGGTACAAGTCACCTGACAATCAACAGCCGGAATTTCCACGGGGGGGTCGAAAAAATCCACGCATTGCACGATTCGCTTAGAACGCGTGGGGGTTTGAGCATCTAGAACTAAGGCTATAGGCTTCTAAAAGTCTCTACGAACTTCGACAAAAGAAATATAACACTTGACAAAATTTCAGGGTTTCAGGTAGATAGAGAGAGTCTGCGAGATTGACTGGCGGTCAACGGGGGCGAGCAAGTCTCGTAGGTTTTATAAAAGGATGGGCCTAAGGCTAAAATATGATCAAACTGGAGGCAGCTTTAGGCATGGCTAAGAGAAGAAGGGGTATCCGGGGCGGGCAATGGCCGCTATCGCCCGTAGTGGGTGCTGTAGCGCAGATGGGCGGTGTGATACGGACGGCTGAACTGCTCGGGGTCACTCGGGCGACGGTCTACCAATGGCTCAAGCGCGGCCGGATCGCGCCGAATAACACGGTCGGATATGCGGAGGAACTATCGAAGGCGACGGGGGTGAAAGTAGGGCCACTCCTGTCGGGGCGCAACGAAGATTGAACCGGAGAGGGGCCGGTCAATCGGTCAGGTAGGTGTTTCCGGGGGTGTGTTTCGTATGGCTGCTGCGGGACTGATGAGCGTCAAGGAGTTTGCGAGATATCGAGGGGTGAGGGCCACGACAGTCTACCAGTGGATCTGGCGCGGGATACTGAACGTGGGGAACGGGCTGCGGTACACCACAACGAATCGTCCGGTGATTGACCGGCGAATCAACGACCGGACCTGGATCAAGAGAGATGTGCCGGTCAGGACGAAGAGCGAGCATGGCACAGCACACGCCAACTCCTAGCCAGGAGCCGATCTTTGTCACGCTGCCGGAAGCGGCGCGCATGGCGTCGGTATCGTACAACACGCTTTGGTGTTGGGTGCAGAGCAGGTCGGTGGGCGCGCGACAGGGCGTGACGAAGGTTCGCGGACGCTGGAAGGTTGACTGGCGGAAATTCCGCGCGGCAATCGAGCAGGGGAGGCTTTAGGCGACATGGCCGGACTGACGAAATCGCACGGCTGGTACTCGATCGCGTTCCGCTATCGCGGGCTGCGTCTCACGGAGCCCCTGCACACGCAGAATCGTGAAGAGGCCGAGCGAGGCCGTCGAAGGTACGAGAAGGCCGTCCGCGAGGGGACGTTCGATTATCTGAACTGGTGGCCGAACAGTCGCCACCTTGCGCGGCTTGGCTTAGAGCCCGAATCTGTCAAGTCGAGCTTGACGCTGGGCATCTACGCGCAGATGTGGCTGGAGAAAAAGCAGACGCTCAAGCCGGGGACGCTCGCCTGGTACGGCGATACGCTCAAGAATTACATTCGGCCGTCAGAGATCGCCAAGATGCCGCTCGCGGCGATCACGAAGAGCGACCTCGAACTGTTCGTGGCGAAGATCGCAACCAAGAAGAAGAACGGCGAGATCGAGCATCCGCGGGCCGTGAATGCGGCTATCGCGCGCCTCAAGTCGATTTTCGCGGATGCCCGCGACGACAATCTGATCGACAAGAATCCGATGGAGCGGATCGCGGCGGTCGGCGAGCCGCGTACGAAGATCGATCCGTTCACGCTAGAAGAGATTGCACGGATACTGGACGCGGCGGACGAGCTCGAACGGGCCATTATTACGGTGCTGTTCTTCACGGGGATGCGTCCAAACGAGGCGTTGGCGCTGAAATGGGATGACGTGGATTGGGGCCGGGGGCGGATTTCAGTCGCCAGGACGGGGGGTCGGTACGGTGTACACCTGCCGAAGACGGCCGGAAGCGAACGGGACGTGGTGATGTTGGATGTGGTGCGGGGGGCGCTACAACAGCAGCGGTCCCGTTCGCAACTCCGGTCGCGCGAGGGCTGGGTGTTTCCGAGCGACCAGGATACGCCGCTACTGCTGGCGAACTTCCGCGAGCGCAATTGGCGCCCTTTGCTTCGCCGGGCCGGGGTGAAATTCCGTAACATCTACCAGTGTCGGCATACGTTCGCGACGCTGATGCTCTCCTACGAGAGCGTGCAATGGGTGGCTAGCCAGCTTGGGCATGCGTCAATCTCGATGGTCGTGGATCATTACGCAAAGTGGACCAAGGCGCCGGCGATGAGATCGGAGGATAGGGCGAATGCGGATATTTTTGCGGCGGTTGGTGGCGCGGCTGAACGACCGGCTCAACGGGCCGTCAAGTCCTGAGCGGGGCTGGCATCTACCGCCGGACGAGGCTGCGGCTATGCGGGCATGGGAAGCGGCAGGTATGCCGGCGCTAGAGGTTGATGCTGGCGAACCTGCGCCGGCTACGACCAATGACATGCCGGATGATGTGCGTACCGCGCTGATTCTCACGAGCGCTAGGATGGTTCTCGAACAGGAATTGCCGGGCCACGCGGTGCTGGTGGTGGTATTTCCGCCGCAACGAATCTGGCGAGCGGTCTGGACGGAGGGTCTACAGTGGCGTCGGCTCTTCGAGATGCTCATGGACATGACTCAACAGGTCTACGCGAGAATGCGTAATGGAGGATGATGATGAAAACAGGAGTGTCTAATAAGGAAGTGCCGGTCGTCGTGACGACCGCTCATCGCGGGGTGTTTTTCGGTATCGGTGTTGTGTCCGACGCCCCCACGATCCGGCTGACAGACGCGCGGATGGTCGTCTACTGGTCCGCCAATGTAAAGGGCGTGCTCGGCCTGGCAGCGACCGGGCCGATGAATGGATGCAAAGTCGGTCCGTCGGTCCCGGCGATCACGCTGCGCGATGTCACGTCGGTGATCGAGTGCTCCACACAGGCGGTCGAGGCGTGGGGGCGCACGTCGTGGAGCTAATCGCCAGCAACTACGGCGGCGGCGACGGCTACGGCGGCGGCGACGGCGACGGCTACGGCTACGGCGACGGCGGCGGCTACGGCTCCGGCTACGGCGACGGCTACGGCTACGGCGACGGCTCCGGCTACGGCGACGGCGGCGGCGACGGCGACGGCTCCGGCGAGTATCTGCGGTGTCTCGTCGGGTCGCACGCTAACGACATCGAGACGGCTGGGGGCGTTTTGGCGCTCTGGCGCTCCGATGAGGAGGGGCGGCCGTGTAACGGCGGTAATGGCCGTCCTTGCGCCGTTGGCGATATTCAAGAGATCGCAGGGCCGCTGAAAATCTGCACGAAGAATGCGCTCCATGCGACTCTCGCGCCCGGGAATTATCGCGGCACCCGGACTTGGATCGTCGCTCTCTATCCGCCGATTCAGGAGAGCGGTGATAAGTTGGGCGCGCTGAAGCGCGAAATTCTCGCGGAATTTCAGGAATTCACTTACGCTTAAAGGAAAAGGATGATGGCTGTCGAGAAATTCTGGATGGTGTTTCGGTTGGGAAGCTCGGGCGCGCGGTTTCAGCACCCGGACGAAGCGGCTGCGATGATCGAGGCTGAGCGGCTCGCTCGCGAGAATCCGGGCAGCGACTTTGTGGTGCTGGAGGCGACTAAATCGTTTCGATGCGAAGTGACGCCGGGATCTTGGGATACGCTCCTGAAAACGGCGGCAGAAAAGGCGCACGCGGAAGGCTTCAAAAGCTTTGCGCCGGATCTCTGCGGGGGTGCCGCACCGAGCCTTCAGTCAACTTCGCATACGGCCCCGCGCTGGTGTGGGATGTGCCAGTGCGTCCACAAGCCGCACCTGGAATCGGATTAGATCCCCTTCTAAATCCCATCCGTACGCTATCCGCATAATTTTGGGTGATTTGCGTAGATTTTCAGAGATTTTGTATGGACGCCGGAAAGCTCGAAAACCCAACGGAGAGAAGGATTATCCTTAATTTACGGGGGTTTTTCGATGGGGCGTTATCAGCTTGGGAAGCTGGCATTCATCCCAATGAAATCAAGGACTTAGCGGACTTTTTGAGGCTGTCCGTACGCTATCCGCACTGTTTGGGGTCGGACGACGAGGGGTGTGGATGAAAAAGTTTCTATGGAACTGGGCCCGGGTGCTGATTGCTATAATCTCGATGGTCGCGCTTATGGGGTTCGTCGCGTTGCCTGTTGGTCTGTTTAACAGTGGCAACTTCGGCTTGGGTTGGTTCGTGATCGCCGTCGACTTCATGGCGGTCACGAGCATGATCGCGGCTGGCATCGACTAGGGAATGGGGATAAGCGGGCGGTGGAGATCGAATCCACGACCTCCGGCTTGGGAAGCCGGCGTTCTACCGCTGAACTACGCCCGCAGTCTTGAATCATAACGCCGTGGGATAGCTCAAGGGAAGAGCGCCCGCACTGATAAAGCGGGAGATGGCCGGTTCAACTCCGGCGCCCACGCCAAAACCTAAAACCGGGAGAAGAGCATGGCAGACGAAGAAAAAGGAAACAAGAACCCGACGTGCGAAGACGGCGGCGGCGAAGATTGCCGGCTGTGGCAGATCGCCAGGGCGGCATGTGACGCGGCAGAGGATGGCGTCAAAAAGCACGGCGGCAATCTCGGCGTCCTCGTAATCGTGACGGACAACGAGGACATGGTGCGTGGCGGCGTGACGATTCACACGGGGACCGAGCAGGAGAATATGCCGACGATGGTCGCCTTGAACGTGCTGAGCGATATGGCGCGCGAAGTGTTCTTGGTCGCCGTGCGGCAATCGCAACAGGATCGCGCCGAAGCCGCGCAAAAGGCCGTCGCGCAAAAAAAGCCCTACCTGAATTAGCCATGCGGGCGAATTTCATCACACGGGCGGTCGCGCAATGGGTGCATCAGCGCGTCGTACTGATCGACCGCGACCCTGATTTCGTGGTCGCGCCGACCGGCGAGCCATATCTGTTGCGATGGCATTTGCTGAAGACCCCGCTCGGCGGGATCTACGTCCATCTGTTTCTCAAGTCGGACGACGATCGGGCGCCGCACGATCATCCGTGGCCGTCCGTATCGCTGATTCTGGATGGCTCGTATGTCGAGCAAACCGGACGCCGGGGCGTGGCCTACTATCGGCGGTATTACGCGGGCGACCTGCTGTGGCGACGGGCCAAGTTTACGCATCGGATCGAAGTGGACGAGCATCGTCCGGTCGTCACGCTGTTCCTGGTCGGGCCACGGCTGCGGGAGTGGGGTTTTCACTGGCCGCAGGGCTGGCGGCACTGGCGTGAGTTTGTGGCCGCGGCGGATCCGGGGCAGATCGGACGCGGCTGCGCATAGGCTTTTCCGGGGGTGCTGTGGGGTGCGGGGTGGATTTCCGGTTACAGACATCATTTCAGTATCATCCGAAGATTTTGATGTTACGCCAGAAGCTCGGGGATGGGGGCCCGCTGGCGTTCATCTATCTGCTCGCGTTCGCTGCGGAATATCGACGCTACGGGCGTTTAGAGGGAATGGACGATACCGCTATCGCACAGGCGGCGGCATGGAAGGGCGAGCCGCCGGCGCTAGTGGCGACGCTGCATGAGCTACGACTATTGGATCGCTCGGGGGGCGTCTATTCGATTCACGATTGGGCGCGGTGGCAACCTCATATGGCGGACTATCAGGAACGTGTCGAGCGAGGGCGCCGTAATGCGGCGAAGCGGTGGGGGAAGGATACGCAGATCGCGCCGCCGCCACCCGCTAATCCCGGTGCCGCACCAGCGGTCCCACTAGCCGCTACGGCAACGACGATCCCTGCCGGCTTCGCGCTGACGGTCGAGATGGCCTATTACGCGCTGACTCATGGGCTGAAGCCCGAGCTCGAATTCGAGAAGTTCAAGGCGCACGCGGAAGAGAACGAGACCAAACATAGGAAGTGGGAACTCGCCTGGCAGCGCTGGTGCCGTAACGCGGTCGATTATTACAAGCGCGACCACGATGGGCACGAACCGCCCTGCGAGCCGATCCGGCCTATCGCGAGGACGAACCCGACGGACGACCCGGTGGAGCTTGCGCGGCGGCGCTTCGAGGATGAGCGCCGCGCGACCCTGGCTGCGACTCGCGAAGCGATGGCGCCGCTGTTGAGAAGCATCGGGAATTTACGATGAGCGAATCTACCGACATCTTGCGGCGACTACCGCCGCAGAACATCGAGGCGGAAGCGTCGGTACTCGGGGCGATCCTGCTGGACAACGCGGCGCTGGATGAAGTCGTGCTGACGCTCCGGCCCGATCACTTCTATCGGGAAGCCCATCGGGCGATTTACGAGGCGATGGTGGACTTGCGCAATCGGCCGGTGCCGATCGACGCGCTGACGCTATCTGAGTTGCTGCGCACCCAAAACGTCCTCGAAGCTATCGGCGGTACTGGCTATATCGCGGAACTGGCAAGCCTGGTGCCGACGGCGGCCAACGCCCGCTACTACGCCGAGATCGTGCGCAATAAGGCTGTACTCCGCACGATAGCCGGCGCCGCAACTGAGATCGCGGCTGGGGCCTACGACAACCCGGAAGACGCGGCGACGTTCGCCGACGACGCGGCCCGGCGCATAGTCGATGCCACGGATATGAGCGTCCAGAGCGAACTCTACGACGCGGTTGATCTGATGCGCGGGACGCTGGCAACGGCCGAGCGTGCATACGAGCGGCGAGAGTTAGTCACCGGGCTGGCGACCGGCTTCACCGACCTCGACCGGATAACGTCGGGACTCCAGGCGTCTGAGTTGATTGTGATCGCGGCGCGGCCATCACGCGGAAAGACGGCGCTGGGGCTGAATATCGCGACCAACGCCGCGCTGGCCGGCGCGAATGTCCTTTTTTTTTCGCTGGAAATGTCAAAAGAGCAGTTGATGATGCGGATGAGTTGTTCTTTGGCATCCGTCAATCTCCAGCGTTATCGCGACGGGACTATCTCACGGGACGACATTGTGGCCATGACGGACGCGCGGGCCCGCATCGAAGCAGCCGCGGGGCGACTACTTGTTAACGACGCCTCTGATATCTCGCCCATGCGAATCAAGGCGATGACGCGCCGCGCCGTGCGTACGATGGGATCCGTCTCCTTGGTAGTAATTGACTATATCCAGTTGATGCGGCCCGACAGGTCATACCGGGATTCCCGTGAGCGTGAAGTGGCGGATATATCGCGGAGCTTAAAAGCGCTGGCAAAAGAATTCCGGATCCCGGTAATCGCACTGGCGCAGTTGAATCGTCAGACGGAAGCGCGGTCGGGCGGCCGGCCGGGATTGGCGGACCTGAGAGAGTCGGGCGCGATCGAACAGGACGCTGATGTGGTGGCATTTATCCATGCGCCGGAAGCTTACAAGGCACCCGAGCAGAGGGACCCTAACGCGCCGACGATCTTGATAATCGCCAAGCAGCGTAACGGGCCGACGGATGACGTGGAGATGGCGTTTTTGCGCGAGTACACGCGGTTTGAATCATACATAAGGGGTGGTGAGACGGCATGAGCTTGAAGATGGGGGAAGTTCTCGAGTCTGATATGCAGGTCATGTTGCAGTATCCGCAGACCTATACACGGTTTGCATCGGCGCTGGCGGTGACCGAGCGGGTGATGCAGCAGAACAATCCGAAGTATCGGGATAAGTGGCGCCAGCAGAGCATTCGGCATCATCTGTGGCACGTAATCCGGCATCTGTTTCTGTATTTCATCGGAGATTTGCGCGAGGCGCATCTAGCGCACGGGCTCACGCGGTTTCATATGGCGGCGCAGTTAAGCGCCGAACGGCGCGAGCAGGGAACGTTCCTGCCCGAGGTGTTGCGATGAAAATCAATCGCGTCCTCCTAAAAGAGGGCGAATTTGGCAAGGCGGTTCACTTCGTGCTGATTCGCCAGGAGGGCGAGCGGCAATACGTCGCGCGCCTGGAATGGGAGCCGCTAGACGAGAATCGATCCCTCGCCGGGAGCAAGTTTGAGAATGAGATGGACCGCCTCGCTGTGGTTCAGTTTCTCACTCGCGCCGAAGAGATAGGTATCCGCTCGGATCGTGTTCGCGAAGAAAATCGCGAACGCGGGGAACTAGCGAAAGCCACGTCCGAGCACCTGAACGACATGCGCGACCTCGCCAAGACGCTCGCGGGCAAGGTCGGCTGCAACTGTCGGAGCTATGGCGACTAATGACTGCTGGCTCTGCAATACCCGAGGGCGCGGCGATCACTATCGAGATACCCGTGCAGCCCGTCGCCAAGGGGCGTCCGCGCATGACGCGTTCCGGCCACGCGTACACGCCGGCCAAAACCAGGGCTTATGAGAAGCTGGTCAAGACGCTGGCGACGGAAGCGATGCGGGGGCGTGAGTTACTAGTGGGGGCGCTCTCGGTGGTCGCGTCCGTGTTTATGACTATCCCGCAAAGCTGGTCCGCACGTAAGAAGCGGCTGGCGCTCGAAGGGGAAGTGCTGCCAACAGGGCGCCCCGACCTGGACAACCTAATCAAGGCGGCCGTGGATGCGCTCAACGAAGTGGTATTCGCCGACGATAGCCAGATCGTGGACTTGACGGCGATGAAACGATACGGCGAAAAGCCGTTGCTCAAGATTACAATCGCGGAGGTTGCGTAGAAAAAAGACTATGGCGAAACATGCGGTCAACGAAGATATGCCGACGATGGGCGTAAATGCCCTATCCCGGATGCTCGCGGATCACCAGCGTCGCAAGGGATGGAAGGCGCGGAGCTTCGGGGAGGAAATCGCGCTGTTCCATTCGGAACTATCCGAAGCGCTGGAAGAACATCGCGACGGCCGGCGGCTCGATGAGGTTTATTTCAATCCCGACAAGCCGACCAAGCCGGAAGGGATACCGATCGAGCTCGCCGATACAGTCATTCGCATTCTCGCGTTTTGCGGCGCACACGACATCGACCTGGAAGACGCGATCGACCAGAAGATTGCGTACAACCTGACGCGGCCAAAGCGGCACGGGGGGAAGAAGCTGTGAGACTGGATCGGGGGACGAGGATTTTCACGCCGACGACGACAAGGGTGGGAGATACCGTGTGGGTGCCGTGTCGCACGCATCGCGCTTGGCACCCCGGATCGGTCGATTCGGTCGCCAACATGGGATCTGCTCTCGTGAATATCGAGGGATCTAGCGAGGGCGATCTATGGGGTGCATTAGTCGTTCCGTATTGGCGGCTCCGCGAACGCAAGCCCTCGCGCGAGGGTCGAGACATCCCGGATGAGCCGATACCGCCGACGATAGGCCGCCCACGCGGAAATGCGGCGACGAAACGAGGGGGTATCCTGACGAACGGCGATTGCCGGGGCCGGTGCTGAGGGCTTTATGGAAGGAAGTAGCTGGCATAGCTATCCCAAGATTTTCGCCATTGGACACGCGGCCCTGAAGGACTTGTTTGAGGGGCCTGTGGCTGTCGAAGAAAAGATCGATGGTAGTCAGTTCTCATTCGGCCTGTTCGATGATGGGTTACGGGTGCGCTCGAAGGGCGCGCAGATTGTTCTTGATTCACCGCCTAAAATGTTCGTCGAAGCCGTTGCGACGGTGCGCGAGCTAGAGTCGAGGCTAGTACCGGGGTGGACCTATCGCGCCGAGTATTTGCAAAAACCGAAACATAACGTCCTCGCTTATGATCGGATACCGGCTAAGCACCTGATCATTTTCGATATTAATCCCGGCCACGAAAACTACATAACAAACTGGCAGAACAAGGCCGAACGTGCCGACGCGCTGGGGCTCGAAGTTGTGCCGAATTTCCGCACGCCGCGCGGTCTCGACGAATTTAAGTGTCTGCTCGGAGAGACATCGATCCTGGGCGGCCAGAAGATCGAGGGTGTGGTCGTCAAGAATTACGGCCGCTTCGCGCCAGACTGTAAGGCGCTAATGGGGAAGTACGTCTCTGAGGCTTACAAGGAAGTCCAGTGTGGTGAGTGGCGGAAGTCGAATCCGACGAGAGGCGACATCGTTGAAGCGCTGATCGCGTCTTTCAAAACACCTGCGCGATGGGAAAAGGCCGTTCAGCACTTGCGCGAGCGCGGGGAGCTCGAAAATTCGCCGCGGGATATCGGGAAATTAATTCGCGAAATCCCGGCAGACATTCAGGGCGAGTGCGAGGACGAAATTAAGGCGCGGTTGTTTGCGCACGCGTGGCCGCAGATTTATCGCGGTGTGGTTGGAGGGGTAGCTGAGTGGTACAAGCGGCGGCTTCTAGCGGACCAGAAATTCTAACTGACTTGGAACTGCTGAAACGGCGCGCGCGGCGGCGCGCGGACCTGCGCCAGGTACTCCGGCGCATCCATGTGACGCCCGACGGCTGCTGGGTATGGCGGATGGCCCCGGGTGATACGTTATCGCAGGCGGGACAGGCGCGGCTCGGTCAGCACACGGTCTTTCGGCTGATTCTGAATGCGATCGGGCGCGCGGGATACAACGGGCGCTGGATGCGGACCTGCAACGAGCCCCTGTGTGTCGCCCCGGCGCATCGTCGACGGCGGTACGATGTTGATGCAAGGACTTTCGCCGCGGCGGATATGGCGATCTGGACGGGGATAACTCGCGCGCTGGGCGTGAGCTTCCCCGCGCCGTCGGGCCGCGCCATGACCATCGCCGAACGAATCGCGGTCTACTGCGCGCTCAAGCTGCTGCGGCCCAAGCTGTCCTATCCAGACATCGGACAGTTGTGCGGCCGCCACCACGCTACGCTGATGTATCTAGAGCGGCAGTTTGATGCGCGGCCGGCGGTGACTGCGGCATCAGTGCGAACGGTCTACGCGTACCTGGCCGCACAAGAGGCTCCGGCGTGGCGTCCGCTGACGGGGATGATTGGTGTCGTCGAACAACAAACAGCAACAGCCTGACTGCGGTAGTCGCGACGGGTTTGAGATTTTCACCTCGGCCACGGACGGCCACACGGTCGACGACTATGACGAGTCGGTGGTCTGGCTCCGCGCGCACGCCGAGCCGGTACTAATCACGGCAGCGCAGTGGTTTCCGAGCCGGGCGCTCGAAGGCTGGGAACGTCTCTGGCTACGCGTATTAGTGGACGCGATTCTCGAATATGCGGCGACCTGGATGGATCCGCCCCCGGATTTCCGACGGATGGCATCGCCGGCCGCGCGGATTAGCCGGCGCGCGAAAGTTCTAGCGTGGTTTCGGGGGCGCGGTCGGGCGCCGATTTCGTTTGCGGATATCGTCGATTATTTCGGGATTCGCGTGGGGCGCGTGTGGGGAGTGCTGGGCGAGATCGAAAAGGCCGGATTGCAAGCGGCGTGATGCCGGCGAGCCTCGCAATGAAGCTCGCCGGAGTCTTGGGCGTCAGCGGGAACCGTAAGGCATCGACCCGTAATACGAGCCGTAAGGGGACAACTGCGGGGGTGGAAGCGGTTGGATCGGCATCGGCTGATTGGGGAAAAAGCCGTGAAACTGCGGGGGCTGAAGCGGGGGCGCCATCATCATCGGGGCGCCCAACTGTGGCACCATGAAGGGCGCCGGCGGTGGCGTCTGGACCGTATAGCCTCCCATGTAATTCGGACGGACGTAGGTATTTTGCGCCAAGGCCATCGTCGGCGTGAGGGCCAGCGCTGCGGTTAACACGATCATTCGACATTTCATAGCAAATCCTCCTAGTTTCGCTTTAGATAGCACATTGCTCTTTTGTAAGCTAGTGGCATCGTCCGCATTCGGCTATGGCTGCGAAATATGCGGGCCTTGACAGCCTCCCTGCTCACGCCGGCATCGCGGGCGATATCCTCCCTTGATTTGTCGGCGGCGAGACCCGCGAAGATAGTTCGATCTGTGTCGTCAAACATATCCGTCTGGCGAGCGAACGCAGCCAGAATCGCCCGAGCGCGCGCACGCTCCTGCACGTCACAAATCCTGATATCGGGCGCGAACCGTTCATCCGCAAGTCGGACCTCCGCATCTAATATCCCTATCGGCTTGTCCCGCCGCGCACGGCGGCGTATCTCGTCGATGCAGGCGCGCCGGGTTATTTTCCGTAGCCACGGCTCGACGGGCCGCGCTGGATCGTAAGTGTCGCGAGCGCACCAGGCGTGCAGTAATACTTCCTGCGTTACGTCTTCGATAGTCGCGCGGTCGCGAAAAAAAAGGCTACACCATCGCGCGATAGTGGCCCGGTGATTAGATAGAGCCCCACCTTCCACCACCACAGCCTCCTATTGCGGATATTCTCTGACGCGCAGGTCAGTCGGCCATTCAGCCGGGTCGCCGCCTTTGCGGTCTCGGATTATCGGATACGGCAACGGATTTGGTCCGTATCTACGCAATTCCCGAGGCAGTATGACTCTCCCCGTTGGATTCGTGCCAAGTTGCTTGACGAAGCACGCCACGCCAGCCGCCTTGCATTGCGCGATGATGCTGCGAATCCACTCGATATTGCAGGGTCGCGCGCCGGGTCCCGACTCCCCGCCGACGATTACCCAATCGATGCGCGGCTCCTCCGGTGTTAGGTACGGTGTAACCCATTTCGAGACGTTAACCGCTTCAAGCAGGGGCTCGACGCTCAAAAACCGCACAGAGGCCGGCGTCTGGAGCAGCAGCGGAATTCGCTCGTCCGCGCTCGCCTGGTCCTCGATGCTGACGCCGAGCCAGACGTTGGGAAGCGGCCACAGCCGATCTTCTATCGCTGCGGATGAGCGGGGATATTGCTCGGGCGCGGCACTCGCCAAGCAGCAAGGGTCTTTCATCTCCAAATAGCGGCGCATCGCCTCGGGCCGTTTGGTCAGCACCTGAAAGGTATGCTCCTGCGCGAGCGCCATACGGGCAAAGACCTGGTCCATGAAGTCGGTCGGCACCAACTCATGGAACAGGTCGCTCATCGAGTTCACGAACACACGCCGCGGCTTGCGCCAACGCAATGGCATATCCAGCCGCTCGGGATGTAACTCAATCTTGGCGAAGTCCTTGCCCCAGCGCCTTGACACCGCCTCCGCGTAGCAGTTTTTGCAGCCCGCGCTGACCTTCGTGCAGCCGGTGACGGGGTTCCAAGTTTCATCACACCATTGGATTTCGGTCGGCATGGCGCGCCTCCTCTCGGTTATGGTGACATCGCGCACAGACGGGCTCGACGTACAATTGATTTTCTCCCTCATAGCCTAGTGCATGGTCGTACTCATGTCGGGGTTGATCCGAAAACACGCTATCACCACAATCCATGCAAGGAAGCGTAGATGGACGAGGAATTAGTCCTTGCTCGACCAGATAGTTAATGCGGCGGCGAGCTTGGAGTTTATCGCCGTTCCGAGTTGGCACTTGCCAGCCTCGGCGTCCCGGTCTGCCAACTTGCGGTTGTCGAACTGTGACGCGGCGAGATGCTAAGCAGGACGCGGAAAGGCCATCATAGCGACTGCGGTCTCGCCCGAATGCCGATATTAGATGATTAGTTTTACACTTAGTGCATCGCTTCGTCGCGTCCGTCCATTGAATTTGCGATTTATCGCCCATCACAGCCTCATCGGCATAATTATGTATCGATAGGTCGCATCTTCCGGCAGCGTCACTAAGATCGGTGACGTGCTATCGATGAAATTGAATTCCAGCGGCCCGTTGATCACACCCAGCACGTCCAGCAGGTAGCGCGCGTTCAGGCTGACTTCGATCGGGGTCGGATCCGCGTCGGGACTGTTGTAGTCCCCGATCTCGACTTCATCGCTCGCCTCGCCAGTCTCCGGGCTGCTCGACGATATCGCCAAAGGCCCACCTTTGGCGCACGCCAGCTTCACACCCGCGAACTTCTCGTTAGAGAACAGCCGGGCGCGGGAAGTCGCCGCCTTGATAGCTGCGGCATCGACCGCGAACCGGACTTTATAGCGGTCCAGTGGCGGTATAACGCCCGCATAGTCGGGGAACTCGCCTTCGATTAACCGCATCGATAGGGACGTGTCACCCACGGCCAGGAAAGCGCCGCCATCGTGGATGAAAAGCGTAACCTGCCCGTCTCTACCCTCTAGCAGTTTGCGGGCCTCCTGGACGCCTTTCCGGGGCAGTAAGACACCTTTCGCGAGAACCGCGTCAAGTTCCACGCCGCCAGCCGGGCTGTCGGCCAGCGCCAGCCGATGACCGTCAGTCGAGACACATCGGATGGTCCCTTCTTCCGGCATCTCCAGATAGATGCCAGACAGGTTATAGCGCGACTCATCGGGGCTGACCGCAAAGATCGTCCGGTCGATCATGGTACGCAACACGGCCGCATCCAGCGTGATCTTGCCGTGTACGTCTTTCGCCGCGCTGCTATCGGGTAACGCCGGGAAGCTCCGCGGGTCTAGGCTGTTCAGCTTTGCCTTGAACCGTCCAGACGCAACGGCGATATGATCGCCGTCGGGCGTCCGTAGCGTGACCTCCTCGTCTTCCGTCGCCCGCAAGATTTCGTGCAGCTTGCGCGCGTTGACCGTGGTCGCAAACTCACCATTATTGTCGTCGGCACCCAAGTCCAGATAAGTCGAGATGCCGATCTCCAGGTCCGTCGCGGACAACCGGAGCCGGGCGTTGCGCTGCCCTATTAGCGCATGTGACAAGATCGGGATCGTGTGCTTGGCGTTCGTCACGCCGACCAGTCGCCCAACTGCGTTCAGCAGGGCATCGCGGGAGATTGTCAATTCCATGCGTCCACCTCGTCGAATTTGGCCTGTAGCCAGGCGCCGGCCGCCAGCCACACAAGCGCGCCTGCGGTAAAGCCGGCCGCAAAAATCAGAACATATGCCATGTTTCCAGCCTCCTTGGGGGCCGGGCTTGGGACCGGCCGCGCGGGTTACACTTGGGGCCACGCGCACTCCAAGTCCCCTCACCAGCGGGAGAAAAGTTCCGTCGCGGCCGGCCACCCGGCGGCGGGTTCGATTACCGGGATTTAGCTAGGCAAGGCCGGATCGCGCGACGGTTGATGTTTGTTATTGTTCCTTGCGGGGAAAATTAAATCCCGTTTGTCGCGAGCGTCGTACACCGAACAGGCCGGCTTGCGTGTGGCAGCGATGCGAGCATTTATGGCGCTCGCCGTCCTCGTCGAAATAATTGCCAGTGCAATCCTCGCAGTTCTTACCACCGCGACACGCCGAGAAAAGCTCCAGGGTTGTGTTAATCGACGGCATGGTAGGTTGCCAACCAAGCCGCAGTATCATCGTTACGTTGCGGTCCTGTTACATCCTGCACACACTCGGCGCGATCTTCTTCCGGCACGTCCAGGTCTCGAATAATCACCCGCACCCCATCAGGAATATACTGCGCGCACGCAATCCCGTCGGAGACTTCGATTACCACTATTTCATCAGCCATCAGTTTCGCTCCTTGCCTGCCGCGTTCGTTGAGATTTATCGCGGCGTGGTTTCCGATCCGGGCGTCATGCGGGAGCAATGCGCATAGCTTATCCCGGACCACTCTCACCTAACAGGCGGGAATAATGTCAGTTTGTAGAATAGTCAGTTAAAACGCCAGCGTTAGATTGCCCGTCGGGATATCCGCGCCGTGCAACTCCGGCTTGCGGAAGTATAATTCCCTAGCCTCGCGGTAGATCGCCGGGCGCCCAGGGCTGCTGATACAGACGCGCGTATGCTCTTTACGATTCTTGCCGAGCTCCAGGACCGTACCGGCGATCCACTGTCCGCGCAAGTCGTACCAGACCGCCGAGCCTTCCACGAGCCAGCGCCAATTAGCGGGCGTCGGTTTGGTCGCCACGATCAGCCCGGCGTCGGACCGCTAACGGTCGTCCGAACCTTGTCCGCTTCCGCCTCTTCGACCTCTAGCGATGCCTCGTCGAAATAATGGATGTCGGGAATTTTGCCATCCTTGTCGACCGCCGGTTGGACGCCATAGCGGTCGCAGCGGTCGCCATCGGGGCGGATCGCCATCGCGCCGGCCTGCTCGATCGGGAAATTCGCCAGCCCCCGCAAAGCGTCCGTCGCCCGGCTAATCGTATCGTCGTCGTGGTCGACCTCGCCTTGCGTCCAGAGCGTTCGCAGGATATCGCCGATTTGCTCGGGCGTCGGCAACTGCTCTTCGATGAGCAGAATGTCTTGCGCGATTTCAGACGGGAATTGAAAGCCGGGCCCCAGCAGAATCAGGCTGCGACCGGACGCTTTGTAAGCATCGCGCAAGTTCAGCACAGCTTGGCAGCTATCGACCCGATCCAGCAGTCTATGCGCCTCGCAAACGATCAGGATGGCGCCACCTGCCGCCGGCTGCTCTTCCGTAGTCGGCCGCTCGCCGGGGAATCCCGCCGCCTGGATTAGCGCTTCAACAAAGTCGGTTATGGGTTCGACTTTCATCGCTTGGGGGATTCCGGCCGCGACTTGCGCGCCGAGATCATTCAGTGGCGCGAAACCGCGAACGTTATCCCATTGCAGTAACGGCGCCTTGCCATTCAGGCCGGCCCGGAGCGTCTGCACCGTCGCCGGCTGGTCGGCCGTCGATATCGCGATCAACGGGGCGCCCACCGCGCGGGCGCGCTTAACTTGTTCGACTATCATGGTTGCTCCTTGCGTCTAATTGCTCGGGCTTGGAACCGAGCCGCCGCATTACGGCGCTGTGCGCGCCGTCCTCTGCGATTTAACTTCTTGCTCCGAAGAGCGTCAGTGTCGCCAGCACCAGCGCGCAGCCGGCCCATATCGCGACCGGAGCGATGATGCTGGCGTTCGTGGTGTAGTGGATAGCTGCCATCAGATCGGCCGCTATCGCGAGGGCGCTTATTAATGCCATTAAACCTTTCATTCTATTGCTCCTTAAATGGTTTCGGCCTTCCGGCCTTCATCAGCGCGGACCTTATCCGCG
>VFSW01001080.1_pt1 | contig 40794 bp, 34 predicted proteins | sample 5358111 | NCBI WGS metagenome assembly VFSW01 (sample SAMN11554181, study PRJNA540505) | mine drainage metagenome | isolation source: sediment from site ElyBrook_90M | place: USA: Ely Copper Mine, Vershire, VT | collected 2017
CGTCGCCAATCCGCCAGCGCTGCCGACCACGCGCGTCAGTTTCGACGAATGGCACGCGATCGCGCATGCTCGCCGGCGCGCGGCTGGTCCACAGGTCAGGCGTTTCCGTCACGTGGGTATCGGCATCGATGATGGTGTAACCGCTCATAGCATTCCTCGCTCTGGTACTAACGGCTTTATAGATCGATTCATCTCGCGCAGCCTAGTTCTCCGGCGGCGCGAACACAGTCAGCGCGAACAGCTTCTCCGAGCCAGTGCGCAGCGTATGAGGCGCGCCGGCCGGAATCGTCACGAAGTCTCCAGCCTTGATTTGACACTCCTTACCCGAAACGCGGCAGGTGGCGCTTCCTTCGATCACATAGATGAGCTGGTCGCCGCGATGCGAATTCTCACGGCCATCGCCAAAGCCCGGCGGAAGCGTAAACACTGCCGACTCGGTCTGCGGCGTCTTGCCGAGGCTCGCCTGGGCCACTTTCGCCCCATCGCCGCGGTGCGCGAAGACGTTCGCAACCGCCTCGTGCGTGCCGTTGGATGAAACGAGCTCGTCCATCTGCTGCTGGAAGAAATCTTCGGAGATGACCCCTGCTCGGTATGCCTTGAAGAGTTGTTGAACTTCAAAATTTTTGGTCGCCATGATGCCCTCCGCGTTGTGAGGTTGCGTTCTGACCTTGAAGGTTAGGCTGATGTGAGAAACCTGTTCTCAGCTTTAGCAAAAAAGCCGCGAAAACTATAAACGCCGAAATGCCTCGAGACCGGATGCGGTTCGCCACGATTCGATCCTTGCAAGTTCGACGGCAACCTGTTTTCTCATCGCGTAAGTCCACTCGAAGCGAGGCGATATGGCATTCACCAACATTACCCTGGAGACGCGCGACCTCATCGGGACGCTCACCCTGAATCGTCCCGAGAAGTTGAACGCGATGACCCCAACGCTGATCGCCGAGATGGGCGAGGCGCTGACGGAAATCGAAAAGGATCCCGCCATCAAGGTGGTCGTCGTGCGCGGCGCGGGCCGCGCGTTTTGCACCGGCTATGATCTTACTGTTGGTCTGAGCGACGGCAGCGGACAGCGCTACAGCCTCGACGATGATCAGCGCTCCCTGCAACATTACGTCGAGCACTGGCTGCGTCTGCGCGATTTGCCCAAGCCCGTCATTTCGATGGTGCATGGCTATTGCCTCGCGGGAGGATCGCAACTCGCGATCTGCACCGACATCATCTTCGTCGCGGAAAATGCCAGCCTCGGTTTTCCGTCGATACCGGCCGGCGCTGGCTACGTCAGCTCATTCTGGAACTGGATGGTCGGGCCGCATCGCACCAAGTACATGGCGTTCCTTCCCGGCAGCCGCATCAGCGGCAAAGAGGCCGAAGTGATCGGATTTGCGACGCGCGCGTTTCCGGCCGAGAGCCTCGAACAGGAAACCTACGATTATGCGCGCCGGGTGGCGAAGGTTCCGGCGCAGAAGCTGCGCCTGGAGAAGCTCGCGATAAATCGCGCGATGGATATCCAGGGCTTCAGGACCGCGGTGCTGGCCGGCGCCGAGTTCGACGCGATTTTCCATTTTGGTCCCGGCAACGAAGAGATCCGCGCCATCCAGAAGGAGCGCGGCCTGCGCGGCGCCATCCAGTGGTACGAGCAAAAGTAATTTGCCGCCGCGATCGATCCGTTACGGAATCAGCAGCACGCGGCCAACCGCCTGCCTGCTCTCGATGTACGCATGGGCGGCGGCAGCTTCCGATAGCGGGAAGGTCTTGTCGATCACGACTTTGAATTCGCCGCGCGCGGCTTCATCGACGAGGCGCTGAATCATGTTGTGAGCGCGATCGGTTCCGATCTCGGCGCCGAGGAATACGCCGGTCAGCGAACGGTTTCCCGCCATCAGCGGCGATACATCGACGGTCATCGCTTCGCGACCCGCGGCGCCAACCATCGATATCCTGCCGCGATATGCGAGCGACACGATACTGCTTTGCAATGTTTCTCCGCCGACCGGATCGACCACCAGATCGACGCCCTTCCTGTCCGTGAGCTTCATGATCGACTTGGCGACGTTACCGGTGCGGTAGTTGATCCCGTGATCCATGCCGAGGGGCTTCAGACGTTCCAATCTTTCATCGCTCGATGCGGTTGCGAATACTGTCGCCCCCGCGCGCTTGGCCAGCTGAATCGCCGCGACGCCGACCCCGCTCGCTCCCGCCTGTACCAGCACGGTCTCGCCGGCCTTCAAATGGCCGAACTCGAATAGGCAATCATCGGCGGTGCCAAATGGAACCGGAATCGCCGACGCCAATTTGATGTCGAATCCCGCGGGCACCGGCCACGCATTGCGCGCCGGGACGGCACGCAACGCCGCATGCGATCCCGCGCCGAAGACCGTCGTGACCCTCTGGCCGACCTTGAGATCGCTGACCTCCGCACCAACCTCGACGATCTCGCCGCCGGCTTGGTATCCGACGATGTGCGGTTTCGACATCAGGGGTCCGCGCCATCGATTCAGCGTGTCGCCACCCTCGATACTGACCGCCTCAACGCGAATGATCACGCCTTTGGGATGACAGACCGGATCGGGCACATCCTCGTATTTCAGGACGTCAGGATTACCGTTCTCGTAGTAGACCGCAGCTTTCATTAAAATGTCCTCTTCGATTTAGTTGCCCGCTTACTTCAATCCATAAAGCGCAGCGGCGTTGCCGTGGGTGAGTTTTTTGCGCATCTCCGGAGTCAGATGGGCCATCTGACGCTCGATCGCGGCGCGCGAATTCGGCCACACGCTATCCGGATGTGGATAGTCCGACGCCCACAGGACATGACCCTCGCCATAAAATGGCAACAGCGCCATCGCGACGTGGTCCTCCTGGAAAGTGGCATAGACCTGGCGTTTGAAGACCTCGGAGGGCTTCATCTCGAGACCGCGCAGCCCGCGCTCCTGCCAGTACTCCTTCGATTCCCACAGCCGCCAGTGCCGATAGTCAAGTTCTTCGACGACCCACGGCAACCATCCCAGGCCGCTCTCGCCCATTACCAGTTTGATCTTGGGATGACGCTCGAGGATGCCCCATGCGAAAAGATCGACGAAGGGATCGAGGAACTGGCTGATGAACGCCTTGGTCGCCATGAAGACGCTGGCCGGTTTCCCGACTGCGCGCTGGGGAAGACCTTCGACAAAAACCGTCACGTGAAAAGAAAGAATCAACCCGGTCTCCTCGATCGCGGTCCAGAACGGCTCCCATGAAGGATCATCGATGCGCGGGGTCACGGTCGCGATTTGCAGATTGACCTGCCGATAGCCGCCCTTGCGTGCGAGCCGGTAGAGTTCCTTGCGCGCGCCATCGGGAGCGGGCGGCAACATCGCGATCCCGATCAGCCGATCGGGGGCGGCGGAGCAGAACTCGGCGAGCCAATCGTTGTATGCGGAATAGCAGGCATCGCGCAGCGCGGGATCTTCGGTGTTGATGGAGTACACAGGACCGAACATGACCTGCGTCCGCACCCCGTCGCGATCCATGTCGGCGAGCCGAAATTTGGCCACTGCCGGTCGGCGTTGGGTGCGATCTAGCTCGCCACCACGAGTTAGCGCGTCGATGAACGGCATCTGGGGTCGCGGAAGTTTCGGATCGATGGGCAGGCCGGCCCACGCGCCCCATACCTTGCCATCACAAACCCACATCGCGCGACCCTCGCTCTCCTCTATGTGCGGCGCGCGCGAACGCAGGGACAAGGGTAGTCTTTCGGTCCACAGATCGCGCGGAAGCCATCCGAGATCGAGGTGGTCGTCGCAGGAAATTATTTGGTAGTCCACAGCGATTTGCTCCAATCATTGGTGGGACTACCTGCACTCATGCACCTCGGATTCCGAAACGTCAACGGCTCGACCCGACGAAAGATGCTCATCTGCTGCGGCGCCGAGAAGTCCGCGAATGAGCGAAGGCAGGCGCAGTTTCTTCGCCTTCAGGTGCGAGCGAGGCTTGCAGCATCGCGAGCGCCGCCTTCGGATCGTCGACATAACGGAACAGCTTGAGGTCTTCGGGGCTGATCACTTCATGATGGACCAGCGCCTCGAAGTTGATGATCTCTTTCCAGTATTGCGAACCATAGAGAAGAATCGGAATCCGTCGATCAAACTTCCCGGTCTGTTGTAGGGTCAGTATCTCAGCGAGCTCGTCGAGGGTGCCGAAGCCTCCCGGAAACACCACCAGTGCGCGCGCTAGATGCGCGAACCAAAGCTTGCGCATGAAAAAGTAATGGAACTCGAAGGACAGGCCATGCGTGATGTAGGGGTTGGGGCGTTGCTCGTGCGGCAGTCCGATGTTGAGGCCGATCGTCCTTCCGCCTGCTTCCGACGCGCCGCGGTTCGCTGCCTCCATAATCCCACCTCCACCGCCGGTGCAGACCGTGTAGCGGTGCGTGTGCGACGCGAGTCCCTTGGACCATGCGGTGACCAGGCGCGCCAACTCGCGCGCAGCCTCGTAGCAGCGGCCGAGTGGCCCCTCGGCCGTGAGCCGCGCGGAGCCGAAGAAAACGATGGTGTCGTGGATGCCCTGAAGTTGAAAGTTGCGCAGCGGTTCGAGGTATTCCGCGATGATGCGCAGCGGCCGTGCCTCCTCGCTGTTCAGGAATTTTTCGTCCTTGTACGCGAGCGGCGGATGCTTCAGCTGGCGCGATTTCATCGTGGGGCGACCCGGGCGAAATCGATAAAGCCCCGCTCGACGTTCACGTCGATCAGCTCGACCCGGAGATGATCGCCGACGTCGAGTCCCTGGTAACCTCGCACCACTCTGCCCTCGGTAGCGGGCTGAACGATGCGAGCCCAGGTCCCCTTCTCGGAAGCGCCCGTCACGATGGCTTCGAATTGCTCTCCAACCCTGGATTCCAACAGCAGCGCGGCCGCGGACTTCTGCACCTGTCGTTCGACCTTGGCGGCGGCGTCCTCCTTTTCGGTGCAATGTCGGGCCAATCCGCCGAGCTCCTCGCCGCGATACGGCGCCGCTCGCCCTGCGAGTGCGGCTTTCAGCAAGCGTTGGGTTATGAGATCGGGATAGCGACGATTCGGGGCAGTCGAATGCGTATAGTCTTTTACCGCGAGCCCGAAATGTCCCTGGGCGCCCTGCCCCGGTAGATCGAGCACGTATTCGCCGCGCCCCAGCAGTTTGATTACGCACAGCGAAAGATCGGGAAAACGTGCGGGGTCACTTTGACGGCGCTGAACCAGGAACTCCTCGAGCGCTTTGATATCAGGCCGCGCAGGCAGCCTCGTGCCGAAGCCGGCCGCGAGTTCCACGATTCGATCCCATCTTTTCGGGATCCGGAGCACGCGGCGCAGCGAAGGAAATCCCTTGCCGTCCAGATATCGCGCGGTCACGCCGTTAGCCGCGATCATGAATTCCTCGATCAGCTCGGTGGCGCGGCTCTTCTTCTCCGCGCGGAGATCGGCCAGAGTGTCACCGTCGAACACTGGCCGTGCTTCGATGGTTTCCAGGCTCAACGCGCCGCGCTGATGCCGGATCTGCTTCATGCATTGAGCAATCCGATCCTGAATCCGCAGCTGTTCGCCGATCGCCGGCTCCGCCACTGGCCCGGCCGATTCCGTCGCGGTTCCTTCTAGCCATGCGGAGACGCCGTGGTAGGCGAGCTTGGCCTTATTGACCACCACCGCGTGATAAATCTCGGGCGCGCTCACCATCCCGTCGCTGCCACTCACGGTCATCTCGATAACGATGGCGAGCCGTTCCTGGCCTTCGCCGAGTGAAGTTAAATCGGTCGAGAGCTTCTCCGGCAGCATCGAGAAGATTTCGGCCGCGGTGTACACCGAGGTGGTGTTGGCGCGCGCGTGGCCGTCAATGGCCGAGCCGCTTTTGACGATGGCGTCGACATCCGCAATCGCAACCAGGATTTTCTCGGCTCCGTCGGCCATCCGCACCGCGACCGAGAGCTGATCGAGATCGCGTGAATCATCGTTATCGATGGATACCCACGGCAGGCTCCGAAGATCCCGCAAGGATGGGTCAGTCTCGGCGGGCTTGGTGATCGTATTGATCTCGGCGACGACCGCGGCCGAGTAATCCGGCAGCAAGCCGCGCTCCAACATTGCCCTGCGCGCGATGTCCTTCAGCTGGTGTCTGGCGGCGTCACTTTCTCGATTCATCGGCGTGATCATACCCTGAGCGCGGATGCACGGGGAGCTTCTTCGCGCCTGATAGCAGGCGCTTGCGGAACGAACGATCGCGCTTCAGATGCCATTCCCGGCTCATCGCTTCTTCACGCGACAGATGCCGTTCGGCATAGAGTAGAAACCAGACTCGGCCGCGCGTCGAGCGCGCTCCGGTCCCGGCATTATGCCGCGCGAGACGGCGATCCAGATCGGTGGTCCAGCCGACGTAGGTGCGATGTCCACCCTTGCCGGAACTGCCTAGAATGTAGACGAAGCATTCCATGCTATCCCATCAACATTAACGGCGCAGCGACAAAGGAAGACGTAGCCACAATCCGTTTGGGGGGCTATTTTCGATCACAGGGTACGAAGGTCAAATGGCAGTTATCATGTCTGATTCGAAAGTCGCGCCGGAACTTTCCAGGGATATCGATTCCGAAGAGACCGGCGAATGGCTCGATGCGCTGGAAGCCGTCATCGATGCCGAGGGCGTCGATCGCGCGCATTTTCTAATCGAGAACCTCCTCAACAAGGCGCGTTCGCGCGGCTCCTATCTCCCCTACAACGCCAACACGCCCTACGTGAACACTATCCCGCTCGATCGTCAGCCGCACTATCCCGGCGATCGCGAGGTCGAACGCCGCATCAGCTCGATCATTCGATGGAACGCGCTGGCGACGGTGGTCAAGGCCAACAAAGAATCCCATTCGCTGGGAGGTCACATCGCGAGCTTTCAGTCCGCGGCGACGCTTTATGACATCGGTTTCGGGCATTTCTGGCGCGCGCCGACGTCGGAGACCAGCGGCGACCTCATTTATATACAAGGCCATTCATCACCGGGCATTTACGCCCGCGCCTTCGTCGAAGGCCGCCTGACTGAGGATCAGCTTCTGCATTTTCGCCAGGAAGTCGACGGCAAGGGACTCTCATCTTATCCGCATCCGTGGCTGATGCCGGACTTCTGGCAATTCCCCACCGTGTCGATGGGTCTCGGCCCGATCACCGCCATCTACCAGGCGCGCTTCATGAAGTACCTCGAAGGACGCGGCCTCGCCGACATGGGCGATCGCAAGGTGTGGGCGTTCATGGGCGACGGCGAGATGGACGAGCCCGAATCGCTGGGCGCAATTTCGCTTGCGGCGCGCGAAAAGCTCGACAACCTGATCTTCGTGGTCAATTGCAATCTGCAGCGCCTCGATGGTCCCGTGCGCGGTAACGGCAAGATTATCCAGGAACTCGAAGCGAGCTTCCGCGGCGCCGGATGGAATGTAATCAAGGTGATTTGGGGCAGCAACTGGGATCCGCTGCTGGAGCGCGACAAGCTCGGCTTCCTGCGCAAGCGGATGGAAGAAGCCGTCGACGGTGAGTATCAGGCGTTCAAGGCGCGCGACGGCGCATATGTCCGCAAGGAATTTTTCTCCAAATATCCCGAGCTGATGGAGCTGGTCGCCAACATGACCGATGAGGAGGTGTGGCAGCTTCGGCGCGGAGGCCATGATCCGATCAAGGTCTATTCGGCCTATCTGGAAGCGGTCAACCATCGCGGCGAGCCCACGGTTGTCCTTGCGAAGACCATCAAGGGCTATGGGATGGGCGCGGCCGGCGAAGGGATGAACATCACCCATCAGCAAAAAAAGATGGGGGTCGAGGAGCTGAAGGCATTTCGCGATCGGTTCAAAATTCCGGTCGAGGATGATCAGATCGCCGAGGTTCCATTCTATCGGCCTGCCGAAGACAGCATCGAGATGAAATATCTGCGCGAGCGGCGCGCCGCGCTCGCTGGCAGCCTGCCGCAACGCCGCCGCAAGTCGGATTCGCTCGAAGTGCCGCCGCTCTCGACCTTCGAGGCACAGCTCAAGGGCAGCGAAGATCGCGAGGTTTCCACCACCATGGCATTCGTGCGGATTCTCTCTGAACTGCTGCGCGATAAGAGTCTCGGCGGCCGCATCGTGCCGATTGTCCCCGATGAATCGCGCACCTTCGGCATGGAAGGAATGTTCCGTCAACTAGGAATTTTTTCGCAGGTCGGTCAGTTGTATAAGCCCGAAGATGCCGGACAGTTGATGTTTTATCGTGAACATCAAAAAGGCCAGATCCTCCAGGAAGGCATCTGCGAGGCCGGCGGAATGTCGTCGTGGATGGCGGCCTCGAGCTCTTACAGCACCCACAACCTGCCGATGATCCCGTTCTACATCTTCTATTCGATGTTCGGTTTTCAGCGCATTGGCGATTTGGCCTGGGCCGCCGGCGATATGCGATGCCGCGGCTTCTTGCTGGGCGGAACCGCCGGCCGCACCACCCTCAATGGCGAAGGCTTGCAGCATGCCGACGGCCACAGCCACGTGCTCTCCTCGACGATTCCAAACTGCGTTTCCTACGATCCGACCTATGCCTACGAGCTTGCGGTCATCATCCACGACGGTTTGCGCCGGATGTTGAAGGAACAGGAAGACGTTTTTTTCTACATCACGTTGATGAACGAAAACTATGTTCATCCGACGATGCCCGCGGGCGCCGAGGAGGGCATCCTCAAGGGGATGTATCTGCTGCAGGACGGCAAGGACGGCAAGGCGCCGCGCGTGCAGCTCCTCGGATCCGGAACCATCCTGCGCGAAGTCGCAGCCGGCGCGGAGCTTCTGCGCAACGATTTCGGCGTGTCGGCCGATGTCTGGAGCGCACCCAGCTTCACCGAGCTGCGCCGGGAAGGCATCGAGACGGAACGTTGGAACATGCTGCATCCGACCAGCAAGCAGCGTCGCAGCTATGTTGACGAATGCCTCGCCGATCGGCCCGGTCCGGTCGTCGCCGCCAGTGACTATATCCGAACCTTCGCCGATCAGATCCGCCCCTACGTGCCGCGACGCTACCGGGTGTTGGGCACGGATGGCTTCGGGCGCAGCGACTATCGCGAGCGGCTGCGCAGTTTCTTCGAAGTCGATCGCTACTACGTTGCGCTCGCGGCTCTGAAGAGCCTCGCCGACGACGAGCAGATCCCGCTCTCGCGCGTCGCCGATGCGATCAAAAAGTACGATATCGATCCGGAGAAACCGAATCCGGCGACGGTGTGACGCATGGGATCATTGGTAAGCATCAAACTTCCCGACATCGGCGACTTCGAGGACGTCGAAGTCATCGAGGTGATGGTCAAGCCGGGCGACAAGGTGAAGGTCGACGACTCGCTCATCACGATTGAATCCGACAAAGCCTCGATGGAAGTGCCGGCCACCGAGACCGGCATCGTGAAGGAGCTCAAGGTCAAGGTCGGAGATCGCGTATCGGAGGGATCGCCGATCATCGTGGTGGAAAAGACTGACGACTCGGCCGAAACCGACAAACCAGCTGAGCCAGCACCGCAAGAGCCGCAGCGTCCTGCCCCTCCCGCAGCATCGTCAAAAGCCGCGAACGTCCCGCCAAAGCTCGAGAGCGTGCCACCCAGAGTGGCCGCGCCGACTCCGGCGGCCGAGCGTCCGAAGCCCACCGCACCCGCGAATGTAATTCCGATTGATGCCGCCACGGAGGCTCCCGCATCGGGGCGTAAGCCGCACGCCAGCCCGGCCGTGCGCAAGTTCGCGCGCGAACTCGGCGTCGATCTCGCGCGGGTTAAGGGCACCGGGTTGAACAGCCGCATCTTCCGCAGCGACGTCCAGGCCTTCGTCAAGAGCGCCATGGCCCAGGAAAAGCGCGCGGGCGCATCGACGCCGTTTGAGTTGGCCGCGTGGCCAAAGGTCGACTTTGCGCGGTTCGGTGAAATCGAGCGCAAGCCGCTTTCGCGAATCCGACGCTTGTCCAAATCGAATCTGGCGCGCAACTGGGTGATGATCCCGCACGTCACGCAATTCGACGAAGCGGACGTCACCGACCTCGAGGCGTTTCGGCAGGAAATCAATCGCGGCGCCAAAGACGGCCTACGCGTGACGATTCTTGCCTTCGTCCTGAAGGCGCTGGTCGCCGCGTTGACGGAATTTCCCGAATTCAACTCCTCGCTCGAGGGCGACGAACTGGTGCTGAAAAAATATTTCCATTTCGGCTTCGCGGCCGACACGCCCGAGGGCCTGCTCGTGCCCGTGATCCATGATGTGGACAAGAAAGGCATCACGCAGATCGCGCGCGAAACCGCCGCGCTTTCGGCATCGGCGCGCGAGGGCAAACTCAAGATGGGCGACATCCAGGGCGGATGCTTCACCGTTTCGAGCCTCGGTGGGATCGGCGGCACTTCGTTCACTCCGATAATCAATGCACCCGAAGTGGCGATCCTTGGAATCTCCAAGCTCGCGACACGTCCGGTCTGGCGCGACGGCGCCTTCGTACCGCGGCTGATGCTTCCGCTGTCCCTCTCATATGATCATCGCGTGATCGATGGCGCGGTAGCGGCGCGCTTTACCACTGATTTGGCGGCCGTCCTGTCCGATATGCGCCGCGCCCTGCTCTAGGTCGGCCGAAGCTTTCGAGATCCAAGTTTGTGGATCGCGCCATTTTCGTTCTCGCGTAATATTCAGTCGATTGATTTGGTCAGTCGACTGAATTAGTATCCAAATATGCCCGTCACCAAAGTCAACGCTACCAGGGAAATTGCCCCGCAACGCGGCGATGCGACTCGCAAGCGGTTGGTCGAATCCGCGATCGAGATTTTTGCCGTCAATGGTTTCGATGGCACCAGCACCCGGATGCTGGCCGAGCGGGCGCAGGCGAACCTCGGGGCGATACCCTACTACTTCGGCGGCAAGGCGGGCCTGTACCGTGCAGCCGCGCAACACATCGCCGATAGCTTGAGCGCCAAGATGATCGCCACGGTCACGGAAGTTGAATCAGCTCTGAAAGATCGCAGTCTCACTCACACGCAATTGTTCGATTTGCTCGATCGGCTGATGGTCCGCACTTTCGCGGCTATCGTGCTTGGCTCGAAGGAAGCCGACAGTTGGTGCTACTTCATCGTGCGCGAGCAGATGCAGCCGCGCGAGGGCTTCGAGATTCTCTATCGCAGCGTGATGGCGCGAATTCAGAAGCTGTGCGTGGCGCTGGTGGCGCGAATAATGCGCGTCCCGGAAGACGACCCGCGCAACTCCATCCGGACGATGACGATCCTGGGTGAGATTATGATTTTCCGAACTGCCAGAGCGGCCACCCTGAAGCGCCTCGGCTGGTCGCGATTCACGGCCGAGCGTCTCGTCGAAGTTCAATCGGTGTTGAGCGAGAATTTCCGCCACCTGCTCGGCAGTCTCGCGGGTGAAGGAAAATGAGCCGGCGCCTCATCGTCATATTGGGCCTTGCGATTCTGGTGGGCGCCGGATGGGCCGTTTATTCGTTCGTCCTTGAGAGCCCGGGTTCAACCAGCACGTTGCTGGTCTCGGGAAATATCGAAGCGCATGAGAGCCTGGTCAGTTTTAAGGCAGTTCAATCGAGAATCGTCGATCTTCCGTTCGATGAAGGCCAATGGGTGACAGCAGGAACCCAACTCGCGCGGCTCGATGATTCCGATTATCGAAAACAGGTTGACGTCGATGAGTCCGCGCTCATCGTTCAGCAGACCGAGATCTCATCCGGTCTGGAAAAGCTCGGCGCCGCCAGGGCGACCGTGATCAATGATGAAGCCGACCTCGCGCAGAAAAATGTCGACTACAATCGCGCGCGAGAGTTGTATCAGAAGGGCGTCATCGGTTCGCAGGCGAATGACCTCGCGACCACGGCGCTGAAGCAATCGCGCGCCGCGCTGGCACGCGATCAGGCCAACGTCCGAGCCGCGGAGGAAGATGTCGAAGTAGCGAAAGCAAACGTCGAGAATGCGCGCCAGACGCTGCAACTGGCGAAGATCACGCTCGGCTACACGGTACTGCGCGCGCCGTTTTCCGGAGTCGTGCTGGTCAGGCAGGCCGAGCTCGGCGAAGTCATGCTGCCGGGTGCGCCGGTGGTTACGCTCGCCGATCTCGATCATATCTGGCTGCGCGGCTACATCAGCGAGACCGATCTCGAGCGCGTGCGATGGGGCCAGCCCGCTACCGTCACCACCGACAGTTATCAAGGTGAGGCCTTCCAGGGCCGGGTTTCCTTCATCGCGTCCGACGCGGAATTCACGCCCAAAAGCGTCGAGACGCATAAGGAGCGGGTGACCCTGGTGTATCGCATCAAAATCGATATCGATAATCCGCAGCACAAACTCAAACCCGGAATGCCTGCCGACGGATTGATCGATTTGGCCGCTCCCCAACCGCAATTGCCGATGGCGATTCATGCCCAATGAAACGATCCAGGTCCGCGGGCTTACCAAGCGCTTCGAAGGATCCATCGCGGTAGACGATCTCACGCTCGACGTCGCCGGCGGCGAAATCTTTGGTTTGGTCGGACCCGACGGTGCGGGCAAGACCGCCGTGCTCCGAATGATGGCGGGCATCATGTCCGCCGACGCGGGCTCCATCACCATCGCGGGATGCGACGTGATCGCGCATCCCGAAGCGGTGAAGGTCCAGATCAGCTATATGCCGCAGCGGTTTGGATTATATGAGGATCTCACGGTCGATGAGAACATCCGCTTCTATGCCGATGTGTTCCGCATCGGTCGCCGGCAGCGCGAGGAACGCTCCACCGAGCTGTTGCGTAGTTGCGGGATGGAAGACTTTCGAAAACGCCTGGCGGGGAAACTGTCCGGCGGCATGAAACAGAAGCTCGGTCTGGTCTGCGCCCTGATTCATACCCCTAAGGTGTTGTTGCTGGATGAGCCGACCAACGGTGTAGACCCGATTTCGCGTCGCGAATTCTGGGCGATGCTTTACGGGCTGGCCGAGCAGGGCGTCACCATCCTGAGTTCGACCGCTTACCTGGACGAAGCGGAGCGCTGCAATCGAGTCGCGTTGATGGATCGCGGGCGGCTGCTCTTGTGCGATACGCCGAGCCGCATGAAGGCGTTGATTCCGGGGGCTGTGGTAGCGATCACATCTTCACAAGCCCGTCGGATACGCGATCAGCTGAGCGGAAGCGACGGTGTCTCGGGCGCGGTGCTGGTTGGCGATTCCGTCCATTGTTTCGTCGATGATGCGGCCCGTCGGGTGGCGGAATTTCGCGGCAAACTCGATCAAGGCGGATTTTCCTACGACGAGATAGCCCAGGTGCCTCCGACCATGGAGGACCTGTTCGTGCGCACCGTCGCCAGCCGCGAGGCGGGAGCGGCGCAATGAGTAAAGCGGGGAATTCGGTCGAGGTCGAGGAGCTGGTAAAACGCTTCGGCGACTTTACCGCGGTTGACCACGTTACCTTTCAGGCGCGGACTGGGGAGGTGTTTGGCTTCCTCGGCCCCAATGGCTCGGGCAAATCGACCACCATCAGGATCTTATGCGGCCTGTTGCAGCCGACGTCCGGCATCGCGCGCGTTTCCGAAATCGACGTCGCGAAAGATCCGGAAACGGTGCGCAAGAATATCGGCTACATGTCGCAGAAGTTCTCTCTCTACAACGATCTGACAGTGGTTGAGAACCTGCGCTTCTTCGCCGGCCTCTATGGTGTCGAGGGCGAGCGGCTGAAGCGCCGCATCGCGTGGGCTCTTCACATGGCGAGCCTCGAAGGACGCGAATCCAGCCGCACCGGATCTTTGCCGGCCGGATGGAAGCAGCGTCTGGCGCTGGGCTGCGCAGTCATGCATCAACCGGCGGTGGTCTTCCTCGACGAGCCGACCTCGGGCGTCGATCCAGTTTCACGCCGGCAATTCTGGGACCTTATCCACGAGATGAGGGCCGAGGGAGTTACGGTTTTTGTGACCACGCATTACATGGATGAGGCGGAATACTGTAACCGCCTGGCACTCATGTTTCGTGGCAAGCTGGTCGCGTTCGAAACTCCATCGGAACTCAAGCGCACTGCGATGAAAGGCGACCTCATCCTGCTCGAATGCGAGTCGCTGGGGCGCGCGCTCCAAATCATTCGGCAAATTGACGAGGTGAGCGAGGCCGCCGTATTCGGCAACGCGCTCCATCTGGTGATGCGTGAAACCTCGGCGCCGATTGGGCTATTGCGCGAGCACCTCGAGTCTGGTGGCATCCGGGTCACGCGTCTCGAAAAAATCCGACCTAGTCTCGAAGATGCCTTCGTCGCGTTGACAGGCCACGCGCCCGAAGTGTCGGCTGGAGCGGCATAAATGGATTGGGCCCGCACTCTCGCCATTGCGCGCAAGGAAACGCTTCAGATTCGGCGCGACCTTCGTAGCCTCATCGTAGTGCTCGTGATGCCGGTCATGCTGATGGGCCTGATGGGTTACGGCATCAACCTCGACCAGACTCATGTGCCGCTGTGCACCTTTGATCAGGAAGGCAGCCAGCAAAGCCAGGATCTACTGAAGCGCTTCGCCACCAACAAATATTTCGACCTGACTTTGAACGCTGAGAATTATGATCAACTGGTCGGGGCGATCGATGCGCGTCGCTGCACCATCGGGATCGTGATCCCGCGGTTATTCTCGCAACGCCTGCGCGAGGGCGATGCAGTCGGGGTGCAGGCGCTGGTTGACGGGACCGACCCGAACACCGCCAACCTCGTCATCGGATATGCGCAAGAGGTGACGGGCGACTATTCGACCGCGGTGGCGCTCAATTTTCTGCAACGCCAGGGTCTCGGCACAGTTCCGCCACTTTCGGTGGATGCGCGGACCTGGTTCAACGAGGACCTCGAAAGCCGCAACTTCATCGTGCCCGGAGTGGTCGCCATCGTGATGGCGGTCATCGGTACGTTTCTCACCTCCTTAACCATCGCGCGCGAATGGGAACGCGGCACAATGGAGCAGCTGATCTCGACTCCGGTAAGCCCACTGGAAGTGATCGTCGGAAAGCTGGTGCCATACTTCGTGATCGGAATGGCCGACGCCGCCGGATGCGTGATGATCGCGGTATGGTGGTTCGAGGTGCCGCTGCGCGGATCGCTGGTCGTGCTCGCAGGAGCCTCGGCATTGTTCCTCGCAGCAGTATTGCTAATGGGATTTCTCATCTCGGTAGTGGCCGGCAGTCAGCTCGCCGCGAGTCAGTTCTCATTGCTGATAACCTTCCTGCCCTCATTTCTGTTGTCTGGCTTCGCGTTCCCGATCGATCAAATGCCTCTGGCAGTGCGTCTCTTTACCTTTTTAATCCCGGCCCGCTACTACGTGGTGATTATGAAAGCGGTATTCCTCAAGGGTTCGGGATTTGCGACTAACGGGACTCAGTTCGTCGGTCTCGCGTTATTCACCACCGTCGTCGGCACGATGGCAGTCCGTTCCTTCAAGAAGAGTTTGTGAGATGAAGGAAAGTCTGCATCGAATCTGGCAACTGATCGTCAAGGAGTTCATCCAGGTCCTCCGCGATCCGCGCGCACGCTTTTCGCTCATCGCGCCAGCGATCGTGCAGATGTTGATCTTCGGCTACGCCGCCAGTTTCGACGTGCGCCACGTCACCACCGCGATCCTGGACCTCGATCATAGTCAGGAAAGCCGCGAGCTGGTGTCGCGATTCTGGTCCAGCGAATATTTCGATATCACGCGCAACCTCAGCAATCGGAGCGAGATCATCGATCTCATCGATCGGAGAAAGATTACGCTCGCGATCCACATCATGCCGGGCTTCGCCGAAGACCTGCGCAAGGGCCAGACCGCGAGTGTGCAGGTGGTCCTCGATGGAACGGATTCGAATACCGCGTTGGTCGCGCTCGGATACATTGGAAATATCACGCAGCGATTCTCGCAGCAGTATCTCGCCGATCACACGATGCGCATCATGCCAGCGGTCACGCGAGTTCCGTCCGTCCAGCTCATTCAGCGGCCGTGGTTCAATCCCGACCTCGATGCCGCCTGGTTTTTTGTTCCCGGAACCATCGGCGCACTTACGCTGACGCTAGTGATGACGATGACTGCCTTTGCGATCGTGCGCGAGCGCGAGATCGGCACCCTCGAGCAGATCATGGTGACTCCGATTAGTCCCGCAGAGTTGCTCGTCGGAAAAACCGTTCCGTATTTCACCATCGCAATGGTACAGATGACGCTGGTCGCCCTCATCGCGGTATTCTGGTTTCAGGTGCCATTCCACGGAAGCATTTTAGTGATGATTCTGGGATCGGTCCTTTTTATCTTTAGCGTGCTGGCGATCGGACTTTTGATCTCGACGGTCTCGGCAACTCAGCAGCAGGCGATGGTGACCGCGTTCTTTTTCATCATGCCGGCGATCACGCTTTCGGGCTTCAGTTTTCCGATCAGCTCGATGCCAGCCTTCCTGCAGTGGGTGACATTCATCGATCCGCTACGCTACTTCGAGGTCGTTTTGCGCGACAGCTTTCTCAAGGGAAACGGGATCGCGGTACTGTGGCCACAAATGATGGCGATGGCGATTCTCGGTGGAGTCCTAATCACCTTCGCCTCGATTCGCTTCCACAAGACCCTCGACTAGCTGTTATGGTGTCACTTCCCGCTTAACCAATGGCTCCGATTTCATAAGTGATGGCGGTACCGATCCGACGCGCGAGATCATAGAGCTTCAGCATCGGACCGAACAAGGTGTCATCCTCGACGGCATACGACAGCGACGGCTCGGTGCGGTATTGCGATTTCTCGCCGAAGTCATCGCGCGCGGCCAGCTCGCCATCCTCGTGCGGGAAAATCATTCGCAGCCGCTCGACCGCGCCGGGCACGTCCATTTCTAAAATCCTTGCGAGGATGTCGTCGCGGGTGACTCCGAGGTTCGGTCTGAAGTTCGGGATCTCCGTTGCTAACAGTGAGATTCTCTGGATAACCGCGACCCGAATTCCGTGCAGGAGGATCAGACGTTGGCGCGCCGCCGTCTCGGCTGGCTCGATTTCTTCTAGGAGCCAAAGCTGATCCGACTGGAGTCGCCGCGTCAGGCGCGCCAATCGATCGTATCGATCGAGCCGCCCGGTGAGCCGCGCCAATTCACGCAACGCACGCGCCCGCGCGGGACGCCTGCTGCGCCCCGCGCCGTTCAGCCACATCGCGGGATTGAGCGTGTTCACATACGCGCGCAGCACATCGATGTCGGTGCGATCGAGCGCCGCGGTAACCATCTGCAGCGAACGCCGAAAACGTGCCGACTTGTCGCGCATTGCATGAAACATCTCCGGATCCTTCGATACCGCACGACCGACGCCATGCAACGTCACCGCCATAAATCCGAGCTGCTGCAAAATCGCGTTGTTCGGTATCGCTCGCAGCTGTGACGGATGCTCGATCTTCGAGGGCCGTCCTCCTTCGGATTCGCGCGCGACCGGCCGCGACCCGGTCCGAAAGAGCAGGTTCGCGCCGAACAGGCTGAGCAACGCCGCGTAGTCAGGATCGTCGACGAGGTTGGAGAACTCCTGCTGCACCGTAGCGAAAAATTCCCAAGCATAATCGGGCGCCGCATAAATCGGATCGTTGCCGGTTTCGTCGCTGACGTCGAATGAGAACGCGAGGATCTGCCGCATACTCGCAGTCGCGGCCGCCGGCGTGAGGAATGGAAGATAGCCCTCGCCGCCCTGGAAACTTATTTCCTCCTTCACGCGCATCCCGCGCTGCTCGAACTCCGCGCGGCTGTTGGGCGGCGCCGCATAGCGAAAACGATCCGCGAGGCTCAGCGGATGCCCGCCGCGACCGATCGATTCACCATGCGTGTTGAACAGGATGGCTTCGAGCTTGCCCAGTCCATGATGCTCCAGCAGTTTCGCGATGCGCAGGCGCAACCCCTCGATGCGAAAGGTCGCCGCCATCTGTCCGATGAAGCGGCCGGAATCGGAGAAGCCGAATTGCACCGCGATGCGTCTCTGGCGCTCGAGGTAGGCGCGATAGTGCGGGCTCTTGAGCGCCTCCTCGATGACGCGCTGGCCGCGTTCGAACGCCTCTTCGGTCTCGAAGAGCGGTGAAATCTCGACACGATCCTCGACGCCGAACAGCCGCGCATAGTAGAGCGCCGCGAGGAGCGTGAAACCGGTTTCCGTTTCGGCGATCAGAAAGCGGATTGGCGTCTCAGCATCGATGAACTTGACGATCTGCGCGACCGTCATCATCAGCTGCTTGGCCGACGCGCGCTCTTCCATCAGCGAACCGAAGCTTATCGTCGTGGGCCGAACTCGTCCGAGCATGTCGTTGATGGTGTTGAAATACGAGCGCCGATTCGCCGGATCGTTGGGCTCAGTCTCGAGTCCCACCTGACGCCGCACGGCGTTGTGTAATTGCGACGAGTTCAGCCGCACGTGGATGTGCGCCAGCCCGAGGCCATGCGTGCGCATGCTCGAACGCATCACGAGCAAGGCCTCGCGCCGCTTATCATCGGGAGCCGCGCGCAGCGCCGCTTCGATCAGCGCGACCAGCGGCGCGGTCTCGACCAGCGCCTTGTCACGGCCCGTCACCATCGCGCGCCCGAAGGCCGCGGTCTTCGAGGCATCGCGATTCGCGGCCTCCGCCAACTCCAACTGATCGTACACCGTCGCACTCGCCGTCGCGAGCATGGCTGCCAGCGGTTCTAGTGCTGTTTGCAAATCATCGGTTGCGGATTCCTGGAGGAGCTCGACCTTGCGCCGATACCGATCGATCATCGCCAACTTGTCGACCAGCCGCGCGGCGATGGTGCGGGTCCAGGTCAAATCGGTGCGGCCGTCCTGGTCATAGCCGACCCACGAGGCGAGCGTGACCAGGCGTGGTTCCAGTTTCATCCATTCCTCGGGCCAGTGCTGGCGCGCAACGCGCAGAGCGGTCCGATGCACCGCCTCCAGCGCGGCGTGAGCCTGATGCAGCGCCTCGCTCACCCATTGGTGCTCGACCTCGAGCGATAGTTCCGCCGGTGGCCGATGCTCCGCGCCGAGCGCCGCCGCAATGCGTGCCTCGCGATCCTTCGAATCGAGCGGCACGCCTTCGATAGTCTGGCTGGTCGCCAATTCGGCGAGCTTATGGGCGAGTTCCAGCGTAGTCGAAAACGCCGGATGCGCGGTGAACACGACGCCGAACATGCCGCGCGCCATCGCGGCGTGGAACTCCTCGAAGCTGCAGGCGCTCGCCTTTTTCTCAATCATGACGGCAATCGCGCGTTCATTTTCCACGGTCGAATCTTCGCCCAGGTAAGTCGCCAGCCGCTGCGCGCGATCAGTAAACGCCTCCGTAGTCAACTGTTGCACCAGGCTCTCGAGCTCCACTAAATCGATCTCGCCGCGGTCAATTCGCAGGGTGAGTTCGAGCGCGAAGAGCAAAATCGGATTACTAAATGGGTCGGCCGCGGCCTGCGCGCGCACTCGATGGAGTATCGAGCCGAGCATCCCGGTGTCGATCGCGTCAGGGGGACTGTCACCGTTCGCTTCCAACATTTCGGCGTGAGCCATTGCCGCAACTCCGATTTCGATTTGGCCGATTTGGTCGACGCCGCCCGCGGCCATTTCGCGATGCTACCCATCCTGGAAACGAGTCGATAGGAAATCGTCGGCTCCGGCTTCACTGTTCAATCGAGCCCATCGGCAAATTTGATTTGTGCGAAGTTGATTTGATTAGATGCTGCGTATGAGAAAGTCGCGGAGATTGGAATGACTCGCGATGCGAGGGGGCTCCTGGTGTCAGGCGCCTCGCAGCAGGCGGTCGCTGCGATCGATCGGTTTTCATACGATCTGGTAAGCCTCGGCGGAGATCCGACCGCGGTAAGGCTCGCGGCTAAGGCAGAGCCCGAATGCGCAATGCTTCAGGCTTACGCGGCCGCGCTTTTCGCTTCCGCTCAATCCACCACAGAGGCGGCGAAAGGTCGGCCGCTGATCGCACGCGCCCGGGAGCGTTTCCGCGAACTCACAGCACGTGAGCAGCTTTTCATCGAGGCGGTCGCGGCCGGATGCGACGGTGACTTGCAGCGCGCGATCTCGAGCTACGAGCAGATCGCCGAGCGCTGGCCGGCCGATGACGTGGCGGCCAAGCTGGCAGAGTTTCACTTCTTCGAGACCGGGGAGGCCGAACGCCAGTTGCGCTTTATGGCGAGTATCGAGGCGGCCAATCGCGACCAGTCTCACGTGCTGGCGATGTACGCCTTTGCGATGGAACTGAACGGCCTGCGCATCCAGGCCGAGGAGGTTGCAAGGCGCGCGCTATCGATCGATCCGAATACGATGTGGGCGCAGCACTGCCTCGCACACGTCTACTCCGGTGATTTCCGGATCGATGAGGGCATCGACGCGATGGAGGATTTTGCGCCAAGCTGGAAGGGCTTCGGTCGCTACATCCAGGCGCATAACTGGTTTCATTTGGGCGCGCTGTATATCGCGAATCTCGATTACGACGGCGCGCTCGCTGGATATCGCGATCACATCAGGGGTTTCACTCCCGATCTCGTTGTCGAGCAGACCGATGCGATCCTGCTGCTATGGTACCTGGAGCTGGCGGGCGCGAAAGTCGACCTCGCGGCCTGGAAAGCGATCGCGCCGCAGGTCAAACGCGCCGCCATGGAGCACGTTTTTCCCTTCCTCAACGCGATCAGCATCTTTGCACTCGGGCGCGCCGGAGAGCATCAGCTCGCGCATGAGGCAGTTGCGAAGTTGGAAAGTTTCGCGCGATCGCAAAATGGTCCGGCGGCCAAAGTATGGCTGAAGGTCGGCGTTCCACAATCGCAAGCCTGTTTGGCATTCGCCGAAGGCGACTGGAAGAGGGCAGGGCGCCAATTCGAGCCCATCCTGGCCGAGATCGCGTGCGGCGGCGGCAGCGATGAGCAGCGCGGGGTTTTTTCGCAGTCCTACCTGATGAGCTTGATCAGAAGCGGAGAGCGCGCAGCTGCGCACCGCTTACTGGACAGATGGATCGGCTCGCGTGCTCCCATTCCGCTCGAGCAACATTGGCTCGCGCAGATCTGATGCGCCGGCGTGCGCCGTCAGCTCGCTGACGGTTCCGAGCGCGGCTTCAATCTCAAGGCAGGCGGTGCGGAGAGCGCCCCCTGCCACATCAGCCCCGCGCCATACGCGAGATGACAGGCCGGAAACAGAACCAGGAATTGTGGGAATGCGCGCAGTGAGCGAGCCCGAAGCGCCTCGTATGCCGCGAAGTTCAGGAGCAGAACGCCGTACACAGCAAGCGGCATCAGGCGTCCGGAAAACGAAAGGAACGGCAGAACCAAAAGATACAGAAGAAAAATACTCGGAAGCAGAAATGTCACTGAGAGCGAGCGCGGGAGCGCCAGCGTGTTCTGCCATCGTCCGCGCCCGTATTTGAAAATTTGCCGGGCGAAGCCACCCAGAGTGCCGCGCCGCGAGTGATAAACGACCAGCGCCGGATCATGCAGCATCCTGCGGTTCTCGAGCTCGAGCAGGCCCAGCAACAGGTTTTCCTCGTTGCAGACCAAGTCGCCTTCGAACAGAGGCTGCCGATGAGCTATCGCGCGATTTCGAATCGCCAGGTTGCAGAGTATCAATGCCCGATCGTCGGTCGAGCGCAACTGACCGGTCGACCGATAGCGAGCAGCCACGCGGGCCGAGCCGAAGGGCGATGCGAGGACGGCGCCTACACTATGTTCGAATAGAGTACTGGCCGGCGGGGTGAGATTGGGGCCGCCGACGACGTCGACCTCGGGTCTGTGCGCGAAAACTCCCAGCGCCCGCGAGAAGAGGTCCGGCGCGATAGTGACATCGTCATCGAGGAAATAAACGATTTCGCCGCGAACCTTGCTCATTGCGGCATTGCGCGCATCGGCCGGCGTGCCTTGATCGAGTTCCATCAGATGGAGCCGCGGCTCGGAGGCCGAAAGCATTCGCAAGTAATCTTCACTTGGAGGATCGGAGCCGTTGCACACCACCAGGATTTCCGTCGCTTCCGGCAACTGCGCGGCCAGGATGCTCGCGAGGCATTTCTGCAACGTTGCCAGACGTCCATGGGTTGGGATGACGATCGACAGCGACAATTCCTCGATCGCTTCGAACGAAATGGGTGCGGCGGATGGCGCTTCAGAAAGCATCGCTACGCGCGCCCCCTCGCCGCATCCTGCGGCGTCGCATTCATCACCGACATGATGGCGTCGGCCGCCATCGAGGTGTCGCGTCCGAGCGCGAGCTGGTAGCACTTCGCGCGCCTGAGAAGTCCCGCCACCGCGGCGAGCCGATACCTGACGATGGAAAATTTTTGCAAAATCTCGGAGGCGCCGTCGCGCAGAAAAAACTCGACTACTTGCGGCAGCCCCAGGCCAAAGACCAGGTTCGCCATCAATGCGGGCAACGCCTTGCGCGCGCTGATCGGTTCGATCCACGAGTCGTTTCCGTTGCGACGCTTTCCGACAATCAACACGTTCGGACTGGTCTCGGAAGCGATGCGATCCTGAAAGTAGCGAACATCGAGCAAAGTTTTGGGCTCGCGGTTGCGCCGCCGCATGGTTCGCAAGTACTGCGGATCGATTCCGGCACTTTTCGCGCCGCGAATCCCGATGCGGGTCGGGAAGGGCAGCAGCTTGCGGCGCGAGACCAGCGGCGTGTCATCGGAGAGCAGTCGCACCTCGGGACGCCGCAGCATCTCCATACAGAGCGTGCTCTTGCCGCCCGACTCGGGCAGCAAAATAAGTCCGCCCTTGCCGCGGACCTCGATCCCCAGCGCATGCACACGATGGATGCGGCGGAGGTCGTGAAGCTCGCCGATCCGCGACAGGCAGAGGAGGTACGTGATCTCGTAGAGAAGGTCGGGATTCTCCGACCAGACCTCGCCTTGCTCGCGCGAGAAGTCGTAAATCGCGAGCGCCTCGCCCTGGTAGTCGTTGAAGCGGATGCTGCCGTGATCGTAGATGGCGGCATTGGGCGTGATTCGATTCGCGAACTGAACCGGAATTTTTTCCCATGGCGGCGGCGCAAGATTGGCCTCGACGCTCACCCTCAGTGGTGAGGCCGGAGCGGCGAAATAGTGAAAATCGCGCGCGAGGTTATCCAGTAGAGCATGCGAGGTGCTGCTGACGGTGAGTCCGACGTCATAAAAGCTGAACTCGACGCTGTCCGGCATCTGTATGCGAACCGCAGCACTCTCCACTTGAGTCAGTACCTCGACGCGAAATAATCCTTCTTTGAATGACGGCTGGCAAGTTATATCAGGAGTTTCGACGCCATGAGAGGTCAATGGGTCGCTTATCTGGTATGTCAACAAGTAATAATAAGCGGCCATCATGCAGCCGGTCGCCGCGATAAATTTCACTGCGCAAGGTAGTCCGGTGTTGAAATTCCAGCGCGCCGGACTGCTCGCAGTACTTTACAGTGCACTCGTTCTCTTAGGCGTTTTCGTCGCGATGCCGAGCCTCGCGGCGGAGCGGAATCTGCTCCTCAACGGCGACCTGAGCGGCGGCTCCAATGATGTGCCGGAACATTGGACGATGAGCCCTGGAGTTCCGCCCGGCTCCCTCGGATGGTCGCGCGCCGAGGGCGAACCTCCGGCGCTAGAGGTCACCAGCGTCGGCTTTCTCAGCCGCAACTACTTCTGGATCCAGACGGTCAAGCTCGATCAGGCTGGCTGGTATCGCATGCGAGCGCTGGTGAAGACCGGGCATCCGAACATCGAGGCGGTCATCCAGGTTTTGGGGAACCGTGGCTCGGCGTACGCAGTCCAGAGCGGCGAGAATTGGAGCCCGTTCGAGGTTTATTTCAAGGTCGTCAATCCGAACGAGGCGGCAGGAATCGGATGCGGCGTGCGCGGCGCGCGAGGAGGTCGCGCATTCTTTCGCGGTCTCACGCTGAGCAGGATTTTCGGCGCTCCACCCGACGGGTCCCGTCGCCTCGATATCGGCACGGATATCGATCTCCCTGCGCCCGAAATGCAGCCTTTCGTCGAAGAGAATATTCCCGGCTCCGAGAGGGCGGCCTTGCGTGCAGTGGAACTCGCGAAGGCGCCATCCGATGAGACGCTGCCGGGCGACGTGCTCACCGTGAGAGTGATATTTTCGATACTGCTCGCTTTCGTCGCGCTGGCCTTGCTCGATTGGCGCTACGGTATCGCCGTTACACCATTAGAAGCTCGCGCGATCGGGAAAAGCGCCATCGTGGCTGGGTTCCTGTGCCTTACTCTGTTGGGCACCTGGCTCGTCACGCGCGTCGAGTACGTTCCCGGGCATGGCTTTTTTCTGGTCGAGCCGCACGCGGAGGCCGGCGACGAACCGCACTACCTTGTCATGATCAACAGCCTGCTGCTAACCCGCAGTCTCCATTTGCAAGCCGCATATGACGACGTCGAGCGAGGCGGTTTCGAGGCCGGCGTGCTCGCCCGAGGAACGAGGCTCGATCGCCATACTATCGTCGTCAACCGGCGCACCGGCCATCGCGCGACCGGGATGGTGGCGGGTCCCAACGGCGGCTGGTGGCATCGAGATCCTCGTTCCGAGTTCTCACCCTCGCCGGCTGTCTACGGAATCTCGGTGCATCCGCCGGGATTTCCGATGCTGATGGCGCTGGCCGTTGCGCCGATGCGGCCGCGCGCGGCGGAAGTCGAGCCCGACGTCGGGTTCATTCTGATGCTGTTCGCGTGGCTCGGGGTGGTGGCGACCTACTTCGTCGGACGCCAGGTCGGGATGGATCGTCGCTGGGCAATGCTCGCGGCAGCGATACTTTTTGTAGCGAGCCCATGGCTGCCATACGCGCGCACATATTTTGCCGAATCCACCATCGGTCTGGCGCTCATCCTGGGGCTGTGGGCATTGATGTCGGAGTTGCCGATTCTGGCCACCCTGGCAGCGGCGGCAGGCGCAATCATGAAGCCTCCGTTCGCGATCGTCGCCGGTGGATTTTTCATAGAAGAGGTCCGCGAGCGACACTGGAAGGATGCCGTCAAAATCGGCGCGATGTTGGCGCTGGCGCTTCCGGTTCTGACAATTCTCGCACGCAACTTCTGGCTGTATCGAAGAGTTCTGCCGATGAGTCAGTTTGTGAAGACGCTGGTCGATCCCGACGAGGGACTGCTGCTCTATGCTCCGTGGACGATCTTCGGCTTCCTCGCTTGCGGCTACGCCTTTTGTTCGCCATCGAAGGAGGCGCGATTGGCGCGGACGATGGCGCTGCCGTTGTTTCTCTACTTGCTAGCGGTGAGTTCGGTTGGATTTGGGGCAGGATATTGCTACGGCCCTCGATACTGGGTGGCCTTTATGCCGTGGCTGGCGCTCGGGACAGTCGAGGCGATGCGACGAATGGGGCGCTATTCGCGCGCGTTGTGTATGGTCCTAATCGTATGCGGGGTCGCGATGGCGATTCCGGGCGCGCTGCGCTATCCGCAGCTCTTCAACCGCCCGGCGCTGGATGCATGGCGAGGATTTCATTGACCTTTCCGCGGTAATGAGCCTCGGAAGAGCGAATCTGTACATCGACATCGCGGCAGGCTAAACCGGAGCAGACGCCTCGGCATCGAGTGCGAGGCGCGCTTCGGGAGGTGAACCCTTATGGCCGATGCCGCATCCAGCAACCTATCGATAATCATTCGTGTGTGCGAACGCGAATGGGAACCTCTATCAACTACCATCAAGTTAAAAAACCTGTGGTCCGATCCCGCATCGAAACGACGCGCGCAACTGACCCGATTCGAACCCGGCGCGACGCTCCCGATGCATCGTCATGTCGGCGACGAGCTGCTCTATGTCATCGAGGGCGCGATTTCCGACGAATCGGGAACCGTAACCGCGGGTAGCGTGGGCTATCGGCCCAATGGATGCGTGCATTCGGTGACGAGCAAGACCGGGGCGACCGTGTTCGCGATCATCAGTGGCGGCATCGAGCCCGCGACTGAGATCGGCAATGCGCCGTCTTCGCAAACGATCGTGCTGAGCGATATTCCGTGGGCCGACGCGATGCCTGGCGTCAAGCAGAAGCCGATATGGAGCGATAAGGAAACCAAGCGCCGCGCCGCGCTGGTACGCTTCGATGCGGGCGCGAAGCTTCCGCTCCATCGCCACGTTGGCGACGAATTGATTTTCATCATCGAAGGATCCAATGCCGACGAATCCGGCGAGCTGATGACGGGCGACATGAATTTTCGCCCCAACGGATGCGTACACACAGTCACCAGCCGCCACGGCGCGACGGTGCTGGGCCTCGTAACCGGCGGCGTCGAAATGCTCGCGAAATGATCGCGCGACAATCCGATGAGTGGGGCCACCTTCATCAGCGAGCCGCCCCGGCAGACGCCGGTCAAGGCGGAGACCGAGGTTCTGGTCATCGGGGGCGGGACGGCTGGAGTATCGGCGGCGGTCGCAGCGGCGCGCAATGACGCCGAGGTGATCCTCGTCGAGCGGCTCGGATATCTGGGCGGCCTCGCCACCGGCGGTCTCATCGCATTGTTGCTCACTCTCGATGATGGCCACGGGCGCCAGGTCATCGGCGGTTTATGCCAGGAGATCACCGAGCGATTGCAGCAGCGCGGCGCCGCCCATTTTCCTTCGAGGGGCGAATGGGGCAGCGCCGACGAAAAACTCATCGCGCACAACCAGCAGTGGGGATTGATTTGGGGTCACGGGCCGCATCGGGTGCGTTACTCGGTCGCCTACGATGCCGAGGAGTTCAAGTTCGCGCTCAACACCATGGCCGAGGAAGCGAAGGCGCGCGTGCTTTTCCATAGCTATGCGTGCGATGCGATTGTCGAAGGCGATCGCATCACCGGCGTGACCTTTCAAAGCAAGTCGGGCCGTTTCGCGATTCTCGCGAAAACTTTTTTTTATGAGAGGGGGTACTGCGAGATCTTCACCTCGGCCGGCGCGCCCTACGAAAAAGAATCGGTTCTGCCGTGGCTATGGTTCACAATGGGCGGCGTGGAGAATGCCGAGGCCGCGATCGAAAAGGGCCGCTGGTTCTTCCGCACGATTGGCGACGGGCGCGTCCTGCTGCCATGGGGCGCGACCGAGCGCGTCGCGCGCAAAATCGATGCAACTGATCCAGACGATCTCAGTTACGCGGAACTGGCCTGCCGCCGCCGCGTGATGGAGCAGGTCGACAACATGCGCTCCGAGATTCCCGGCTTCGCACACGCACACATTTGCCACATCGCGGATCAGCTAGGTGTTACGGAAAGTCGCCGACTGGTAGGCCGCCACGTGCTCGGGCGCGAGGAGGTCGACCATCCGTGCGACGACGTTATCGCGATCACCGGCAACTGGACCAAGTACGAATCGCTCTACTACATCCCTTACAGTTCACTGCTGGCCAGGGAGTTCGCCAATCTGATCGTCGCCGGCCGATGCATCTCGGTGGACCATCGCGTGCATCACGCGACCAAGGAGATCCCGCCTTGCATGGCAACCGGCGAAGCCGCAGGAGTCGCTGCGGCGCTATCTGTGCATGCCGGCGTCGAACCCGCGATGCTCGATGTGAAGCAACTTCAGTCCCGCCTCGAAAGTCAAGGCGCGATACTGCGCCCTCGGTAGGAAGAATGGAAAGCCGGGCCAAACAAATCCACCAAGTTCTGATGACCGGGCGCTAGCTCTGGATTCGCACGAACGGAACCAGCATCGCGGTCCTGCGGGCATAGGCGTCATAGACGTTTTCGCCGAGTTCCGCTCGTAAGAAGCGCTCTTCCCGTCGCGCCTTCGTGCAAAAGGCGAAGGTCATAATCGCGGCGCCAAGGAGCGCGAATGAAGTTCCTTTCACGATCGCGCTCGCAAACGCGGCGACGATGAGGCCCAAGTAAATCGGATGGCGCACGAGGCTATAAGGCCCGGTATCAACGACACGATGACCCGCTTTTTTCACCACCCAGTCGGACCATAGACTGCCCAGGTGAATGCGCGCCCACCAGGTGAATAAGAGACCTCCGGCCGTCACCGCGGCCAGGATCCAATTCAGCACATCGCCAAGCGACCAAAGCTGCACTTGCTCGTGGTGGTTGGGGCTCGATGGAAACGCAAACAGCAAAACCACGCTGACCCAAAGGAGACCGCGGAAAACCAGTTCGGCCCCGATACCGCCCCTCTTTTCGGAGCGGCTGGACCAGAGCATCGCGATGGTCCACGACATCAGCCATGCGAGCCAGAGCGCGTAAGTCGCATATATCGGCGCCATCAAAATTCCTCGTCAGCGCGGCCACTCGAAGCGCTCGGGTTTGTTCATAAAGCCGATGTTGAACACCAATTAATGCGCAACCTCGCAAAGCTAATCTGCAAGTGCAAGTTCGCGCGGCGGCCGTGATGCTCGCGGTCAGCCTCGGCTATGCGCCCGGCGAAGTTATCGTGAGCGCCTAACTATCGACGCTATTCATCGCTGTCGCTATGAGATGCGGCGGGCGCGGGGGTTGCCTCTACGGACGCGGTTGGCGTCGGCGGCGGAGGCGGCAAATCCGCGAGGATCTGATTGGCATGAATGGACGGATCGACGTTCGGATAGACCTTCAGAATTCGGCCCTCTTCGTCGATTACGTAAGTGACCCGTTTGTCGAGACCGAGAATTGGAATCCCGTTCGCAACCCCGTAGTTCGTCGCGATTTTCCGATCCGGATCAAGCAGTAGCGGAAACGGCAGATTGTACTTCTTGATGAACTTCTGATGCGCCTCGGAGCTGTCGACGCTGCATCCGAGTACGGTGAGACCCGCGCTTTGAAACTTCGCGAAGCCGTCGCGGAACGCGCACGCCTCCTTGGTGCATCCGGGGGTGTCATCTTTGGGGTAGAAATAGAGGATGACTTTGCGGCCGCGATAATCGGTAAGCGAGAACGGCGTGACCTGGTCGCCGGTCACCATCTGGGTGTTAATCGGTGGCGCGATTTCGCCTTCTTTTAAAACTTCGGCGCGCGCCATTCGCGGTCGCAGCAAGATAACCCCCACGACCACTATTCCTATCGCGATGATTGCCGCGGGAATCACTTTCATCGAGCGCCCCGGTCCAGAGGACTAAACATAATAGAGCCAGCTACGATAGCGCGGATCGCGACCGCGCAAGGCGCCGTCGAAAGCGTGGCGAACCCTGAGCGTGATTGGACCCGGCTTGCCGCTGCCGACCTTGCGATCGTCCAGCTCGGTCACCGGCGTCACTTCCGCTGCGGTGCCGGTCATGAAGCATTCGTCGGCGATGTAGATAGCATCGCGACCGAACAACTGCTCGATGACCTCGACCCCTTCATCTTTGAGAATTTTGATGACCGAGTCGCGCGTGATGCCACCGAGGGCGTTGGTGAGTGGCGGAGTCCGCACGATGCCGTCGCGAATGACGAAGATGTTTTCGCCGCTTCCTTCCGCGACAAAACCCTCGGTATCGAGCAGCAGCGCTTCATCGTAGCCGCCACGGCGCGCTTCGTAGCCGGCCATGATCGAATTGACGTAATGCCCCGAAACTTTCGCCAGCGGCATCATCGAGTTGTGGTGGAAGCGCACGAATGACGAAGTCTTCAGCCGCGCACCCTTCTCGATACTCTCGGCGCCGAGATACGCGCCCCATGGCCAGGCCGCGATAGCGACGCGAGTTTTGTTCCCGCGCGCCGAAAGCCCCATCTCGCCTTCGCTGTAGAATCCGATCGGGCGCAGATAGCACTCGGCGAATTTATTGACCCTGACCACATCGGCGCAGGCCTTGAGGAGTTCCTCGCCGCCGTAGGGAATCGGCATTTCGCAGATGAGCGCGGATTCGAGCAACCGGCGGATATGCTCATGGCCGCGAAAGATTGCGGATCGGCCATCATCGCCCTTGTAACACCGCATCCCTTCGAAGACCGCCAGCCCGTAGTGAAGGCTATGGGTCAGGACGTGCACATTGGCCTGGTCGTACGGGATCATCTCGCCGTCCATCCAGATTTTTTCGGAGCGAACACTGCCGGTCGCCAAGGGTCTACCTCTCTATCAGAATTTGCTGCGGGAGCTTAGTCGGCTAGATGCGGGTCCCGTTCCAGAAAGGTAGTTGATGGCTGTAACCCGGACAAGCGCAAAACATCGAGGGTCTTCCAACTGGATATAGACGAATCGGCTCAGCGATACAGGACCTCGGCCTTCAAATTGCGGCGGACCGCTGCGGCAAATGCCTTGAACTCCTTCGCGTACGCCGGAGTACAAACATTGCCACTGGTATGATCATCCAATTCGCGCGATATGACGATCTGGTCGCCCTTCTGACGGTAGCTGGCCCGGTAGATCGCCGATTTGCCCTCGATCTGAACATCTTTCGGCATCGCCATCACCTCGACGCCTTTGGGTAGCTGAATGCTGTAATTTTCCCGTGAGTATCCACCCAGGCATTGGAAGTTCACGGTCCGATCCGGCAGATTCACCCCGTCGAGGAAGCATTCAATCGTGCCGGAGCCTCCAATCGGCGAGCGAATCGGCATCGCGCCCGGGCCCGGGAGGTTGATGGCGTCCTCGAGGTGATACCTGACCTGGTAGATGTAGCTATCGGTCAGGATGTTCGGATCGTCTTTGGTCATTGTGCCCGCGCCAATGTACCCTTCGCGCGCAAGTCCTTGCCGAATCGCGGTTTCTTCCATGTTCGGCGGTAGATAGGTCATCGCGGCGCGCGTTTCTTCGCAGAAGAGCCCGCGCGTCATCACTTTGGTGTCGCCCTCCGCGACGGCGTCCGAATGGACGTCCATCGAAGTGCTTACTTCGTAGCCGCTCGCTTTGGGATCCGTCGGCGGGGTGTGTTGGATTTCCGCGAAGTCCTGCACATGGACGACCGGCTTGTCCGAATCATCGAGCGGCAGGGTGCCGAAAGGAGTGTAGCGCGAGGTCGAATCGGCATAGAGGTCGAATGCCGGAATATAGAGGATCAGATGATTGAAGACATCGGCGGCGGGCGCGGGCGGCAGCGTGTATGCAAGTCCGGCGTTGATCAGAACAGGGCTGCTCTCGATGCCTTTTGCGGCGAGCAATGCTTTGAGCAGCGTGGTGTGATCCTTACAATCGCCCATCCGATTGGCGAGGATCTCGTCGGCATCGTGCGGCACGACCGAGCCCTGCCCCACCGCATTGGGAGCGTATTCGACGTTGGTTGCCACCCAATCATAAAGCACCTTGGCCTGCTCGCGCGGCGTATGCGCGCTGCGGGTGAGCTGATCGGCAAGTTTCCTGATTCGTACTGTCACCTTGGCCTTCGCTCGCGCGCGCACATCATATGCGGTGGCGACCGCGCCATAGTCCCGGAAGGTGGTAGCCACGATTAGCGGTCCATAGTCGAGCGGTGAAACGGCGGCGGATTCGGGCTTCACGATTTGGTCGTTTTGATACGACCATGACCAACGTCGGCGGCCGTCCTTGGTTCCGGCCTCACCACCCTTCACCCCACGTGCAAAGATCTGCATCTTCAGCGAAGCCGGCGCGTCCAGGCTGATCTCGCCATGGTCGTAGACCTCGAACGGTGAAAACTCCTGCGTCATCGAGAAGTTGCCCGGGAAGGTAGGCTCTTTTTGCGTCACCTTGTAGGAGAGCACCACGGTGTCGCCCACCGCGACATCCGGAAAAGCGACAGTTTTGGTTCTGATGTCGGAAAACATCGGCGCGGCTTTATCCTTGCCGGTGTTGGATTCAACCTGGAAATTGGTCGCCGGAACGTCCAGCCGGCGCCCATCGGCCTTGCGGGTATAGGCCGATAAGATTTCCGCATCCTGCAAGCGATCGCTGAAGCTCACCGAGGTTTGATTCGCCATCGGAATGCCCTGCTCCGCCAGCACCTTCAGGGCCCATTCGTAATGTTCGACGTCCGTGCCATCGGCGTTGACGTGGAAGTCGACCCTGTATCGCTCGTATTTAGTGTAGCCCGCGAATGCTGATGGCTTGCTGTCGGCGGCGCGGGTTCGGGCGGGATGAAAAAGCGTCGCGACGATAAGGATGAAAGTAAAGGCGCCGCAGGCAACCATTCGCGCGGTCGTCAGTGGGCGCGCCATGCGCACAAGGTGCTCAGACAATTGATTAACCCCCAGAAAAAATAATTGTCAGTTAACTCTCAGATAGAGGCAAGTACGAATCGTTCCCGTGCTCGTCGAGGCCGCCTCCCCCGCCTCGAACCGGCGGCCTCAAAAGCGTTCGATCCGGTTGACCGCGTGGCCGTTTGGGATTTTAATCCGCTGATGGCAGGAATTGTTTCTTACGGTTCATATGTTCCCTATCGTCGGCTCAAGCGCGCCGCGATAGGGCAGGTTCTCGGCGTCGCCGCCGGCAAGGGCGAGCGCTCTGTCGCAAGCTTCGACGAAGATTCGGTCTCGATGGCGGTGGAGGCGACTCGCGATGCACTTCGCGGCGCCAAAGCGGCCGACACCCAGGCACTGTTCTTCGCGACCACCACACCGCCCTACGGCGAGAAGCTCAACGCTGCGACTCTCGGCGCCGCGACGCTCCTTCCGGCCGAAATTCGCGCCGCCGACTGCACCGGCTCCGTCCGCGCCGGCCTTTCCGCGATGTTGCAGGCCTCCGACGCCGTTAAAGCCGGCGCGAAGCAGGCCGTCGTCGCGATGGCTGATTGCCGCCTCGCCGCTCCCGAAGGCAAGGCCGAGCAGTCCAACGGCGATGCCGCCGCGGCCTTCGTCTTTGGCAATGACAACGTGATCGCTGAAATCGAGGCGACCGCTTCGATGACGCGCGAGATTCTCGATACCTGGCGCGCTCCCGGTGAACGCTTCGGGCATAGCTGGGAAGAGCGCTTCACGCTGACCCAGAGCCACGGGCCCATCCTCGCGCAAGTCATCAAGACCGTGCTCGAGAAAGTCAAACTCGCGCCGACCGACCTCGCGAAGATCGTTATCGACACGCCCAATCCACGCGCTATCGATGAGGTTGCACGTGCGCTGAAACTCGATCCTTCGAAGTTCGCAGATTCCTTCGCGCCTACCGTTGGACAGACCGGCGCCGCGCACATCGGGCTGATGCTGACGGGCATCCTGCCGACGGCAAAGCCGGGAGATCGCATCCTCGTGGTAAGCGTCGCCGATGGTGCCGACGCGATGGTGCTCAAGATCACGCCGGCAGTGGCGAGCTTCAAGCCGACCCGCTCGGTTGGTCAGCAAATAGAATCCAAGGGCGACGTAAGTTACGGCAATTATCTGAAGTGGCGCGAGATTCTTCCTACTGAGCCGCCACGCCGCCCCGATCCGGATCGTCCTGCGGGACCGCCGATGCTGCGTAGCGAGCGCTGGAAGTATGGTTTCATCGGTTCGAAGTGCAAGAAGTGCGGGACTCCGCAGCTTCCGCCGCAGTTGGTATGCGTAAAGTGCCAGGCTCGCGACATGGAGCCGTACTCGTTCGCCGACCGCACGGCCAGAATCGCGACCTACGCCATCGACAGGTTGGCCTATTCGCTCAATCCCCCAACCATCAATGTTGTGATAGATTTTGAGGGCGGAGGACGCTTTTTAGGTGAGATGACCGACTGCGAACCCGAAAAGGTCGCAATCGGAGATGAAGTGGAAATGACCTTCCGTCGCTTGTTTACGGCCGGAGGCGTGCACAACTATTTTTGGAAGGCGCGACCCAAGCGCTAGCAATCCCAGGAGGGACTAATGGCAAGCAGAGGCATCAAAGACCGCGTCGCTATCATCGGAATGGGCTGCACCAAGTTCGGTGAGCATTGGGACAAAGGCCCCGAGGATTTGTTGGTCGAGGCCGCCTACGAAGCATACGAATCGGCCGGCGTGACTCCCGACGATGTCGACGCCTACTGGCTCGGCACCATGGGCTCCGGAATCTCCGGACTCACGCTCTCGGAGCCGCTCAAGATTCAATTCAAGCCAGTCAGCCGCGTGGAGAATATGTGCGCCACCGGCTCGGAAGCGCTGCGCCAGGCCGCCTACGCGGTCGCGTCGGGCGCCTTCGACATGGCGATGGCGATTGGCGTCGAGAAGCTAAAGGACTCGGGCTACTCGGGCCTGGTCGGCAACGTGCCGCCCAATGACGGGACCGAGGGCAGCATGACCGCGCCGGCGTCGTTCTCACTGCTGGCGCCTGCGTACTTCAAGAAGTACGGCCTCGATCCCGATAAGGGCAAAGATGTGCTTACGCGCATCGCCTGGAAGAACCACAAAAACGGCGCGAAGAACTCCAAAGCGCAGTTCCAGAAAGAAGTCTCGTTGGAGACCATCAAGAATTCACCGAAGATCGCGGATCCACTGGGCATCATGGATTGCTCGGGGGTGTCGGACGGATCGGCGGCCGCGATCGTCGTCCGCGCCGAGGATGCGCACAAGTACTGCAAGCATCCCATCTACTTGAAGGCGTTGTCTTTCGTCGCCGGCCCCGCCGAAGGACCTCTCTCGCAGGAGTATGATTTCACTACTTTCCGTGAGGTCGTGGAATCCGCGAAGGACGCGTATAAACAAGCTGGCATCACCAATCCGCGCGAGCAGCTCAGCATGGCGGAAGTGCACGACTGCTTCACCCCGACCGAACTGGTGCTGATGGAAGATCTCGGCTTCAGCAAGCGCGGCACCGCCTGGCAGGATGTGCTCGATGGATATTTCGACCTCGATGGCAAGCTGCCGGTCAACCCGGACGGCGGGCTGAAGTCCTTCGGCCATCCGATCGGCGCCTCGGGTCTGCGCATGATGTACGAAATGTGGCTGCAACTCCGCGGCGAAGCCGGACCGCGTCAGATTAAGAATCCGAAGTTGGGGCTGACTCACAACCTCGGCGGCGCGCCCGGACGCTGCGTGAGCTTCGTATCGGTGGTCGGCAGCCAGGTCGGCTGAGCGCCCCTACCTTCTCACCACGTTGAATCAAACGGGGATCGCATTCGCGGTCCCCGTTTTATATTGGAGTTTCATCGTCATGGATTACAGCGAATACCAACACCTGCTGTTCGAGCGATTCGAGCCCGGCATCCTGCTCATCACCATCAATCGTCCCGATGTTCTCAATGCTACAAATCGTAGACTTCACTGGGAACTGAGCCGCGTCTGGCTTGATGTCGCAGATGACGACAAGACCAACGTCGTGATCATCACCGGCGCGGGCCGCGCTTTTTCGGCCGGCGGCGACCTCGACATGATCGAGAACATGAAGGGCAACGCGAAGATTATCGGCGGCATGCTCAAAGAGGCCGGCGATATCGTGTACAACATGCTCAACTGCGAGAAGCCGATCATATCCGCCATCAACGGCGTTGCGGTCGGGGCGGGCCTCGCGGTCGCATTCATGGCGGATATTCCGATTGCCTCCGAAACAATGCGCATCACCGATGGGCACATCCGGCTCGGTGTCGCAGCGGGAGATCACGCAGTCATTTTGTGGCCGCTGCTGTGTGGGATGGCGAAGGCGAAATACTACCTCCTCACCGCCGATTTCATCGATGGCAAGGAGGCGGAGAGAATCGGCCTCGTCGCGCTGTGCACTCCCGCCGACAAGCTGATGGACAAGGCGTTCGAGGTCGCGCGCAAGCTCGCCAACGGGCCGCAGCAGGCCACCCGTTTCACCAAGCGCGCGCTCAACAACTGGATCAGGATGTTCGGTCCCGCCTTCGATGCATCGCTCGCGCTGGAGATGCTCGGATTTTTCGGCGCCGATGTTGCCGAGGGCGTCAGCGCGGTGAAGGAACGACGCCAGCCCAAATTCCCAACCAATCAATAATCAGGATCGCGGTGAACAATCATGAAAGCATGCGTTTATAAGGCGCCAGGTGCGCTCCTCGAGGTCGTCGAAGTTCCCGATCCGAAGCCGTCGGCGGGCGAGATGGTTGTGCGGGTGCGCGATTGCGGCATCTGCGGCTCCGATCTGCACGCCGCTAAATTCGGCTTCAAGATGCCGCCCGGTACCATCATGGGGCACGAATTTTCCGCCGTCGTCGATGAGATCGGCGCCGGCGTGACCGGCTTCGCACCCGGCGATCCGGTAGTCGTGATGTCCTATGTCGCGTGCGGCGAATGCGAATCGTGCCGGACCGGCAAGAGCGCGCGCTGCCGCAAGATGAAGGGTGTCGGCTTCGGCGACGTTCCCGGCGCATACGCGGAGAAGATGAAGACCACGCCCGGCAGTTGTTTCAAGATGCCGGCCACCATGAGTCATCGCCTCGGCGCGACGGTCGAACCGCTGGTGGTAGGTCTGCATGGAGTGCATCGTGCACAACTTCGCGCGGGCGAAACCTGCGTCATTATGGGCGCGGGACCGATTGGGCTGGTGACGCTACAATGGGCGCGATTTGCCGGGGCGCGCACCATCGTCGTCTCCGAAATGGCTGATGGCCGTCGCGACAAGGCGCTCGCGATGGGAGCCGACGCCGCGGTGCATCCGAGAGTCAAGAATCCCGCCGCGCTGATCCAGGAGATGACCGGCGCGCCTCCCGATGTGATCTTCGAATGTATCGGCGCGGGCGGCACGCTTGACGAAGCAGTGACCTACGCGCGTCGCGGTGGGTGCGTGGTGGTCCTCGGCGTATGCATGGAAGACGATTCATTCCGCCCGATTCAGGCAATGAATCGCGAATTGGATATCAGGTTCAGTCTCGGTCTGGAGCCCGGCGAAATCGAAACCGCAATCGAGATGCTCGCTGCGGGTCGGGTTTCCACCGATGCGATGATTACTCATGTGATCGGTCTCGACGAGCTGCCAAACGCCTTCGCGGCGCTCTCCCGGCCGAGCGATCAGACCAAGGTGATGGTCGAATTTCCATAACAAAATTTAATCAAGAGGTCTTTGTTCTGGGTCCTGATTTTGGAATACTGTTCCCGTTTTCGAAATTCAACCGGGAGTCTACAAATGATGCGAATGGTAACGACGTTTACTGCCAGTGTGGTTGGACTAGCGATCGGTGTCGCGATCAGTCTTCCTTCGGCCCACGCAGCCGCGAAAACTAAGGTCGATTGCGACGCGGTGATGAAGGAAGTAAACGCCGGGAAGAAGGCGAAAGAAATCGCCAAGGACATGAGCATCTCGGCCAGCAGTGTCTATCGATGCAAGAAGAAGGAAAAGGCGGCCGCAAAAGCCGCATCCAAGGCTGGCAACGAGACAGCTGCCAAGCCGGCAGCATCACCGGCGGCGGCGCCCAAGCCCTAACATCTCCACTTTGCCGCGAGGAATAGCCTCGTGCGCATGATGCGCGCGGGGCTTTTCGCTATAACGGATTGGAGGTTTGGCGAGCAATGGCTAAGTGCGATCTGTGCGAACTCAAACACTACACTCCCTGGTATTGCCAGTACGAAACACCTTTCAAGTTCGCGATCCTCGATTGCGATTCCTGCGACACTCCGATGGCGGTGCTCGGTGACCATCGCGTTGCGCCCACCGATGATGAGAAGGCTTTCATGATCGAGGCGCTCTCATTGGTCGCGCGCAAGAAGTTCGGCAATAGCGATTTCATTATCGATGACGTCATGCGTCAGATACCCGATCATTGCCACATGCACGCGCGACCCATCCGCCGATGGGCAACCTGATCGATTCCCGCCAGACAACAATACCAAGTGGGGCGATAGCCATTCGACCAGGTAGCGAGGCGGTGTGTTCTCATTTTCTGGCTATGCTAAGCGACATAAGGATACATGCGCGGCGAGCCACCAGAACGCTCTGTTCCTAACGACGATAGTTATTTGTTCGATCCAATGAGTGACTAATCGAATTGATGTTGAACGAGCGTTTTGTTTTCCGCCTGCGCATATGGTATATGCGCGGGCGTTACCTGTATTCCCGCCGTGGCGGCGGGTGTGGTTACGGTGACCGCGAGACCAGCAATCAGCAATGGTCTCTTCAGGAGGTTCGGGGGAAATGGCTACTACCGGTACTGTCAAATGGTTCAGCCCGAAGAAGGGATACGGGTTCATCACAATGGAGGATGGGCAGGAGGTCTTCGTCCACTACTCCGCCATCGATGGCAACGGGTTCCGTTCTCTCGAGCAGGGCGAGAAAGTGCAATTCGAGGTTTCTCAGGGGCCTAAGGGTCTGCAGGCCGCTAACGTCATGCGCGCCTAGCGAATAGATTTCCGACGCGCGCGGGGCGCGCACAGCGAAAAATTTTAGCCTTTGGTTAGCGCAGTGGGGCGCTTGGGCGAAGCCTTGTCTTTCGAGCAATTGCTGATGAGGCTTGGCGCGACGCACCACCCGGCTAAGGACACCTCGCGGTTACCGAACGAGGCTGGCATTATCTCGCAATGGATTTAGATGCGCCGACCGATCGCGTCGATGGGCGGCGCCTCGTATTCGAATCCGCGGGGGCCTTCGCAGTATCGCTGGCGTTTCTCCTCGCGCTTGCTCCCGCGGCTCCCTTCACCAAGGAACTCGGCGTATGTGAATCGGGAGCGGTGCGCGATGTGCTCTCCGGCAATGTCATCTTGCCGCATTACACGCCCGGCACTCCCGTCCAGGTGCCGCCGATGTACTGGTGGGTGGCGGCTATCGCGGTGCGGCTCTTTGGATGGAACGAGATCGGACTACGCGCGCCGTCGATCCTCGCCACTGCGATGACGGCGGCGATCCTATACGGATGGCTCGCTTCATCGATGGGGCGTCGAGTCGCGACCTGGGCGGTTCCGGTGCTGCTCTCAACGCAGTACGTAGCTGACGCCGCGCGGCAACCGCGCATGGACGCCATCCTGATGATGTTCCTGACCACCGCGATGGTGTGCCTCGAGCGCGGACTGTCTCGAATGCCGACGCGGAAGGTTCTCCTCGCGATCGCCTCGGTTTCGATGGGTGCTGCTATTCTCACCAAAGGGCCGCTCGGCTTGGTTCTTCCGGGACTCGCCCTCACCATCTTCCTGATAACGCCGCGCAAGCTATCGGAGCTATTCCGTTTGGATGTGATTGCAACATTCGTGGTTGCTATCGCGATCGGTTCGATATGGTACCTCGCCGCGCTACGAATCGGCGGCAACGGATTCTTCGAATTTCAAATTGTCCACGGGCTGTTCCGGCGATTTCTCGGCGCCGACGCGGGCATCGTCGGCGAGTGTCACAATCCTTTCTACTATTTCCTCCCGCGATTGATCTCAGGCTTTCTGCCCTGGAGTCTCTTCTATCCCGCGTTGATCGCGGCGCTGTGGACTGGTCGTGCGAAGATGCCGCCGCCGATTGCCTTCGCGCTATGCTGGTTTGTCGCGATTCTCGGATTCTTCACCATCTCGGCCGGCAAATGCCTCGTTTACATTCTCCCGCTGTTTCCCGCGCTCGCCGCTTTGACGGGATGGCTGATCGCGAGCGCGCTTGAACGACCTCGCAACGCGAACCTCGCGCGGCGGTTTTTTGATTGGGCCACCATCGCAATCGCGGTCGGGATCATCCTCATCATCGTAACGGCGGGTGCGCTGTTTCTCTCTGGAGCGGCACCATCGCTCAGTTCTGGTCTGCATCGGTCCGACCGAAGATTCATCGAAATCCTGATGACCGCGACGATGCAGGTTTCACCGGGGATCGTCCTATGGAGCAGTCTGTCGATCCTCGGTGCGATCGTGGCCTTCAGCTCGGTGCTGAGAGGGCAGTCATCGATGCAATCCGCAGGCGTCGCGCTCATCGCAATCGCTGGCACACTGTTCTGGTACGGTTTTATGAATCCAGCGCTGGCGAGCGGGGAGACGCTGAAGCCCTTTGCTTCAATCGTCGATCGTGAGGTGCCGCCGGGATTTCCGATCGACTACATCGGTCCGTTTGATTGCGATCTGGCTTTCTATTCGGACCATGAGATTGCTTCGTTGAAAACTTTCCACTGCTCGACCGAATCGCGCGATGCGTTTTTTCTCGTGTGGCAGGACCGCCTCGGCAGGCTTTCATCCGACCAGCGCGCTTGCCTGCAGCCGCTCGCGCAGTCTTCGCCGGTCGACGGCCATGGCGCACGCGTGCTGATGATCGAAAAGAAGTGATATGCGTATGAGCGAATTCGAGAAATCAGGAAGGTCTTCATGAGCAGCGCACTTCCACTTAGCAATCGAATCCGTTTCGGCGCGGGGATCGCGGCGGGCAATCGTGAGGCCGCGATCGAAGCGATAGACTCGCTGGCGGCGTGGGGCTACGACATCATCTGGATGCCCGACCATGTCGCCTTCACCGGGCCGGTCAGCGATCCATTCGCGCAACTCACGTACTTCTCCGCACTCCAGCCGAAACTCATCTACGGCACTGGGGTTTATCTGCTGCCGCTGCGCAATCCGGTCACCGTCGCGAAGGTGGTCGCAACTGTCGATCGGTTGTTGGGTGCGGGCCATTTCATTTTCGGCATCGGCGTGGGCGGTGAATTTCCCGCCGAGTACGAAGCGTGCGGAGTTCCGATTAAGGAGCGCGGCGGGCGCACTAACGAATCGATCGAGATCATGCGGCGGCTATGGACCGGTGAGCCGGTCGAGCGTCGCGGGAAATATTTCAGCTTCGGCAAAATAACGATGCTGCCGAAACCCGCGACGCCAGGCGGTCCTCCGATCTGGATCGGCGGACGCGCCGACGCCGCCTTGAAACGCGCGGCCCGGCTCGGCGACGGATGGATGCCCTACGTGATTTCCGCGGATCGCTTCGCCCAGGGATTGGAAGTCATCGCGCGTGAGGCTGAGCTGGCGCATCGCAGCTTCGAGAGCTTCGGCACTGCGGCGCAACTTTTCGTCACGATTGCGGATTCGTATGAGAAAGGCGTTGACATCGCATCCGAGCGGCTCAGTAAACGCTATGCGATGGATTTCCGCGAGGCGACCAAGCGTTACGCCGCGGTCGGGCGACCGGCGGACATCGCGGAGCAAATCAGCGCCTACCTCAAAGCGGGCGCGCGCGATATCGGCGTCGATCTCGTTTGCCGACGAGATCATCGAAACGAACACCTGGAGGGGTTCGCGTGGGGGGTGGTCGCGGTGGTGCGGGGGGGGCAGTGGGGGGGGGGAGGCGCGGGCGCG